>Ga0316630_10000606_pt1 | contig 11733 bp, 14 predicted proteins | sample OWC_May_M1_C1_D6_FD_207658 | JGI IMG/M metagenome (GOLD analysis project Ga0316630, IMG submission 207658) | Wetland soil microbial communities from Old Woman Creek delta, Ohio, United States - OWC_May_M1_C1_D6_A | ecosystem: Environmental > Terrestrial > Soil > Wetlands | place: USA: Ohio...
TCATTTCGGCGCAGGCGAGCAGGCTTCCCCAGTATGCTAGTTCTTTGTCCACGTTTTTCGCCTCCGCTGGGAAGATATAGTTGTTCAACCAGTCCATGAGGCTCAGGTCGTCAGCGATACCCCTGAAACAGGTCATGGCGGCGTGGGTGTGGCAGTTGATCAACCCCGGCATGACAAGGCAGTGGTCGGCGCCGAGCACCTCCCGGCCCCTGAATCGGGACTCCACTTCCTGCCTCTCTCCCACGGCGACAATATCCGTCCCGTGAACGGCAACGGCCCCGTCCTGTATAACCGTTCCACGGCCATCCATCGTCAGAATCCTTCCACCCGTTATGACCCAATCCACGTCCACAAACACGGTGATCCTCCCCTCATGAAATTTTTAAGTATCCAGAAGCCACGGCTCATACAGGCCCGGCGTGCAATGGACCGATAAGACCTTGACACTCATTTTCAAAAATAATATACGTCACAAGGATTTAGAAAGCTGCCTGGGTGGCGGAACTGGTAGACGCAAGGGACTTAAAATCCCTCGGTCCTCGTGGCTATGCGGGTTCGACTCCCGCCCCAGGCACCAGAAATAAACAGGGTCCAGACCCGCAAAAGGATATCAGATCATCTCACGATGATGCACCCCCTACACCTACCGTAAACCTGTCTGAGAAAAATGATATATGCGTCTATGTGAATCTCTTTTTTCAGAAACCTATTTAATCAATTCGACTTATTTATGCAAGATGTCTAATCGGACCGGGAAAGCCGTTGATACCTGATCGGCATGATGGCCATAAAACGATGGTTTTCAGGAGTGGATGGTTTTTATCTATTTCCGACGTTGAAATTGATCAAAATATGACGGAGATAGACAGAACCATTCGTAGGGAGGAGAGAGATACTGATGGAAAATATTTACGAGGACCTTCGTCAAAAATTGGATGGGATGTCCAAGGGGTTTCCTAAGTCGAAAGGAGGAGCGGAGTACAGAGCTCTTGAGGCGTTATTTACGCCGGAGGATGCCGAATACGCCGTTGCGTTGACGGCCGAATTCGAGACACCCGCTCAGGTCGCCGCCCGTATGGGTCGTGATGTTGAGACCGTCGCTGCCAGACTGCAGGATATGTCGAAAAGAGGACTTATCTATAGGGTGCGAAAGGAAAAAGAAGCAGAGTACAGATTAATGCCCTGGATTGTCGGAATCTGGGAATATCAGGTGAATAAAGGTTCGCTTAACCTGGATTTGCTAACGGCAATACGTCAGTATTTCGTACAGGGATTTGGAAACACGATTTGGTCCGGGAAAACGCCTCTATTCCGAACACTGCCTGTCAACACAGAGGTTGTGAGTGATAGCAAGGTTTTACCCTATGACGATGTGATGAAAATTCTGGAAAAGAAAGAACGCTTCGCCGTCGCTCGCTGCTTGTGCCGCCAGGCGACTGCCGCAAGAGGCAGACAATGCAAACACATAAACCACCCACTCGAAACCTGTCTTGCACTGGATGATTGGGGAGATTATCTGGTGGAAAACGGCGATGCGCGCTATATAACCAGGGAGGAAGCAAAAGCGCTGTTGGATCTAAATGAGAAAGAAGGGCTTGTTATTTTGACCTCCAACTCTTCAGAGAGCATCGATTTTATTTGTTCCTGCTGTTCCTGTTGCTGCGGAGCTCTCAGCGTCATGAATAATTTTCCGAGTCCCTCAAGGGAACTTGCGGGAAATTATGTTTGCCGGTTGGATACGTCATTATGCATCAAGGATAAAGGCTGCTTCGCCTGTACAGTACGTTGCCAGGTCTTTGCGCATAGAATGGTAGACGGTCAGGTTCAATATCATCAGGAATCTTGTATTGGTTGCGGTTTATGTATAAGCGTTTGTCCTGTGAAAGCACTGAGGCTTGAAATCAAGCCGCATGACAAGATCAATAAACCCCCGAAGACGACATGGGAAATGTTAAAGATAGTGGCAGCTGAAAGGATGGGTGAACAATAAAGGATTAAGGGGAAAGGTTTTCCCTCTAGCGGCCATTTCTGCAAGCACATGAACGCAAACACAAAAGCTTTCCGCAGCCCGAGACAAATTATTTCTGTTAAATAACCAAATATTAATAGTTGTTATGACCGTCGTTCAGGGAATTTCAACGGGAGGCATCATGCACAGAGAGGACCATTGCTGTGGGAATTGGGAAACTACAGTGTTTAAAGAAGTTTGAATAAAAAAGGGGTCCCAGAGAAAGAAGAAGATTATTATTGGGTTAAATGTTAGGGGGACAACTTTAGTTCCCGCTTGCTATTTTCGATAGCTATCGCACTTCATATTTTCAATCTGTTTACGAATTCTGTCCCTAATGCCATGGCAAAAATTTGGATTTTCGCAGAAGATAGCGTTATCCTTATAAAGTCTTTCTATTGCCTCACGTACTAACTGATCAACTTTCCTGTCTTTCATTTTTTAATCCAAAACACATAGATCATGAATTAAATGCTTTTCCCTCTGTAAAAACCGGGACTTCACAGGAGACTCTTTTCACTCTCCTTCTATCGAGAATCGAAGAGAAGATCGGCAGAAAGAATAATCCACCAGGCATCAAAAAAATAATTAAAAATGGTATATATAAAGACATATACTTGAAGTAGTTTCTCAGCCCTATCCTGTCTTCCCGGGACCACCGTTCCCCCGTGTTCCTGGGCTTCATTAGGAGCTGCATGAAGCCTTGCATCTGACGGGATTCATAAAAAAGGATTTCTTTGCTGTTTAAAAAAGCTTTTTTGATGAGATTTTTTAACATCATATTTTGTTGCTGCGATCCCTTCTGGTACAATAAATTGTTGGAAATTTCCGTATTTTCCTTATTTTACATGTATATTCTGCGAAACGCATGCCATGGCAACCTAGTATGCTGTCATTCACATTCTTTTTTTTCGCATCAGCACGATTGATCTGCGTGGTTTTAAATAGACACTAGAGTTTCCGTCGACAGATTCAACTTCAATCTCTAGGTCACAGAACCCACAGTGTGCTCTGGCATAATATTTGATTATTTTAAATTTGAGACAGGAATTACCTGGCCGGAGAAGAAAATGAAGGACATATTGTCGCCCGTTGCGGGTTTAGCCAAGAAGGTTGATTTTAACAGGACGGAGGCGAAAGGAGATGGACCGACCGGTGAGTTTAACCTTTCGATTAAACAGGCCTTGAGAGAATTCAATGGCCGTGCCTCCGGCTCTGACCCTTTGCGGGAGGGGAACCTTGAAAAACTCACCCAGGTCATCCGCTTTCTCGAGATGCAGATGCGATTTAACGAAGGCCTTTTTCAAATCATAAGGGGGATGGACGGCCGTGAAGGTACAGTCGGTCAGGCCGGGGGAAACATGAGTTCTTCATCGTTGAGTTCCCTCGCAAGCGTACTGACGGATGCGAAGACGAATAAGGGGGAGGGCATTCTCGAGAGATACAGTCGAGTGTATTCGTCAAGTACCAGGGAAACATCCATCGAAAGCCGGCTCGCAAGTCTCGAACGTAGGATCGAGGAACAGAGAAGGAGTGTACCGGCCGGAGAGCCTTCAATCAGGTCAGAAAACGGAGCGCCTGTCCAGCAGAAGCCGGCCGGCGAAAAATCGGCCTACGTCATGCGGGATGAGGACGCTCAGCGCCGGGTAACAGAGGCAAATCGCAAGGTGAATAGCGGAGCCGCGAAGACCAAAGCGGAGACATCCGCTTACGAGGAGGTCATCGATTACGCGTCGAAGACCTACGGCGTAGACCCCGATCTGGTCAAGGCGGTGATCCGGGCGGAGAGCAGCTACAACCCGGAAAGTACATCGGCGAAAGGGGCCATGGGTCTCATGCAGCTCATGCCGGAGACGGCAAAGGACCTGGGTGTCAATGACCCCTACGATCCGGCCGAGAACATCATGGGAGGGACCCGTTACCTCAAAGGTCTCCTGGATCGCTTCGGAAACAACAGAAACCTTGCATTGGCGGCATACAACTGGGGTATGGGAAATGTCGAAAGAAAACCGGATAGAATGCCCCAGGAAACAAGAACCTACGTCGCCCGCGTCAATCAGTACTACCGCGAAAACAAGGTCTAAACGTACAAGATTCAGCCGATCGTTTTCAAAAGGTGCCGGCCCGTGAAGGCCGGCACGCGTATTTTCAGCATTCCTCCATTCGCATGAGCGGCTCTCCCGGAGCAGAATCACCCGCCTCCGAAATTTCACATTGCAGAAAGGCAGGGGGATGAGATATGGCCTCGTCAGGAAAGACCTGCCCGAGAAATTTCATGGCACAATAAGGGGGAGAGGATGATTAAAAAAAGAGATCTGTATGTGGTCTGCCTGACGATCTTCCCGTTCATGATCTGCACGGGGATCGTTTACTCGATTCTTGCCATCTACATGACGTCCCTCGGGCTGACCAAAAGCCAGGTGGGCTTCCTCTATACGGCAGGAGCCACTGCCGGCGCTGTCGGGTCGCCTCTCTGGGGCATGCTTGCGGACCGCTTCGGCCGAAAGAGGGTTCTCACCATTTCCATGGCCGGGTTTGCCTTTGTCTTCCTCGGATATGCCCTAAGCAGCAGTTACGAGCAACTCTTTTTAATCCAGATCGGAGAGGGTTTTTCCTGGGGAGCCATGGGATCGGCGGCATCGGCTCTCATCGCCGATCTGGTGTCTCCGGAGGAACGCGGGAAGGCCATGGGCATTTACAACATGACCTGGAACTTTGGCTGGATCGTCGGCCCATCCATGGGCGGGGTACTGTCGGACCATATCGGGTTCAGTACGACTTTTATTATATGCATGGGGATTACCCTTGCGGGCTTCATCCTCGCCGTTCTTTTCATACCGGCTAGAGTCGGGACGGACCGGGTTATCGAAAGTATTTGAGTTTCGAGGGATTCTGGACTTCTATTTCAGATCATTGTAAAAATTCGTTAAAAAAGCTTTATCCATTCGGTTTATTTAATGTATTTTTAAACCACATTTAACGTTTCTTTAAATCATATTGCCTTTTTTATCGTATTTCCTTGCCGGTAAAGTCCAAAAATAATATATATAATTCAATAATATCAATATATTATAAAATATTTTATCTCTGACAGCCATCCTGGCATGCCAATTTCAATAGAGAAAGCCAAAGGCAACAAACGGAATCATAAAAAATAGAATCCTACGGAGGGACAGATAAAATGAAAAAGGCACTGCAGACGATGATTCTGACCGTATTCGTGGTTCTTATCACCAGCACCTTCGGCTATGCCGAGTTCACAGCGGCGGGCGCCGACAACTTCCCCTATTTCCACCTGGGAGCCCTGATAGTTGGTGGGATGATCATCATTTCCCTGAAGCACAAGTACAACAGGATATATCTGAGCGAGGCTGTTGGTTCCTTCGCTCTTTACACGGTTCTCGTGGCGCTGTTCACCTCGCCCGTTGTGGATGCCTTGAGGACAATGGTTGGTTAAGGAAGAGTTTAAAAGAAAAGAGCGTCCGCGCATTGAAGCGAGGACGCTCTTCGTTTCTTCAGCGTCCGGAGAAATACCATGCATATCACAAAAACAGCAAAAAACACGGTGAGTTACTCCAATGTGCTGGTTCTGGGTGCCTGGAGTTTTGCCATGGTCATCAGCTCCTTTATTTTTATGTACGTGGGGTACCTGATCGACGAAGTGCTGAACACCTCGCCCAACTTCATGCTCGGCCTTTTTGTTCTGGCCATTTTCCTGTGTGTGGGGCGGCTGTACAGGGACGCTTGGATCCGGCGCGGCTGACAGGCTGATGAAAAATACCCGTCTGCGTCGTTTCCCTCGCCCTTCGTCCCTGCGGCGTACGTCTCACAGTACGCCTCAGTCCTCGAGACTTCGGGGGCCTTGCATCCGGGCATTTTTGATTAGCCTGAGTTAAGAACAAAGTGGTTCGGTAAAATAAAAACCCCCGACCGTTGGATCGGGGGTTTTTTGTTGCGCCAGCCTGTAGATAAACTCAATTCTTTAGATAATCCTGTACGATATCAAGCATATGGCTGACCCTGAAGGGCTTGGAAAGTGTCGGGTAGCCATGTTTGATGATTTCGTCATCCAGATCCTTCTTCAATCTTTTCACGCCGAAAAAGCCGCTCATGAAGATAGCCCTGATCTGCGGGTTCTCCTTTCGGATCTTCTGGATGAGTTCGATGCCGCTCATGTGGGGCATGACGACATCGGTGATAATGAGGTCCGGCTTGAATTCCCTGAAGACCTTATAACCGTTTAGCCCGTCCACAGCGACCCGCGCGTCGTAACCTTCCATGGTAAGCACGCTGCGCAGGACGTCCTGGAGGCCGAACTCGTCTTCAACAACAAGCACCTTCCACCTCTTTGATGATTCCTGTTTTTGGTCTTTCGAGTCCTTCTTGATATATTCGACAAGGGAATAGTCCGGAGTGCGGTTGATGATGGAGGCGATATGATTGATTTTTTTCTGGATTTCCTCCGCTGTTTCACGGTCTTTGTGGTAGAGGTCAGGATGGTAGATCTTGGAAAGCAGGCGGTAACTGGATTTGATATACGAAAGAGCAGCCTCTTCGCCGACGTGACTGTAGATCTCCTTTGCCTTGTCGAGCATGCCCAGGAGATTCAATTCCTTTTCAAGGTCGATACCCGGTTTCAATTCCTGAGGACTCCTTTGTCGATTCCGACATTGTTTCGCGCAACTGCGCGCTATGATGCACCTTTGTGAGGGCCCGGATTTCGGGCACAGCCGTGCCCCCGACTGAACCTACAACCCCAAGTGCAATCTTTATGCCTTGGAAAACCGCGCTGAAGCGGGGCCTGATAGCCGCAGGGGGTTGGGTACCGGCGGGACTGGGTTTTGAGACGGAGAGGGGTTCCTGTCAGGAGATGACCTTCTTCGAGCTTACCCTCTCGGCCAGGCCTTTCACGGCCCCCATGTAGTCCTTGAGACCGACGATAAAAATGTCGTTGTGATTGGCCCGGGGTATTCTCAGAAAGGTCTTGTCCGCGGCGGGACATGCCCCAAAGAGCGCCTCGCCATCGGAGAAAGGCAGGATGTGGTCCCTTTCCGCATGAATGACAAGGGTGGATTTGCCGAAAGTCCTCATCTTGTCAAGGTTGCGGAACCCGTCCTCCTCGCGGATACCGAGGGCATCCATGTTGATGCCCAGGATGCTGAGGATGCTTCGGGTGTGCGCAAAGCCGCTTTCGATGATCAACCCGTCGATTTTCTCGACGTAGCAGGAGGCGAGTTCGAGGGCGGAAGCGCTCCCCAGCGATCGTCCCATGACGATGAGGGGTCCCGTGAAGCCCTGATCGTTCATCCAGTTCCGCACATATTCGAAGATGACGTGGGCGTCACGCATCATGTTCGTCACGGTCGGGCTTCCGGTGGAATGGCCGTATCCCCGGTAATCGACGGGGAAAAAATTGAGACCGAGCTGCAGATAGATCATGGCCAGATCGAGGTAGTCTTCCACGATTTCCCCGTTGCCGTGAAAATAAAGGATGACGGGGTGTGCCGGCCCGGCCATGTGTACCTGCGCGCCCACGTCGATGTCCTTTTCAACGGGTATGCGGATGTCCCGGATGGCCGGGTGAGGGGCGCTCGCCCCCCAGGCATCGCGCGGATGGAACAGGGACATGGTGATGTTGGGACGGTCGAGGGCGGCATAGTCAATTTTTTTGAGGTCGATCATGGCGGATGGCCTTTCTGCGGGGATTTGCCGCTATATAACATAGCCGGTCTCTGACCCGAAGCGGATTTTTGACAGTTCAGGGAAATTCATCTATAGAGAGCCTGGAGGTTTCCATGCCCCTTTGGCTTATCGTTACATTTCTGGTCATCGGCGGCCTGATCGTTGTCAAGATGCTCCATGCCCTTGCCGTCATCTCCGTGTTTTCAGTCACGCAGGGCGCGATGTTCACCTCGACGGCCCGGGTGAAGATCAGGACCGTGCTCGACGCCGTGCCGATGGAACCTTCGGATCTCTTCGTGGACCTTGGGTGCGGCGACGGTCGCGCCCTGAGGGAAACACAGAGGCGTTACGGCGTGCGATGCCTCGGCTTCGAGATAAACCCCCTGGCTTATGTCCTGGCCCGGGTCCTTTGCCTGGGGTCCGGGAATATCCGCATCCTCTGGCGCAACTTCTGGAAAGCGGACCTTCGTGATGCCGACGTCGTTTTCTGTTACCTCTTCCCCGACGTTATGAAGCGTCTCGCGGGAAAGCTCGAATCGGAGCTTCGGCCGGGCGCCAGGGTCGTTTCCTGCAATTTCCCCCTGCCGGGGTGGAAGCCCCTCCAGGTCCTGCACGCGGCATCTAGCCTCCATAATGACCCCATCTACATCTACCGGATCCCCGAATCTATTCCCGGGCGGCTTTCAGAATAGCTCAAACCACAGCCATAAGGCGCAACGACCAACTCGGATGCATGAAGTTATGAAGTCGGAAGTCCATAACCCCGGCGTGTACTTTTTTTCTGATCGTCCTGATTTCCTATCTTCCGATCTTCCATCTTTTCACGGGAGCCACAGGTACATGAAGCGCACGCCGGGCGGGGCGAGGAGCTCCTGGCCGTTGATGGATATCAGGTTGACCTGGGGCGGTGCCGGCGTGAGGCCCGAATAGATGGTGCTTTTATAGCTGTCGGGACGGTAGTATACGATGACCGAGGTTTTCTCGAGTCCCAGGTTTTTTTTCATGCCCTCAATGGTGCTGTCGAGATAACCGATTCGATCGATCAACCCTGCGCTCAGGGCCTGGTCCGCCGTGTAGATGCGGCCGTCAGCGAGTTTCTCGACCTTCCCACGTTCCAGCGTGCGTCCCTCGACGATCACATCCACAAAGCGCCCGTGGAGGGTATGGATGATGGCCTGCATGATCTTCTGCTCCTCCGGTGTGCTGGCCCGGAACGGGGACATGATGTCCTTTTTGTCGCCCGACTTGATGGTTTCCTGCTCAACGCCGATCTTCGACATAAGCCCCTGGACGTTGAATTTCATGGCCACGACACCGATACTCCCGGTGATCGTCGTCGGGTGTGAAACGATTTCGTCTGCCGCCGTCGCCACATAGTAGGCGCCCGAGGCCCCCACATCCATGAGGCAGGCCATGATCCGCTGACCTGTCCTCAGCTTGTAGGCCAGAAGCTCATGGTGGATGATGTCACTGGCCGTGACCGTTCCGCCCGGAGAGTTGATCCTGAGAATAATCCCCTTGAGGTTCCTGTCCTTTTCCGCCTTCTTCAGGGCTTCCTTCAGTTCATCCACCATGGACACCTCTTCGCGAAAACTCAGATTTCGCTTCTTTTCCTCGGAGATCACGCCGGAGACGTCCAGCAGAAGGAGCTTGTCTTTCCCCTCACCCTCGACGACACGTTCACGGAATTCTTCCGTCTCTGGCAGAAGAGGGATGGTCACGATGGCGCACCCGTTCAAAAAAAGGACGGACAAAAAAATCATCAGGAAAGCAAATTTCAACCGCATGGTCTATCCTCACTTTCAGCCCTATCCGGACGGGATAAAGGCTCGTATTGAAACGATGGAGCTCATGCCCCGTATCTGACACATGACTTTCGGGCGGATCGAAGCCCAGTCCGATGTCAGACTGCGGACCTGAGAGACTCATCGAGAGGGCTTTTTCCGCGTTTTTTTGATCATCTCCCTCTCCATTTTTTTCTTGTCCCGCAGCAGCCTCGAGACGTCCTTTTGCCTTCTCGAAATTTTTTCCCTGGACATAACTGATCTCTCCAGCCCCTAAAGTCGGTTTCGGCTCATGCCGATGATATGCTCATAGGGCACAGGTTCGACGCGACGATCCTCCACAACAATTACGAATTGACATGAAAATACAATACTTTTATAATCATTTCAATAAATGGCTTGACAGAAAATAAATTCCCGCAAGGAGGTATCACGATGTCGGAGCATAAATGTGGAGACTGGTTGAAGGGTCTTTTGATCGGCAGCCTCGTGGGTGTCGTCGTGGGTCTTCTCTTCGCACCCAAAAGCGGCAAGGAGTTGAGGGAGGACATCTCTGAAAAGGCGAAAGATCTCGCCGATAAAGTCAAAGACGAATACGAAGGCGCCCTGGATAAGAGCAAGAAAGGATTCGAGTCTGTCATCAGCCGCCTGAAGGATCTGGAACTGAAGGCCGCCAAGAAGGCGGAGGAAATCGAAAAGAAAATCGCTGAATAACCATGCGCCCGGAAGTTTGGGCATAGACCATCCACGAAAGAGAGGGGGAACCGCCAATGTCGTGGGAGATAGGTTTTTTTATGATCAGTTGTGCGGTTCTTCTCCTCGTCATCTTTGCGATTCCAACCCTGGTGCAGATCCGTAAATCCGCCCGAAGCGCCGAGGTTACACTGGAGGCCGTCAACCGGGAGTTGCCCGCCATTCTTCAAGACCTGCACCAGATTACGACTCTGACGAACGAGGTCAGTTACAACGTCAGGTTTTACGTCGAGGGGAAAGTGAACAGGACCGTTCGCTTCAACCTCAAGGTCCTGGAAAGCCTGGCGAAGCAATCCGGAAACGTGCTGCAGTATCTGCAGGAAGGTATCGACCGCATTTCCGCGGGACTCGATTCGTTTCGAGGGGATCTGACCGGCATCGAAGGAAAAGCGGAAAGGGAACTGCAGGCGAAGCTTCTGACGATCCTCAAGGTGTTCATCGTCTTGAGCAGAAGCGCGCGCGGTCCCCTGGAAACCCTTCTTTCCAAGAAGTAGCCGTGTCGGAGAGGTTCGATGACCAGGGGGGTACGGCAGGGGAAGACGATGGACGGATCCGTGTCCGGATCGGCGCTTTCAGAGGGGAGGTCCAGGCATGCATGACGAGAGACAGGGTTTTACCAGAGGGCTCCTCATCGGAACGTTGATAGGCGGGCTCATGGGAACTGTTCTAGGTATCCTTTACGCGCCCAGGAGCGGTGAAGAGACCCGGGAGGAAATGGCGGCGAGGACACGTAAAATCGCCGATCAGTTCAGAGACGAATGCGTAAAAGCCCTGCAAAAAAGCAGGGCATCTTACGAGTCCCGGACCAACCAGCTGAAAGAACAGGAATCCGGCATCATCAGAAAGATTGAGCGTCTGCTGAAAAAAGCGGGCGATTGAAAAGAAGGTTCTGGGGTTTAATTTTTCGTATTCAATCAGGGGTTATCCGGTATGTCCTGGGCAGTCGGCCTTCTGATCCTTGGCTTTGCATTTTTGCTTTTTACCCTTTTTGCCGTCCCGGTGCTGATTCAGGTGCGACGAACGGCCCAAAAGGTCGAAATCACGCTTGGGCACATCAATCAGAATCTTCCGGTCATCCTGGACAACCTCCATCACACCACCGATAATTTCCGCAAAACAACGGAGGTCGTGCGGCGTGTGCCGGCGGATGTTCGAAGCCTTACGGAGGAGTTTCGAGGACTCGGAGATCAGTTCTCGCGTCTGGATGTGCGGGTGCGAGGAGGAATCGGAGCCTCTCCCTTTGCGGAGTTCGGGGTCATGAAAAAATCGGCATTGATGGCCTTTGTGATCATCCGTGTCCTTCGATTCCTTCGCAACCGGTGGAGATAGAGTCCGGCTTTTCTGAAAGGTCCCGCCTAGGGTTCCGGATGCCTTCCTTTTATGTGGTCCTTCAACCAGAGTCCCACCTGAAAATAACCGAAGAGGGCAATTACGGTCATGATGCCGAGCATGACAAAAAACACCGTGTCCTGGTGTGCCCGGACCGATGTTCCCTGAATGGAGAGG
>Ga0316630_10000607_pt1 | contig 11730 bp, 9 predicted proteins | sample OWC_May_M1_C1_D6_FD_207658 | JGI IMG/M metagenome (GOLD analysis project Ga0316630, IMG submission 207658) | Wetland soil microbial communities from Old Woman Creek delta, Ohio, United States - OWC_May_M1_C1_D6_A | ecosystem: Environmental > Terrestrial > Soil > Wetlands | place: USA: Ohio...
GTCGGTACCAAGACCGATGCGGAGCGATTCGTGACCCTGGCCGCGTGCAATGCCACGGTTATGACCAAGGGCCAGACGATCAGCTCCGACGACTGGGACAAGGATTTCACCGTGGCAGCGTATTGGAAGCTGGATGAGTCCGCCGGCAACGTCGCTCACGACAGCAACGGAAGCAGTCACGCCACCCTCAGCGGCGGACCGGCTTGGCAGCCTGCCGCCGGCAAGCTTGGCGGCGCACTGCAGTTCGATGGTGTTGACGATTACGTCAGCACGCCGTTCGTCCTGAATCCTTCAGCCGGGTCCTTCAGCGTTTTTGCCTGGGTGAAAGACGGTGCGGCCGGACAGGTGATCCTCTCCCAGCAGAACGTCGCCAACTGGCTGATGGCGGACGCCTCGGATGGGACACTATCCACAGAACTCAAAGGCTCCGGCCGCACGGGTAAGCCCCTGAAATCCCCCGTGGTCATCACGGATGGCGAATGGCATCGCGTCGGTCTCACATCGGACGGCACAAGCCGGATTCTTTACGTCGATAATGTCCAGGCCGCCAAAGACTCGCAGTCCGCCCTGATCGGTGGGACCGCCGGCCTATATCTCGGCGCCGGCAGCACGCTCGCTCCCGCCACCTTCTGGTCCGGCCTGATCGACGACGTCTGCCTCTACAACAAGGTGGTCAAGCCGTAGCCAGCCAGACTCCGGTGTCGGCGGAGTCATGGGGTTGTTCGTTCGGCAGTCCGCGAAAGGAGGCCAGTATGAAACGGTGCGGAACGATCCAGACAGTGTCACTCCTGATTGGTCTGATCGTCGTCACACAGCACGCCCCGACCGCCTTTGCGGCCGCGGCAGAGCCAACGTACCAGCCTGTGGCCATCACTGTCCTCTACGACAACTACAAGCTTGCTCAGGAATGCCAGACCGATTGGGGATTTTCGTGTATGATCACCGGTACGGCCAAGACGATCTTGTTCGACGCCGGGACCTATGGCAATATCCTGCTGGCGAACATGGACAAGCTGCATGTCGAGGCCCGCGAGGCGGAGTTGATGGTGATCTCCCACAACCACGCCGACCACACGGGGGACTGGCAAGAGGCCGGCGGCGTGCTGTCGTTCCTCGGGCGGAACAGCAACGTGTCCATGTACCTGCCGCCCTCAGTGCCCGCGGGACCCATTCAGATTGTCGAGGCCAAGGGCGCTCGCACGCAGGTCGTCAACGAGCCCATGGAGATATGTGATCGTGCTCACCTGACCGGTCCAATGACCGGTGCGGCCGTCGAACAGTCCATCGTCCTGGACACACCCAAGGGACTTGTGGTGATCACGGGCTGCGCTCACCAGGGCGTCGTCCAGGCTGTCCGCAAAGCGAAAGACATGCTCGGCAAAGAGGTGTACCTTGTCATGGGTGGATTCCATCTGCTGGATATGTCGGACTCTCAGGTCCAGAGTATCATCCAGCAGTTCAGGGACCTGGGAGTGCGGAGAGTCGGACCGAGCCATTGCACGGGCGAGCGGGCCATTGAGCTGTTCCGGCGCGCGTACGGCCGGGACTTTGTCCCCATTGGTGTCGGCAGGGTCAGCATGCCGGCAGAGTGCGACTTCAAGGCCGATTGGAAGATCGATATCGATGATCTGGTCATGTTCATTGAGCATTGGGGCCAGGCCGACCCGTTGTATGACATAGCTCCGCCTCTCTTTGGTGATGGCACGGTGGATGTCCAGGATCTGGAGGCCCTCATGGCCTTCTGGAACCAGGAACTCACCGACCCTGCGCTGGTCGCTCATTGGGCCTTCGATGAGAGCCATGGCAGCTTGGCTCAGGACAGTGCCGGCGACCACGATGGAACGCTGTACGGCGGGCCCACCTGGCAGCCCCTGGACGGTGAGGTCGCGGGAGCACTGCTGTTCGATGGCAGCGACGACTACGTTCGGACGGCTCCCGCGTTGGCCCCGGCCGGGCAGGCGTTCAGTGCCTTTGCCTGGGTCAAGGGCGGCGCGCCGGAGCAGGTGGTCGTCTCGCAGGAAAAGGGTGCGGACTGGCTGATGGCGGCGGGGGACGGCGGATTGAAGACCGCCCTCAAAGGCCCCGGTCGCTTGGGCGGGCCGTTGGCGTCTGCGAGTGTCATCACGGATGGTGCGTGGCATCGCGTTGGCCTCGTCTGGGACGGCTCCACCCGGATTCTCTACGTAGATGGGGCCGAGGCCGCTCGCGACGCCCAGACCAGTCTGCGGATAACAACCGGCGACCTGTACATCGGCGCCGGCGGCACCACGGCGCCCGCCGCCTTCTGGAAAGGCTCGATCGACGACGTGCGAATCTACGACCGGGCGGTCAAGCCGTAGGCAGGCATATGTAGCGTCGATTCGCAACGACAACGGCGTCCTACATGAACCTGGGGTCTTTGGGGCAGGGGGCGGACTGGGAGACGCGGGCTTTGCGAAGGTGGGAGCGGCGGTAGCCGTAGAGGGCGTACACGACGAGACCGACGATCAGCCAGAGGCCGAAGCGCAGCCAGGACGTCTTGGGCAGGTAGGCGATCATGCCCACGCAGGACAGGCCGCCAAGGGCGGGGATCAGGAATGGGCCGAATGGGACGCGGAAGGGGCGCGTGTGGTTCGGGGCTTTGAAGCGCAGGATCGAGACGCCGATGCAAACCAGCAGGAAGGCTGAGAGCGTGCCAATGTTCGTGAGGTCCACCATCTCGTCGATGTTCGACACGGCGGCCAGGACACCCACGCCGACGCCGGTCAGAATCGTCGCGACGTGCGGCGTGCGGAACTTCGGGTGGACACGCGCCAGCGACGGTGGTAGAAGGCCATCACGAGCCATCGCCATGAAGATTCGCGCTTGGCCAAGCTGAAAGACCAGCAGCACGGCCGTGTGCGCCACGACCGAGCCGAAGGCGACGAGACCGACGATTGTGTCGGAGCGACCGACGTGACGCAGAGCGACCGTCAGCGGTTCTGCCTGCTCGGAGGCGTTCAGACTTTGCAGCACGGGGAACGGCACGAGTCCTGTGAAGACGACGGCGACCACCACGTAGATGAGCGTGCTGACGACCAGGGAGCCGAGAATCCCGATCGGCAGGTCCCGTCCGGGCCGGCGCGTTTCTTCGGCGCACGTTGAGACGGCGTCGAAACCAATATAGGCGAAGAAGATGATGGCCGCCGCCGAGGCGATGCCCGTGAACCCGTTCGGGGCGAACGGCTGCCAGTTCTCGGGCCTGATGAATCGCACTCCAACGAAGCAGAAGAGCCCCAGTACCAAGAGCTTGATGACGACCATGACGGTGGTGGCCCTGGCGGACTCGCGTACGCCCCAGACCAGCAGCACGGACAAGACCGCCACGATGCCGATGGCCAGCAAATTGAACACGATGGGCACGCCGAACACGTGGGGGGCGCCGGCGATGATCTCCGGCATCTTCTGGGCCGCGGTGCGGTAATCGACGGTCAGCCAGCGGGGCAGATCCATGCCGAAGCCGGAAAGGAGCGTGTTGAAGTAGTTGGCCCACGAGATGGCGACCGCAACGTTGCCGATGGCGTATTCGAGAATCAGGTCCCAACCGATGATCCACGCCACCACTTCCCCGAGCGTGGCGTAGGTGAACGTGTAGGCCGAGCCGGACACGGGGACCATCGAGGCCAGTTCCGCGTAACACAGGCCCGTGAAGGCGCACACGATTGCGGTCAGGATGAACGACACGATGAGGGCCGGTCCTGCGCCCGCGCGGGCCGCATCGCCGGCCGCCGCTGTGCCGATGGTGGCGAAGATGCCGGCGCCGATCGTCGCGCCGATACCCAGCGCGATCAGGTCAATAGGTCCGAGGACTCTGCGGAGCGAGCGACTCTCCTCGCGGGTTTCGGCGATCAGCCTCTCGACGGGTTTCCTGAGGAACAGCGAAGCCATGGGCCACGAGAGTAGCGGTCCCCAGTCCCTGTGTCAAGTCTCAACGCCGCGCGTCTTCGGTCAGTGGGTCAGCGGGTTGTCGAGGTTGACGGGGTACTTCTGCCAGGGGACAGCGCCGGATTCGGTGATGTGGCTTTGCAGGGCCGTGAAGAGCCTGCCGTACATCGGGTGTTTCCTGTCAAGCGGTCTCTGTTCCTTCGGGTCATCTTTGAGGTTGTACAGTTCGAGCGGCTCGAAAGGACTGTTCTGCAGGAGCTTGAAGTCACCTTGTCGGGCGGCATAGCAGGCCTGGCCGCCGTAGCGGTTTCCGCCCTCGCGCCGGACCCAGAACAGGATGCGCTCATCTTCGGAGGCGCTGCTCCCGGTGAGGATCGGCAGGATGCTACGGCCGTCGATCTCGTGCTCGATCTTCACCCCCGCGGCCTCGCAAATCGTGGGGAGCAAGTCCATCGTCAGCGCGACGCGGTCGCTGCGCGAGCCCGCCTTGATTCGGCCGGACCACACGGCGCCCATGGGGACGCGGATGCCGCCCTCGAACACATCGCCCTTGCCCGACCGCAGCGGACCGTTGCTCGAGCCGAGGTTGAGCTGGCCGCCGTTGTCGGAGGTGAACACGACAAGCGTTTCATCTCGCAGGCCAGTCTGTTCGAGCACGTCAAGCACCTTGCCGACGCTGGCGTCGAGGTGCTCAACCAGAGCGACCAGCCCGGCTCGCCTGTCGGCGATTTCCTTTTCCCGTCGCTTGACGCGGTCGAGCCACTCCTGTGGCGGCTGAATCGGCGCGTGGGGTGCGTTATAGGCAAGATAGAGGAAGAAGGGCTGCTTTTCTCGTGCTCGCTCGCGGAGGTAATCGATGGCCCATTGCGTGAACAGGTCGGTGGCATGTCCCTCCGGGTCAATCGCTTTGTCGTTGAGCCGCATATAGTTGAAGCCGTGGCGACGATGGTTGACATAGTCGTCCATCATATCACCGAGGAAGCCGTGGAAGTGATCGAAGCCGCGTTCGTTGGGCGTGTTCGGCGAGGCCAGGCCCAGGTGCCATTTGCCGACAATCGCCGTATGGTAACCCGCCCGCCTGAGCAGTTGGGGCAGCAGAACCGCCTGGGGAAGCAGGTAGCCCCAATTGTTGGCGATATGCGTGCGGATGACGCCCGGCACGCCGACGAGGTCCGGGTACCGCCCGGTCAGCAGCGACGCCCGCGTCGGCGAGCACACAGGGCAATTCGAGTAGAATGAATCGAATCGCATCCCCGCCGCGATGAGCCTGTCGACATTCGGCGTCCTCGCGTCCGTCGCCCCATAAGCAGACAGGTCGCCATACCCCAGATCGTCCGTCAGAATCACGACGACATTCGGCCTGGCATCGGAAGAGCCCGCCGAGATCACAGACGCGTCTGCCATCGCCAGTGCTGCTCCCGTCAGGCCGGCGGCCTTGAGGAAGTCACGCCGTGTCCCGTGCGATCCAATCATATCTACCTCGGTTCGAGAGTCATTGTTGTCGCCGCGACTTTGTCGACGGCCTTTCGCGACAGCGGCGCCGGATGAAGTCGGCCCTGCGCCCAGAGGTCGTAGTTGCACAGATAGTATGGGCTGTCCGGATGCTCCGACTGGCCAATGGGCAGGATGGACATCGATTGGTCCACGTCATCGAGCCGGACATACTGCGTGTACGATTGGGCCTTCTGCGAGAGGATCGTTCCGCCGTCGATGCATTGCAGCGCCGGGTACGTGATGTCCCTTGTCTCGTCGAGCGAGCCGAAGCCGTCCAGCGTGGACATATAGGGCATCTTCGTTTCGAGCAGCGTGGCTTTCGCCCGCGTGTTCCACAGGTTGGGATCGTCGCCGTAGGAGGCCACACCGTAGCGCCACGCCGCTCGCACCATCAGGTTGACGTAGTCGGCTTCGTCCTCGGTCAGCACGGCCTGTGGGTCGGCCCCGATTCGCCCGCCAATAGTCTGAAGCATGCTACACAGGCCGGAGAGGCCGCCGCCGTACCTGACCGCTGCGGCGAAGTTCTGCCGAAACGCCATCGGCATGAGATTCACGATCTCCGTTCCCACAATGTCCATCTCCAGCGCACATCCTGCCATCACCCACGGCTCCAGGTAGTCAAGCGATTTGAGAGTGTCCTCTTCGAGTGGATACTTCTGAACGTCGCGGAGATGGTAGCCGAGCTTGACCAAGTCGCGTTTGGTGGCGTTGACGGTGTCATAATGGACGTCGAGCACGTCCTCCGGCGAGAACTGCTCGACAGCCCGGACGCGTTCCTTCAGCCGCCAGGAGCGGTCGGTGTCGCCGAGGCTGCCCGTCGAGATGCCCAGAGAAACAGGGTAGAACGAGGCGATGGGCCGATGGTTCGCGCTGACTAACCAGCCCTGCGCGGGATCGATCACCTGCGGTAACAGTTCGTGAGGCAAGATGCCTTGCCAGTCGTTGGCGCTGTCCCATCCCTCATGGGCGGCCCGGTCGTCCAGCAGCGATTGCGCCGAGCGGATCGGCAGGGCGAGGAGCGTCTTGAATCCGACATCGCCTTTGCGGTCGCCGAAGACACAGTTGGCGCTCGGGAAGCGCCAGCCGCCGAGAGCCTTCTGGAATTCGCGCACGTCCTTAGCTCGGATCATATCCAGGATGCCGCGAAACGTGTCTCGCTGGGTCTCGCAGATCGGGATGCGTTTGAGGGCTACTTCATCACCACGGCGGACACCCGTTGCGATGGATGTCACTACCGGGCCGAAGCTGGTCTGTCTGGCTGTCAGTGTCTGCGGCTGTCCCTGTTTGACCTGGAGGATCTCCTGGCGGACGACCATGTCTCGCCACTGCCCGTCGAGGAGGTACTGGTTCGGATGATTCGGATCCGTCTTGAGCAGGAACAGGTCGGCCTGGTCGGCGCCGAGGGCGGTCAGACCCCAGGCGACGTTCGGCGTGAAGCCAATCAGCATGTTCGGGCTGCCTGCGACGCCGAGGCCGCGAGCGTTGAAGGTCTTGCCGCTGATGTGAAACTCGTACCACAATGAGGGATTTCGCACGGGCGTCTGCGGATCGCTGACCAGCACAGTGGAGCCGGTGGTGGTCTTCCTGCCCCCGACGACCCAGGCATGACTGAACCTCGGCCCCGCCGGCCGCGGCATGACATCCAGCTTTCTCGTCAGGCCGTGCGCCGTCGCATAGTCCACGACCTCCTGTACCCAGGCGTCGGTGACATCTCCGCGCTGGATCACAGAGGCGTCGTCGCGGATAGGCAGGCTCTGTGTGGCCCCGGCGCTGTCGGTCGGAGCGAACTGGCGCACCTTCCGCGTGCCGTCTTTGATCTCGTAGTACGCTGTCATCTCGTTGAGGCCGTCGCCCGAGAAGAATAGGCCCAATCGCCACCACGAGGCGATGCAATCCGCCGGCGTCCAGGGCTCCGGCCGCAGGTTGTACTTGCCGAACAGGTACAGCAGGTCCTTGGGATGACCGGCAATGCAGTCGTTGACGCCCCGGCAGTAGGCGTCCAGGAGCTGGTGGGTTTCCGGGTCGAGTTGCCGGGCCGTTTCCTGGGCGGCTCGATAATATCCGATGGTCCGCATCTCGATATCGCTGCGCAGGGCCGAGTTCCTGCCCTGGGGCTGCTGTCGCGTGACGCCGATTTTGACGTCACCGATGGTTTCCGCGAGACGACCCTGAATGATTCGCAGATTGTAGTACATCTGAAAGGCCCGGTCCTGGGCCGTCGCGTAGCCGAGCCCGTACATCGCGCCGGCGTCAGTCTGAGCGAATACATGCGGCACACCCCAGCGGTCCCGCAGCAACTCGATTCGCCCGTAGTCACCGGCCTCCTTCGCCGGGCCATTCGCCCTGCCCTCCACCGTCCTGCATCCAGCGATGATCAGTGTGAGCGTTAAGAGATGCTCCAGGAGTCGGGCCATCGCTCTTCTATTGTTGTGAAATCGTGCTGCCATCTTCTTCCTCCACGTGGTCTGATTTGTCGTACCCTGCCCCGGCGATGACGAGGACGTATTCGCCTTTGGGGTTCTCCTCAGTGCCGGCGAGCAGTTCACAGAGCCGACCCCGGCGGACCGACTCGTGGATCTTTGTCAGCTCCTTGGCGACAGAGGCGGGGCGGTCACCGAAGACCTCCCGGGCCTCTTCCAGCAGCCGCCGGATGCGAAACGGGCTTTCGTAGTAGATGAGCGTATAGGGCGAGTCCTTGTCGGCTTCGAGGAATCGACGTCGCTGGCCGCTCTTGTGCGGAGGGAAACCGCGAAACGTGAAACTGTGTACGGGCAGGCCCGAGAGCACCAGAGCTGTGACGAAAGCGGTCGGGCCGGGAATGGTGGTGACTTCGATGCCGGCCTCGACGGCTTGCCGCAGCAGCACGAAGCCCGGATCGGAGATGCCGGGCGTGCCTGCGCTCGTGACGACGGCAACCGACCTGCCCTCCTCGAGCATGCCAATGATTCTCGGCACGACCAGCCGCTCGTTGTGCTCGTAACAGGAGATCTGCGGCTTGCTGACCTCGAAGTGCTTCAGGAGCAGCCCCGTTCTGCGTGTGTCCTCGCTGACGACGCAGTCAGCCTGGCGCAGCGTTTCCAACGCGCGCAACGTGATGTCGCCGAGGTTCCCTATGGGAGTCGCCACGAAGTACAATGTCCCGGTCTGCGCGATGTCACACCCCCATTTCGCCAAGCTCGTACAGGATCAGGGCGCAGGCGACCGTCGCGGCGGTCTCTGTTCGCAGGATGCGTGGGCCCAGGCCGACGCGCACGGCGCCCTTCTCACACGCCCGGGCGACCTCGTCCTCTGTGAAACCACCCTCCGGGCCGATCATCACCGCCACGGAGGCAGGGGAGCGATCAATCCCTCGCAAGGCATTCCGCAACGTTGTCACTCCGTCGGATGGCGCCGCGATGAGACAGCGGTCGTAGTCTCGCAGGCCCAAGAGCGCCTTGTCGAACGCGATGATCGGCTCGAGCCGGGGGACACGGCCACGATGCGACTGTTCCGCTGCCTCCGTGAGGATGCGCTGCCACCGGTCGAGCTTGTTGTCCTCGATGGTTTTGGTCCGCACGAGGCCCCGCTCCGTCAGTACCGGCACGAACTGCGTCACGCCCACTTCGGTGCCTTTCTGGAGCACCCACTCGAACTTCTCGCGAATCAGCAGGCTCTGAAACAGGGTGACTTCTGCGATCGGCTCCCCGGGAGCGCGCCGCTTGTTGGTCACCTGGCCAAGCGTTTCCGTCCGGCCGACCGCCGTTAGTGTCACGTTGTACTCGGTTCCGGTGTTGTCGAGCACGACGACCGTATCGCCCGGCTTGAGCCGCAGGACGTGGCAGACCTGGTGCGACTGCTCCGGGCTCAGTTGAACCCGGTCGCCCGCGATGCCCGAGGTCAGAATGAAGAAACGGTTCACACCCATAGTATTTGCGATTTACGAGTTATGATTTATGATTTGGGCTTAGGCCCTATCCATATTGTGAATGGTAAATCATGAATCGTAGGTCTTACAACACAATTCAATGATCGACATCCTGTACGAAGATGCGGATATCGTCGCGGTCAACAAACCGGAAGGGCTGGTGGCGGTCCCGGAGCGGCGGCGGCTGGAGTCATCGCTTCTCGAAATCCTCTGCGCCGAGCGGTCGGAAAAGCTCTTTATCGTCCACCGCATAGACAAGGAGACCAGCGGCGTGATCGTCTTCGCGCGCAACGCCGAGGCCCACCGGGAGCTCAATCGCCAGTTCGAAAACCGGTCCGTGGAGAAGATGTACCTGGCCCTGGTTCACGGTGTTGTCGGCGACGACCGGGGCGAGATCGACAAGCCGCTGCGACAGTTCGGTTCCGGCCGGGTCGCGGTCGATGACCAGCGAGGCAAGGCCAGCGTTACCGAATTCTGCGTTCTGGAGCGATTGGAGGCGTTCACCTTGCTCGATGTCCGCCCGCATACCGGCCGGCGGCACCAGATCCGCGTCCACCTCTACAGCCTTGGCCACGCCATCGTCGGCGACCCGCTCTACGGCGACAGAACCCTCCAAAGCGCCTACCCCCGCCTGATGCTCCACGCTCGCCGACTGTCGCTGCATCTACCCTCCGGCCGGCGGCTCACCCTCGAAACCCCCATCCCGGAGTCGTTCAGTCGCGTCCTGCAAGCGGCCCGTGGGGGCCAGTAAACTGCTCTTGACAAAGATCCGAGAGGGGCGTATAGTCACATGCTTTCCTTCTATCGTCGCGTTGACAACGGCGATACCTTTTATGTGTGGCGGGAGCCGGCGTGCCGGGCACGTCGCCGCCGGATCGGAAGTCTGGGTTTGAGTTGAGGTGACTGTCGTGAAAGCAAGTGAAATGCGGCCGGGGATGGCCTTCATCATGGATGGCCAGTTGTGCATCTGCACGGTAGCGACCCACGTGACCCCCGGGAACCTTCGAGCGTTCGTGCAAGCGAAACTGCGGCGGCTCTCGGATGGCGTGATGATGGAGAAGCGTCTGCGGTCCACCGAGGACGTGGAGGAGGCGTTTTTGGACAAGCGGGATATGGAGTACCTCTATTCGGACAAGACCTCGCACGTGTTCATGGACACGACGACGTTCGACCAGATCTCGGTCTCCGACGAGCTGCTGGGTGATGCGATAAAGTACTTCAAGCCGAATACGCCGGTCACAGCCTTGATGCACGGCGAGAAAGTCGTCAGTCTCGAGCTGCCCAAAGTGGTGGAGCTGGCGGTCACGGAGACGACGCCCCAGCCGAAGGGCGCCACAGCCACCAACCAGATGAAAGACGCCACGCTCGAAACCGGCCTGCGGACGCGCGTGCCGCCGTTCATCGAGGTCGGCGAGGTCGTTCGCGTCAACACCGAAGACGGCAGCTACCTCAGCCGGGCGAAAGGCTGATACCCGCACCCACGGTGGCTGCGGTCAATCATAAGCATTTGCCAGTGCGCAGCGGCTTCACAGAGTCTGCTGCGCACTGGCTGTTTATGGAGAACGCGTATCTTGTTCTCATGCCTGTCCGGCCAGCGCGGCCAGGAGGCGACTGGCGGTTTCGGGTGATACATCGGCGACCAGAGCGGGGGCGTCTTGAGCCGGTTGAACATCCGGAGGTGTCTTGCGCGCTGCGGAGAGTTGCCGAGTGATGATGTCAAGGCAAGCTTTGCGGGCGGTTTCTCCTCCATCTTTTCCGGTCAGCGCCACGAGTCTTTTGGCGGCGTCAGAGGCATTGCGAGCGAGGATCATACGACTCTGACGATAGGCGTGCTCGATTCGCCGTTCGAACAAGCTGACGAACCGCTCGTCCGCCAGCCATTTCTCGTACAGGGCGCGAGGCACGTGATGCCTCTTGAGGATGGTTTGTTCTTTGATTTTGCCCGCGAACAGGTCGTCGAGGACGGCGAGTTGTCGTTGGGTCAGCTTTTTCGATTTTGACATAGTTTTGCCCTCATTGGACACGTTGGTCGGTAATTGGAGCGATGGCTTCGAAACAGACTTTGAACATTCGCCGCCAATTGTTACACTCAGCATCAGACGCATCGAGTGCGATCGCGCGGCAGTAGTGGACGGACTCATAAGGATATGAACCCGAAAGCGGCTGAAGCATGGAATTTCGCCTTGGCGAAGATGGAGTCGGCCAGGCAACTCATGGAGAACGGCCAGGATGAGCAGGCCAAGACGGAGATCGCCAAAGCGGTTTACGTCGGGGCCGGCACCCTGTACTACCTGTTTGGGCCCGGCCAGGAGGAGCAAGTGGCCTACCAGGCGGCCCAGAGCTTCATCACGGACATGGCCGGCGAAGATTCCGATGCCGCCGAGGCCTTCACCGCTGCCATGAAAATCCTCACCTATATCGCCAGCATA
>Ga0316630_10000608_pt1 | contig 11724 bp, 10 predicted proteins | sample OWC_May_M1_C1_D6_FD_207658 | JGI IMG/M metagenome (GOLD analysis project Ga0316630, IMG submission 207658) | Wetland soil microbial communities from Old Woman Creek delta, Ohio, United States - OWC_May_M1_C1_D6_A | ecosystem: Environmental > Terrestrial > Soil > Wetlands | place: USA: Ohio...
TGTGCGGCGCGTCGGGCACGAACTCCGTGCTGTTGGCCTTCTTCAGGCCGGCCAGCGACCGGGCGTATTCGATCGAGGCGCACTGCATGCCCAGGCAGATGCCGAAGAACGGGACCTTGTTCTCGCGGGCGTAGGTGACCGCCCGGATCTTGCCCTCGATGCCGCGCTTGCCGAAGCCTCCGGGCACGAGGATGCCGTCCTTGCGGCCCAGGATATCGGCCGGATCGTCCTTCTCCAGCGCTTCGGCCTCGATCCAATCGATATTGACCTTGAGACGATGGGCCAACCCGCCATGGATGAGGGCCTGGTTCAGGCTCATGTAGGAATCGTGGAGCCCGGCGTACTTTCCGACGAGCCCGATCTCGACGGCGTCCTTGGGCGCCTTGATCCGGTCGACCATCGCCTCCCACGCGGCCAGGTTCTTCTTGCGGGCCGGGAGCCGGAGCATCTTGAGGATGGTCTTGTCGAGCCCCTGCGCGGCATAGTTCAACGGGATCTCGTAGATCGTATCGACATCGATGGCCGTGACGACGGCCTCGACCGGCACGTTGGTGAAAAGGGCGATCTTCGATTTGATGTCGGCCGAGAGCTCCCGGCTCGTGCGGCAGAGCAGGATGTCGGGCTGGATCCCGATCGCGCGCAGCTCCTTGACGCTGTGCTGCGTCGGCTTGGTCTTGAGCTCGCCCGAGACGCCGACGAACGGGACGAGGGTGAGATGGATGAAAAGCGTATTGCCGACACCGAGGGCCAGGCGCATCTGGCGCGTAGCCTCGAGGAAGGGTTGGCTTTCGATGTCCCCGACGGTCCCGCCTATCTCGCAGATAACAATAGTGTTATCAGCCGCGACAGATTCGGCGGCGGTCTTGATCATGTCGGTGACGTGGGGGATGACCTGGACGGTCTTGCCCAGGTACTCCCCTTTGCGCTCCTTGCGGATGATGGTCTCGTAGATCTTGCCGGCCGTCCAGTTGTGGGCCCGCGTCGTCTTGGTCGAGGTGAAGCGTTCGTAGTGGCCGAGGTCGAGGTCGGTCTCCGCGCCGTCGTCGGTGACATACACCTCGCCGTGCTGGAACGGGCTCATGGTCCCCGGATCGACGTTGAGATAAGGATCGAACTTCTGGATGGTGATGCGATAGCCGTGGCTCTCGAGGAGCCGGCCGATGGAGGCGGCCGCGATCCCCTTGCCCAGTCCCGAAATGACCCCGCCCGTGATGAAGATGTACTTGGTCATGGTGCGCTTTTACCCCGGAAATTTCCCCCCGATTATATCCCGCGGCCGCGGCGCACTCAAGCGGATAAAGCGGCGGGGCCGCCGGAAAAGGCCCGCGGCGGGGAGGCCGCGCTCAGCCCTGGGCCGGTTCTTTGGCCGGCGCGGACTTCGGCGCGGCGCCGCCCTTGGTCTGGCAGGTCGCTTCGAGGTAGGCGCCCTCTTCGACGACGAGCGTCGGCGTGATGAGCGTTCCAAAGACGCGACCTTTGTTGTGGACCTCGATCCGCTCGGACGCCAGGAGCGTTCCGCGGATCTCCCCATTGATGACGAGCTCGCCGACCTTGACGTCGGCCTCGACCTTCCCGCGCTCGCCGACGACGAGGAGGGCGTCCGAATTGATGGTCCCCTTGAAGTTCCCCTCGATCCGGAACGATCCCTTGAAGGTCAGCTCGCCCTTGAACTCCGACTCCATGTCGATGAGCCCGGCCAGCTTGGTCTCATTCAGCTCTCGCGGTCTGTCTTTCATGAGTGAGCTCCTTTGACCCGTTCATAGATCCTGTTGAGGTCATCCAACGAGAAATAGTATATCTTCACGACGCCCTTGGCGCGAGTGCCCGCGACGAGGACCTTCGTCCCCAGGATCTTGAGCATCTCTTCCTGCAGGGCGTGGAGGTCGGGATCGGCCAGGCTGCGCTGCGTCCGGGGAGCCTTCTTCTTGAGCCGGTTGACGAGGGCTTCGGTGTTCCTGACCGAAAGGCCCCGATCGATGATCTGCCGGCAGGCGTAAAGCTGCGTCGCCGTCTCCTCCAGGGCCAGGAGGGCCCGGGCGTGTCCCATGGAGATATCGCCCGCGCCCAGGCGGTCCTGGATCTCCTGGGGCAGCTTGAGGAGCCGGATGTAGTTCGTGACCGAGCTCCTATCCTTGCCGACCTTGTCGGCCAGCTCGTGCTGGGCGTAGCCGAGATCGTCGATGAGCTTCTGATAGGCGTGGGCGATCTCCAGGGCGTTCAGCTCCTCGCGGTGGATGTTCTCGATCAGCGAGACCTCCAGCTGCTTTTCCTTGGGAATGTTGCGGATGAGGACGGGGATCTTGCGCAGGCCGGCCTTCTGGGCCGCCCGCCACCGCCGCTCTCCGACGATGATCTTGTAATGGTCGGCCTCGGGGGTCACGATGACCGGTTGCACGATGCCTGTCTCCTTGATGGACCGGGCCAGCTCGTCGATCGTTTGGTCGTCGAACTTCATTCTCGGTTGAAAAGGGTTGGGCTTGACATCCTCGAGATCGAGCTCGGCGAAGCGCTCGTCCTTCAGGATGCTGAATTCGTCCGGAATGAACGCTCCCAGACCCTTGCCCAAGGCTTTCTTGTTCATCGGCGGATGATCTCCTCGGCGAGATTGAGATAAGCCTCGGCTCCCTTCGACTTGATATCATAGAGGATGATAGGTTTGCCGAAGCTGGGGGCTTCCGCGAGGCGGACGCTGCGCGGGATGACGGACTCAAACATTATACTTTTCAATGATTTACGAATTTCCTCGGCGACCTGCTTGGAGAGGTTCGTGCGCTCGTCGAACATGGTCAGGAGGATACCCTCGATGGCCAGCCGGGGATTGAAATAGGTCCGGACCGTCTCCAGCGTCTGAAAGAGGTCCGGGATCCCCTCCATGCAAAAGAATTCGGTCTGGACGGGAATGACCAGCGAATCAGCGGCGGTAAGGGCGTTGATCGTCAGGAAACCGAGCGACGGCGGACAGTCGATGAGGATGAAGTTGAAGAACCTGCGGGCTTTTTCAACGGTTTCGACGAGCCGTTTCTCCCTGCGCTCGGCCTCGTAGAGCTCGGCCTCAACGCCGGAAAGCTCGGGCGAGCAGGGGCATAAATAGAGATTTTCGAGCTCGGTTCCCAGGATGATATCCATGAGGTCCCGGCCGTTCATCATAGCCTGATAGATGCCCTTGCCGGCTTCCTTGGGCTTGCCCAGTCCCAGGGTCGACATCCCTTGGGGATCGAGATCGATGAGGACCGTCCTCCGATTCTTGAGGGCCAGACAGGCGGCGAGATTGATCGCCGTCGTGGTCTTGCCGACACCGCCCTTCTGGTTGGCGACCGCGATGATCTTATTCATCGTCAGGCCCCGTTTCACGTGGAACGGGGGGCCGGGACTCCCCTCGCTTCCGCCTTATCTCGAGGTACAATCCGATGTTCTGCACGGCCGCAGGGGTCATCCCGGTTATTTTCCGGGCCTCGCCAAGGGTCGCCGGCCTGAGCTTCTCGCATCTCTCCACGGCTTCCCGGCTCAAGCCTGGGACCTTACGGAAATCCAGGCCGGGGGGTATCCTTGTCGTATCCATTCTCAGGGCCTTGGAGATCTCCTTCTCCTGTTTCTTGATATAACCCGCGTATTTCGTTTCTGACTCGACATAGCGCGATTCTTCCTCGCTCAGGACGCCTGTGAACCGGCCGTATTCTAACACATCTTTGAGCCGGATTTCCGGTTTTTTGAGGTACTCGGCCAAAGAAACGCTGTTCCCGGCCTCAGTCCTGATCTTTTTCTTCTTGAGAAAGGCCACCGCCTCCTCGATCCGGTCCCGCCCGGCCAGATGATCAGCCCAGATATCGTCGGGAACGAGCCCCAGCTCCCTCCCATATCCCATCAGCCGGCTGCCGGCATTGTCGATCCTCAGCATCAGGCGGTATTCCGCCCGGGAGGTGAAAAGCCGGTAGGGCTCGTCGACACCGGCCGAAACGAGGTCGTCGATGAGGACCCCGATATAGGCCTCGTCGCGCCGGAGCACGAAGGGCGCTTTCTTCTTGAGGGCCAAAGCGGCGTTGATCCCGGCCATAAGCCCCTGGGCCGCCGCTTCTTCATATCCGGAGGTCCCGTTGATCTGTCCGGCCAGATAGAGGCCTTTGATCTTCCTCGTCTCGAGGGTGGGCCTGAGCTCGGTCGGGGAGACGGCGTCGTATTCTATCCCGTAGGCCGGCCTCAGGATCTTGGCCTTGTCGAGGCCGGGGATCGTACCCAACACCTGGCGCTGGACATCATAGGGCAGGCTCGAGGACAATCCGTTGACGTAGGTCTCCGTCGTCTCGAGGCCCTCGGGTTCGAGGAAGAACTGGTGCCGCGTTCTCTCGGGGAATTTGACCACCTTGTCCTCGATCGACGGGCAGTATCGGGGCCCGATACCCTTGATCCTCCCTTGGAACAGGGGCGATCTGTCGAGATTCCGCCTGATCACGGCGTGCGTGGCCGCATTCGTATAGCCGAGGTGGCAAACGACCTTGTTCCTGAGAGGCCCTCGCGTCCTGTGGGAGAAGGGGACCGGCACGTCGTCCCCCGGCTGCGGGGCAAAGGCCGGCCAGTCGATCGTGTCCCTGTCGAGGCGCATCGGGGTGCCTGTCTTCAGGCGGAGGGATCTCAGCCCGAGGCTTTTCAGCTGTTCCGCCAGCTCGACGGAGGGCGGCTCGTTAGCCCGGCCGGCAGGGTAGCTCTTGAGCCCGATATGGATCTTCCCGTTGAGGAAGGTCCCGGGCGTGAGGATGACGGCCTTGGCCTGGAGAAGGGTCCCGTCCAAGGTGCGGACCCCCGCGGCCGCCCCTTTCCGGACGACAACTTCGGAGACAATGCCCTGGAAGACGGTCAGGTTCTCCATTTTCTCGAGGCGCCGCTTCATGGCCAGCCTGTAGGCGGCCTTGTCGCATTGGGTCCGGGGAGCCTGGACGGCTCCGCCCCTGCTCCTGTTCAGGAGCCTGAACTGAATGCCGGTCTCATCGGCCAAGAGACCCATCAGCCCGCCCAGGGCATCGATCTCCCGGACGAGGTGGCCCTTGGCCAGGCCGCCGATAGCCGGATTGCAGGACATCTGGGCGATCGTCTCGAGATGGATGGTGACAAGGCAGGTCCGGAAACCCATGGCGCTCGCCGCCGCGGCGGCCTCGCAGCCGGCATGGCCGGCCCCGACGACGACGATATCGAATCGGTTTCCCCGCCCCATATGCCTTCCTATTTTCCGACGCAGAAGCGGTCGAAGATCTCGGCCAGGACTTCCCCGGTCCGGACCTCCCCCGTAAGCTCGCCGACGAGGCCGATCGCGGTCCGGATCTCTTCGGCGGGCAGCTCTTCGGAATGCCGTCCGGCCAGAAGGGCGTCGGCCCTCTTCAAAGCTTCGAGGATCCCTTTGAGGCGGTCTCGCTGGCGGGCGTGAAGAACGATCTCCTCATCGCCGGCCGGCCCGGCGGCGAAATGGGTACGCAGGCCTTTGCGGAGCGCGTTGAGGTTCTTTCCCTTCAGAGCGGAGATCTCCAGAACCGGGTTCGCTCCGGCCGCCGCCCGGACCTTTCTTCCGTTGAGCTTCCGCGGCAAATCCGTCTTGTTGAGGACGACCACGGCCTTCCTTCCCCGGAATCTCCGGAGGAGCCGGCCGTCCTCCTCGCCCCACGTCCTCGAAGCATCGAGAACGATGAGCAGGCCGTCGGCCTCCCGGGCGATCTTCCGGCCCAGGGCGATGCCCCGTTTCTCGACGGGGTGGGAGGGCTGGCCCATCCCAGCCATATCGACAAGATGGAAGACGGTCTCGCCGATGACCATCGTTTCCCTGAGGAAATCCCTGGTCGTCCCGGGGTAAGGGGTCACGATGGCCCGTTCGTCCTCGAGAAGGGCGTTGAACAGGGTCGATTTCCCGACGTTGGTCCGGCCGGTGATGGCTAGGGTAATGCCCTCGCTGATCGCCCGCCCCTTCTCATAACTGGCGACGAGGCGCTCGAGCTCGGGGATGAGCGCGGCGAGCGTCCTTCTCGCGGCCGTCGAGCCGGCCCGCAGGCCTTCCTCGGGGAATTCGAGCCCCGCCTCGACAGTCGACAAAAGGGAGACGAGCTTGCCGCGGAGCCTGGCGATCCGGCGGGACAGGCTTCCCCCCAGTTGCCGGGACGATATCCTGGCTTGGCCAAGAGAGACGGACCGGATGAGGTCGTTGACCGCTTCCGCCTGGATGATGTCCAGCCGCCCGTTGAGGTAGGCTCGCAGCGTGAATTCCCCTGGTTTGGCCAGCCGGGCCCCGGCCTTGACGCCGGCCTCAAGGATCGTCTCCAGGACGGCCGGGCTGCCGTGGACGCTCACCTCGACGACATCCTCCCGCGTGTAGGAGCGGGGCGCTTTAAAATAGGTCATAAAGGCCTCGTCAACGGACGAAGGCCCTTCCGGGTCGCGGATGGTCCCGAAGACGGGCCGCCTGACGGGAAAAGGGCCCTGGATCTTCGACTTGGCCTCGAAGATCTTTCCGGCCACGGCCAGGGCCCGCCGGCCGCTGATCCGGACGATCCCCAGTCCGCCGAACCCGGGCGGCGTCGCCCGCGCGATGATCGTATCTTCGAGCATTCGATTCTCGGTTCCCCATTCTAAGGGACACGCTCCCCGATGACAATAGCCCCAAAATAGATCATCTGCCGCTTTCAAAGCTACGCCCACGCGTTTGTATAAGCAGGACCGAGGAGTAACCTCCTCGGCCGCGGAAAAAGGGATTGAGGGGTATCCCGGAGTGAGCATAAAGCGGCCATTTAGCCGGCATCGGGGCGGAGACGTCCAAGTCGGCTCCGGACCGTGACGGCGTGAAGAATGGCCGCAGCGAACGAAGGCGATCCCCGAGATCCCTCCGCGGACGGAAGAGGATCAAGAGGGGCAGTCCCTGATCGGGGGAGGTCAGCGGGATGCTTTAAATATCTTGACCTTCTTGAGGAACCCGTCGCCGATGCTCTCGCTGGTGACGCCGGGCGTCTCGTTGGCCACGATGTGGATGATGCGCCGCTCGTACGGGTTCATGAGATCGAGGATCTCTTCCCGGCCCGTGTCCGAGACCTGCCGGGCGACCCGCTGCGCGTAGTCCTTGAGCTTCTTTTCCTTGCGCTTCCGATAGAATTCGCAATCCACCTGGACCTTGATCGGGGAGACCTTGTTCAGGACGTGCTGGAGCGCGAGCAGGAGCGAGCCGTCGTTGCGCAGGAGCGTCGTCTTGTCCGGGCCGTCGAAGATGACGAAGATGATGTCGGCGCGTTTCTTGACCTGATAGGTCAGCTCCAGCGGGAAGACGGTCATGAGCTCGGCCAGGAACGTTTCGGCGGCGTTCTCGGCGTCCTCGTCCTTGGGCCAGGCGCGGATGACGATCTCCTTGCCGTTCATGCCGAAGAGCCGCGTCTTCTCGGTGACGATCTCGTAGTTGAACTTCTCCCGCGGCAGCTTGAGCCGGTGCTCGGCCAGGCTGATCGCCTCTTCGAGATTGCGGCCGTTGTACTCCGGCCTCTCGTCGACCGGCTTGGGTTCGACGGCCTGCGGGATCTCCGGGGCCGTCCCGTTGTTCTTGGTCTCGTTGTCCATCATGCTCTCGCTTTTGCTCTGTGCATCATCTTGTTCATGAGGGCCTGCTGCCCGATCTGGAGGACGTTCGTGGTCAGCCAGTAGAGCACCAGGCCGCTCTGGAAGTTGATGAAAAATATGGTCATTACGAACGGCATGAGGAGCATCATCTTGGCCTGGGCCGGGTCGGCCGAGGTCGGCGTCATCTTCTGCGAGATGTACTGGGTAATGCCCATCAGGATCGGCGTTACGTAATAGGGGTCCTTCACGGAGAGGTCGGTGATCCAGAGCGCGAAAGGCGCGTGGCGGAACTCGACGGCCACGACGAGCATCCGGAAGACGCCCCAGAAGACCGGGAGCTGGATGAGCAGGGGCAGGCAGCCGCCGGCCGGGTTGACGCCCTGCTCCTTGTAGAGCCGCATCATCTCCTCGTTCATCTGGCGACGCTGGTCGATATCGGTCTTGGACTTCTTGTACTTGGCCCGGAGGGCCTTGACCTTCGGCTGGAGGTCGGCCATCTTGGCCATCGATTTCGTCGAGCTGTAGGTCAGCGGGAAGAACAGAAGTTTGATGACGATCGTCAGGAGGATGATGGCCGCGCCCCAGTTCGGAACGAGCTTGTGGAAGAACTTGACGGCGACGAGGAGGATCTCGGCGATGCTGCCGAACATCCCGAAGTTGACGACCTTTTTCGCGTTGTATCCGAAGGCCTTGAGGTCGTCGGCGCCCTTCGGGCCGATAAAAGCCTTGCGCGGCTCGGTCACGTAGAGGTAATAGGCCGGGGCCCGCCCCTCGGCGGTCTCCTGGAGGAAAGCGGCCTGGCCTTTCTGGGACGGCAGGACGAAGAGGGCGACAAAATAGTTCTCTTCGTACGCGGCCCAGTCGACGAAGTTATAGGTGTTCGCGCCGGGCTTGAACTTCCGTTCGTTCATCCGGTAGACCTTCCCGCCCGTATAGACGGCCGAGCCGCGGGCCGCGCTGAAGCTCTGCTTCATATCGGCGGCCGAGAGGTTGCTGATCCCCGGCCCCCAGAGGACCGACGGGGTGAGCGGCTGGCCGTCCTTCCAGACCCGGACCTCGATGTCCAGGGCGAAATTCCCGCCGGTGAAGCGGAACGTCTTTTCGGCTTGGACGGAGGAACCGTCGGAATAGACGAAGCGGAGCTCGCCGCTCGCGCCGTCGGCGAGGTCGAGGGAAGCCGTCGAAGCGTCGAAGAGCGAGCCGTTGAGCAGTCCGGTCAGGGCAGCGTCATCCAGGCCCACGGAGAAGGGATAGCGGCCGGTATCCGCGGCCAGGGCGGGGACGAGATCGAGCGGCTCCTTGGCGCTGTTCAGGTGCTTCTTGAGCACCCAGCTCTTGAGGAGGCCGCCCTTGTTGGTCCACACGGCTCTATACAGGGAGGTCTCGACAACGACGTCGGTCTCAGCCTGTCCCGCCACAGACCCCTTGCTCGGGGCGGGCGCCGGCGCGGCCGGAGCCGGCTTGGCTTCGACCGGGGCCGGTTTCGTCTCGGTCGGGGCCTGCCCTACGGTCCCCGGCACCGGAGTAACGGGCGCGGCCCCGGCAGGGACGGGAGGCTCCGCCGCGGGCTTGTTCGCCTTATTGAACAGAGCCTGATAGCCGAAGAGGACCAGGAACGACAGGACGATGGCGATGATAAGTCTTTTTTCCATGCTCTCTCTCTCAGGGGACGGGGTCGATCCCGCCCGCGTGGAAGGGGTGGCACTTCAAGAGCCTGCGGATCCCCAGGGAGGTCCCCCTGAGGAAACCGTACTTGTCGATGGCTTCCCGGGCGTAGGCGGAGCAAGTCGGGTAATATCGGCAACGGTTGCCCAGAAGAGGGGACAGGGTCAGCTGGTATGCCCGGATCAGGAAAAGCGCGACGGTCTTCACGATACTATCCGTTTATACGAGATCGTTGCCAAGGCCGATATGTAAGCTTCCCGGAGCTCGGTCCAAGGGGCCTCCCCCGACTCCGGCCGGGCTATAACGATAAGGTCGAGCGGCACCTTCAGGAGCTCTTTCTCCCGGCGGAAGAGCTCCCGGAACCTCCGCTTGACCCTGTTCCTGACGACCGCGGCGCCGACCTTCCGGCTGGCGACGACCGCCAAACGGGCGTGGCCAAGGCCATTCCCGAGGAAGACCAGGGTGAAAAACCGCCCGCGAAAGCGGCTTCCCCGCCTGTAAAGGCCGGAGAAATCGCTTTTTTTGCGGATTCTCTCGACTGGGGTCAGGCGCTCATTCATCCGACAGAAACGCGCTTGCGACCTTTGCGCCTTCTGCTCTTGATGACTTCCTGGCCGCCCTTGGTCTTCATGCGGACACGGAACCCGTGTGTTTTCTTGCGTCTACGGTTGTTCGGCTGAAACGTTCTCTTCATGATGATCCAATACCTTTGAGGGGAGTATGTTACCCGAACCCCCGGGGCCTGTCAAGCTATTCTCCCCTGATAATGCGCGTTGACTCCCGGCCCCCGAATAGGGTATAATTGGCAGGAATGGATTCACTCAAAATAGGCGATAAGATCATCTACCCCAACCAGGGGCTTGGCGTCATCGAGGCCGTCCAGGAGGAAGCCTATGACGGCCAGCGGTTCATGGTCTTCCACCTCAGGATCATCTCCAACAATACCCTCGTCACCGTTCCCAGCTCGACCGCCTTCGAGATCGGCATCCGCCGGCCGGTGACGAACGGATGCATCCGGAAGATCTACGAGTTCATGGGCAACGGCGACGTCGACGTCTCGACGGATTGGAAAGGGCGCTACAAAGAGCATCTCAACCTGATGAAGTCGGGGACCCTGATCGACATGGCCATGGTCCTCAAAAGCCTCTACTTCCTGAGCCTCCACAAGCCCCTCTCGTTCCGGGAGAAGAAGATGATGGAGAAGGCCAAGGAGCTCATCGTTTCCGAGATCTCGGTCGCGGCCGCCTCCCCGTCGTCCAAGGTCGAGGAAAAGCTCCTGGGGACCCTCTCCCGCTGCTTCAAGTCCTCCAAGTCGCGCGCCGCCGCCTGATCGGACGCCCATGCTCCTCACGGGGATCCTGCTGTTCGTCCTGTGCCTCGTTCTGAGCGCCTTCTTCTCGTCTTCGGAGACCGCCTACATCGCCGCCAATCCGTATTCGCTCGAATACCGGGAGAAGAAGGGCTCCCGGTCGGCCGCCCTGGCCCGCAAGATCCGGGCCCGGACGAACGACCTGCTGGCCACCATCCTCATCGGGAACACTCTCGTCAACGCGGCCGCGGCCTCCATCGCCACGACCCTGTTCGTCAGCGTCCTTCCGGAGGAGCACGGGGGCCGGGCGGCCATCTATGCCACGATCGCCACGACCCTGCTCCTGCTCGTCTTCGGCGAGATCAACCCCAAGACCTTCGCCGCTCATAACGCGGTCCGGACGGCCTCGGCGTTCGCTTATCCGGTCCGGGCGGCCATGTTCGTCCTGGCCCCCCTCGTCAAGGTCTTCTCGCTCCTGACCGGCGTCATCATGCCGTCGTCCAAGGCCCAGGACGCGGGCGCGTCCCGCCCGCTGAACGACGAGGAGCTCCGGATCGCCTTGCACGCCGGGACCCGCGGTCTTTCGGCCTTGCGCAGAAAGATCGTCTCGGGCGCGATCGATTTCAGCTCCCGGCCGGTCAAGGAGATCATGGTCCCCCGCCCCGAGATCAAGGCCATCGATATCGACGCGGGCCGCGAGGTCATCCTGGCCACGCTGCGCTCGACCGGATACTCGCGCTACCCTGTCTTCCGAGGCCGCCTCGACAATATCGAGGGGGTCGTCCACAGCAAGGATATTGTCGGTTATCTAATAGATAATAAAGAATTTGACATCAAAGACATCCTGCGCAAGGCGGTCTTCGTCCCGGAGCTCGCGCCGCTCGAGAAGGTCCTTCTTCAGATGCAGGAACAGGCTCTCCACATGGCTCTCGTCGTCGACGAGTTCGGCAACGTCGATGGCCTGGTGACGCTCGAAGACATCATCGAGGAGATCGTCGGGGAGATCCGGGACGAGCACGACGGCCAGAGCGAGGCGTGGTACTCGCGGCTCGACGGCGGCCGCTTCCTCGTCGCCGGCGCCGTCTCCATCAAGGAGGTCAACGCCCTGGTCGCCCTGGCCATCCCCGAAAAGCCGGATTACACGACCTTGGCCGGGTTCTTCCTCTACGAGTTCG
>Ga0316630_10000610_pt1 | contig 11707 bp, 18 predicted proteins | sample OWC_May_M1_C1_D6_FD_207658 | JGI IMG/M metagenome (GOLD analysis project Ga0316630, IMG submission 207658) | Wetland soil microbial communities from Old Woman Creek delta, Ohio, United States - OWC_May_M1_C1_D6_A | ecosystem: Environmental > Terrestrial > Soil > Wetlands | place: USA: Ohio...
GTGTAAGGGGGCAGCTGGGGGCAGGTGGGGGCAGCTCAACCTGCCCCCAAATTACTCAACAGTTTCGTTGTGCGCATTTCACGTACAGTGAATACTTTCGCGGGTTTGGGTGGTGGAAAATTTTAGAGGCAGAAAGGGCAGGCGATCCAAGACCTCTATAACGCTAAATTACATATACCTACATTGTCGCTTTCACTTCTAAGGAGGTTTTGTAAAACACCTGCCCTTTCTGCCCCCAAGGACCTAAAACGCGGAGAACGCTACAGAATTTGGGGGCAGGCGACCTGCCCCCAAGCTGCCCCCAGCTGCCCCCACTTTTGTTTCACTTCTACAGCTGTAACGTAACTGTTTTCGAGTGCGCAAAAGTGTAGTTGCGTAAACCGCCGCAATGGTTGGGGTTTTAGGAAAAGACCGGCCGGTCAGTACAAGAACTACACCAACATACACCTGTTCATGTGGTTTCGAGTTTCGGACGGTAAGACTGGGTATTGTTTACGTTTTCGAGGAAAATGAACACCGTTTTCACATATTTTCATGTGTAAGTTTACACAGCGTTAGAGCTAGTAAAATCGTACACTCTAAGCCGCTATCTTCTGCGATTACATGTAGTTGCGCGTCGAACCTAGAATGAGTCTAGGCGTCCGTCGACCACCTGTACGACGCACTCGAGTGTCGGACTAGTTGTGTAGTTTCAACAACTTACACGTCGAAGCTCGGCGCAACGTAGGTTGTCGGGCGAAACCTAGAAACGCAACAGTTACGTGTAGTTACGCTTCAAAGTTAGAAAGAGATGCGTCCCTGGTGTAGAAATACACCACTATGTGCAACATCTCAGGGTAGCTTCGGCAACTTGGGCGTTCTCGGGATGAAAGGCGGCGGCAAGTCGCTGGGGGGAGGTCTGAGCGGGGTGTCGACGAGTTCCGCGAGCAAAATCCCCCGCTGCAACTCGATGCCGCGGTCCACAGCTGCGGCGAGCAACGAACGCAGCTCGGGCGTACCCGGCAATCCGAGCAGATCCTCGGCCAGTTTCTCCAATTCGTGAACTGCGAATACCTGCTGACGCAGTTCCGGTCTGGGAATATTGCTGCGAGACATTGTCAGATCCTCGGTAGCTGGTACGTCACAGGAGCATGCTCGCAATCAACGCTGACAGTCACCTGGATCACGGGCTCACCGTAGCCCATCTGCGCTTCGTTCTGGCCCATTTCCATGACAGGACGAGCTTCTTCGTGCTCACCGTGGAGCTTCCACCTGGGCTCGAACCTCTGCTGTGCGCCCTCTACGGCCCGGCCATGGGCGACCCGCCAGTCCTCGACTCCGAGGCCATCCTCGAACCTCGTCCAGGCCGCCCGTGGCCTTCCAGGCTGGTGGACCGTCCGCTGCGCCCCTCGCGGTTACTGACCGTGGTGGCAGGCCCGCACGAAGACATCCCGTGCCTGATGTACACCGCCTACGCCGGCCCTGAGGCGCCGAGGGAGCCTGGGGACATCTCGCTGTCGCAGGAAGCCCGCCTGAGGGCCAGGGAGTTCTGGTCGACTCACGCGCTGTCTCGAGGTTCGGTCAACAAGTAGTCGAAATCTTTAGCGTTCTAAGATTTCGAGGTTCCGTTTGTCCCGCGGGATGTCCAACGGTCAGCCGCCCGGAGGAATATTCGCCGCGGGCAGGACATATCTGCGTTTGTGCAGTGAAATCGCGCACATACACAGCGAACCTCGACTAGCGCCGCCGGAACAGCCCAGGCTGGCCGGGGATGGGTACGAGAGGCACATCCCACGCGGTAGGGGGCAGCCTCGACTCGCCCACACCCAGGTCGCGTGCAGTCGCCCGCCGCGTCGTGGACCCCCACACGCCGTCCGCCTCGCGGCGCCCCGGCACGGTCGGCCAGTCCACGGTGGCCTGGTAGTCGGCCACGGCAGACAGGACGCCCGTCGGCGGCCTACCTACGCTCAGGATGTAATCTTGCACCGCAGACACAGCGCGCAGTGCAAGCAGCCGGCGACCAGGCGAAACTTTCCTCGCGCGACGGACAACCAGAACATCGAGCGCCATGCTGGAAGCGTACCACAACGCCGCATTGTGTCTTGAACTGCGACTGCGCAAATGCAATAGTTGAGCAATGCAACCTCTCAGCGAACAGCGAGTTCTGATCTTCGTCCCAGAGTTCAACACCGAGGGTAAGAAGGACGTCACCGGAGCGTTCCTGCCCGAAGCCCAGAAGTTCGGGGCGCTGGCGAAGGAGCATCGCATCTACCAGTTCGACAACAGCAAGGGCATGGCGAAGAGGCGTGCGGAGGTGTTGGAGGAACTCCGAAACCAAGGGTTGTCCAACAGCAAAGAGAGGCGCATGACGGCAACCTCCGTCGCGTTCTTCTGTCACGGCTGGGCGAGCGGCATCCAGGCCGGTTTTGACAACAAGCACGTACCGGAGCTGGCCGATGCGCTCGCAAACTGTTGCGGCTACGAGAACGAAGAGATCGTCGTCCCGCTCTACTGTTGCTCAACAGGTGACGACAAGAACGACATGTCCTGGGAGGCAGCTGGTTCAGGCGAGAACAGTTTCGCGGATAGGCTGCGCGACGCTCTCTGTGACCTTGGTCGGACTGAGTGCCGCGTCATGGCCCACGTCAACCCCGGCCACACGAACCAGAACCCTTACGCGCTGTTCATGGATGGCATGGGCTCCACGGTAGGCGGCGCTGGCGGCTACGCAGTGGTCGCCCCGAAGTCGCCACTCTGGATGCAGTGGAAGAAGGCGCTGCGCACGACGGACCTGCGCCATCGGTTTCCGTACATGACGGTTGCGGAGATCCACGCGGAGCTGGCGAAGTAATGCTTTTGCCTATCAAAGATCTGCCGCACCTGTTTCAAGACAGCGCGACAGCCAGCGTAATCAACATGAGCGACTTCCGCACTTTCGAGATCCAGACTGATCTACGAAAGAAGCGAACCGCCGTGTTGCGTCCTGTCCCTGGAGAGGTATGGATCCTCGAGCAGTGGTCCATACTCATTCACCCCTGGCACGAGGTGATCCCCCCGTCGATCACCGTCCGACTTGAGGCGAACGAGTTGATCTTGGCAGACAAGATCCCACTGTTCCGTTTGGCCGAGCCGCTACAGCGCAGTGCCGACCGCGACCTGGAGAAACGCGTCGCTGCGCTCGAAGTAAAACTCGAGGTGGTGCCAACGTATGAACCATCGTGGGGCTACCAGTTCCCGCTCCACAACACTCTGATCAACCAGAACCACAACATCCAGGTTCACATCGACGGTCCTGCGGACGAGCTGATGATGCTCTTCGAACACACCAAGCACTTCTTGTTGTGTCTGCGTGGGAAGGCGCGTCCTCCGGCCCGATGATCGACCTGAGCGCCATACTCGACCGGATTCCAGACCACTGGGGTCGCTACGTCCAGGTAGGGCCCGGCTGGCACAGCATCGTGTTGGAGCTGGACGCGCAACTCAACCGTATCGATCCCACCTACGAGGTCCACCAAGTCAAAGAGAAGTTCGGCGGCTTGCGGTACTACTGCTCGCTGGACGGTGACGACAAAGGGGCCGCGCACATCCGAGATGCCGAGCGCAAGGCCTCGGAGACTTGCGAGCAGTGCGGACGTCCAGGGAAGTTGCGCAGCGGCGGCTGGTTGAAGACGTTGTGCGAGGAGTGCCACAAGCCGTGAAGCCTCGTCGTTGGATCGAGAATCTGCGCGTCACCGTTCGAGAGGACGGCGAGCACCTCTGGTACATCCAGCAGCACGGGCTCGAGGACTATCTGAAGCGGAAGATCTGGAAGTTGACCGACTACGAGGTGGGGCAGCTACTCCACCCCAGGACCGTCTACGGCAAAATCCGAGTCCCCTTTCCGAGGTTCGCGTGAACAACTTGATCATCAACCGACCCGAACCCCCGACGTCAGATGCGCTGACCTTCAACGTGTCGCCGTGGGAAGGCGTAGTGAACCCGCGGATGACCGTCACCCTTCCACACTTCACCGTTCCAGCAGGCAGCACGCGTAGGAAGAGAGCGCGCCTCCACAGGCTGCACAACCGCGTCAGGAGATACCTGCGTTGGCTCTTGAGCCGGGAGCGCCGAGGGTTGGGCCACACCTTCGACGCCCCACTGCATGTAACTCATCTGGCGACTGCGACCGTATCGCGCTACGAGGAGTAGATGGACGACAAGCGCCTGGCTGTGGAGCGTCTTCTGCTGGTCTGGAGGAGCAACCCAGGCTTGAGGCTCGGCCAGCTTTTGTCTCGCGCCACGCGCGACGTGAAGATGGAGTACGTCTACGACGATGAGCTGATCACGTTGCTGGAGGCCTCGTTGACGAAGGCTCAGCGCCGCAAGATCGACAAGGAGCTGTCGCTCCATGATCGCTGAACGAGCCTCTGCCGCCGCTGGTCAACCGCAAGGAGCGCCGCAGGCGGCAGAAGCTGTTACGTCAGCGAAGGTCTACAGCTCTGTGAGCGGGTTGTCGGGCTGCTCCACTCCGTCCCCTTCCCGCACGTATGTCGCGCCAGGGACAGGCCCCCGAAAATACTCGGGGGTGGAAGCCGGCGGGCGGTGGACGACGGGTACTTCGATCCTGCACCACATGCAGGCCGAAGTGAACTCGTAGTCCATCGAGCAGAGCGGGCCGCCACACTGGGGGCAGTTCTTGGCGGCCTCGTTCGTGGAGGCGTAGTTCGCGGAAGGGTTCGGCCGGAAGTGCGGCACCGGCCTGGGCTCGGGCTTGACCATCTCCTGCACCAGAGGCAGCAACTGCGCGAACATCCCCGCGAGCGTCGCACGGTAATCGTTGTCCGCGTCGACATCCTTCTGCTGTGACTCGAGGATCAGCTCCCTGAGTTCCTTGTCCTCGATCTCCAATTCCAGTTTCAACTTCATGGCTTCTCCTCCAGAGGTTTTTCAGAACGAGAGGCGCAAAAACCACATGCGTCATTACCGCAAGTGGTTTCGCGCCACTCGTTACATTGGGGACAGTACAGGGCGTCCACTTCACGCTTGAGTTGAAGTGGAGCCCCACACTTTTCGCAAGGTCCGTAGTCCTTCACTCGTCGAGCTGGAGAAGATCCTCGGGATCGTCCTCCCCCTCCCCATCAGCATCGTCCTCGCCGTCGTCCTCGTCGGAGTCCTCATCCTCCTCCTCGGCGGCCTGCTTGAGCTTCTCCACGCTCTCACGCGTGAACTGGACGAGCACCTCGAAGTTGTTGTGCAGACACTCCAAGACGCGCTTCGCCAGGTCGTCGTTGATCAGCTGGATGGTCTTGAGCGAGCTGAAGAGCGAGGCCATGTAGTGCAGGAACCTGCCGCGGTCGGACTGGTCGATCAACGCCAGAAGGATCTGCGAATACTTCGTCCACTGCGGGTCGAGCGACATGTCGAACACCATGTCGAAGGTGGTCTTGACGATCTCTTCGTCGCTCTTGGCCGCCAGGTAGGCGTTGATGTGGTTGGCGATGTTCGGAGGCAGGCTCGCCGCAGGAGCCGCAGGAGCCGCAGGGGCCGCCGCTTCGGTAGGAGCCGCTTCGACAGCAGTATCCGCTGCTACCGCGGTGGCCGTAGGCTCGGCCGGCGGCTGCGGAGCAGCCTTGACGCCGACGCCGAGAGCCTGTTCGCGCCGGGCGATCTCCAACTCTTCGAGCCGAAGCTTCCTGGCTGCCAACTCGCGGGCCTTCGCGGCCAGCGGATCGTTCGCGGGCAGAGCACGCGGCGGCGGCTGCTGGGCGGGGAGGCTGCGAGGCTGCTGCGGCTGTTCGCCGCGAGTACGGGACAACACGACGTCCGCAAGAGCCGGGTTGTTGAGCGCCGACGCGATGACGTCCATGAAGCCCGAGCCCGCCGACGGCTCGGTGTGGGCGCGCACCTGCTGCACCGCATTGAGCAGGAACCCGATGTTCTCGATGCTCTTCTTGAGGTCGTCCGTGCCGCGTTCTCCGCGGAACTTGTCCACCATGGCCAGCACGTCGTTGGTGGTCATGCGCTCCTTCATCAACAGTTCCACCATCTGGTTGTGGCTGCCTGAGTCGTTGCCGCGAAGGTTCTTGGCCACCTCCGACAACGCCACGAGCTGTTGCGTCGGGTCGACAGACGTAGGCGTCGGACGTTCAGCGAGCTTGTTGATCAGCGCGACCATGATCGGAGCCATCGGGTCGGGCCTCGGCTGCATTGCCGTGGCCAAAACGGAGGTCATCATCTGCATCATGCCCGCAAGCATGGTGGTCATCACGTTCTGCCCGTTGTTGTCCGACGAGGGCTTGAGCGGCGGCATCGGCGGAAGGGGCGGATTCAGCTGCTGGGAGAGTTCGTGGATCTCCCTGAGCATGTGGATGGGGTCCTTCTGGTTCTGCATGAGCAAGCGAAGCTCCTGCTCGCGGCGTTCGGCTTCGCGGTCCATGAGCTTCTGGACCAGATCGAGAGGGTTCGGCGGGGCTGGAGGCGGCGGCGCCTCCTCCTTCGGGGCGAGAAGCTCGACGATACCGGCGTCGAAGCTACGGCCCTGCGCGTCCACGCCGAAGATCTGGTACTCGCCGTAGCCGTAGTTGGGCTGCACGTAGCGGTAGATGAACGACTGCATGTCCTGCGACTGGGCGAGGTCCGCGGTGTTGTACTCGCCCACCATCGAGAGCTTGCCGTTGGGCATGCGCTTGTGGACCTTGATGTGCTCGGAGCCCGGCAGCTTCTTGCCGACGGCGCCGAACCGCTTCGTGGAGGGCGTCTGCTGGTTGACAGCCTGACGCTCCTCCCTGCGCTGCTCGCGAACTTCCCTCTTGCTCTCCGTCTGCTCCATGGGCTGGCGCGTGAACGGGTTGATCACGCTGGGGTCGGCGTCCCCGACAGTCTCTTCGGAATCCGTCGAGAAGGTGGTGTCGCGCTCGAAGTCCACGGGAGCCGGCTGCCGACGCGAAGGCTGCTGCTCCTGCTCCTGCTCGTGATCCCCTCCGGGGGGCACCGCTTCGAGATCCCGAAGGGCTTCGATCTTCTCGTTGACCGCAGGGTTTCCACCCAGGGCGGCGGGGGCGTCTTCGGCCGCAGCTTCGGGCGCGACGGTCAGAGCGGTGTTGGCACTGCGCTTGTTGCGCCGTCCCTGCTGGGGCTTCGGTGGGATCATCTCTTCGGCTTCGATGGTCATTGGGCGGTTCCTTTCTTGCGGATCAACTTGCCGCTTGCGGAGTGGACCTCACTGGAGAGGTCGGAGGCGTCCAGTTGCAGGTAGTGATCGGTCAGAACTTTCACACTCGAGTGACCCGCAATTTTCGCGAGCGTCACGGGGTTGACGCCGCGCTTGTAGAGCGAGGTCAGGTAGGTACGCCGCATGCTGTGCGGCGTGTACTCAAAGCCGGCCGGTGTTCGGATCTGCTGCACCGAGCGGCGCAGCGAGCGCGTCGAGATGTGGCTGAACCCGGAGCGACCAGGGAAGAGCCACTTGGTGTTGGGATGAACGCGCCGCCAACCCTTCAGGTACATGATCAGCGCCTGCGCACCCTCGTCGAGCAACGGCACGGTGCGTTCGTGGCCGCCCTTGCCAACCACGCGCAGGAGGATCGTCTTCTTCGTGTGGCCGTCGTCCAGCTCCACATCCTTGCGTTCAATGCAAGCAAGCCGCAGCGACACCATCTCCCCGCAACGGAGCCCTGAGCACGGAAGAAGCAGCGCCGCTGTGCGCAACGGCTCCTCCAACTGCCCGCCCACGTCGTGCAAATACTTCTGAAGAACGTCCTGGCTCAGGACGTCTTTGACCTGACGTTTGACCGAAGGCAGCTCCGGGTTCTTGAATTTCGGCAGCTCGTAGTCCTTGGACTCGAGCCAGTGGAAGAAACGGGTGACGCCAGCGAGCTGGGAGCGGATGGTGGTGACCTTGTAGCCCGAGTTCAACATCGCCGTGCTGTAGGTGATCAGCACGTCGGCCGGGGCCTGGTTCAGCTGGGGCAGGCCGACCTTCTCCCACCAGCCCAGGAACTTACGCAGCGCGATGTGGTAGCGGTTGGCGGTCGCCTTGCTGCGCGTCGTGGTGATGTACCGCACGAACGCCTCGACCGAGCCTTTGGGGACCGCTGCCATTGGAGCTTGGTGTAAAGCTCTGCTCAGGTTGTTTCAACGGTTTTCCGGCCACGAAGTCCGCCGGGCTTGTGTTTTTCCGGCATCCATGTTACCGCGATTTAGCGCGTTGCGCGGGCGCGAAGCTCCGCAGGTATTTCACGGAAACATCCGTCGCTACAATAAGAACCCCCTGAAAGGCCCCTTGCTGTAGTCCGCTGCAATAGGCTAGTCTCACGCCATGAGCATCGAGCACCTCTTCCGTAAGGAAACGCTGGACGACATGAAGGTGGGCGCCAACGCTGCACATTTCGCCTCCGTGGACCTGATCGAGGGCCCGGACGGCAAGCTCGGCTTCGTGGCGCTGGACGCCGACGGCCGGCGGGTGTGTCAGCAGTGCGGCGGCTACCTTCGCAGCCAGGACTCCTACGACAGCCGCCTGCGCATGACACCCGTGTACTTGTACCCGGATGCGCCCCCGGTGTGGCTGCACGCGAAGTGCGAGGTGCCGCCCGTGAAGCTCTTCCTGAACTTCAAGGGCCTGGGCATCCGGCGCAAGGTCGCCAACATCGTGAAGGCCACCAAGGGTGTGCTCGGAGGCTGATCATGTTCGAGGCCGCACCAGTGAATCCTTTCAGTGAGCGTGAAATTGCAGCCAAGGCTGCATTTTCCACCGAGGACTACGGCAAGGCGGACGAGGGCCCGTACCAAATCGTGATGCCGACCTACCCGGCACCGAAGTGGCTCAACAACTACTCCGACCTGCGCAAGGCCCTAAGGGAGTGCGGCACGCTCTGCACCTTGAAGGGTGTGCCCTTCCGAGTCGTGCGCTGGGGCAGAGAAGGCTCGGGGGCCCGCGGCGGCATCCCGTGCGCGGCCTGCGCACCCACGACACCCAACCCGACAAGGTTCCCCCGCCATGTTCGGGCCGGCGGGTGTGCATCGTGTGCGGCCGGTGCGAGATGCTCCGCGTGCCGCCGAGGTCCGGGTTACCTTCAGGGGTATCCCGACGCTCACCCCATCGCGGAGTTCCGACCCAACGGCCAGCGGCTCGTCTTCGACGGCAAGGGCGTGGCCCAGGTCGTGGGCCGGCCCAATTACGCCGTGACCCACAACCCGTTCCCTCGGACCTACCGCCCGGAAGCCTACCCCCAGCAGTACCTGGAGGCCGTTCGCACGGCCCAGGTGCTCGCCAACGGCTCGGGCAAGCGGGCGTTCCTCATGGACCACCAGCGCAAGGTGCCGGTCGGCTACGTCGACCCCGCGCTCGGCAAGAACAACCCGACCACGGTCACCCCGGTGAGCGCCCAGTGGTTTCAGGAGCTGGTGGCCGAGAGTGAAGGGCGCAGCTACCTGGGCCAGGGGGCTTAGCTAGGCCCGTTTACTTTTCCGGCGTAGGAATCTCCACGTTCAAAATCTCATAGAGGTCGTGCAGCTCTAGGTGGCACCTCTTACACAGCCAGACGATATCATAAGCGTCGGCATAGTTCTTGTGGTGCTTTTCCGCCTTCTCAGAGCTGCAGTTCGCGCAAGGTTGCTTTAGGATTCGACCCTCTTTCTGATGCACGTTGGATTTGGATCGAGTGATGCTCTTTCGACGTTCAACCGGGCTCAGGTCTTTGTACTCAGGTCGCCAATGGCGCATGTATTCGGCGTGACACTGTTTACACCACCTCTGGCTAGGAGCCGCTGGGTTGTCCAAGCATTTGCTGCAGTTAGCCATTGAATCTGGAAAACGTGAACGTTGCCCGTGAAACACTGAGACGCCCTAAAGTTGGTCGTTGTTCATTTGAAGAGGTCGCTGCCCGTGAAGAAGGTGACATTGGCCGACATCCTGCACGAATACCTCGGCCAGCCGAAAACCCTTCGAGAGGCCTCCGAACGTATGCAGAAGAAATTGACGCCGAAGGAACAGGAGGCGCTCCGTGCCGTCTTCGACCGCCAAATTAACAACCCGAAGCCTTGAGTTCGTCAAGGAGTACCTGCACGAGGAGAACCCAGACGCCCTCCTGGCGGAAGGCCTCGAAGAGGCCCTGGTGGGTGTGGCCCGGCGCTGCGGCCAACCTACGCTGGCGGTCTACAGCTACGCCAAGGCTGTGGAGCTGCTGATGCGGCAGGGCCTGACGGACGAGGAAGCTTGCGAGCACCTGGAATTCAACGTGCTCGGCGCGTGGCTTGGTCCACATACGCCTGTGTTCCTGGTAGAGTGACGCCATGCGCAAGAAGAGAATCCCCGCCTGTGAAGCCAAGCGCCTGCTGCAAGCCCGAGGCGTGGACATGAAGGCCGACTTCTTCGAGCTACGCTCGAGCGACGTGGGCATCATCTTGGACGTCGCCAGGGCCGCCGGCTACCGAAAGAGCAAGAGCGCATCGGGCAGCAAGGCCCGCATGTTCTTCGGCTACCTGAAGCGCAAGAAGGGCTGCTGACGTGGACATGCGTTTGTCTTGGGTAGGGGCGGGCGCGGTGGTCGTGTTCTTGCTGCTAACCCAGAAGAAGCCCCGCAGTGAAGAGCCCCCGCTGACCGTTCCAGCGTCCAGACGCTACATCGGGTCGCTCCTCGATGCTGCCGCCGCCAAGTACGGTGTCCCTGCAGACCTCTTGCGCGCCACGGCCTACGTCGAGAGTCGCTGGAACCCGACCGCCGGCTCGGGCAAGGGTGCGGTCGGTGTGCTGCAGCTGATGCCCGAGACTGCGAAGAACCTCGGCGTGACGGATCGCACCGACCCGAAGCAGAACATCGAGGGCGGCGCCAAGTTCCTCGCGAGTCTCTACAAGAAGGCCGGCAGCTGGTCCGTGGCGCTCGCCGCGTACAACTGGGGCCCAGGTAACGTCTTCGGCACGAGCGACAAGCCGCCACAGATGTACAGCGCACAGTGGCCCGCAGCGACGCAGCAGTATGTGCGCGAGATCATGGACGCGCAGACCCGCGGAGTTGGTTGACGTAACGCTTGCGTAGTCGTACAAGAGAGCATGAAGATCGTTTGCTGTCTTGGGCGGATCAAAACCCCAGAGAATGTTCCCGGCTCACAGGCGAAGGGTGATCGCAACGCCAGCCGCTGGGTTCTTGATTTCGAGGTGGACCAGACCTCGACGACGGTGAACCTGGAGCTGGTGGACTGGCTCTCTGGCAAGGCGTTGCCGCCGTGCCTCCTTGTACCTTCCGTCGCACCCCTGAATGCGACGGCGGCCCGCTCGGCCATCCACTTCCCGCTGTTGGACGGGCCGAAGCTCACGGTCGTGGTCGAGCTGCCCGAAGATTCCAAAGAGCCTGCGCTCTTTCGGGTGCTGCTGGACGCCCCGCACACCCTCATGCGATAGTCGGCCGGTGCCGGCAAACCCCTACAAGCTGGTCAGAGCGGTCTTCCTCACCATCGACAGCGCGAAGGTGAGCGGTGTCGCCCTGAGTGAGCCCCGCTACGACTCGCGAGCAGCACTGCGCGGCTACGAGTGCGACCGCTTCGGTTTGGCCGTGAACCAGCTACAGCGTGAGAGCTGGTTGGACGAGGCGCTACTCATCGCCCGCTGTGAAGAGTTGCCACTGGTCATCGTAGGGGAGGAGTGGACCTCGCACGGCCTGAGCCGTACCGCGTACAAGCAACTCAACGAGTCCTGGGGGCTTTGGCGCGCCGCTCTCGAGCGCCAGAAGAAGCCTCGCGACGTGGTTCACGTCGT
>Ga0316630_10000611_pt1 | contig 11705 bp, 8 predicted proteins | sample OWC_May_M1_C1_D6_FD_207658 | JGI IMG/M metagenome (GOLD analysis project Ga0316630, IMG submission 207658) | Wetland soil microbial communities from Old Woman Creek delta, Ohio, United States - OWC_May_M1_C1_D6_A | ecosystem: Environmental > Terrestrial > Soil > Wetlands | place: USA: Ohio...
CCTGACTGATTTATTACCCCATAAAGAGAGCCACAGTACCGGCGTAGCGTCCGGGTCCACTTTTTCCACAACGGGTTCGTCTATATCTTTTGGGAGCCTCGCCCTGATAACCGAGATCTTCTCGCGCACGTCCTCAACGGCCGTATCAATGTCCCGCTCGAGCACGAATTCAATACTGATGACGGATGCACCCTCCGTGCTCGTGGAGGTTATGGTCTTGACGCCATTTATCGTGTTAACCGACTCCTCGATCTTATCGGTAACGTCAATATCCATGATTTCAGGGCTGGCGCCTTTCAGGGTGGTCCTTATATTGACGATGGGCAGGTCGACTTTTGGAAAGAGGTCGACCCCGATTCTCGGGTACGCAACCACACCAAGGACGACCAGCGCCATGACGAGCATAGTTGCGAATACCGGCTTCTTTATCGATGTATCAGCGAGCCACATGGTCTGTCACCTTGATGGTTTCTTTTCCGGCTTCGCAGGAGGAGCACCTGGAGTCTGAACGCGGACCTTCGCTCCGTCGGCAAGGTTCTGCTGGCCCGCTACTACGACCTGTTCTCCCTCCTGCAATCCCTCTGCTATCTCTACCAACTCACCATACTTGTTGCCCAATTTTACCGGTTTCTCGTGCGCCTCGGCTCCATTCACAACAAACAGGCGGACCTTATCCGCTTCGTAGAGAAGGGAAGTAATGGGCACGACGACGGTATCTTTGGATGCGCCGGTGTAAAGGACCACCTTCGCAAATAGGCCCGGCTTGAGTAGGCCTTCAGCGTTTGGTACGAGTGCCTCCACCTTCAGAGTCCTGGTCTTTTCGTCCAGGTTTGGGTATATGATGTTGACCGTCCCTTTGAATTCTCTGCCCGGGAAGGCATCCATGCGAAGTGCGACCTCCTGGTTGAGCCTCAGGCTTCCAACGTCCCGCTCAGGCATGGAAAAGTGCAATTTGATGGGGTTTGGCTGGATGACGACGAAAAGCGGCATTCCCACTTTTACGTAATCCCCGATCGACACCTTTTTCTCTTTGACAACGCACGCCAGTGGAGCGTACGTCTTAGTCTTAGCCAGTTTTGTCACAGCCAGAGAAAGGGCGGCCCGGGCACGATCGAGTTCCGCGTCCGCCAGGGCGAGCCGCGTCGAAACGTCTTCGAACTGCTGCTTGGGTACCAGTTCCTCTTTTACGAGTGCTTCTTTCCGGTTGAACTCGAGCTGCGTGTTGGCGAGCGTCGCCTCACATTGCTTCACTGCAGCTTGGGCCCTTTTCTGCTCCAGCACGAGATCCGTGTCATCTATCGCAGCAAGGAGCCCACCTTTTGGAACGACACTGCCTTCTTCGGCCTTAACGTCTCTGATGATGCCGTCCACTTCAGCGCTGATGGTAACCTCCTGGTACGCATCCAGCGTGCCTATTGCCTCGATAAAAGGCCTCAGGGAGCGCTTTTCCGCCGGCTGCACCAGTACATTGACCAGTCGCACCGTGTCTACCTTGGCCTCTTTTTTCTGGCAGCCCGACAAGAAGAGTAATGAGTGTATCGTGAGCAGCAAGAATGCAGTTGCTACACAGATCTTTTTCCTCATGGGTTCTTCGCTCCTCATGATATCCCTGCAATGTTTTTGCCAGACCATCTCTCGAATGCCTCCTGGCTTGGTTCAGCTCATTAGTTGTTAACCACCGTCTTGAGCAATGTACCGGTGACTCGTCTCAGACGGAGCACGGAAAGCTGATAAAGAAACTGGGCGTCGAGTAGATCCCGTTCAGCCGTCACAAGGGTTGTCGTGGCATCAATCACATCAATAATGTTGGCAAGACCGAATTCGAACTGCTTCGAGACGGCTTGGTAGTTATCCTGGGCGAACGTGACCTGGTCCTCCAAGGACTTGAGCACCCCCACTTGGGTCTTCAGTACAAGGTATGCATTTTCGACCTCAACGTTGACGGTCTTCTTCGTGTCTTCATACGCCAGGTTGGCTTGTGTCTGTTTGGCTTTGGCTTCGGCCACGTCCGCGTTCCGATACCCCCCCTCAAAAAGAAGCATGCTCAACCTCACGCCCCCGTAAGCCGAGTCGCGCACCAGGTTGCCTGTCGCCGGGTTTTGCTCTTGTCTGGTGTAAACGCCTTCCACCGAAAAGATCGGCCAGTATGCCCCTTTCGCGAACTTCACGTTATTTTCGGCAATCTTCTGCACCTGATCAAGCGCCTTCAGTTCCGAGCGCTCAGCGATCGCCTTGTCCTGAAGGCAGGAGAGGTTTGCAGGTGAACAACCGTCTATGATCTCTCCCTGTACTCCATGCTCCATGCTCTTCATCCCGGGTTCCGTGGTTTCCGCGAGCTTGTAGTTACCGGTAATGCCCACTATCCGCGCGAGGTCTGCTCTAGCCAGGTCGAGTCTGTTTTTGGCTTTTACGACGTCTGAGTCGGCGCCCGATAACTGCGCTTCCGCACGCAGCAGCGCTGTCTTTGTGACTTCTCCCACTCTCAGCCGACTGGCAGCCGCATCGCGCTGCGTCTTCAGCCGCGCCACATTTGCTTCTGCGATCTCAATCGACCTTATGGCCCGGAGCGCCTCGTAGTAGAAAGCCGCAATACGTTGCAGGTACTCCTCTCGGACTGTAGTGAGATCGAACTTGGTCTTCGTCACATTCTCTTTCAGCATTTTGTATGCCGTCAGTTCCCTGCCACCCAACGAAAACGACTGAAACAGGCGGAGATTAAACGTTTGCGTATTGTCGGGCTGTGTGGTTGAACCCGTGGCACTGGTCACGGATCTGGAATAGCCTCTCGCGTCCCCGTACGTGGTGAGGCCGGGCAGCAAGAAGGAGAACCCCTTATCCTGTTGCGCCTGAGCAACAGCAACGTCCTGTTCAGCGATCTTGATCCGCTCCGCTGTCTTCAAGCCCATGCGATAGAGTTCGTCCAGGGTGTACTCGGGTACCTGGGCGCGACCCGGTGGCGACGCCACGGCTCCGAACGTGAGAAGCAGTGTGAGAAACAAGATTATTTGACGCACCGTCATTGCCGGGCAGCCTCCCTAGTTTCATTTGGACATAGCAGGTTACAGATTGAATCGCAGAGTTTAGTCACGTCTCCCCCGCCATGAGAGACGTGGCTGGTAACAGCCCCGCGAATCGCGTAAAGGATGAGGAGCGCTATGTGCTCGCAATCCTTGATCATAAAAATCCCTCGTTCGACCCCCGTTCTAAGAATTCCGTCAACCAGTGCTTTCTGGGAGTCGAAGAAGTCCCTTCGCATTGACTTCATGAACGTGAGGTCATAGTCTTTGAGATGAAGCGAAACCAGTTCCTTTTTGTTCAGGGCGAAGTCAAGATTGTACAAAATGTATGTCCTGAGCGCACTGTATGGTGCCTGCTTCCGCAAGGGGCCCATCTGTTTCTGAAATAGGCCGGCCTGTTCGGAGATGACTTCACGGTAGAGCGCTTGTTTGCTCTTGAAGTACAAATAGACCCCTCCGACGCTGATCGCTGCCTTCTCCGCAATTTCCCTGATGGTAGCCCGTCTGTATCCTCTTGCGCAGAATACCTTGAGCGCTGCTCTCGTAATTCGTTTTCTGGTCTGTTCAGCTGAACGCATGTTCACTTTGGTTACCGGTCAATGTACGCAAAAGGAAACTGCATGTCAAGCGAATTATCAGTACGAAACAGCCTCTCTCGGATGCACACGTCGGTGCAATAGTATACTACGAGTCTTTTTGCGAAAATGCATAAAACAGGGTGGATGCAGCCATGGAGGCAAAACAGGCAAGGAATGCGACATGGTACGCCACTGCAGGGTAGGATGTTCCCTTGTGAGGAAACTGCTCTATGATTTTCCCGAGGACTGAGATCAAGACCGCTCCCCCGGCTATGACAAAGAAATTTACCCAGGTCATCACTGTCCCTGATATTTCCGGCGGGAAGAGTGCCTTTCCGTGCGAGTAGGCGAGCATTCCGAACCCGCTGAAGAACCCTACGCAGAACGCGAGGAGGGCGTACCAGACCACGCTGTCGATATCGAGTATGCCGATCAGTGGCGCGAGACTGAGGGTGTAAAGTGCGAACCCGGCGAGCGCCACGGACTTTCGGGTGCGGAATACCTTGTCAGACAGGTAGCCTGCGATCGGACTGCCAACTGTCATGCCGATTGCCAGCATTGCAAGCACGTTGCCTGCCTGTACAGGTGTATATCCCTTGGCGTCCATGAGGTATAGTCCCAGCCAAATACCCTGCAGGCTGACATACGTGCCATATCTGAAAAAAGCGACGGCGCCCAGCTGCCAGAACGCCAGAGACCCAAGAATGAGACGAGCAGTAATGCGCATTGCCGGGACCTCGCCCGCTGGAGGCGATGTTTTTTTGTTGCCGCCGACTGTCCGCTCCTTGAGCGCCCAGAAGACCGCAGCGGCGAGCAAAGCCGTGGTCAACGAGCAGAGAACGAAGGTCATCCTCCAGCCGATCCTGGATGCCACGTACGCGAGAGGGCTGGCAGCAAGGACGTTGCCGATGGTCCCAACTGCAATGATGAGCCCTGAGAGGCTCGCAAAGGCATCGGGGCTGAACCTGAGGGTGAATACCTTCAGGCATCCCATGAGCATCGAGGCCATGCCGAATCCCATCAGGAGCCGGGCGGCAAGCGCTACTGAAAAAGAATGCGCAATCCCGAAGAGCAGCGCGCCCCCGGCCCCAACGAGAGCAGAGAATGTCAGAACGATTCTCGGGCCGATCCTGTCGAGTATTGGGCCTGCAGGAATCTGGAGAATCGCAAAGGAGTAGAAGAAGGCTCCGCTCAAGAGGCCGATCGATTCGGCGGTGAGATGGAATTCGGCCATGAGATCGGGCGCTATGACCGCGCTCGATACCCGGTAAAACATGGAGAATGTGTAGATGGCCGAGAGGGTGATAAAGACGACGACCGATTCCTTTTTAAAGGTTCTTCCTCCGGTGCGAGTTAATTGGGGCGGAATCGCGCCCGGGCAGACTATATCACAAAGGGTCTGCGTGGGCCACAGGGCTGCATTCCCGCCGCTCTCCGGCACTCCGCCTTTGACCAGCACTAAGGGCTTGTTCGCTTGGTGTGCACAACTCGCCTTTAACAAGGCTCAGACAGTGCACACCACCCTTACAGGGCGCTCCCTTCGCCCAAGTCTGGTTACAAAGGCTTCGTGATGTTCGCTCACGGGAATGCAGCCCTGTGGCGCTGGGTGATTGCGGGTTTCAATCACTTGTTGGCGGGCTGCGCCTTCGCAGGAGAAAAGGCATAGAAGATAACGCTCCCTGCCATCAGGATGAATCCCATGAGAAAGGAGAAGTGGTATGCCTCCGGGGGATACGACGATCCCGAGCGCGGAAAGAGCTCTATGAGTCTTCCAAAGGCGGTTGTCAGGAGGGCAGCGCCGGCCATGACGCAGAAGTTAACCCATGACATGGCTGTCGCGGCAACACTGAGAGGGTAGAGCACCTTGGCATGGGCATGAAGGAGCGTTGCCACCGCATGAAAGAAGCCGAGGCTGAAGGCGATCGCCATGTACACCTCCGGCCGCTGCCAGTTCCAGATACCGGTGAGGAGAAGAAGGCTGAGACAATAGAATATGAGACCTCCAAGCGCGACCTGCTTCTCACTGAGAGGAGTCCCGTCAATGGCCCGGCCGCCTATTGGCCCGCCCACCGCATTGCCTATGGCAAGAAAGAAGAGAACGTTTCCCGCCTGCACAGGCGTAAAGCCGTTCACCTGCATGAGGTACAGGCCGAGCCAGACCCCCTGGAGACTCACCAGGGTTCCGTACCGGAAGAAAGAGGCCACGGAGATCTGCCAGAAGGGGAGAGATCTCAGGATTAGCCTCGCCGATTCCTTGAAAGTGATCTGCTGAGTCGTCGACTGCAGATTGCCCGCGCGCGGCCCAACATCCCTCAGAAGAAAAAAGGCGACAACACCGAACAAGCCTGTGATTATGCCTGTCCAGACGAATGCTGTGCGCCAGCCGATTGTATCGGCCAGATAGGCGAACGGTGATGAGGCAAGCATGTTGCCGATGGTCCCTGCAGACATAAGAAGGCCGATCAATGTTGAAAAGCGTTCCTTCGGAAAGACGAGTGTGAAGACCTTGAACGATCCCATCAGCATTGCAGCCATGCCCGCCCCCATGAAGATCCTGCCAGCCACAGCCAGGCCATATGAAGGCGCGAGGCCGAAGACGCAGGAACCCAGGGCACCGACAAGCGAGCACGCAGGAATGATGATACGGGGACCCACCCGGTCGAGCAACGGCCCCATGGGGATTTGCAAGAGTGCGAAAGAGTAAAAGAAGGCGCCTCCAAGCACGCCCAGCGCTTCGGCATTGAGATCGAGGTCGGCGAGAAGACGCGGAGCTATCACCCCGCTCGAGACCCGGTAAAACATGGAGAGAATGAACAGGATGGAGAGAATGGAAAATATAGGAATAAGCCGCTTCAGCAATCACCGTCTATTTTGTCTATCTGGTTTTTCTGGCAGGAGTTTCTCTGGTTTTTTTGGTTTAGCTGCTTACTGCTTACTGTTCACGGTTTACTATTTTCTGTTCACCGATCACCGTTTACCGTTCATCGGCTACTGGCCCCTGCCCCCTGACCCGTGCCCCCTGCCCTTGCTTCAGTGGTGGTGATGCTCGACCTCGTCTGCACCGCCAATCTGACAATACAGCCCATTGCTCTGGCACTCAGCGCATTCCATCTGGAGCACGGTATGCCTGATGCCGAGATCTGCCAGCTTTTCCTCTATCCCCTTCCTGATGGAGTCCGTCTCGCTGATCTTCCGGTCGTTCAGGAGCACATGGGCTGAAAATGCGGGAACACCATGTCCTATTGACCAGAGATGCACGTCGTGGACGCCCATCACGTCAGACATGCCACAGATGAGGCGGGATATCTCTTCGGCATGCAGGTCGAGAGGACTCAGCTCCAGGAATACCCAGAGCGCTTCCTTGATGACGCGCGCACCGCCGATAACGATGATCACGCCGACAATAGCACTGGCTATCGGGTCAGCGAGGTGCCACCCTGTGAACATGATAACCAGCGAGGCGACGATTACTCCGCCAGACGACAGGGTGTCGCCAAATACATGAAGGAAGGCGCTCTTCATGTTCAGGTCCGTGTGCGCGTGGCCCAATATCCACGCCATCACAAGGTTCCCGACGAGCCCGAAGACGGCAATGGCAAGCATCAGCGTTGACTTGACGTCAGGCGGTGCAAGCAGGCGGTGGTACGTCTCGAGAAAGATGAAAATGGCGATCGCGACGAGACTGCACCCGTTCACCAGCGCGGCAAGAATGCCTATCCTCTGGTATCCGTACGTCGCGCGGTAGTCAGAGGGGCGCCTCGATATGTTCAGGGCAATGAGGCTCAAACCAAGGGCGAAGGTATCGGTGAGCACATGGCCCGCATCGCTGAGCAGGGCAAGCGAGTTGCTCAGAATGCCGCCAATCACCTCTGCTGCCAGAATGACGAGCGTGACAACAATGCTCCAGACCAGCTTCTGTTGATATGTTGCAGCCATAAAGATCCTTAGCGGGTACGGTGCAATATTAAAGCGCATATTCGCCGTTTAGACAAGGACCTTTAGGAGAGTGAATAGTGAATAGTGGTCAGTGAAAACCGACCGGGGACCGGAGACAGGAGGTCGGTGATCAGTAATAAGAGCTTGTTCCGTGTTCCGAGTTGCGCGTTGCGAGTTAAGAAATCAGAGCGTGAAGTCTTTGACTCGTAACCCGAAACCCGTAACCCGCAACAGACCTTCGGTTGTCGGGATGGTTGCGGAACTTCAAATGATGTTTTACATTATCGGCAGGGAAGAAGTGCAAAATACCTGACTTACGTAAGGAGGTAGGATATGGCGGAGAAGGAAACAAAGAAAGCAACGGCCAAGGGAGTAAAGGCAAAAGGGGCGGCAAAGCCCTCCGGAGCGAAGACGGGAAAAAGGGCGTCCGCTGGCAAAGGGTCGAAGAAGGGTACAAAAAAAACCTCCTTCAAGCTCCGCGCTCCGGAAGCGGGGCAGGTCTTCGTGGTGGGTTGTTTCAACGATTGGGACGCAACCGCTAGTCCTTTAGAGAGGGACGCCGAGGGTAACTGGGGTTGCACCGTGATGCTTGAGCCCGGTCAGTACGAGTACCGCTTCGTTGTAGACGACGTCTGGTGGGATGACCCGTTAGCGACGATGCGCATTCCCAATGATTTTGGCTGCGAGAACTGCGTGATCGTTGTGGAGTCGTGACAAAGCCCGGCGACAGGGGGCGGATCCCTTCAGCTCTCTGTCTTTTGCGGTTGAGGGGCCAGCTGACCCGTATCGTTTTCTTTCTCTTTCTTTGGCTCCAGCGCTTCTGAGATCTCGGTCAGACGCTTCATCACCAGGTAATTGACGCTGTTTTCGGGATACGTTCCGTCATCGGTCATGGCCCCTGCAGGCGTGCCGGTCAGTATTTCCAGGCCCTCCTCCATTTTTTCTATGGCGTAAATGGCGAAACTTCCATCCTTCACGGCAGTGAGAATCTCCTGCTTCAGCATAAGGTTCTTGACGTTTCGAGAAGGGATGATAACCCCCTGACTGCCGTTAAGACCCCTGGCCTTGCACAGGTCAAAGAAACCTTCTATTTTCTGGTTTACACCTCCAATCGGCTGCACCTCACCGTTCTGGTCCATTGAGCCCGTTACCGCAAGGGTCTGCATGAGGGGCACGCCCGATATGCTGGAAAGCAACGCATACATCTCGGCGCACGTGGCACTGTCGCCTTCAATCATGTCGTAGAGCTGCTCGAAGGTGATGAATGCAGACAGGCTGATAGGTTTGCGGGATGCGTACTTGCTTCCAAGGTAGCTCGATATGATGAAGATCGCCTTCTCGTGTATCTTGCCGCTCATCTTGGTCTCACGTTCGATGTTGACTATGCCTGCCTTGCCCACATACGTTCGGGCGCTAATGCGGGATGGCTTACCGAAGCTGTAGTCACCCGCGTCGAGCACAGCGAGACCGTTAACCTGCCCGACTTTCGTGCCTTCCGTATTGACAATGAACACGTCCTCAAGGGTCGCCTCGCGGAGGCGTTCCTCAATCCTGTTGACCCGGGTGACGTGCTCCTGCACAGCCTGTTCCACGTGCTGCGCGCTGATAAAGGCGACCCCGTCCTTCTTGGCCCAATAATGTGACTCGCGCAGAAGGTCAGACACGCTGCTGAACCGCGTGGAAAGCCTGTCCTGATGATCGACCAGCCTGGACCCGTGTTCTATGACCCGTGCCACCCCCGTGCGGTCCAGGGGCAACAGGTTCTCCGCCTTTTGGCACCCTGCAATGAAAGCAGCGTACCGTTCAGTGTTCTCCTGGTTCCGGTCCATCCGGTTATCAAAGTCTGCCTTTACCTTGAAGAGTTCATTGTACTCAGGGTCAAGGTTGTAGAGCATGTAATAGAGGTAAGGCGTGCCAACGAAGATCACTTTAACATCGAGCGGAATTGCCTCAGGCTTGAGCGCTGCCACGCTGATTAACCGGTACTGCTCGAGGATGTCCTCTATCTTGATCTCCTCATTCTTGATAGCCCGCTTGAGCGCGTCGTAAGAGAATGGACTCCTGAGCACATCGAGCGCATCCAGGACGAGGTACCCGCCATTTGCCTTGTGCGCCGAGCCCGCCCGTATCATGGTGAAATCGGTGAGCGCCATGCCGTACATCACCTTCTGCTCTATCCTTCCAAACAGGTTGAGGTACGTCGGATTGCTCTCGAAAACGACCGGCGCCCCTTTGGTATCCGAGTTGTCAACAAGCACGTTCACGAAGAACCGCGCGAAAGAGACTTCCTGTTTGGGCATTTTGAGAAACGGAACCGCTGCCGGCTGCTCCTCCTGTGGCCGGAAGTCCTCGATGTGGGTGAGGATATCCTCACGCACGGCGTCCAGGTAGGCCCCTATTTTTTCATGCCCCTTTTGCTTTGACTTCAGGTTTTCTATGAGGGGATTTACAGCGTCAAAGGCTATGGCTCGCTCGAGCTTTGCCAGCATGTCCTGGACGAATTTCTCAGTCTCCCGCATAGCCCGGAAGACTTCGTTAAGCCGCTCCTGGAAGGTTCTCCCCGTCTTCTCCAGTTCCTTTCTCGTTTTTTCGTCCAGCTTGCTGAACTCTTCTGGGTTGAGGGGCTCTCCGTCCGGCTTGATGGGCAGAAGCAGAACACCAGTCATGCCGCGGCGCACGGAGAACCCCTTTTCCCTGGCCTCCTCGTCGAGCTTGGAGAAGAGTTCGCTCTGTTTCTGCTGAAGCTCCTCGACTATGCGGCTTCTCTGCTTTTCATACTCCTTCGACTCGAAGGCCTTGGGTATATCGACCTTGAGCGCTTTAAGGAAGTCCTCCATGTCTTTTTGAAAGACTTTGGCTCTGCCCGGTTCCATGGAAATGGCGATGGGGACATCCGGGTCCTTGAAGTTGTGTACGTAACACCAGTCCGGAGGCACCGGCTCTTTTGACGCCTTGTCGAGGAGCATGGTCTTGACCGTGGCCATCTTTCCCGTGCCCGGCTCACCGAGCGCAAAGATGTTAAACCCCTTGCTCGCGACCCCGAGGCCAAAGTCAAGCGAGCGAAGCGCCCTCTCCTGACCGATAGTGCCGCTCACCGCAGAAATGTCATCGGTTGTCGAAAAAGGAAACTGCTCGGCGTCACAGCGGCGATACAGGTCGTCAGGTGCCAATTTCCTCATCATGTCAACCTCCTGGTGATCGGTTTAGATCGTGGACGCTGAAAAAGGTCCACACAGATGCGACGGGCTCGCCATGCCGCCTCGGGCAAGGGTCTGGCCGTTCACCCTTTTTTCGTGCGATACAGATTCTACATTAGCACATGGATACCCTTCTGTAAAGAGGTCAGGGCCGGCAAGCCTTGGGGCTGTAGATCCGCGTACCCCTTAAGGTTTGCGCATATTAGGCGATAGTCTAAGAGTAAAGATTACCTCTGATTCGGGACAGGACTGCACACGTGGCTCATTCAGGTTTACAACTCGGTGAACTGCTCCTTAAAATGTCGATGATTACCCCGCGCCAGCTGGACGAGGCGCTTAAGGCCCAGAGGCAATTCGGCGGTAAGCTGGGCGAAGTTCTCATCAGCCTGGGACATCTAACCGAAGAAGAGATTCTGAAGGCGCTGTCGAGAAAATTCAATGTGCCTCTGGCCGACCTCTCTAATTCCCACATAGATGAGAACGTCGTCAAGATCATCCCATCGCACCTGGCGCGCAGATATCACATCATGCCCGTGGCAAAGAAGGGCCCCACCCTGACAATTGCCATGCCCGACCCGACCGCTGTCAATACGATCAGCGACATAAAGTTCCTCACCGGCTACCAGGTTGTGCCGGCTATCGCTTCCGAAACTGCAATTGCCAGGGCCATCGAGCGGTACTATGGCGGGTCTCAGCCCGGACAGCTCAATAATGTCCTGAAGGACATCGGCGCCATTCCGGACGCGTCGCTCCAGGTGGTCGAGGATGAGCAAACCATGGATGTGGCCACGCTGGAGGCGGACGCCAAGCAACCTCCGGTTGTGAACATCGTTAACCTGATTATTGCAGAGGCTGCGAGAAGGAGCGCGAGCGACATCCATGTCGAGCCCTACGAGACCGAGTTCAGGGTTCGGCTTCGCATTGATGGGGTGCTCTACGACATTGTCAAACTGCCGTTGAAGTACAAGGAAGCTGTG
>Ga0316630_10000615_pt1 | contig 11670 bp, 5 predicted proteins | sample OWC_May_M1_C1_D6_FD_207658 | JGI IMG/M metagenome (GOLD analysis project Ga0316630, IMG submission 207658) | Wetland soil microbial communities from Old Woman Creek delta, Ohio, United States - OWC_May_M1_C1_D6_A | ecosystem: Environmental > Terrestrial > Soil > Wetlands | place: USA: Ohio...
CACGACCGATCCAACTGGGGCCAGCGGCTGGGGGTATCTCCAGAGTGTGACGTTGACCAACGCTTTCCAATGGATCGAAGGCGTGGTGCCGGCTGGCGAAGCGGGGCTCTACCGCGCCCGACGGCCGTGAGGAAACGCCCGCCCGCTTCGGCCAAAACCGGACGGCGGCAGAAAAATGAAAGGTGAAATAAGATTATGAAAACGAAGGTGCTGGTTTGCTTGGTTTGGGTCCTGTGTGCCGCCCGGGGGATGGGCGGGTGTTATCTTGACCTTTATTGGCCGATGAATAGCGGTGACTGCAAATATTATACTGGGCCGTTGGGCGACTGCAGCGTCTGCTTTTGGCAGGACTGGTGGGATTATGGAGTATTCGAAATGCGCGAGAGCTGCAATGATTCCACCACGCGCTACGTCATCGTGGGCGACGAACTGCGGAACCAAGGCGGGGAGATGGAGGGATACGACGTCGATTTTTATCCCCCGCTGGTCGAACTGACCGAGGCGCTGCTGGCCAACGGCGGCTCGCTAACCCGCACCTCGGAGGTGGAAATCCTGGGCTACGAGTTTCCGTGCAAACTGACGGTCAAGGTCACCAAGGCTGGCGCGGTGACCGTGCCGGCCGGCACCTACCAAAACTGCCTGCTGGTCAGCATGACGGTCACCATCACCATTCCCGAAGAAGGCACCTTCAAGCTCAGCGTGCAGAACTACTACCTGGCGCCGTGCGTCGGGATCATCAAACTGGCGGTCTATAGCGTGGATGCCAGCATGAACTTCAAGCTGGTCGGCTGGCAGGTGATGACGGGCGGGACGGTGGGAGGCCGGGACGTGCGCGACCTGGCAACGCTGTGTCGCAGTCTGCCGCCGCGAATTACCGTCCAGCCAAAGAGCACGCAGGTCGCCACGAACAACGGCAAAGCCCTCCTCACCTGTCAGGTGGCCTTGGATGCCAGCATCACCTACCAGTGGCTGAAGACCGGCGTGCCCTTGCAGGACGGCGGGGCCATCAGCGGGGCGCGGACGCCCATCTTGACCTTGCACCCGGTCTCCTACAGCGACCAGGCTTACTACTCTTGTGTCCTGAGCAACGCCGCGTGCCAGTTGGCCACTTCGAGTGCCTACCTGCGCGTGCTGCCCGACACCAACAAGCCTTCGGTGGCCATCACCCTGCCGAAGAACGGCGCCTCCGTCAGCAACGCGCTCGTCACCGTGCAGGGCACCGCGCGCGACGACATTGGCCTGAGCGGGGTGCAGGTGCGCGTTGGAAATGGCGGCTTTGCCGAGGCCACGACCACGAACCGTTGGACCAACTGGACGGCCACCGTCCAGGTCGAACCGGGACCGAACGCTGTCCAGGCGCAGGCCCGGGATCTGGAAGGCAACGGATCGGCCGTGGTCACCAACACGGTCCGATACGTGGTCTGCGGGAACCTGGTGATCCAGACCAACGGCGTTTGCCCGACCCCGGCGCCGGGCCTGTTGCGACGGGAAATCAACCAGCCCTGTAGGATCACCGCCGCCACCTATCCCGGGTACCGGTTCTTGGAGTGGACGGGCGATTTTGCGACGAACAAGCCGGCGATCACCTTCGTGATGCGCTCCGACGTGGCGTTGGTGGCCAATTATCTCGACATCCAGCGGCCAACCCTGACGGTGACCTCGGCGCCCAGCACGGTAGTTAGCAATGCCGGTCTGATCATGCGCGGCAAGGCCGCCGACAACGGCTGCGTGGCCCGGGTAAGGTGCCGGCTGAATGGGGGAAACTGGATGCAGGCGACCGGCACCACCAACTGGCTGGCCGCGCTGGAGATGGAGCCGGGAACGAACATTGTGGAGGTCTATTGTGCCGATACCGCCGGCAACAACTCCCCGACCAACACCGTGCGCAGCTTCTTCTCGGTGCCCGGCTGGCTTACCCTGCTCACGAATGGCCCGGGCACCATCACCCGCAGTTTCAAAGGCGACCGGCTTGACGTTAACAGGGACTACAAGGTGACCGCGCGAGCGGGCCTTGGCCACGTCTTCTCGAACTGGGTCGGCGGCTACGTGTCCACCAACCCGACACTGACCTTCCGCATGACCACGAACCTGGTGTTGCAGGCCAATTTCGTCACCAACCCCTTCACTCCGGTCAAAGGAACCTACCAAGGCTTGTTCTACCCGACGGCGGCCCCGGCGCTGACCAATTCGGGATATTTCACGTTGAACCTCACTGATGCGGGCGCCTTCAGCGGACGGTTGCTGCTGGCCGGGGCCACCCTGAGCTTCAGCGGGGGATTCAACATCGAGCGGCGGAGTGCCGTGACCGTGCTCCGACGGGGCGCGGCGCCGTTGCTGCTCGATCTCCACCTGATCCCCTCCGAGGAGGGCATCGACGGGTGGGTGGCGGATGGGGTGTGGGTGGCGCCGCTGGTCAGCGACCGGACCGCCCCAGGCAGCTCCAACGCTTTGGCAGGCAAATACACCCTGGTGGCCGAAGGTGCCGAGGATGCCGAGAATGGCCCGGGCGGCATGGGCGCGGGCACGCTGACCGTCAGCCCGCAAGGGGCCGTGGCGGTGACCGCAACGTTGGGGGACGGCACTGCGGTGAGCCAGGCCACCGGCATCTCGAAGGAGGGCCAATGGCCCCTGTACGCCTCCCTTTACAAAGGCCAGGGCGTCTTCATGGGCTGGATGGGCGTGAACACAAACGCCGAGGCCCTCTGGATCAAGAATCCCGTGGCTGCCGACAAGTTCTATCCCGCGGGATTCCACGAGGTGCGAACCGTGGCCATTTCGCAGTACCAACCACCGGCCGCCGGCAAAAGCGTGCTCGACTGGACCAACGGACAGGTAGTCCTGCATGGTGGCAACTGGGACATCCCGCTGACCAACCAGGTGGTGCTGACCAACAATCAGGTGCGGGTTCTCGGAGGGAATGTCAGCAACCTAACCGTCACCCTGACCCTGCCGACAGGGCTTTTCAGCGGTTCGTTCAAGCATCCGGCAACGGGCGCCAGCACGCCGTTCAAAGGGGCATTGCTGCAGGAAACCTACGACGCAGTTCCGTACTCAGGAGGCGCGTGGTTCCGCGGCACAAACCAGAGCGGCTACGTCCGGCTCGAAGTAGCCCCAACTCCATGACGCCAAGGGGCAATAACACAAGAAGTGGAGCGCCGACATTCTTGTCGGCCCACATGAACCACGGTGCGATGTCGAGAAGCGGACACGAATGTCCGCGCTCCCTCCCTTGTAAGGAATCCCGTCTGAACAAGGTGAGATGCGCACGGTTTTGCCTTGCCGGCGGCCTGCTGGTGGCGGTCTTGGGCTGGCACTGGGTTGGGGATGCCGTCCGTTCGCGCAGCCGGGAGCCAGCGGCGTTGGCCCAGGCTCCAGAAGGGGAGGAGATATCTCAAGCTGCACCGGCTGGCGGAATGGAGGCGGACATGCAAGTAGTCGTTCGCCAGCCCGACGAGCCGGCAGGGGACGTCAGCGTGGGCAGCCCAGTACCGGAGGTCCCGCCAGAGGAAAACGAGGACCCCATCGACAACATCCTGGCGTCAGACACTCCGACTGCTCAGAAAGCGGAACAACTGTTAAGTCTGATGCCCAGCCTTCCGGCGTCCGAGCAGGTGGAAGCGGCGCAGCATCTGGTCAACCTGCTCAACGATGAGCAGTTTCTGGCTGCGGGCTATTACCTCACAAACCAGGATGCCGCGGCGGAGGTCCAGTCCGTGTTCGTGGCCGAGTTGTTGAATCGGCCGGAGAAACTGAAGCTGCCGCTCTGCCTGGCCATCGCTTCAACCACCGGGCATCGCCACGCGCGGGAGGCGAAGGACCTGCTGGGCCTCCACGTGGCGGAAGATCACGGCACGAATTGGCCGGCCTGGGCGCAGGCGATCCAGTCGTTGCTGGAGCAGGACCGGTAGTTCCAGATACCGCAGCGGGTAGCCGCCGGGCATCCGCTCAGCCAAGCGCCACTGAGATGGAGCGCGGACATTCCTGTCCGCCCCTACAGCTCCTTGTTACCTTGATCCGGGGCGGACAAGAATGTCCGCGCTCCTTCTGTTGGCTTCTGCAATTGCCTCCCAAAATCCGAATTTCCAAATCCGAGGCAAATCCGAATGTCGTAAGCAGCAATGATTGAAACGAGCACATACCGGTTCAGTGCCGAAGGTATCGGGTTTGATTCATTGGGCATTCGCGCTTGTCTCGGAACTTGAGGTGAGTGCCCTGGCTCACCGCTTTTGCAGGCGGAAATAGCGTTGGCCAGAGGTCACCGGTAACACCAGACGTTTCAGACTGCGGTCCTCGGTCACTGTGGCTGGTGGTAAGTTCGAACTGGACCACAGGGGCTGGGTCAAGTCCGCGGCGCTTTCCGGCTGGAAATCCAGGGCGTTGGCTGGCCACTCCAGCACCAGTTGGTTCCCGTCCAGCCGGCGAATCTGGAGGAGGGGAGTGTTGTTGGTCTCCAGCGCCACCACGGCCACGTTGTCCAGCCAACCGCTATCCGCCAGGCTGGTGAACTGGCCGCGGACTTTCAACTCGGTTACGTCGGAGAGCACTTGCAGCATTTCCGCCTGACTCGGAGGCGAGCCGCGCAGACTTTCCTTCATCCAGCCTTTCCCCTCGTGGAGGGGCACTTTGTAGGAGATCCAAGCGGAGCCGGGATGGGTCGAGAGGTCGAAGACCAAGACCAGCCCGCCGCCTTTCAGAATCACGTCCGGCTCGTTGGTCATTGCCATTCCCGTTTCCGACTCGCGCAAATCGAATTGGAGCCAGCCTCCGTAGGCCGCCGACCAGTTGGCCCCATACCGCGCCGGCGCCGCCCAATACCACACGCCCCCGCTATGCCGGCTGGAGGCCACCAAGCAGCCGCCGGGATTGCCGTTGGTGGGATCGAAGGTCAGGTTCGTCGCGCCTCCCACCAATCTCCATCCATCGTTGCCGTTCTCAAAGAGGCTTTCAATGAGAACCGGCAGTAATCCGTCCACCTGCACCTGGGCCGCGTCGTGCCAGACAACGCCGATGGCATTGCTCACTATCACCGAGTACAGACCAGCGTTCGTGGACTGCACATTGTTGAGGAGCAGAACCGGACCCGTCGCACCGTCAAGAAGCCAGCCGTCGAGGTACCACTGGTAGTTCGTAAACGCGGAAAGGCCTCCCGATACTCCCGTCTCCAATTCCAAGCGGCTGTCCTGCTTGACCACGTAGTGGGTCGTCGCAGCCGTTACTTCGGGGGCCTGTCCCAGCGCCCAGTTCAAGTCAATCGAGCCTTGGGTGCCGGCCAGACCATCCACGACGACGGCGTAATTGCTGCCGGCATAGGCGGCAAACCTCACCCGGCTCGCCTCTCCGGCTGCGGCCAAACCACAGGCCATCGGTTCCGGTGAAGTCCCAAACTCAAGCCAGAAATAGACGGCCATCACCGTGGGAATGTTGGTGCCCATGACCTCGATCACCATCGTGCCGTCGTTGGTCGCGCTGAGGTAAAGCCAGCGCGTGGCACTGGCGATCACGCCGCAGTGATTGGATTCACCGGGCGACGTCGTACCCACAACGTTGTTGAGTCCGTGGAACCCGATTGCCCCGGCTCCCACCTGATAGTAGGGTAACGACGGGGAACCGCTCCCCGACCGCCACTTCGGAGCCGGCGCACCGCCTTCCGGGGCGGGCACCAGGTCTTCCATTTTGTCCTGCGACACCGGCCCCGGCTCAGTGCCGAGCTCCAGCGCCGCCGGCAGACTCCACACCACGCCGGCACGGTTCGAGATCGCCACGATGTAGAAGCCGACCCGGCTTGGTTGCACCAGGGGCAAGACCAGCATGGCACTGGTTGCACCGGCAATGGATTCTTCGTTGAAATACCACTGGTAGCTCAATTCCGGACCGGTGGCGGCGACCGAAAACGTCACTGTGGAACCCGGGATCACCGTCCGGCTCTGCGGCGCGGTGGTGATCACAGGCAGCGTGTTCGACGTCGGCGTCAACTCCCAACTCAGGATGAACGTGCCCTGCTGGCCGGCAAATCCATCGACCGCGATTGCATACTCCACGTCCCGCACGGCGTTGAATTCCACTTCGCTCGTGAGGAAACCGCCCCGGTCCTCATCGCTGGCGACAGGGACGAGGTTGAGAATTGAGGGTTGAGGGTTGAGAGAAAGATCATTCGTGTAGATGCCCAGCAACGTGTCGAACGTGCTGCCCAGGGTGCGGAAGGTGGCGATGCCGCTGGCCGGCGCCTGCCATGTGTACCACACCGAATTGCTGCAGAATTTGCCGGCATGAAGCGGTTCGTCCGGTTCCCGCGTCGCGAAATGGTTCGTGCCGGTCGCAAAGAGATTGGTTCCCAGCGGAACCCGGTTGGTAAAATGGTCTCCCGGTGGCGCCGCGTTGCCGGGCACCTGAATCAACAGCAGCACCGGATCGCTCGTCACGGCGCCGACTTCATTGGCCACGACAACCGAGTAACTGCCCCCGTCCGGCAATTGTACGTCAGGGATGGTGTAATCCTCATTCGTGGCGCCCGGAATATTCACTCCGTTCTTGCGCCACTGGTAGATCAACGGCGCCGACCCAGTCGCTTCGGCGTGGAACGTTATGCTGACGCCCGGCGGCACGTTGGTGCTCCCCGGAACGATGGTGACGCTCGGAGGTGCCCGCACAGTCAGGGTGGCGACCGCGCTCGTCAGGGTGCCCATCGCGTTCGTCACCACCGCCACATAGCTGCCCGTGTTGGTACTTTGCACGTTGGAGAGAATGAGCGTGGCATTAGTGGCGTCGGGCAGGTCGGCGCCGTTGAATTGCCACTGGTAGCTCGGAGGTGGATCGCCAGTGGCGACGACGTCGAACCGCGCCGCTCCCCCTTCCGGCAGGAGCAGACTCCGTGGTTGTCGCGTGATGACGGGCGGCCGCAAGATGGTCAACGAGAAAGGAACCGCTTCCAAGGAATGAGTGAAATCCTCGGTGTAAACTACTGCCCGAATCGTCGCCGAATGACTTACTTCGAACGGTCCCAAGTACCACCAACCATCGGCGGGGTCCGTGCCGTCCAACGTGTAGAAGAGGTAGCCGTTCGTCAGGCTGGAGATCAGTTCGACCAAGGCCGGAGCATCCGTGGTCAGGGCATGGCCTGCCGGGATTTCCCCGTTGATCCCAATCTCCGGGGGACCAAAGAGAGTCAGGATCGCCCCCTCGCTCTCGACCACGCATACAGCGTTGCTGACCACCACCCAGTAGCTGCCGGCGTCGGCCCAAGTCAGATTTGTCAGGGTGATCGAGCGGTTGGTGCCCAGAGCCTGCTGGTTCGTTCCATCGGAATGCCACCACTGATAGTAGCGCGGCGGAACCGCGATGGTATCGACAGAGAAAGACACCGCTCCGCCCAGGGGACGTGTCTGACTTAGCGGGTGCTTCACGATGGCGGTGCAGCCGGTCAAGCTGAAGCTCACGAAACCGTTGGCCGGCGAGGGCGGGAACGAGAAGAAGTCGTTCCGCGCGTCAGCCCAGAACGGTTCACTCTGCCCGATCCGGCCTCCGTTTGCTCGCGCGATCTCGTAGCTGGAACCCCGGGCGGTCTCCCACACCCGGAGCTGCAGGCACACCGACTGGTCGTTGGTCAGATCCATGACGGGCACGAGATCCGAGCGGATGTATCCAGCCCCCGCTCCGCTTCCGAAGCTCACGGGGTGGCCAATGGCGGTGAGGCTGCTCTCTTCGGAACTCGTGCCGGCATAGAGCTGGCCGCTGAAGCTGCTGCCTAACGGCGCACCTGCCGTGGAGTCAAACACGCGCCCGAAGGCCGGATCGGCGTGGTACGTCATGAAGTTGACCTTTGCGTGCTGGGCGTTCAGGGCATGATTCGGGACGACGTACGCTTCCGCGGGCGGCAGGGTGATCGTGAGGTCGCGTGGCCACACCGCGTTAGTGGACTGCTCCAACCAGAACGCTTCCCCGAATCCGACCTGCGGCGGTTCCGGATTCCACAATCTCAAAACAGGATCGTAATCGTATTGGGCGTAGATGCCTGTCCAGAGACTGACTGCAAAGAAATCATTGGTCGGAAATCCCAAGTCCACGTCCAGCGCGCCAGCTTGAGGGAGGACGGAACTGCACAGGGACTTTCCGCCGGGCAGATAATTGGTGCTGGTGCCTTGGACCACCTCGCCCTTGAAGGTGATGACAAAGTTGGAGCCGAAGGCCTTCTCTAGAAGGGCCCCTTCTCCCGGGAGCAGAGTCATGGCCGGATCGGACCAGCCAAAGACGTAGTTGTTCACGGCGGGTTCGCCGTTGGCGGCCACCTTGTAGAGGGAAATCCCGTTGGGCGCGCCGGGTAAAACGGCGCTGACCGTGTTGTTGGAGGCCAGGAACGGATGGGCAATCAGCGCCCGGCGGCCGGGGATGGGGAGGTTCACGAAGCCGACGACGTTCGAGGAGTTGGTCGGGACGACCAGATCAACCGCCCGATAGAATCGCGCCGAAACAGCCGCCGCCGCGGCATCGACGAACCGCTGGTCGCCGGTTTCATCCAGGTTGGTGGTGAGGATGGGAATCCAAACGATCAGGTTGGTCGCCGCTTCGACTCGAACGGCATGGTCCGGTGTGCCGCGGATGACCAGGCTGGCCCCGCTGGCCAAGGAGTAATCCGTGATCGTGATTCCGGGCGGGGAATCCGGCGGCACCGCAAGGCCCGCCACCTCCGACAAGGACGCGGCCAGGGAGCTGATCGCGCAAAACAGCCTGAGCCCCTGCCGAATCCGGCATTCCCCGATTCGCCGCGGCGCATCGTCAGGCATGATTGAGGTGAACATAATCTTCGCGGTGCTCTTCCGCGTTGCACTGACAGACCATCCATGGATACCCGCCAGCGTGTGACGCGCGAAGCGTCGCCGTTCGTCCGGGAAAAATCAATCCGATTCTGGAAGGTTCAGAATGCTTCAGAAAGCTTGGTGGCGTGGCTGGCCCCAAGTGGGAAAGCGAGGCCATACTCCCGGACTCCCCAATGAACGCCGTCCCCTGCATGGGGCTGATTGACCGGCCCCCAATCGCCGCCGTTTTTGTCAGCTTTTTCGGGATTTGCCTTTGTACGTCTCAGAGGCGGCAAGGCCGCCGTCAATCGGCGAAACCTGGCGGCCTCAAATACCTTCTCGTGTGAGAAGGGAGCGGGCTTTGGCGATGAAAAAACTTCTGTGTGTGCGCCAAGGCCCGCTTTTGGATGATCCCTTTCTCCTGGTCCTCGCGCGATGGCGCATTCCCTGTTCAACCGCCTTTCTCAGAGCCGGTTTGAAAATTCTGTTCCTGGTGGCAATCTCCGCGGAACCTGGCGGACGCGTTCTTGCGCAGCGCGGGCTTTGTGGGACACAACCCCAGGGCCCGAACGCCGGCGTCACATTTTACCTGGCTGAGGCGGGTGCCACCGGGACGACGGCCCTGCCGGGCCAGTTCGCGGTCCTGGCCTGAATCGGGGTGGAATTGTCAATCAATTTCAAGACCGATCCCAGGCAATGACTCCGGCTACACCGCCGTGCAGGTCAGCACTTCGTCGGGGGTGGTGATGCCCTGGCGGACTTTCATCCAGCCGTCTTCGCGCAAGAGCCGCAGGCCCGAGGTGCGGGCCACGGCCACGATCTCCGGCGAGGGGGCGCGTTGCATGATCTTTTCCGCAATCGCCTCGGTCATGACCATCAACTCGTAGAGGCCGGTCCGGCTGCGGTAGCCGGTGTTGCGGCAGTGGGGACAGCCTTCGCCCCGATACAGCATCTCGTCCCCGTTCAGCTTGAAGTCCGGCGGCAGCTTGTCCAGTTCGGGCCGGTATTCCACCTTGCACTTGGGACAGACTTTGCGCACGAGCCGCTGGGCCATGGAACCGATCAGCGTGCTGCTGACCAGGTAAGGCTCAACCCCCATGTCCAGCAGCCGCATGGGCGCCGACGCGGCGTCGTTGGTGTGCAACGTGGAGAAAACCAGGTGCCCGGTCAGCGCCGCCTGGATCGCCGCGCGGGCCGTTTCCAGGTCGCGAATTTCCCCGATCATCACCACGTCGGGATCGTGACGCAGGATTGCGCGCAATCCGCGCTCGAAGGTCATACCCACATGGGCATCGACTGGAATCTGGTTGACGCCCTGGAGATGGTATTCCACCGGGTCCTCCACCGTGAGCACCTTGATCCCCGGCCCGACAATGGCGTTGAGCGCCGCGTAGAGCGTCGTGGTTTTGCCGCTGCCGGTGGGGCCGGTGACCAGGATGATCCCATGCGGGCGGTCGATCAGGCCCTTGAACAACTTGTAGGTGTCGTCGTCCATGCCCAGCTCCTGGAGCGTGAACAGCACGTTGGCCTTGTCGAGCAGACGCATCACGATGCCTTCGCCGAAGAGCATGGGGATGACGCTGACGCGCACGTCAATCTGCCGCCCGCCGACCTGGAACTTGATGCGGCCATCCTGCGGGACGCGCCGCTCGGCGATGTTCATGTTCGACAGGATCTTGATGCGGCTGATGATGGCGGCCTGGAACCGGTGCATCTGCGGCGGGATCGACGCTTCCTGCAACACGCCGTCGATGCGATAGCGGATCGAAAGAGTGTGCTCGTACGGCTCGATGTGGATGTCGCTGGCCCGCTCGTTGACGGCCTCGAGGATGATCTCGTTGACCAGCTTGATGACGCTGGCCTCCTGGGCCATCTCCAGCAGGTCTTCGCTGGTTTCCGCGGAACCGTCCGCGAGGTCCAGATCGTCGGCGCCGACCATTTCGTCGAGCGTATCCCCGCCCAGACCGTAGTGGGTCTTGATGACTTTCTCGATGTCTTCGCGCAGGGCCAGGACCGGTTGGATGTTCAAGCCGGTCAGCAGACGGATGTCGTCAAACGCGTAGAGGTCGAAGGCGTCGCTGGTGGCGACGTTCAAGTTGCCGTTTTCCCGCGAAATGGGCACGAGCCGTTTGCGATAGACGATCTTGGCCGGCAGCGCCCGGAGCGTTTGGGGATCGATCGTGACCTCGGCGAGGTTCACCAGCGGCAGGTGCAACTGCTCGGCCATCACCTGGAGCAACTGGAGTTCGGTGAGAAAACCCAATTGGATGATGGCGCGGTCCAGGCGCAAGCCTTCCGCCTTTTGCAGCGCGATGGCTTCGTCCATCTGCTCGGGCGCCAGGAGCCCCTTGTCCAGCAGTATTTGGGTAATGCTCATCTACCCGCCGGCGCTTAAGCGCCGGCCCCCGTGTCCAGCCTTAAGCGGGCCAATCCCGCTTCCGGCCTCTACCAGTAAGATTGTTTCGCCCACACGCTTTCGAACCACTGGCGGATACCTTTCTACACCGCCGCCCAATAATCAATCACCAAATCGTTGGACTGGGGCCGGCGGGCAGTCATTCGAGAAACTTTTCCGCCGTCAAATCAACTCCAGTTCGTGGGCCTCCAACTTCACGGCCGCCGCCTGCGCGATGAAATCGAGTCGCAGCAGCGCGGTGGTCATCCCGTAGCGCCGTTCCACCCAGCCTTCCATGCCGGCGAGGGGCCCGCTCTTGATGCGCACGCGGCTGCCTTCCCCGATGACCGGCGCCAGGCGAATTTCCAGCTCGGTATCCAGGGCGCGCAGAATGTCGCCAAGCTGCCGGACAAACAAAGCCTGGTCGAACACGTCCAACAGATTGGCGACATAGTCGCTTTGGTAAATCCTCTGCCGCTTCAAAGG
>Ga0316630_10000616_pt1 | contig 11665 bp, 12 predicted proteins | sample OWC_May_M1_C1_D6_FD_207658 | JGI IMG/M metagenome (GOLD analysis project Ga0316630, IMG submission 207658) | Wetland soil microbial communities from Old Woman Creek delta, Ohio, United States - OWC_May_M1_C1_D6_A | ecosystem: Environmental > Terrestrial > Soil > Wetlands | place: USA: Ohio...
CCGGCAGCCACGCCTTCTCCGGAGCCGACTTTCACTGGTACGGGAGGGATATCGAATGAAGATCATCTATGGCGTTGTTGGCGAAGGGATGGGGCATGCCACCCGCAGCCGGGTGATTCTGGAGCACTTGCTCTCCAGTGGGCACGAGATCCGCGTGGTGGTCTCCGGGCGAGCCCACCACTTCCTGGTCGAGCGGTTCCGGGGTCAGGTGGGCATTGCCTTCGAGGAGATCCACGGGCTGCACCTGGCGTACGAGGGCAGCAAGCTCGATCGGGGGGTGAGCCTCCTCGAGAACCTGCGCGATGCGCCGCAGGGTATTCTCAAGAACCTCGAGGTCTACGGCAAGGTGGCCGACGGTTTTGCCGCTGACGCCGTCGTCAGCGATTTTGAGTCGTGGGCCTACCTCTACGGCCTGGCCCGCCAGATTCCGGTGGTCAGCATCGACAACATGCAGGTGATCAACCGCTGCGCCCACGACGAGTTCGTGACCCACGACGAGGGCCTTGACTTCTTGCTCGCCAGACTGGCGGTGAAGATCAAGCTTCCGGGTGCGTTCCACTATCTCGTCTCGAGCTTCTTCTACCCTCCCATTCGTAAGCCTCGGACCACCCTGGTGCCCCCCATCCTGCGGCCGGAGATACTGAGCGCCCGGCGGGAGCCGGGGCGACACATCCTGGTCTACCAGACCTCGGCGGCCAACCAGGCCCTCTTGCCCCTGCTCCGGAGGCTCCCGCAGGAATTCCGCGTGTATGGCCTGGGCCAGAACGGCCAGGAGGGCAACGTAACCCTGTGCGCCTTCGACGAGCAGCGGTTCATCGAAGATCTCCGGACCGCGACCGCGGTCATCGCCGGAGGGGGATTCTCCCTGATGTGTGAGGCCGTGCATCTCCACATCCCCATGCTCTCCTCCCCCATCGAGGGCCAGTACGAGCAGGAGCTCAACGGGCGGTATCTCCAGAAGCTCGGGTACGGCCGGTTCACCAAGGATCTGGACGAGCACGTCATCGGGGACTTTCTCTCTGGGGTAGACGGTATGCGGGACAAGCTGCAGGGCTATGCACCAACCGACAATGCGGTGATCCGGGGCTGTCTGGACGAGCTCCTCGAAGACATCCGGCTGGGCACGCCCCGACCGGATCGACTGCAAGCCCCGGCCATGGGGAGGTGGGAAGCTGCCATCGCCGGCACAAAAGAAGGAGTCCCTCCAGCATCGGACTGAGGAGGGACTCCTCGATTCGCCAACAGTGTCGTCCTATGGCTCGGTCTTCGGCGCCTCCAGTTCCCCCTGGCTCTTCTCGTTGAATATCCTCATCGGCCCTTCATTCGCCACTGGAGAGAACTACTTCTTGTCATCCTCCCTATCATCCACCTTGGGGAGAAGCTTCTTAATAGCACCAGATGTATCCCCGGTAATGGCCCCGAGTATCTCTTTCAGTCCCACACCGACGGTGGCCCGGAGAGACTCGTCTGTTGTTGCCAGAACCTCAGGTGGAATGTCAAGGAACTTGGAGACTGGACTGCCACCGCCATCCTTACCATCCTTGCCTCCAGTGAAGTGGATCACCTTCACATCACTGATACTGGCAATCGGCTTGGCCGCAGCCTCAACCAGCGCAGGAAGGACTGCAATCAGAGACTTGTAAGCTTCTAACTGAATTGTGGTGCCATCGAAGTTCTTCATGGCATCAGCCTTGGCTTGAAGGCCATCTGCTTCTGCTAGCAGCTTCGCCTTCGTACCAGCAGCTTCCGCAAACAACACCGCCTTTATGCCTTCAGCCTCGCCTGTCTTCCGTGCCTTCGCTGCTGCGCCCTCACCTTCACCAGTGAGCACAGTAGCCTGTTTGGTGCCATCAGCAATCAGAACCTTCGACTGTTTTTCACCTTCAGCAGCAACAATGATTGAGGCTTTCACGCCCTCGGCATCAATAACCTTCTTCTGTCTCTCTGCCTCTGCCGGCTTCAAGACCTCGGCTACAAGCTCCTTCTCCCTCTTCTCAGCTCTCTTCTCGGCCAGAGTGGTCTCCTGCTCAACTACCTTCTGCTGTGCCTGAGCCGTGGCCTGTGGGCCAGCCTGATCAGCCTTCGCCCTCTCAACGGCAACCAATGCATCATATCCAGCCTTCTTGACATCTCTGTCTTTCTCGGCGTTGAATACTTCAGCCTTGGTCTCTGCCTGCCGAATACCGGAATCCCTGGACTGCTCCGCCTCCACCACCGTGGCTGCCTTATTCTTTGTAGCCACCTGCTCTCGGGCAACTCTCTTCGCTTCTGCTATGGCTGGAGCTCCAAGAGACACGAAGTACTCCTTGTCATCACTGATATGATTAACAACGAAACTGACAAGGTCAATGCCGATCTTCTCGAAGTGCCCGGCGGCAGTATCCAGCACCTTGTTCTGGAATGACTCCCTGTCAGCATTGATTTCCTCAGGAGTCATCTTACCGACAATGTCCCTGAGCGCACCCTCTGCAACACTCTGCACAATCTCAGAGATCTCACTGGCAGGAGCCTTCGTTCCGCCCTTATGAAACTCCTGCTGCATCTCTTGAAGAGCCTGAGCTGCCAGCTTGACAGACCCTTCGTCACCCTTCACCTTGTAGACAAGTGTCACATCAATAGTGATCGGGACATTGTTCTTGGAGTATATTGCCTCTCTATGGACGGGAACTTTCTGAGCCTGCAAGTCCATAACATACAGGCTCTGGACAACGGGCCAGACAAACATACCACCGCCGATGCAGACTCTTTGCCCACCCTTACCTGTAGTGATGAATGCTTGGTGGGGGCCAGCTTTCTTGTACCTGCTGGCGCCGACTGCACCCAGAACGAAGACTATCAGAATAACACCAACCACAGAGGCGATGACGATGAAAGTAACCATTCAGTCCTCCTTCGCTACAAACACTACTTCTTCACAACATACAGAGTGTTGCCAACGACCTTCTCCACTCGAACGGTGGCTCCCTTTTCTACTTCGATTCCGTCTGTTGACCTGGCATTATGCCATACAGATGTCCCATTGACAGAGCACTTCACTTTGCCGAGACTGTTGCGATATATCTTGTCTTCAACTGTGGCATCTGAGCCCACAAGACTATTGACATCATACCCGACGGTGCCCTCTGATCTCCTAAGTAAGACCCAGAATGCACCAATCATCCCTCCGAGAGCAATACCTCCAAGAGCTCCCCACCCCGCTGACTCCAAAGCAGACTTGTCAAACTGAGCCATGACGAAAGCGGCCACAAAGCCAAACCCCGAGAGAGCTCCCAGGAATGCTCCAGTGTTCAGAAACCTGGAGAACTCGAAGTGGTGATCAGAGTCGAAAAACGGTAGGTGATCTCCCACCCATCCTGCTACTCCATCTATGTGATCTGTATGAAGGAACTCACCAAACACAAAACTAATCAAAGCAAAAACCAGTCCTATGATTCCTATGCAGAAATACAGAATCTCCATGCTGTAATACCTCCTGTTTCACCAGTACCTTTGGCCGTCACTTTCCTTTTGGAGCAAGCATAAGGGCAACGGCTGCTGGATTAATGACGATGTCCTCTACTGATGATACTCCTGGGCAGTTCATCACAAGGAAGTCCTCTCCCACATGAGTAATCGTCCCGTCCAGTCTGCCATCGGTAAGAGGACAATTTCGTCCACTAATGAGAACTACTCTCACCTGTTTCCCCACGAATCTCCGGGCCATCCCCATGAAGAACTCGTCAGTCATGGTCAACCTCCTTCATAGCTGGCTGGTGGGATATGGAGTCTTGCTTCTGCTTGTATTTGAGTACCCCAACGTCTTGATGACAAGGCCCACTTCGGCAGGGCCGATGTACCTGGTGGGGGCCAGCGGGAGGAGCGGCACAATCATCAGGAGGACGAGGATGCCAACCACAGCACCCACCATGTTCACGGACACCCCCCTGTCAGGCTTCTCGAGGCATGTTCATTGAGGACGCAGAGTCTCTTCACATGTTGTAGATGTACAGGATCCCAGCGATGACGGCGTAGATGCACCCGCCAAAGAGAGCCAGCAACGCGGCAAACGGCAGGAAGATCGCCGTGCCCAGGATCCCGTACCGCACCGTTCCTCGGATGCCGATGGCCAGCGGATCACTCGAAAGGGCTATGGTGGCCACCATCAGGACGGCAAAGACCACTGCCATCACGATCAGAGCAATCAACATGTCACACCCCCATCAAGCAGCCTGGCAGCCTATGGCTGCTGCCCCGGGCAGATTGCTCCCTCAATCGCTTCCCGAGGCACCTGATTCACCGGCTGCCACCGGGTGCACTGATCGCTACGGCGGTAGCATGTGAAACAGGCTATGCGGAATACTAGCACAAGAGACGCAGATCTTCAAGGCCCCGTTCGCAACCGCTGTTTGTCAGCCCTGGCCGCCGCTGAGGGGACTGCCGGCGGGTGGTGCGGGGATAGTCTGGAGCAGACTCCTTCGCGTCTGACGTGGAAGTAGCGGGCCCGCTAACCTTTTTGGGCCCCCATCGTTATACGAAACAGAATGGGGGATCCCGACTATGGGGACCACCGGACATGGGAGAAAGGAGAGAATCTGAGAGATGAAGAAGTGGGGTTTCCTGATCATGGGGTTGGTGCTGGTGGGATTGGTGGTCGGAATAACAGTCCCGGCAGTCATGGCCTCGCGGGCTGCCAATACGGGCGATGGGGCGCTGCCGGCCAGCGCCGCTGAAGCTGAACTAGCGGAACTGGCATCGGACTGGGAGGAGACCGATCCGGTAACGGACAATACTGGAGGGGGCAAGGGGGTCAAGCTCCTTGAGGTGACCTTGGGTGGTGGTTTCCAAGGGGTGTGGGGTACGGACAACACCGAGGATGCCGATCCCATGGGGAGCCTGGTGGGCATCTATGGCATAGTGAAGAGGGCCGGCTGCCAGGAAGTCGGCTACTTAAGGGGCGTCTGGCTGACTGACAACGATACGGTGTTTGGTTATCTGAGAGGCACCTGCAGCGACAATGGAACGTTCGCCGGTGTGTGGAGCAATCCGGAGACCGGGGTGGGTGGGCCAGTGGAAGGCACGTATTCCCCCACTGACAGCGACAACGTTACTTCGGGTGAGTTCAACGGCACCTGGGAGACCAGGGATGGGAAACAGAGCGGGTATCTGCGCGGCACTTGGTCCCCGGCGGTGTCGGTGGAGCGTGAAGGGCGGTTTGGCGGCCGCTGGATCAATGATGACCAGGTCACTGCCGTATGCAAAGGAGCCCGTGCCTCCGCGAAGTGCAGGGCGAAAGTCAATGCCGAATGCAAACGCGCTGCCAGAGTGTGGGGCAGCTACGGCGAGATCAGCCTGGCTGATGGCACCTCCATCCATTACTTCCGCGGCAAATGGCATGCGGCCAATAACAGGGCACATGGTCGGCTGGGCGGCCTGGCCATCGACGGCCAGTTCTATGGGGTGTGGGGTGGCCACAAGAAGGGCTGCCATGCCGGCGGCTATCTGACGGGCGACTACTCCTATAACAGCCAATTGGAGAAGGAGCCCAAGGGGACATTCGAGGGCGTGTGGGGCCGCTTTGGACAGGAAGACAGCGGGCAGTTGAAGGGCAAGTTCGGCCCGCTGGGTGTCTCGGAGCCCTTTGAAGATCAAGAGTTCTAGCCCGATCAGGGTGCAGTTGGTGTCGAGCCTGCCCAGAGGTTGACTGGGCGGGCTCGATTCGTTTTTGTCTGGCTCAGCATGCGGGGGCCATGAAGTGAGGCAGTCTGATTACTGTGGAGACAATGTTTCGCCTTGACAGTGAAGAGCAGCACCGATATCATTCCAGAGGCTGCCGTGAGTCGAAGGAATCAGCTGCTGATGTCCTTGATATCTCACGAGAAGCCAACCTCGACAGCGGAAGCCTTATTGTCAATTGGGGGGGAATCATGAAAACGCTGGTTACCGGAAGCACGGGGTGCGTCGGCACTGGTCTTGTGGAACGCCTGTTGGCTAAGGGTTACGAGGTCCGGGCCTTGGCCCGCAAGACGTCCGATCTGAGCTACCTTAAGACCACCAAAGCCGAGATTGTCTTCGGCGACGTCACGCAATACGATACCTTGGTGCCGGCGGTACAGGGCATCGACGTCGTGTTCCATTGTGCGGCCAAGGTCACCCCCGGCTGGGGGCCATGGTCCGAGTTCGAGGCGATCACCGTCGAGGGTACGAAGAACATGCTGAAGGCTAGCGCCGAGGCGGGGGTCAAGCGTTTCCTGCAGGTCAGCTCGGTCACCACCTATGGTGACGCAGGCCAGAAGGGAGATGTCCGCGTTGACGAGAACACGCCCTGTGAGGCGCAGAAGACACCGGCATCCTACTACGACTACGCCAAGCGTTTGGCCGACGAGGCCTGCTGGGAGTACCACAACCAGGGCAAGATCAAAGTGTCCATGATCCGGATCGGGATCGCCTACGGGCCCCGGGACCGGCTGACGGCTGACCGGTGCTATATCCAGACGTTGATTCCAGTAGTGGCCTGGCCGGGCAAAGCGAACCCGCGCTTTGCGGTGACGCACACGAAAGACGTGGCGGAGCTGGCCATCCTGGTGGCCACCAGCGACAAGGCCATCGGCCAGGTATACAACGTGGCCGGGCCGGAGGCCGTCAGGATGAAGGAGGTCACCAGGGCCGTGGCCAAGGCTCAGGGCGGCCCCAAGATCGTCATCACCGTGCCCTTCACCCTTGCCTATTTGGGCGCGGTGATAATAGAGAATGTCGCCAAGTTGATGCGGACAAAGAGCACGCCGTTCCTCAACCGGAACATCATGCTGCAGCTGGGCAAGGAGGGCTATCTGGATGGCACTAAAGCCAAAACCGAGCTGGGATGGGTGCCCCAGATATCACTCGAAGAGGGAACCAGGCAGTACGTGCAGTGGCGCCGGAACAGGAAGAAGAATCCGTGAACCCTTGGCCGCCTCCCACTTGGCCAGAACGGAAGCCCTAGAGCAGTAGAAGCAGCCTCGAGATCCGTGCGATCAAGGCGGCTGGTTGGTCCACAAGCCGATGATGGCTACTTCTTCACTACCACCAGACAACTAGCCATGATGTCATGCAGACCTTGCTTCTTCTCGGTGAACGCGATCATGAAGTAGCCGATGAAGAGGATGATCTGTGAGATGATCTTGGCGAAGTACCTTCCGGTCGCCCGGCCGAAAGAGATCCGCTGCCCGTTCATGTCAGTGACCACAATGCCCAGCACGAGCTTCCCCAGCGTGGCTTGGTACTTTGAACTCTCCATGAACGCGTAGTAGAGCCATGCCAGCACGAAAGTCAGGGCGCTTGCGATGCCAACGCGGGTCAGGTATCTGATCAAGTCGTCGGTCGTGGCAGCGGGTTCCAGGCCCGCGGAGAACGGGGAGATGCCCAGCGGCAGCTGTACGAGGAAGTTGATGGGAGCCATGATAAGTCCATCTATGATGTACGCGGCGAAGCGCCTCCAGAACCCGGCGTATTGAACTGCTGCAGGTAATGCCGCTGCGCTAGTGGTTGTTGCGAGGCTGGCCCTCTGAAGCGTCGTACCGCACTTGTCGCAGAAGGCGGCCTGATCGTCGTTCTGTGCTCCGCATTTCTGACAGTACATACTGGCTCCTCCCGTTGCCAAGATCTGACTGTTGAGAGGGATTCTATCACCTCTGATCAAATGATGCACTACGTGAGCAAGGAGACAATTGCGGATCAATGGTCAGCGGGCTCCGGCTGGGGTTGCCCTCTGAGCATGAAGGCCAGGATTCCCGTGGCGACCAGCATGGCCATGAGTATGTAGAAGCCAGTGGAGTAGCTTCCGGTCTGGTCGTAGATGAATCCCATGGCGTAGGGGGCCGTGGCCCCGCACAGTTGCCCGATGGCCGTGCTGATCCCGACGAGTTGTCCCAGGGATTCCAGCCCGAACGTCTGCTCCAGGATGCCGAGCTGGGCCGGGACCCGGATGCCGTGACAGACGCCGTAGCAGAAGGCGAAGGCGTAGAGCATCCAGGCCCCGTTCAGGAACAGCAGCCAGGGCAACGAGAGCGCCATGCCGAACACGGCCAGACCCAGCGCTCTGCGCCAGCCGACAGCACCTGATACGAAGCTGGAGATGAGCCGGCCCGGAATGGAGAAGCCGCCGATGAGGCCGAGGGCGGCGGCAGCGACGGCGTCCGATATCCCCACGTCGGTGGCGTGGGGGGCGAAATGCACATTGACGGCTTGAAAGGAGAAGATGGCCACGGTAATGATGAAGGTTATGCTCAGGAATGTGACCATCATGGCTCGGCTTGCCGGTCTGCGGCGCGCAGGGGATGGGTCGGCTGCCTCAGGGCTTGCCGGAGAGAGCGGCGCCGTTCTTGCCTGAGGAGCCGGCCTGATCAACAGTGCGGAAACAAGCACTATGGCAGACATGATGATGCCAACATAGAGGAAGGCGTCTCTCCATCCGTAAGCGCTGATGAAATGGTTGATCAGCGGGGCAAAGATGATGGCCCCGGCGCCAACACCGGTGGTGGTGACGGCCAACGCTAGGCTGGCCCTCTTGTGACCGCTGAACCACCTCATCACGGTGGTGGTGGACACGGACCACATGGGCCCGGCGCCCAGTCCGGCGATGAAGAGGAACAGGCGGAGCTCGTTGACGCTGTCCGTCTGGCTGCACAGCGCGATCGCGGTTCCGGAGATGACTGCCGTGGCCAGCAGGATGGGGCGTGGGCTGATCCGGTCGCCCAGCCGGCCTCCGATGATCAGGGATATGGCGTGCCCGATGAGAAAGCAGGTATAGGCTGATGAAGTAAGGGCGCGGCTCCAGCCGAATTCGGACTCCAGTGGCTTGAAGAAGACGCCGAGGGACCAGAAGGTCTCGCCCAGGGTCAGGGTCGCCAGGAAGCAGGCGAAGACCACCACCCAGCCGTAGAAGAACCCGGGCTTCTTCTCTTCAGTGTTCAAACGGGCCGTCAGAGCCTCCCGCTATTCACGCTCAGCGACTGCCCGGTGATCATCGCAGCCCGGTCGGAGGCCAGGAAGATGATGGCCTCGGCCACCTCATCCGATTCGGGGAACCGTCCCAGCGGGTAGTTGTGGGCGTAACCCCCGGCCAGGCCTGCCGAGCCCGGGGTACTGACCAATGCCGCGTTCACCACGTTGATGCGCACGCTGGAGGATCCTACCTCCTTGGCCAGGCAGGTGGTGAAGGTCATGATGGCAGACTTCGAGGCGGCGTACATACTCTCGCCGGGCGGCGCCATCCTAGCGGAATCCGATCCCATGCAGACAATGCTGCCGCTCCGCTGCGCCAGCATGGGCTTGAGCGCGGCCTTGATCGCGTTCAGCGTGCCCCAGAAGGTGACGTCGACCACGCGGTGGAGATCATCCAGGCTGCTGTGGGCGAAACTCCCGGCACCCATGTACGCCGGTATGGTGACGAGGATGTCGACGCGGCCGAACTCGGCCACCGCTTTGTCCACCATGGCGGAGCACTCTTTGAAGCTAGTGACATCGGCATATGTGGCGACGGACCTGGACCCCAGCGCTGCCACCTGCTTGGCCACCTTGTCGGCTGAGGCCCGGTCGATATCATTGGCCACCACATGCGCTCCCTCGCGGGCCAGTTCGTAGGAGACGCTGGTGCCAATGCCCCCTCCCCCGGCCCCAGTCACAATGGCCACCTTGCCTTTGAGGTTCAGATCCATGGTATCCTCCTGCTTCTGTTCGTGATGTTTCGCCAGTCGCCTTCGCCGCCTGTGCTCTTATAGAATAGGCGTTCTGTTGAGGGCTGACAAACACGAGCCCGGCTCAGGAGGATCAGGTCAATGAGGTCGTCAACCCTTGGTCCCCCATTCTTGGGGGAGGAGAAAGAAGAGTTGGGGGACTCCCGCAAACCCCCGGCAGAGACGAGTCTCTGCACTCTCTGGTGGCATTCCCGCGGAGGCAGGAATCCATGTCGGTTCTCGGAGGGCCACGCTCCGTCGTGGCCAAGTGCCCCCGGGTTCCAGAACCGCGTCGTCAACCCCCAGCCCCCACTCTTGGGGGAGAAGAAAGGAATCTGGGGACACCCCGAACTCCCGGCAAGAAGGAAGAATACCGCTCACCCTCTTCGGGTTTCGGATTTGGGATTTGGAGATTCGCCTAGCGCCGGCCTCTCTTCAGAGACAAGATAGCCACGGCCAGGAACGCGGCCGCGAAGCCACACAGCGCGACAATGTCTACCCAGATGCCACCGAGGCCCCAGCCCCGCAGCATGACGGAGCGGGTGGCATCCACGGCGTAGGACGGAGGAATCAGGTAAGAGAGCGGCCTCAGCCATTGCGGTATCGCCTCGACGGGCCAGAAGATCCCGGCGAGCAGGAACGTGGGCAGAACGATGAGCGGGAAGAACTGGATGGCCTGTGCCTCTCTCTTTGCCAGGCTGGAGAGCAGTATGCCCAGGCTGAGGCTCACGATGGCCAGCAGGGCAATGACGGCAAACGCCAGCACTATGTTTCCCACTATCATGATGTCGAAGGCCGCCACGCCTATGACCAGAAGCACCACCGTCTGCAACATGCCGATGATGCTGAAGGCAATAGCATAGCCCACGACAAGCTCGCTCTCTCTGAGGGGCGTAGACTGCAGCCTTTCCAGGTTGCCGGAGGTCCGTTCTCCCACGAAGGAAATGAGAGTAAGGAGGGTCGTAAGCATGAAGACTACGAAAGCCATGATGCCGGGCACAAAGAAATCCATGAACTTGGCGCCCTTTCCGTAGATGGCGTCTTCTGCATCCACCTTCATGGGAAGATCCTGTCCGGCTTGCTTGGCCGTCAGCAGTATGGCGTCAGTGACGCTCTTGGTTATCGCGTTGGCCACGTTCACATTGCTTCTGTCCTCTCTCACCCGGATGGTGGTGTCGCCCGGGTATGATGAATCGAGTCTCTTCATGAGCAGGCTTTCGGTGAAGCGTTCAGGAAAGATGATTACGGCATAGGCGTCACCGTCTTCTACGCGGCTAACCCCTTCCTGAACATCGTCAACGTAGCCAATCTTGAGGACCTCGTCATCGAAATTCGAAATGATGGTCTGTGAAATCGATACGGTGGCATTATCCAGGTTAACCACCACAACGTTCACATCCTCCACGTCGCCGCTGAACGCCAAGCCAAAGACGCACATGGCGACGATGGGTGCCAGGAACATCAAGGCTACGGTGCGCCGGTCATGCCTCAGGCCCCTGAATATCCGTCTGGTTATGGCCAAAGCCCTGTGAATGTTCATGATCCAGCGCCCCCTCTCTTGGCCAGCGCCAGGAAGGCCCCCTCGAGGTTGGCGGCACCGGCTGACTTGATCACATCGGCGGGTGTACCTTCGGCCAGGAGTTGCCCCTGCCTCAGAAGCGCTATCCGGTCGCAATGCTGGGCCTCGTCCATGTAGTGCGTGGTCAGCACGATGGTGACACTCCTTTTCTTCAGCAGGTCGAAGTACTCCCAGAATGAGGCTCTTAACTCCGGGTCAACGCCCACGGTGGGCTCGTCCAGGAAGAGGAGCTTTGGCTCATGTATCATGCTGCAGGCCAGTGACACCCGGTGTTTCATGCCTCCGCTCAGGTTGGACACCAGCGAATCCTTCCATTTCTGCAGAGCCACGAAATCCAGCAATTCCTTCTCCCTCTCTGCGATCCTGCTCTTGGACAGGCCGAACAGCTCGCCGTACA
>Ga0316630_10000618_pt1 | contig 11657 bp, 9 predicted proteins | sample OWC_May_M1_C1_D6_FD_207658 | JGI IMG/M metagenome (GOLD analysis project Ga0316630, IMG submission 207658) | Wetland soil microbial communities from Old Woman Creek delta, Ohio, United States - OWC_May_M1_C1_D6_A | ecosystem: Environmental > Terrestrial > Soil > Wetlands | place: USA: Ohio...
TCATGGAAAGACGACCCCGAAGGGTTGTTCGGAATGCCATCACGGGGAGGGCATGGGCAAGGTTACCTGCCAGGATTGCCACAGGGCCGAAGAGAAAATGTTCCGCGGCGTTGGGGTGAAGGGCGTGAAAGAGATGAAGGACTGGATGCGTGGCAAGGTCACGTGCCAGCAGTGTCACGTCACCGTGAAGCAGGGAAAGAAAGAGAGCCTTGCGAGTATCAAGGCAGCCTGCGCCTCCTGTCACGGGAAAAAGTATCAGGGCCTTGTGGATGATTGGGCCTCGCAGGAAAATAATGTGAAGGCACAGTACCGGGACGTGCTTGCGAAGCTCGAGAAGGAGATGGTCGATATCGAGACCAAGGACAAGAGGCACTCAGTGCCCATGAGGGCAGCGTTAGACGAGATCAGGCAGAATATGAAGTTCGTGGCGGAAGGCAATTGGTCCCACAACCCCCAGTACGCCGAAGCAATCATGGCCAAGGTGAGGGAAAACGTACAGTCCCTTGAGGGCATGATCAAGGCCAAGAAGGCTGGAAAGCACATCACCATAACAGCGCAAGAGAAGAAGCCACCCGAGACGCCGAAGAAGTAGATTTGTTGCCTGCAGCAAGCCTGGCCACTCCCTTGACAACCAGCCTGACTCCGTAGTCTTATGATAAGGATCTCATGCCGTGCTGCGACGTTATAAAGAAGGTGCGTCAATAAGGGGCGAGTAGGGGGGTTCAGGCCCGCCGAGAGCATTTAGGAATTTGAAGCCAATCAGCGAGACCTTGGGCGCGACGTCTACGTCCAGCTGAAGGTCTCGTTTTTCTGTGTCGGAGGGAGAAAACTATTTCTGCTTTTTTCACTTCTCTCGTTTTTGTAGTCCTTGCGGAAATGGGTGACAAGACGCAGCTTCTCGCTATGGCGTTCGCCACACGGTTCCGCTGGCAGACGGTCATGTGGGGCGTCTTCGTCGCAACCCTGTGCAACCATCTGCTGGCGGTGTTTGTCGGTAACTACCTCACGAGCCTGTTGCCAATAGAGTATATTCAGGCGGCAGCTGCCGGATCGTTTATACTTTTTGGCGTCTGGACCTTGAGAGGCGACACTCTCCATGGGGAAGACCGGAGGTTCAATTATGGCCCCTTCTGGACCGTGGCCATCGCCTTTTTCTTTGCCGAGATGGGAGACAAGACCCAGCTTGCGACTGTTGCCCTTGCGGCCAGATTCTCAAGCATCGTCGCTGTCTGGTTCGGCACGACGTCGGGCATGCTGGTGGCTGATGCGATTGGGATAGGTGTAGGCATCGTGCTTTGCAAGAGGCTGCCCGAAAACCTTATAAAGTGGTTCGCTGCCCTTGTTTTCATCGCTTTCGGGTTGATCGGTCTTTACCAGTACCTGCCCCGTGAGTTCTGGGTGGCGGCGGGTACTGCGGCTGGCGTCCTGATTCTGCTTGGCATAGCGTGGGCGCGCCGCAGGGAAAAAGCCGCGGAGATAGCCTGTCTTCGGCTGAGCCAACCGGACCAGCCGGGCCAGAGAGATGATAATGACTCAGGCTAAAATGAAGACAGGCAGGCGCAATCTGAGCCCTGGCGCTATCAATCGTTTTCGCAAGGTAATTCTAGATCACTACAAGGGGCACGGCCGCACGCTGCCCTGGCGACTGACTACCGATCCATACCGTGTGCTCGTTTCAGAAATCATGCTGCAGCAGACGCAGGTCGATCGCGTCACCCCGAAGTACGAGGAGTTCATCACGCGCTTTCCCGATTTCTCGGCGTTGGCGCGGGCGACATTGCAGGACGTGTTGCAGGTCTGGCAGGGGCTCGGGTACAACCGGCGGGCCATCTTTCTCAAGAGGATCGCCGAACAAATCATGCAGGAGCCCGCAAGAGAGTTCCCTCAAGATGTCGACTGTCTGAAAAAGCTTCCTGGTCTCGGGTATGCGACAGCGTGCTCGCTCATGGCTTTTGCATTCAACGCACCCGTTGTTTTCATCGAGACGAACATACGGACGGTCTTCACGCACTTCTTCTTTACAGATGAAGAGAATATCAAGGACAGCGAAATCCTGCCTCTCGTCGCACAGACGCTGGACAGGCAAAACCCAAGAGTCTGGTACTGGGCACTCATGGACTATGGCAGCATGCTGAAGAGGACCCAGGGAAGCAATAACCCAAGAAGTGCCCATTACCAGAAGCAAACCCCGTTTAAGGGTTCTGACCGGCAGGTGCGCGGCATGATTCTCCGCCACCTTCTTGCTCATCCTCGCAGCACGGCTTCAACCATGACACAAGAACTAGGGATGCCTCTCGGGCGCCTGGAGCAAAGCCTGCAGCGCCTAGCCGCGGAAGGCTTTGTCCGTGAAAGTCAAGGCAGGTACAGCATCGCCGAAGCCTAAAAAGGACCGAAGACCGGGGACTGCAATAGTAACCAGTGGCCAGTGGCCAGTGATTAGTCTGTGTAGCCGTTCCCTCAACCTCAACGTTTGTTCTTTCTCCCCTAACCTGTCTTTTTCTTACCTCTACCTGTCCTTTCTTCTTTCGTGTATAGTGTAAAGGTCATGGCTACCGCTGGAGCGCTCCTGAGGAGCAAGGAGATACGGTCTTATGTAACGCGAAGCTGGGGTATTGCCTGGCCCATGACGCTCATCATGTTCTACGAGTTTCTCATAGGCCTGACCGACGTGTACGTGGCGGGGCGGGTAGGAAAAGAGATCCAGGCCACGTACGGATTTGCGATGCAACTCTATTTCATCTTTATTGTCATCGCGAACGCGCTCACCATGGGCACCGTCTCCGTGACGTCGCGACTATTCACGTCGGGTAACAAGGATGAGTTGAGCAGGGCTGTAGTGTCGTCGACACTGGCTGCGTTTTCTGCGGGAATCATACTCGCAGTGTTGGGTTTCTTGCTGGCTCCCCTTATCATAAACGTGCTGAACGTGCCCGAGGAGTTGAAACAATTTGGCGTGCCGTTTATCAGGATATATGCAGCAGGACTCCTCTTTCATTATCTGCTCATCAACAGTAATGGCGTGCTGCGCTCATGCGGCATGGTTAAGACTTCCCTCAAGACCATGACAATCGTTTGCATCGTCAATATCGCTCTCAACCTGCTCCTTGTGTTCCGGACCCCGCTCGGCTTCTGGGGCATTGCGGTTGCAACCGCATCGAGCGTCTGTATCGGCAGCATCATGAATCTGAAGCATGTGAGACACTTTGTAACGGGCGCCAGGAGCTTTTCGGCGCAGGTGGTCAAGAACATCATGAACATAGGCTGGCCCATGGGAGTCCTCCAGATACTGTGGCAACTGGGATCCATGGTCTTATTCCTCATCTTGAGTGCGCTGCCCGAGCATACCGTGGAAATACTGGCTGCGTTGACGACAGGACTCCGGGTGGAGTCAGCCATCTTTCTTCCGGCGTTTGCTTTCAACATGGCGAATGCGGTAATCGTCGGAAATTTTCTGGGTGAGCGGCGGCCTGATGATGCATACAGGAGTGGGCTCGTCACAGTTGGAATCGGCGTAGGGATGGTCTCCGTGCTCTCGCTTGCCGTCATCATCAGCGCCCGCTGGATAGTGCCGCTACTCTCGAATAACGAGATTGTCATCAATGAAGCAGTCAGGTACATTTACATCAGCATGCTCGCGGAGCCAATCATGGCCTCAGGGGTGATCATGGGAGGGGCGCTGGCCGGCGCGGGCGACACGCGCAGCGTAATGGTCCGGATTGCGCTGAGCGTCTGGCTGGTGAGGATTCCGCTCTGCTATGTGTTCGTTGTTCTCCTTGGCTTCGGGCCGGCGTCGGTATGGTGGAGTATGAATGCATCCCAGGTGGTGCACGCGTTTTTGATCTATCGCCGGTACTCACGCAGGGCGTGGCTCGGCAGTGCGTAATGTTGTGTGGTATAGTAACGGGGCGTTCGAGTACCCGACAGGAGGCGCACCTATGGAGAACGGGCTGGAGAACTGGATACGGGGCATCGTAGAAGCGTTCATTGCATCTGACCAGAACAAGCTGAAGAACAAGGAGGATGATCCTGCGTGGGGCAAACCGCTCGTCGGTTTTTCGAAGGGAGACGATCCGATCTTCACCCAGTTCAAAGAGGACATCGGAGCTTTTTACCTGACCCCGATCGAACTTTTCACGAAGAGCTTCCCGAGCGTGTCTGTGACACCTGACCAACTCACCGTCATAAGCTGGGTCCTGCCGCATGCAGAGCGCACGAAAAAGGACCACAGGGTGGAAACCAAACTGCCCTCCGAGCGCTGGGCTCGGGCAAGGAAGTACGGAGAAGACGTCAATATCAATCTGCGAACACACTTAGTGGCCAGGCTTGCAGAGGCAGGCTATGAGGCTGTGGCACCGATCCTCTCCCCGCTATGGGAACAGAAAACGTCCGATCGATACGGCCTGTCTTCAACGTGGTCCGAGCGCCATGCGGCTTACGCATCTGGCCTCGGTACGTTCGGGCTTTGCGATGGACTTATCACCCCTGTTGGCAAGGCCATGCGGGCGGGCTCTGTTATTGCCCGGGTGGCTGTGCCCCCGACGGAAAGGCCCTACACCGACCACCATGCCTACTGTCTCTGGTATGCCAAAGGCATATGCGCTAAATGCGTGGAGCGCTGCCCGGCCAATGCTGTCTCCAGGGAGGAGGGGCACGACAAAGCGAAGTGTCGCGCCTACGTGGACGAGACGAAAGCGTATGTCAGTTCCCAATTCGGGTTTGAGGCTTACGCATGCGGATTCTGCCAGGTAAGTGTGCCGTGCGAGTCGGGAATACCCGTTAAAGACAGTGAGCGGTGAACGGTTATCAGTGAACGGTTATCAGTGATCAGCAAGCAGTAAAAGAAATAGCCGTCGACGGTCAGCGGTCGGCGGTCAGCAATGAGACCAGAGAGACGAGATAGACTAAATGGAGCAGATAGACCGAACAGACTAAATGGACCAAAGAAACCAAAGACGCGTTGCCACAATATGGGTGCTCGTGACCGTGATGGGATTGGCAACCCTCGTGGTCGGGGCGTGTAATCTTGGCCGGATGTTTCCGGACCTGAACGCAAGCGAGCTCAAGAAGAGGATCGATGACGGTGTACCTCTACTCGTCATCGATCTGAGGAGCGAGGAAGAGTACAGGGCAGGGCGTATCCCCAGGGCGTTGAATGTGGCGCCGAACCAGTTGCACCTTCTGAACAACAGGCTGCCGCGCGACAAGAAGACGTCCATCGTCTTTTATTGTAGGGGCTCTGGGTGAGACCCCAGCGGAAGAGCCGCGGTCGCGGCAAAGCACGCCGGGTATGAGAACATCATGACCTTCTTCGCAGGCTACAATGAATGGGTGAAGAAGGGCTATCCCATAGAAAAATAGGGTCCTGGGTCCGGGGTCAAGGGTCCAGAAAGAAATCCAGAGTCCGGAGTCCGGCTGTCAGGGGCCAGCAGAGCCCGCAGCAAAAAAGTCGCTCTCCATCTCCTTGAACCGCGATATCATCGCCTTCTTCAGTGTTCCCGTTCGTTGTTGGAGTGCGATTGCTCTCATCCTTTTCAGGACTCTAGACCCAGGCCCCGGGACCCTGTGTTAAGTCCTTGAATTCAGCCTCAATTTACAGTAACTTAGTGGCACTGATTGTATGCAAATTCTGAAGCAGGAAGTGTGAGGGGGTCACCATGCTGTTCTCCCAGTTGTTCTTGCCGACCATGAAGGAGGATCCCAAGGAAGCAGAGGTCCTCAGCCACCGTCTCATGTTGCGCGCCGGGTTTATCAGGCGGCTTGCCACGGGTGTGTATACGTGGTTGCCGCTCGGACTCAAGTCGCTCCGCAAGGTCGAGAACATAGTCAGGGAGGAGATGAATAAGAAGGGCGCACAGGAGATTCTCATGCCTGCTGTCCAGCCAAAGGAACTCTGGGTTGAGAGTGGCAGGTGGGATTTTTACGGGAAAGAGCTTCTCAGGTTCGAAGACAGGAACGGACGCGAGCACTGTCTCGCACCAACACACGAGGAAGTCGTGACCGATCTTGTTCGAAGGGAAGTTCGCTCATATCGTGAACTTCCCCTTATTTTGTACCAGATACAGACTAAGTTTCGCGATGAGATTCGGCCGCGTTTCGGGGTGATGCGCGCACGCGAGTTCAGCATGAAGGATGCGTACAGCTTCGACGCCGACGAGGCCGGCGCGGAGAAGAGTTACATGGCCATGCACGGTGCCTACGAGAACATCTTCAGGCGCTGCGGGCTCAGGTTCAGGGCGGTGGAGGCGGACACGGGACAGATAGGTGGAAGCTTTTCACACGAATTCATGGTGCTTGCCGACACCGGCGAAGATACGATCATCTCGTGCAACAAGTGTAATTACGCCGCCAACCTGGAGCGGGCGGAGGTCAGGGGAATCGAACGCAACGTGACCAAGAAGGGCGGTCTCTTCAGAAAAGTTGAGACCCCGGGGAAAAGAAAGGTTGAGGAAGTGGCGTCGTTCCTGGGAGTCGAACCGAAACTGCTCGTGAAGACGCTCCTCTATGATACGGACAAAGGCACCGTCGCCGTGCTAGTCGCGGGCGACCGCGAGGTAAACGAGGCGAAACTGAGAAACCTGCTCGGGCTCTCCACTCTTGCGCTGGCAGACGAGGAGACGATAGAGCGGGTCACCGGCGGACCGCTCGGCTTTTCAGGGCCCATCGGGCTTTCCGTTCCTCTCTATGCTGACATTGACCTTCTCTGCATGGAGGACTTTGTCGTGGGTGGAAACGAACGGGATCTTCATGTCGTTGATGCGAATCTCGGCGATTTCAACGTAGAGGGGTTTTACGATCTCAAAGTCGCATGCGTGGGGGACGGATGTGCCCGCTGTGACGGCTTTCATAATGCCACCCGCGGTATCGAGGTGGGGCACATATTCAAGCTGGGGACGAAATACAGCAAGGCGATGAACGCCACCTTTCTCGATACTGAAGGCAAGGAGCGGCACATGGTGATGGGTTGTTACGGCATAGGGATAGGCAGAACGGTCGCTGCCGCGATCGAGCAGAACTACGACCAGTTCGGCATGATCATGCCTGCGGCGATCGCTCCATTCGAGGTGGAAGTCCTGCCCGTCAACACGTCGCACGCAGAGAGTATGGAGACGGCCACCAGTATCTACAGGAACCTGCTGGCCATGGGTGTTGATAGTATGATGGATGACCGCGACGAGAGGCCGGGCGTCAAGTTCAAGGACTGTGACCTGATCGGCATCCCTATCAGGGTTGCTGTGGGTGAGCGGGGACTCAAGGAGGGCATGGTCGACATCAAGCTCCGCACCGAGAAGGAAGCGATTCGCGTTCAGAAGGATGAGGTTATCGGAAAGGTGCTTGAACATGTGGCAGCGTCTCGCAGGTTCTGATTATACACCCAGAGAGGAATTGCTCCGGCGGATCAACGGCCTCAAGCAGATGATGGCGGAGGCCGGCGTCAGTTTTTCCGTGATCATGCAGAACGCTGACCTCTTCTATTTCGGCGGAACCATCCAGAAGGGCATCATGGTGGTGGCGCTCGAACACGATCCTTTCTTGTTCGTTGAAAGGAGCCTGGAGAGAGCCAGAGCGGAGACGTCTCTCGATATAACACCCGTGAAGCAAAACGCAGAGATCAGGGACATCCTGCTCCAGAAGGGTGTCTTGAAAGGTAAGGGTGGCGTGGAGATGGATGTCCTGCCCGTCTCGACCTTTGAAAAACTGAAGAAGAACCTTGGCTTTGAAGAGTTTGTGGATATAGCTCCGCTCATTCGTGAGTTGAGGATCGTGAAAAGCCCGTTTGAACTGGAACAGGTCAAGCGTTCGGGCAGCATCATAGCGCGTATCTTTGAAAAGGCTAAAGAGGTGGTGCGCGAGGGCATGCGGGAGATCGACATAGACGCGGAACTGGTGGCAGAGGGCAGGCGGTACGGCCATCAGGGGTTCTTGCGCATGCGCGGATTCAATCAGGAGATGATGAACCTGTATGTGACAGCGGGCATGACCAGTGGTGTTCCATCCAACGCGGATGTCCCGATATCGGGGTTCGGGGTCACCGCTGCCATCGCTCAAGGCTCCTCGCTGAAGTATGTGGAGCGAGGAGTGCCGGTCATCGTTGATTACGGAGGCGGTTACAACGGGTATGTGACTGATGAGACTCGGGCGTATGTGGTCGGTGAGATGAAGGAGCGCTTCAGAAAGCCTTACGAGGTGGCCCGCGAGATCGTGGAGGATACTGCGGGCTTTGGCCGCGAGGGAGTGGATTGCACCGAGATATTCGCCAGGTCCTATGATCGCGTTCAGAAGGCAAATCTGCAGGATCACTTCATGGGTTTCGGAGAAGGGCAGGTTTCCTTTATAGGCCACGGCCTGGGACTCGAGATAAATGAGCTTCCTGTCATAACGCCCCGCCACAAGAGGCTGCTTCAGGAGGGCATGGTCTTTGCCTTTGAGCCGAAGTTTATCTTTCCCGGTGAGGGGTCGGTTGGGATCGAGGTGGACTTCATAGTGCGGAAAGATAGCCTTGAGCGGGTCACCGATTTTCCTCTTGATGTTGTCTATGTGTAAGAAGCCGTTACAAGTTACAGGTTATCTGTGGCCAAAACCATGTTTCGGGTCGGGCGTTAAGAACTTTGAACCTGTAACCTGCAACGTGTAACTTGAAACCCGCAACACACCACTAGGACGCTATGGAAAGAGTCGAACTCACACCTAAGGACGAAATCACGCGACGGATTAGCGCGCTGAGGTCCGCGCTTGCTGCGGCCGGGATCGATTTCGCCATCATTCTCCAAAACGTGGACATGTATTATTTCACCGGCACCATCCAGAAGGGCGCCGTGGTTGTCTCTGTGGATCACGAGCCCGTTTTCTTTGTAGAAAAGAGCGTGGAACGGGCATTACAGCAGACACCTCTACCGGTGACGCCCGTCAAGAATAACAAGGAGATACGGGATCGGCTTACCGCAGGCGGTCTGCTGCGTGGCAAGGGAGGCATGGAGCTGGATGTTATTCCCGTCTCCGTGTATGAACGATTCAAGGATAGCATCGGTTTCAATAACTTCGTTGACGTGTCACCAGTCATCAAGGAGTTGCGGGCTATCAAGAGCCCGTTCGAGATCGAGCAGATAAGAAAGTCGGGCTGGATCATGTCACGCGTGTTTGCCAAAGCGAAACATGTTGTTCGGGAGGGCGCCAGAGAGATCGATGTTGAAGCGGAGCTCGTAGCGGAGGGAAAAAGATACGGTCACGATGGTTCCCTGCGCATGCGAGGCTTCAACCAGGAGATGACAATCATAACTGTCGTCTCCGGGTCCACTGGAGGCGTGCCCTCTCCCACGGATGTATCCGTGGCTGGGGTAGGCCCGAGTCCTGCTTTTCCCCAGGGCTCGTCCCTCAAACGGATAGAGCGGAGCGTCCCTGTCTGTATCGACTACGGCGGTGGATACAACGGCTACGTCACAGACGAAACACGTGTCTTTGTCGTTGGAACCTTGAAAGAGATGTTCAGGAAGCCCCTTGAGGTCTCCCGGCAGATCATCGAAGAGATTATGATGTATGCACGCGATGGGGTTGATTGCACCGATGTGTTCAAGAAAGCGCACGATGCAGCAAAGAAGGCGCGCCTGCAAGACCATTTCCTGGGGCATGGCGAAGGGCAGGTGAGCTTCATCGGTCACGGCCTGGGTCTTGAGATTAATGAGCTTCCGGTCATCACTTCCAGGCATAGCCGTATCTTAAAAGAAGGCATGGTCTTCGCGTTTGAACCGAAGTTCGTCTTTCCCGGTGAGGGTGCAGTAGGTATAGAGGTAGACTTCATCGTGAGAAAGGATGGGCTGGAGCGGGTGTCGGACACATCGTTGGACCTAGTCGAGTTGTAAGGACCGTGAGGGATACTTATCAGAAAAGTCCTAGAATAATAGCCAGGCCGGAGAAAAGATAGAGCATGCGGACGTAGCGGCCCTGGCCGTGGAGAAGTTGCCAGTCCATAGTGTTTCTGACCAGGCGGAGCATCTTGAAGAAGATGGGCAGGGTGAGCAGGAAGAGCAGGCTCCACGCGGAGAGACAGTGCGACACCACGAGAAGCAAAATGGCGAGGTAGATGAGTATCCAGAAAAGGATGAGACCGATGAAAGCACCTTTCTTGCCAAGCAACAGCGCGAGCGTCTGCTTGCCGACTGCCCTGTCCGTCTCCATGTCGGGTAGGCTCTGGTAATAGAGAATAGAAGCGACCATGAGCCCAACAGGGATGGAGACCAGGAGCGGCTTCCAGTCCGGGTGGCCGGAAAAAATCCAGTATGTCCCCACAACCATGACTGGACCCATATTGATTCCAACGAAGAGTTCGCCCAGGGCGTGGTAGCCGTATCGGATTGGTGGCGCCACATAGTAGAAACTGCTCGCCCAGGCAAAGGCGACCAGAGGGAGGATCGAGTAGAGGCTGAACTTTATAATCACTCCGAGAGCGATCAGGAAGGCCGCTCCATAGAGGAAGATGATACCGCGAAGCAGTTCCTGCGGCGAGATCTTGCCTTCCTGGATGACACGCGATCCGCCAACAGAGTCCCCTGAATCGGCCCCTTCGAGATAATCAAAGTAATCGTTTACGATGTTCGTGGCAAAGTGCACGAAAAAAGCGCCCACCAGGGCAAGCGAAAAGAGGACGGGTTTCCCATCGCCGGCCATGATCCATCCGATGACAATCGGGATAAGCGTCGCAATGAAAAAGGGCGGCCTGCTCGCCTGGAACCAGGCCTTGAGTTTATCGGTAGTCATGCCGTTCCTCTCGTTCTCTGTTCCGAGTTACGAGTTGCGGGTTAGCAAACAGCGTGTTACGAGTTACGCGTTCCCTGTTACGAGTTCGAGGCGCAGAGCTTTATTACCTGGGGCCTACAACAAGTAACTCGCAACATGTTCTTGGTTGCCTGTAACCCGAAACCGTAACAAGTAACTCGCAACGTTCTTTCTTCACGTCGTTTTCCACCGACAGAGTTTCCTCTCCAGCAGGTCGAACAGCTCGTACAGGATAATCCCGATGATTGAGAGCGCTATGATGGCCACAAACATGGTTGGGTAATCGGCTCTTCCCCAGGCGTCGATGATGTAGAACCCGAGCCCGCGGTATGTGCCGATGGACTCGACGAAGAAAAGCACCGCAACTGCAGTGCCGGTGCCGATGCGCAGGGATGTGAAGATTCCTGGAAGGCTGACAGGCCAGACAACATGACGGTAAAAGTCCCAGCGCCGCCCCCCAAGGGACTGCAAGGAATAGATGACCTCAGTGCTTATCTTGCGGGCGGCGTCCCTCGTGGTGATGAGGAGCTGAAAGAAGATGATGAGAGTGATTAGCACGATCTTGCTCGTATCGCCCAGGCCGAAAAGGACAAATACGATGGGCATCAGCACAATCTTTGGCACGGGATACCCAAGGTAGATGAGGGGCGCAAACAACCGGTCGACGCGTGGATGGCTTCCCAGGATCAAGCCCAGAGGTACTGCCGTGATAAACGCAAGGATCAGGGCCACGCCGATGCGGAAGGAACTTGCAAAGACGTGTTCCCAGAAACTGAAGTGCACTATCTCTCGGCCACCCTGAGCAAATACAATAATCGGGTCCGGCAGGAGATTGCTGCCGAGGAGCAGCGAAAGCACATACCAGACGGCGTATATCAGAAAGATGGTGA
>Ga0316630_10000621_pt1 | contig 11629 bp, 6 predicted proteins | sample OWC_May_M1_C1_D6_FD_207658 | JGI IMG/M metagenome (GOLD analysis project Ga0316630, IMG submission 207658) | Wetland soil microbial communities from Old Woman Creek delta, Ohio, United States - OWC_May_M1_C1_D6_A | ecosystem: Environmental > Terrestrial > Soil > Wetlands | place: USA: Ohio...
GTGACGATCAGGCCGCAGAGCTCGTTCTGCTCGAAGACGTTGTTCTCGACGGTGGGCAGCGCGCCCGAGAGCACGACGAGGCCCACGTGGTTGAGCCGGAACGTGCAGTTCATGAACGAGGCCGAGTTCGTCTCGACGGCGACGCCCCGCCGCTTTCCCTCGGCGCCGAGGAAGCCGCACCCCGTGAAGGTGGACCGCTTGGCCACGATGTAGCTCGTGTCCTGGGCCCAGAACGTCCAGGCCTTGGCCCCGGTTCCGCTCTGGAAGGTGCACGTGTCCATCACGAACCGCCCCTGGGCCTTGATGAGCACTCCGAACTGCCCGTCCGTTGTGGACATGAAGGTGAACTTCACGTGGTCGACCGAGAGCTGCCCCGTGAAGTTGATCGTCAGGTTCGCCCTCATTATGTACTCGCCGCCCGAGATGGGCTCGACGGAGCCGTCCACGTACCAGTCCTGCGTGACCTCGGTCGCCGCGGTGGCCTCCAAGGCGAGCGCCATCGCAACGAATGCGAATAACGCGGATGCGAGCAGCAAGAGGTGGGCGACAGGGGCATCGGGGTGCCTCATCCAGTGTCCTCCGGTACGCCCCTCATCTAGGTGGTATCCCACTCATAAGCCTTTTCCCCCAGGCGGGTGCCCCGAGGCCCTTTTTTCCCATCCATGAAAATCAGCCCTGAGCCTGGGGTAGCGAGATATATAAGCCATGTCGGCCCACTGGTGTCCAGGTAGAAGATGTTCGCCTCCCTGGTCTCGGACCTGTTCACAGACCCCACAAGGCTCAAGATCCTGAGCATCACGAGCAGGGAGCCCAAGAGCGCGCGCGAGATAGCCCACGTCTTCGGCATCCCCCTCGGCCGGTGCTACCGCAAGATCAAGAGGCTCGAGGACGACGGGCTGCTGGCCGTGGTCGACCGCGAGCCGACCGACGACGGGAAGCGGCAGAACGTCTACCTCTCGCAGCTCAAGTCCGTCTCCATCAGCTACGAGATAGGCCGGCTCACCGTGCGCGCCGTCATAAACGGCAAGGCCCCCCTCGAGTTCATCGAGGAGCTTGACCAGTACCTCTACCCGGACGAGAACCCCGTGTTCGAGGGCGTCCCGATGGGCTGAGGCCGAGCGCGCCGGATCCTCGGTGCTCCGCATTCTTCTTCGTACGCCTGGCACCGCACCGGGCGTGCAGGCGATTCGGTCCGCAGCCCCCTCTACACCCAGCCGTGCTGGTCGCACCAGAGCCGGCCGTGCGCGGCCTCGATGACCTTGGCGCCGCACTTGGGGCAGGTGCGCACCGCCGCCGTCGCCCTCTTGCCTATGTCGGACCTCGTCATCAGCGGGCCGACCTCCGCCTTGCGTATCTCGACCTCCTTCGCGTCCAGGAGCTTGGGGCCCTGGCCGATGACGGGGCCGGTGTCGATCGTGGCCATCCTGCCGACCCCGCTCACGGTCGACAGGGACTTCGGGGCGCCGATGGCCTTGAAGGCGGGGCTGGGGCGGTTGTAGACGCCGTCGGGCCGCAGATAGAGCTCCTCGTAAGTGGGAGGGGCCTTGGGGCCGACGTCGCGCGCGAGCTTCAGCGGGCGCAGCCTGAGGCGGGTGCGGGCGAGTATCTCGCGCTTCCTGTCCATGAGGTACATGTAGTAGTAAAAGACGAGCGCGCTCACGATGATCACGAGCACGAGCAGCGTGATGACGGGGCCGGTGAATATCTTCTCCCGCCCCCCGCCGCCCCCGCCTCCGTCCTCGGGCGCGATGACGTTGACTATCCAGAAGTGCTTCGCGGGCGTCGTCAGGCCGTCCGAGATGCTCACCTCGACTTTGTATCGCCCCTCGGAGCCGGGCTCCGGATAGAACACGAAGTTCTCGAACGTCTCGTCCTCCTTGACCTCGCCGTTGACGGTCCAGGTGTAGACGAGGATGTCGCCGTTCGGGTCCGCGGCGATGATGGAGAAGGGCGCCGCCTGGCCCTCGTACCAGTTGAACTCGTCGTCCGGCGGGGACCAGCTGTTGAGCACTGGCGACTGCTGGGGGATGGGCACCGTCGTGAAGGTGGTCACGTACTCGCGGTCGAGGAAGTTCCCGGCGAGGTCCTCCGCGACCATCAGGACGGTCACCGTATAGAGCGTCTGGTACTGCATCGCCATGTCCGGGCGCACCGTGAGCACGAAGTTGGGCTGGTCGTAGTAGGGGGTGGCTGGAATAGTATCGCCGGCGGGATTGGTGATCCTCACGGAGATGGCGAGCGTGGTGGCGTTCATGGGCTCGGAGAAGCCGACCGTGACGGACTGGTCCCTGGGTATGAGCACCGAGCCCTCGATGGGCTCGAGCTTGATGACGCGTGGGCGTATCTTCTCGAGCTGGGCCGTGAAGGTGAAGACGTGGTCCGCCACCATGTTGTTGCCCGCGAGGTCCTTGACGGTCCTGGGCACCGTGACGGTGTAGGTCTCGCCGTAGGCGAGGGCGAACATCGGCCTGAACGTCATCGAGAGCCCGTCCTCCGCCTTGGACATGTTCCCTATGACAGGGGTGCTCCTGGAATCGCGGACCTCCATCGACAGGGACGCCAGGTCCATGGGCTCGCTGAAGCTCACCTGGACAGTCGAGTTTATGGTCACGTCCTCGGCGCCTGGCTCGGGGACGGAGGAGCTGACCGTGGGAGGTATCTTCTCGTGCGTGGTGTTGAACGTCCACTGCACCGCGCGGTCTAGGCTGTTGCCGGCCAGGTCCTGGATGAGCTGCGAGACGATGACGATGTAGAGCGTCTCGTACTTGAGGGGCTCGATGGGAATGATGGTCGCCCTGTACGACCGGTTGTCGTACTCGAGCCTCTTGGGCATGATGAAGCCCTTGTTGTTCTTGAGCGTGATGTAGCTGGGCAGGTTGTCCGACCGGACGTTCTCGGAGAAGTCGACGGTGATGGGCGTGCTGATGGGGACGTCCGACGCGCCGTCGGCGGGCGAGAACCTCACCACGTAGGGCTTGATCTCGTCGATGGCGGACGCGGATGGCACCGACGCGGCCAGCAGCGCGAGGCACATGATCGCTGTGACGGCGAGCGTGACGGCCCGCGGGCGGTGGCGGCCTTCGTTGGGGGGCATCCGACGGACTCCTCCTGGATTGGGGGATGGTACCAAGGGCCCTTTAAAGACCAAGGCTACCAGTCCCGAGGATTGAAGGCCTACTCCCCTAATAAACATTGGCCATATGTCCACCCCTCCACCATGGTCGGGGGGCATGCTGGAGGGGTCTGGGTGGATGGGGGGGCGGCAATGGCTGCCGCGTGAGGGTGGCCACGTTCGCCCACCCCGTCCCAATCCTTAAAAACGGTCATGGGGATGCCGGCGCGGTGAGGTCTAATCAGGGCAGTGGTCCTGGCCTCGTCCAGCTCTGGCAACTCCACACTCGTGGACACCGGGGCGGGACGGTTCCTGGTCGACGCGGGCCTTAGCGCCCGCGAGGTCACGCGGCGCCTGGTCGCCGCATCGGTGCATCCCCATGACCTCGCGGCCATCGTCCTCACCCATGAGCACATCGACCACATCCGGGGCGTCCGAGTGCTCGCCGGCCGGCTGGGCATCCCCGTGATCGGGACGCCCGGGACGCTGCGCGCCGCCGCGCCCTCCATCGGAGGCGTCGAGGCCCGCCCGAGGCCCCTGGACACGCCTTTCGAGCTCGCGGGCGCCTCCGTCACGCTGCTGCGCGTGCCCCACGACGCGGCCGAGCCCGCGGCCATCCTCGTCGAGGCGGCCGGCAGGAGGCTCCTGGTCGCGACGGACCTCGGGACCGTTCCGTGGACGCTCGTGGAGGCCGCGCGGAACGCGCACGCGCTCGTGCTCGAGAGCAACCACGACCTGCAGATGCTCAAGGAGGGCCCCTACCCCCCTCCGCTGAAGCAGCGCATCCTGGGCGACAACGGGCATCTGTCCAACGACCAGTGCGCGGCAGGGCTCAGGAGGATGGTGGGCGGGAGCACCCAGGCAGTCCTGCTCGGCCACCTCTCGCAGCAGAACAACACGCCCGAGCTCGCGCTCGCGTCCGCCCGCAGGGTCGTCCCGGGGCACGTCGATTTGCGGGCGACCTCCCCCGTCAGGGCCGAGGCGGTCGTTGTGTGAGGACCGTGGTAGGTTATTTCTCCCCGCAGGCGCCTTGACCGTGGCGTGAGCGCGCGGCAGGGCGTGGACGGGGACGGCGGCGCGGCCCTGGAGGTCCCGCTGGAGGGGGAGGCCGTCGGGGAGCCATACTCGGTGGATGAGGCGCTGCCCTTCGTCCTGTTCTTCCTGCTCATCGCCATCACGGCCACCCTGGTCGTGGTCATCGGGTGGAGGGTCGGGGACCTGACCGCCCCCGCCGACGCGCCCCTCCGCGATGTCGAGCTGCAGGGCACCGTCGACCTGCGCGGCGATGCCGTCGAGCCCTACGCGCCCTTCGGGCCGCACGCGCACGCGGTCAACCTGACGCTCGGCGTCGGCGACGTCCTCGCGGTCGACTTCACCGCCCTGAACGCCCCCGTCCAGGTGCTCGTCCAGCGGCCCATCCATCCAGACAACTCCACCACATCGCCCGCGGTGGTCCTCGCGACCGCGTCAGGGCTCTCGGGCGCCGTGACGTTCGAGGCCGTCGAGCCGGGGGCGGTCCAGGTCTACTTCGTCAACCCGGCCGCGGTGCAGCGGCCGCCGTCGGGCACGCCCCCTTCGGAGTGGCACATCGCGGCGCGCCTGACCTACTCGGTCCGCGTGGACCGGGCAGGCTGAGGCGCGCACCAGGCCACGTGGGCGGTCAATGGCCTTAAATACGCCGGATGGGATATTGCGGCAGCCGGGTGGATGGCATGAGCGGTGCTGCCGGGGGGACACTGGGGCCAGTGACGGGCGCGGCCGTCAGGGTGGCGCTCTTGATGACCGTCGTGGCGGTCCTGCTCGTCCCCATCGCGCCCGAATCCGCGCTCGGCGCTACCACCCACGACCCCATCATGGGCATGCGCACCGTCAGCGAGACCGTCGCCTCTGGCATCGCCCTCAGCGCTGCACAGGAGAACGCCGATGCGGCCTACGACGCCTGGGGGCGTCTGCACGTCGTGTGGCAGGACGGGCGCGACGGCAACTACAGCATCATGTACGCGCGCAGCGACGACGACGGCCACTCCTTCGGCCCCTCCATCGTCGTGAACATGCCCCGCGACAGGGGCAACGCCCTCAACCCCGCCATCGCCGTCGACCGCCTCTGCAACCCCCACATCGCCTGGGAGGACCCGCGCAACTCCGCCACGCGGAGCATCGACGTGTACTACGCGAGGTCCTACGACGGTGGCGAGACGTTCGGGTCGAACGTGCGCGTGAACTCGGACACCGAGGCGACGTCGCAGACCGTCCCCACGCTCGGCGTCGCGCCGAGCGGCGACGTCGTGGTCGCATACGTCTCCGACTCAGGCACCAGCTCGGACGTGTTCGTCAGCGCCTCCAGGGACGGCGGCAGGACGTTCCAGGCGATGGTCAAGCTCAACGACGACATGGGCACGAACCGTCAGGCCTCGCCCAGCCTCGCCATGGACGCCAACGGCTCGGCGCACATCGCGTGGGTCGACTTCCGCGCGGGCGGCTCGGACCCGGACATCATGTACGCGTTCCGCGACTCCACGGGCACCATCTCGTCCAACAGGCGCGTGAACAAGGACGGGACGGGGAACGAGCAGTGGGCCCCCGCGGTCGCGATGGACGGCGGGGACCCGCTCGTGGCGTGGCAGGACGACCGCGGCGGCAACCAGGACATCTACATGGCGAGGCGCACCAGCCCCAGCACCTTCGGGCCGAACCGGCTCGTGAGCACCGACGCGCACTCCATCAACCAGGTGTCGCCCGACATCGCATCGAGCGCCCTGGGCGACGTCCACGTCGTGTGGGAGGGCAGCCAAGGGCCGGCCTATGCCATCTACATCGCCAACTCGACCGACGGTGGCACCACGTTCTCGACCGATGTCGCGTTCGACCCCACCGCGCTCGGTACGGCGACCATGCACCGGCCCGCCGTGGCCGCCACGGGCGATTCCCACGTGGCCGTCTGCTGGGACAACATCGATTCATCGACGATCCGCGGGACCGACGTGATGGTCGCGGTCCGCACGCCAGCATCGAGGATGGGCGGCAGGCTCGTCGCCGACGACCGGAGCGATGCATTCCAGGTCCGCCCGGCGACGGCCATCGGGGCCGACGGCACCATCGTCGCGGTCTGGACCGACAACCGCGGGGGCGGCCAGGGGCTGCGGTTCGCGAGCTCCCCCGACGGGGGCGCCACCTGGGGCTCGCGGTCCGCGGTGGGCGACGCGTCGGGCGGGAAACTGCAGCTCGCGCCCGACATCGCCGTGGGCCCCGACGGGACCGCGCACGTGGTCTGGACCGAGTCCTCGGTGGCCGGGGCGCGCGTGTGGTACGCCAACAACCGGAGCAAGGTCACCGGGTTCAACGCCGCCGTGAGGGTGGACGACTCCACCGCGACCGGCTTCGCCGTCTCGCCGTCCATCGCCGCCGCGCCCAACGGCTCGCTCGTCGTGGCATGGCTGGACGGTCGCGCGGGGGGCGTGCGCGTGCGCCTCGCGCAGTCGCGCGACACGGGCACGACCTGGGACCCGAGCGTCGAGGCCCCCGGCCCCGACCCCTCGAGCTCGCGGGGTCCGCCCGTCGTCGCCATGAGGGACGGGCTCGTCGTGGTGGCCTTCACCGACGACAGTGGCGGCACCATCGCGCCCTGGGCGTCGAGCGGCCCCTGGGTCGGCTCGCTGGGCGCAGCGGTCCGGGCGACCCCCGGCTCGCCGGTGCCCGAGCAGCCCACGACCGGCTGCGAGGTGGCCATTGCCATGGACGCCGGAGCTGCGGGGCGCGTCACGCTCGCCTTCAGCGAGCGCAGGGGCGCGGCGGGCCAGGTGTGGACGGCCCTATACCTGCCCGTGGGCCGCGCCTTCGCGGAGGCCGTCGCGGTCGACGCCACGGCCGCGGCGGGCGCGCGCGTCTCGCCCGCGGTCGCCCTGGGCGAAGGAGGCACGCTGTTCACCGCGTGGGTCGACACCTCGGGCGCGGAGCCCGTGCCGTACCTGCGGATGAGCGTGCCGGGCCTCACCGGCGGCACCCCTGTGGCCCTCCCCGCACAGGCCGGCACACCGTCCTCCTCCCCAGACCTCGCGTTCGCGGCCCACGGGCCGGCCGTGCTGTACGTGACGAACGCGAACTCGCGCGCGTACGTCGTCTGCGCGCAGTGGGGCAACTCGCCGCCCTCGCCGCCCGTGCCGGTCGCCCCCCAGGACGGCGGATGGGTCACGACGTCCACCTTCAACCTCACCATCTCGGCCCCCTCGGACGCCGACGGGGACACGGTGCTCGTCGGCTTCTCGCTCCAGGGCCCGGAGGGCATGCTGCTGGACAGGCCGTTCGCGGAGAACCCCAGGTTCCAGGTCAACGACGCCCCCAGCGGCAGCTACACCTGGACCGCCGTGGTGACCGACGGCTTCGGCGCGTTCGCCTCGCCGATGTGGCGGTTCACGGTGGACCTCGAGCCCCCGGCGACGCCTGCGCTCCTGCCTGAGCCAGAATACACGGCCGGCAAGGTGAACACGCTGCGGTGGAACGCGACCGAGGACCCCCAGGGCGGTCACGTGCTGTACCGGGTCGAGGCGAGCCAGTCGACCGAGTTCAGGACGCCCCTCCTGGCGGATTCCGGATGGGTGGACGCCCTCGAGACCACCTTCAACAACCTTCCCGCGAGCAAGGTCTACTACAGGCTGAGCGCGAAGGACGAGGCCGGCAACCTCGCGCCCGGGGCGGCCGTCGTCAACAGCACGCAGGACGACTCCCCTCCCCGGCTGATACTGTTCATCAGGCCACCCCTCCAGGCCAACCAGTCCGAGAACGTGGAGTTCGACGCCTCCTCCAGCACCGACGACCATGGCATAGCCCTCACCGAGTGGGACCTCGACGGCGACGGCACGACGGACGCGAACGGCTCGGTTGTGGTCCACGCCTTCGTCGAGGCCGGGACCTACAACGTGTCAGTCGCGCTCACCGACCTCGCGGGCAACCGGAAGCTGTTCCCGTCCTACGAGATGACCATCAACGACATCTCGGCCCCGGTCATCAGCATCACGCTGTCGACCGGCACCACCTTCCCCGAGAACACGACCGTGGCGTTCGACGCGTCCAACACGACGGACACGACGGGCATCTCGACCTTGCGGTGGTTCCTCGGGAACGCGGTGGTGCCGTTCGCGTCCGGCAAGACGGCCTCGTACAGGTTCACCACGCCCGGGCAGGCCCTGGTAAGGCTGGAGGCGCGGGACGTCTTCGGGAACGTGGCCAACGCCACCATCGCCCTGACCGTCCTTGACACGACGAAGCCTGAGGCGCACTTCAACACCTACGGCCCCTTCGACAACACAAAAGTCGAGTTCTTCACCCTCTACGTCAACGTCACCGACAACGACCACGTCGCGTCCGTCACGCTCTCCTACAAGACCAACGAGGCGGCGATGTTCACCGACGTGCCCATGGAGCCGGTGCCCGGCTCCGAGACCGAGTGGTTCAAACCCGAGCTCGCGGTGGGCGGCAAGGGCAACGCGACGTACTACCTCCGCGTCCTGGACGCGTCCGGCAATGAGCTGCGGACGGGCTACCAGAGGATACAGGTCGTCGGGACGGACACCCCGCGACCCCCCAACCCCGACGGCGATGGCGGGGGCCTCATGGACTACTGGTGGCTGTTCCTCGCAATCGCCCTCGTCGTCGTGGGCGCGCTCGCCGTCTACGCCATCACGTCCCGGCGGAGGCGCGGGGAGCCCGGGGAGGAGGAGGGCGGGGCCGGACCGGCCCCGTCCGCAACGACGGCCAAGGCCCAGAGGGCGGCCGCGCCCGCGACCGCTCCCGCCACGGCGAGGTCGGCGGAGGCGCTCGCGGCCCCCATGGGGAAGGAGGCCGCGATGTGCGCCATCGAGGAGGCCTACTTCATCCACGTGGACGGCCGCCTCATCCACGCGGCCGCGGCCGCCGAGGGGGAGGCCGGCAGGGCCGACCAGGACATCTTCGCGGGCATGTTCACCGCCATCCAGGACTTCATCAAGGACTCCATGTCGCGGGAGGGCTCGCTGGGCTCGTTCGACTACGGCGACAACCGCGTCATCATCGAGCGCGGTAAGTTCCTGATGGTCGCCGTCACCATCTTCGGCCAGGAGCCGAGCGCGCTGCGCGACGAGATCAGGGACGTCGTGCGGCAGGTGGAGGGCAGCTACGCGGGCGTCATCGAGCGCTGGGACGGCGACAAGGGCAAGCTCAGGGGCATCTCCGAGTGGGGCAACAAGGTGCTCGACCTCACGGGCCGCATCGACCGCGAGACCGTCCTCAAGTCCAAGGAGAGGAAGGGTGTCAAGCTCGTGAGCGAGGTGGAGTTCTTCCAGGGCTTCGTCCGGCTGAAGGTCGCGGTCAAGAACGACACCGACACCGTCATCACCGACGCGGCCATCGACATCGTCTACGACGACAACGTGCTGCGGCTCGACCACATCCAGCCCGTCTACGAGTTCAAGCGCGGCAAGGTCCACATCGGCAACGTCAACTCGGGCGAGAAGAAGACGGTCGCGTTCAACTTCGACCCCGTAATCTGCATGGAGTCCCTCATCGACGGCAACCTGACGTACAGGGACGTGTCGGGGAAGCTCCAGGTCGTCTCGATGAAGTCCCGCCGCGCGGACATCGTATGCCCCATCTTCTTCACGCGAGAGAACGCGAACACGGCCATGCTCAAGCGGCTGGTCCGCGAGGAGCTCACGGCCCAGGACTCGAAGGTCTACCGCTACCCCGACGGCCTGGCCCCGATGCAGGCCTTCGAGCTGTGCAAGGGCGTCGTGCACCTCCACGACGTCAAGTTCGTGCGGGAGTTCATCGAGCCCAAGCCCTCCTGGCTCGGCGAGGCGTGGTTCTACGGCGAGACCAAGGTCAAGGGCTACAAGATAGTCATCCGCGTGACGGTGCGGGAGGCCTCCCACAGCGCCGAGTTCTTCGTGGCCTCGCAGCAGATGGAGGTCATCACGGGCCTCCTGGCCGAGCTCGGGCACAGCCTCAACCGCATGCTCAAGGAGAAGTACATGGGCCGGCTCAAGGCCCAGCCCATCATCGACTTGAAGCTCAAGAAGGACATAACCGAGCAGCCGCTGCTCATCGAGCGGGAGAAGGAGTAGGCGGCCCGCTCGCTCTCCACGCTGCTGCCAGTTCATCTCGCTGCATCAGGGGAATGGGGTTGGTGGCCACAGCCGGCTCTGGCGTACCAGGGGGACAAGCCTCGCAGTCACCCGACGAGGATGGTGTGACCAAGGGGATGCGGAATGGGCTGTACGCCCTGGTTGCGTTCATCCTGATATCGGGGTTGTTCTCGACGTGGAACAGCATCTTGAATCCGTACTTGCTGGGCATCGGATTCAGCTCGCTCGCATTCGTCGAGTACCTTCTCGTATCGACGTATCCCACAGGAAGGCTGGAGTGGACGATGTACTGCTTCCTCCTGATGCTCGCATCATGGTTGGCGCTCCTGTTCATCTTCCTTGGCGAAGATGGAGACTATCTGATATGGAGCGTCCTGACATCCCTCCCACCCCTCTTGATCGTCACGCTGCTGGTCACCCTCTTCCCCCTGATCGCGATATGGCACCAGAGAAGAATGGCCACATCGGCAGGGGGACACAGTGGCAAGGGGAACCATCGGAAGACATGGCACATCCTTCTCGCTCAGGAGAGGGTGCTCCGTGCGAGCCTCTTCACATCGCTCGTTGGGTGCCTCTTCGGGACGGCATTGTGGGTGATGCTCTCCGCGTGGCTGGGCGTGCCCATATGCGCAGCACCGATCATAATCGCATGGCTCCTGCTCTCCGCCACCATGACGAGGTCGGAGGAGACCTTCCTTCCACGTGCGTTCCGGGGACTGCTCGTCGCCTCCATCTACTCCATCGTCCTGATGCTCTTCTGGTCCGCTGGGGGCGAGGGCGTAATCGGCTTGCCGGGAGTCGTGGTGCTCCCGTTCGCGCTCATCGGGATGTACGCGATTTTCGGTCGCTTCAGTCAGCAGGGTCCGATGCGCTGACGCACGGCAAGCTTTATATACGGGGTCGGGCGTAGCCCCGGCTACCCGCTGGGGCTCGGCCGGATGCGGCCGGGCTGGCGTGCGCGACCCCGCGACTCGCGCCGTCCATACAGGCCCATGGGAGGTCCGTGCATGGTAAAGCGTGACAAATCCGACAAGGAAGCCCCCTCCGAAGAGAAGAAGCCCAAGAAGGTCGTCGAGGAGGAGAACCCGGACTTCAAGTTCCTGGTCCGGCTCGTCAACACCGACATCGACGGGCACCGCCCGCTGTTTCTGGCCCTTGCCCAGGTCCCCGGCGTCGGCCGCCGCGTGAGCTACAAGATGATCCACGACCTCAACTACGACCGCCAGAAGCGCATCGGCGACATGTCGGACGAGGAGATCGAGCGCATCGCCAAGATGCTTGGTGAGATCCACGACGTGCTGCCCGCCTGGATGATGAACCGCCAGAAGGACTATGACACGGGCGACGACTTCCACCTCATCGGCACCGAGGTCATGATCTCCCGCAAGGACGACATCAACAG
>Ga0316630_10000624_pt1 | contig 11615 bp, 9 predicted proteins | sample OWC_May_M1_C1_D6_FD_207658 | JGI IMG/M metagenome (GOLD analysis project Ga0316630, IMG submission 207658) | Wetland soil microbial communities from Old Woman Creek delta, Ohio, United States - OWC_May_M1_C1_D6_A | ecosystem: Environmental > Terrestrial > Soil > Wetlands | place: USA: Ohio...
GACGGAAGACATCGAGCGGCTGCGTGCGATCTACGACTCCGCGATCAGCTACCAGGACAAGGAGCTCGGTCGCTTCGTCGAGCAACTCAAGGCGTGGGGCATCTGGGATCAGACGATGCTGATCGTCACCGCCGATCACGGGGAAGAGTTCTTCGAGGACAAGCGCTGCGGCCACGGCGGATCGCTGCGCGACTCGCTGATCCGCGTGCCGCTGCTCGTGCACGATCCGGCGCGGTTCCCCGGGGGCACGATCGTCGACGAGGGTGCCGAAGGCGTCGACATCCTCCCGACGATGCTCGACGCGATCGGGGCACCGATCCTCGAAGCGGCGCAAGGACGTTCGCTCGCCGAGACGGCGCAGGGCGTCGGTCGCGGCTGGGCGACGCCATCGTACACGTCGATGTACGAGTACGCGCACGCGATGCGGATCGGTCGCTGGAAGATCCGCGTCGGTGTGACCGGCATCCCGATCGTCGGCGACATGGTCGCGGATCCCGAGGAGAAGAAGGACCTCTCCCGGTCGCGTCCCGTCGAGCGGCGCATGCTCACCGACAACCTCGGCCTGTTCCTCGGGTTGCGCAAACAGTGGAAGAAGCGCGAGTGGGGGATCACGACGAACGTGACCGCGACGGGCGCCGCCGCACTCGACGAGGCGCGGACGCCGTAATACACCGTGAGGGTGAGGACGTTCGTCGCGCTGCTCGCGATCGGTGGATGCGCGGCTCCCGATTCCGCGCCACGCGGGCCGACGTCGCCGCCGAGCGGCCCGGTCTCGGACGTCGAACCCGATGCGGCCGTCGATGCGCCCCCGCCAGATGCGCCGATCGACGCGCCGATCGATGCACCGCCGAGCCCGGTCGTGTCGGGGCCGGAAGTCTGGCTCCGCGGGACGACGCACGTCCACGCCAAACCGTCCGGCGACAGCGTCACGCCGGTCCCCGACGTGATCGCGTACTACGAACAGCGCGGGTACGACTTCATCGCGCTCACCGATCACAACCGCGTGAGTGAAGTCGGCGATGCGAGCACGGCCGGCAGCGTCGCCGTTCGCAATCCGCCGAGCGGGCTCATCGTCCTGTCCGGCACCGAGCTCACGTACAACCCGACGGGCTGCATCCCGGCCGGCGACGAGAGCGGCCGCTGCCGCATCCACGTCAATCTGGTGGGGCTCACCGAGCGCTTCGACGGCAAGCTCGAGTGGGCGAATCGCAAGAGCGACGAGCGCGTCGAGAAATACCAGGCCGCGATCGACGCGCAGAAGCAGCTCGGCGGCGTCATCCAGCTCAATCACCCGAACTGGTACTGGGGCATGACGGCCGACGTGCTCGCGGAGGTCGCGCGTCGCGGGATTCCGCTCGTCGAGATCGCGAACGTGCAGTTCGACAAGTGGAACGTCGGCGACAAAGACCACCTCTCGACCGAAGCGCTGTGGGACGCGGTGCTCGCGAAGGGGCTCACGATGTGGGGCGTCGCGTCCGACGACGCGCACGACTACAACGGCGGCGGCAAGTATCCGGCGGGCGGGGCATGGGTCGTCGTCAAAGCGCAGCGCGATCCGAGGGCGATCGTCGACGCGCTCGCGCGCGGCCGGTTCTACGCATCGACGGGCGTGATCCTCGAACGCGCCGAGGTCGAGGGCAACGAGCTCGTCGTCGAGGTCGATCAGCGAGACCTCTCGATCTTCACGATCGACTTCATCGAGAACGGCAAGCTCGTCGCGAGCGCCAAGAGCCGGCGCGCGCGACGACAGCTCCCGGCGACGGGCTACGTGCGCGCCGTCGTCACGCGCGGTGATGGAAAAAAGGCGTGGGTCCAACCCGCGCGCCGGCCCTGAGGAGCCTGTTGCCGCGTTCAGCAGACCGCGAACACGCGAGACGTCCCGATCCGAAGACCAGGACGGTTACGGCGTTACGACGAGAGTTCGGTTAGCTCAGAGCGAGACGTAGCCGTGCTTGACGGCGAACCGCGTGAGCTCGGAGTTGTTCCGAAGCCCGAGCTTCTTCAGCACGTGGCCGCGATGCGTATCGACGGTCTTGATGCTGATCGTGAGGTGCTCCGCGATCTCGCGGTTGGTCATGCCGCGCGCCAGCATCTCCATGACCTGCTGCTCGCGCGCGGTGAGCGCACTCGCCGGGTGGCCGTCGCCGGCCGCGAGGAGCGCTTCGACACCGGGCGGAATGACCTGCTCGCCGCGGCTCACCGCGCGGATGGCGGCTAGGAGTTGTTCCGGCTCGACGGCCTTGTTGACGTACCCGTGAGCACCGGCCGCGATCGCGCGCGCGGCGTAACTCGGCTCGGTATGCCAGGTGAGCACGACGACGAGGGGCGCCGTGTCCTTGAGGCGCAAGTCGTTGAGAACATCGAAGCCCGAGCGATCGGGCAACGTCAGGTCGAGGAGCAGCACGTCCGGCCGTACGTTCTGGATCATCTCCAGCGTTTCGGCGGCGGTGCCTGCTTCTCCAACGACTTCGATATCGTCAGCCTTACCGAGCGCTTCACGGAGCGCCCAACGAACGATGGTGTGGTCTTCTGCAATGCCTAGTCGAATCATAAGTGCCCCTTCCGGGTGGCTTTGCTCAAAGAAATTAGCAACCCGCAGGCCGTGACGAACTGCGCTATAGGTGAGGGCGCTCTCCCATGGATCCCGCACCCGAAACTGTGCCTCCAGCGCTCGGAGAGTTCCGTATCTCCGCGGTTTTAGGTCGTGGAGGCAGCGGAATCGTCTACGACGCGATGTGGGGACCGCGCCGCGTCGCCCTGAAAGTTTTGCACGAAGAGCTCTCCGGCACGGAGCGCGTGCGCTCCCAGTTCCTCACCGAGGCACGTGCGCTCCAGGGGATCTCTCACCCGTCGGTCGTGAAGGTTCTCGGGGTCGGCGAGCTTCCAGATCGTCGTCCTTACTTGGCAATGGAGCGGCTCGACGGCGAGACGCTCGCGAGCGTGCTCGCACGGGGCCCGCTGACGCTGGGGCACGCGCTCGGCTTGTTCGACGAGCTCTGCGAGGCCGTGGGCGCATTGCATGCGCAGGGGTTGGTGCACCGCGATCTCAAGCCGGAGAACGTGTTCGTGGTTGCACACGAGCACGCCGTGCTGCTCGACCTCGGGATCGCGAAGGAGGTCGCAGCCCCCTCGTCGACGACGACCATGGAAGGCGGCGTGCGCGGAACGCCCGCGTACATGGCACCCGAGCGCTTCTTCGGGCAACCGGCTGGTGTTCCAACTGATATCTACGAGCTCGCGGTCACGCTCTACGCGATGATCGCAGGTCAGCTGCCCTGGACCGACCTCGGCGACCCCGAGGCGCGACTGTCACCGCGCCCGCTCGTCGAGAGCGCGCCGCACATTCCCGCCGAGCTCGACGTCGAGATTCGCCGCGCACTCTCGACGCGCGCGCAGAATCGGCCGCTGTCCGCGGCGGCGTTCCGCGAAGCGGTGCGCGGAGCGGTCGGCGACACGAATGCGCCATCGCCTGCATCGACTGCGCGAATGAAGCCAGCCGAGCACCAGAGCGGGCACCAGACGGCGACGTCGCAGAAGAGCTGGTTCGCGCAACGTCAACAAGAGACCGATCGCGGCAAGACGCCGCTCGCGTGGGCACCCGCGGACGCGCCCCCCGCACCACCACCTCCGCCGCCGAAGAAGCGCTGGCCGTTCGTCGTCGGTGGTCTCGCGGTTGCTGCCGCCGGTGGTGGTGTCGCGTGGTGGCGGGTGGCGAACGAGGGCCAGCCGGTCGTGGCCGCGTCGTCGGTCGCGCGCCTCGACGCGGCGGCCGCCGTCGAGAACGATCCTTGGGGCGGCCCGACGAAGCCATCGCCGACGCCGGCGGCGGCAACGGCAACGTCATCGACGGAGCAGACCAAGGGGGCCGAGACCGCCACGATCACGACGACCGCCGAGGCCCGCACGCTCGACGTCATCCGCAAGCAGATCGCGCACGCGGTGACCCGCGTCCCCGCCGACACGCGGTTCGTCTTCACCGTGAACGTCAACGAGCTCCGCGCGGATGCCGGGTTCGACGCGGTGCTCGACAAGCTCGGCAACCACGTGATGGTCAAAGCGCTGATGTCGAGCGCGCCGTGCGTGAAGCCGATCCTGTCGGGCTCCGAGTGGGTCGTGTTCGGAACGCTGTCGCTGAAGGATCCCGACCGCGGCACGCTCGTCGTCGGTGGCCGCTGGAAGCGCGCCGATGTCGAGCGCTGCTTCGCCGACGACATGGTCGAGCTCGACATGCCCGACGGCAAGACGATGCTGCAGCTGCGGCGCGTCGGTTGGCTCGACTTCATCGACGAGCAGACCGTCTACATCAGCGTGCGCGAGGACCTCGCCGCCGCGCAGGTGCACGCCCTCGTCAAGAACGGTAGCGGCGGCACGAAGCACATGAAGGAGCTCGCCGCGCAGCTGCCGGTCGACCGCACCGCGGGCGCCGTGATCGACGGCAGCGGCAACATGGAGTGGCCGACCGAGACGTTGCCGAAAGGCAGCGACGCGATCGCGTGGTTCGCGATCGGCGACAACGGTTGGACCACGTTCGACTTCGCGGTCGACACGAAGAACGAGGCGACCGCGCAGAAGCTCGCCGACAAGGCGCGCGCCGAGGTCGATCCGGTGTTCGCGAACGCCGACGCGGAGCGCGCCGGCAAGATCACCGTGTCGCGCGACAAGACGACGATGCACGTGAAAGGCAAGCTCAGCCCGCTCATCATCGGGATGCTTTCGTCCGCCGTTCCGTAGTAAGACCCGCCGCGCTTATGGAACGTCCCCTCGTCGTCGGGATCGCCGGTGGAACCGGATCCGGAAAAACCACGGTCGCGCACAAGCTCGCGGCCGCGATGCCGAACGGCCGGTGCGTCACGATCGAGCACGACGCCTACTATCGGGACCAGGCCCACCTCTCGCCCGAAGACCGCGCGAAGACGAACTACGACCATCCCGACTCGCTCGAATCGAACCTGCTGGCGACGCACTTGCGCGAGCTGCGCGCCGGCCGCGCCGTCGACCTCCCGATCTACGACTTCGCGACGCACACGCGCCGCCGCGAGACGCGCCACGTCGAGCCCGCGCGCGTCATCATCGTCGAGGGCATCCTCGTGTTCACCGAGGCCGTGCTCCGCGATCAGCTCGACATCAAGATCTTCGTCGACACCGACGCGGACATCCGGTTGATCCGTCGCATCCGCCGCGATCTCGAACAGCGCGGCCGCACGTTCGCATCGGTGCGCGACCAGTACTACGCGACCGTTCGCCCGATGCACATCGAGCATGTCGAGCCGAGCAAGCGCTGGGCAGACCTGATCGTCCCCGAGGGCGGAGACAACAAGGTCGCGCTCGACGTCATCCTCGGGCAGCTCTGGCGCATCGCGTTCGCCTAAGGCACGAGGACGAGCGAGCCGGTGGTCTTGCGCGCCTCGAGATCGCGGTGCGCGCGCTCGACGTCCTCGAGCGTGTAGCGGGTGGGCGGGTCGATCTCGATGGCGCCCGACGTGACCATCGCGAACAGGTCCTTCGTCATCGCGTCGACGTTCGTCCGCGATGATTGGTGCGTGCCGAGCGTCGGACGCGTGACGTGGAGCGAGCCTTTTTGCGCGAGCTGGCCGAGCGTGATGGGCGGGACCGCGCCGCTCGCGTTGCCGAAGCTCACCATCAGGCCGAGCGGTTCGAGGCAGTCGAGCGAGCGCTCCCAGGTGTCTTTGCCGACGGAGTCGAAGACGACGGGGACGCCTTTACCGTTCGTGAGCTCGCGGACGCGGGCGACGACGTTTTCGGTCCGGTAGTCGATCGCGAATTCGGCGCCGTGCTGCATCGCGAGCGCGCACTTCGCGGGCGAGCCCGCGGTGGCGATCAGGCGATAGCCGAGCGCCTTGGCCCACTGACACGCGATGAGGCCGACGCCGCCGGCGGCGGCGTGCCAGAGGATGAAGTCGCCGGGCGCGAGATCGCGCTGCGGGCGGGTGCGGCGCAGCAGGTACTGCACCGTGAGGCCCTTCAGCATCATCGCGGCGGCGGTCTCGAACGCGATCCCGTCGGGGAGCCTGACGACGGGGAGGGCGTCGAGGACGCGGCATTCGGCGTAGCTGCCGGGCTTGGCGGCGGCGTACGCGACGCGATCGCCGACGGCGACGTGCGTGACCCGCGCGCCCACGGCCTCGACGACACCGGCGCCCTCGACGCCGAGCACCGCGGGGAGCGGCAGCGGATAGAGGCCGATGCGATGGTAGGTATCGATGAAGTTGACGCCGATCGCGGCGTGCTTCACGCGGACTTCGTTCGGCCCCGGATCGCCGACGGGAACGTCGACGCTGCGCAACACCTCCGGACCACCGGTTCGCTCGATATGGATCGCTCGCACATGCGAACCGTATCAAGCGCCGCTACAGTGAAGGCATGAATGTCGAGGCGAGCGAGGCGAAGCCGAGCAAGCGCGAGTGTGTCAATGTCGTCGTCACGGGCGGTGCTGGTTTCATCGGCTCGCACACGGTCGATCGCTTGATCGAGAGCGGGCATCGCGTCGTCGTGCTCGACGACTTTCGCACCGGCAAGCGGGCGAACTTGGCGCGCTGGGCGAATTCGCCGCTGCTCGAGATCGTGACCTGCGATATCTCGCACGGGATCTTCGCCGCGCTGGCACCGATCACCGCGAAGCACGGGCCGATCGAACGCATCGTGCACCTCGCCGCGCAGGTCTCGGTCGTGCACTCCGTCGCGAATCCGCTCGTCGACATGCAGGTCAACTACGGCGGCACGCTGCACGTCCTCGAGTACGCGCGGGCGCACGGCGTGAAGAAGATCGTGTTCGCGTCGTCGGCCGCGGTCTACGGCGATGTCGTCGAGATGCCCGTCGGTGAAGACGCGCCGACGAAGCCGCTGTCGCCGTACGGCATCGACAAGCTCGCGAGCGAGCACGCGCTCGACTACTACGCGGCCGTGCACGACGTGCCGGCGACGGTGCTGCGGTTCTTCAACGTCTACGGTCCGCGCCAGGATCCGTCGTCGCCGTACTCGGGCGTGATCTCGATCTTCGCGGATCGCGCGAGGGCGGGGCGCCCGCTGACGATCTTCGGCGACGGTACGCAGACGCGCGACTTCGTGTATGTCGGCGACGTCGTGCGCGCGATCGTCGCCGCGCTCGCGAACGGCAACAGCCGTGCGATCGCGAACGTCGGCACCGGCGGCGAGATCACCGTGCTCGAGCTCGCGAAGGCGATCGTCGGGCTGTGCGGCAACACGTCGGCGATCGAGCATGCGCCGGCGCGTGCCGGCGAGATCCTGAAGTCACGCGCACGCGTCGATCGGCTGCGCGAGTTGCTCGGCGTCGTCGCCGAGACGAAGCTCGTCGACGGCCTGCGCGCGACGCTCGGCTAGTCAGAACCGATCCGAGAATTCGGCTCCGCTTCGCGGAACCGCGAACGAGAACGCGCGTTGCGATGTTTCGGATCGTCTAGATCTTCGACGTCTGCTTGCCGGCCTTGACCCAACCGGCGATGCCGTCGGGCAGGACCTTCACGTTCGTATAGCCCGCGGTTAACGCGCGGGCGGCGGCTTCGTGGGACGCGCCGCAGTGCGTGTTCGCGCAGTAGAAGACGAGCGTCTTCGACTTGTCGCTCGGCAGCTCGCTCGTCGAGAACGTGTCGGAGTCGGTCAGGAGTACCGCGCCGGGGATGACACCCAGCTTCTTGCGCGTGGCGTCGCCGTTCGCGTCGACGGCCTGGCACTCCTTGGACGCGAGCTTCGCGTCGAGCTCTTCGATCGTGATCGTCGGGACCGTGTCGCTGAGCTTCTCGTGGTGCTCCGGCTCGGTCTTCTTGGAACAGCCGACGACGGCGATCGCGAGCAGGGCAGTGACCAGGAGCGTACGCATGGCAGGAAGCTAGCCGAGGCCGCCGGCGTCGGCAATGATGCCGAGGTGTCGCGGTCCGTGATCGTCGCCTACGCCGCGTGCGCGCTGATCTGGGGTACGACCTGGTACGCGATCCGCGCGTGCATCGCGGAGTACCCGACCTACGCGGCGGTCGCGCTGCGGTTCGCGATCGCCGTCGCGGTCCTCGTCCCGCTCGCGATCCGCGCCCGGCCCTGGCCGCGCGGCAAGACCTGGCTCTACCTCGTGCTCGCGGGCGTGCTCGACGCGACGGCGTACTTGCTCGTCTACCTCGGTGAAGAGCGGATCTCCGGCGCGCTCGCCGCGGTCCTCTACGGCACGCAGCCGCTGATCCTCGCCGTGTTGCTCGTGATCGCGCGCATCGAGCGGATCACGAAGCAGCACGTGATCGGCGCGGTGGTCTCGCTCGCGGGCGTCGCCGTGCTGTTCCTCGATCGGCTCGACGTCAGCGCGCGGCAGGCGCTCGGTGTCGTCATGGTGATCGGGTCGGTCGTCGTCGCCACGACCTATTCGATGATCATGAAACAGCACGCGCAACGCGTGCACGGCCTCGTCGCGACGACGGTGTTTCTCGCGGTTACGGCGCTCGTGCTCGGGGTCGTCGCGGTCATCGCACACGAGCCGATGCCGTGGCCGCCGCCTGTCGTTCCGACGATCGCCTTGCTCTACCTGGCCATCGTGGGGTCGGTCGTCGCCTTTCTGGTCTACTTCTGGCTACTCGGCAAGACCGGCCTCCTCGCGACGAGCACGCTGGTGTTCGTGTATCCGCTCGTGGCGATCGCGACCGACGCGCTCTTCGAGCGTGACCTGCCTCTCGGCGCACGCAGTTACCTCGGTGTGGCGATCACGCTCGGTGGCCTTGCCGTCGCGCTGCGAGGACCTGTGATTGCGCGTCAGGGCAACGTGGGCGATCATGCGAAGCAGTGAGGAGGTTCATCCTGCTCGTGTGTTGCGGCGGATGTGACCTCGTCATTCCGCTCACCGAGCCGCAGAACGTGGCGTGCGGGCCATACGCGAGCATCACGCCCGTGATGTTCGACGTCGGGCTCGAAGAGCCGAGCGACTTCTCGATCCACTACGACGGAACGCAGGGCATGGTGCGCGCCCGCGTGAAACTGCCGGCGAACCCGGCGATGACCTACACGGGGCCGGTGCCGATCGTGTTCGACGCGCCGACGGCGACGTGGAAGCTCGACCCCGAACGCTTCGCCAACATCGACACGTTCAAGCTCGACGGCGGACACCTCCTCGGCGACGGCAGCGTGTTCGGTTGGCGAGATCTCGTCGTCGTCACCAACGCGCCACCCGAGCTCAACCGGTACCTGTTCAGCACGACGAACAGGATGTGGGGCACGGAGGCGTCGGGCCAGCCGCTCGAGACCGACCTCTCGAGGAATCTCCGACCGGGCAACGAGATCGTGCTGCCGCTCGAGAACAACGGCATGCTGCGGTTCTTCGTGGAGATTCGCGTCGACTACGAACAGCTCAAGAAGAACCAGATCGTGATCCGCCAGAAGTTCGTGAACCAGCCGTGGCTCGCGACCGATCAAGCCGACAAGCTCGCCCGGAGCGAGACGCTCGATCCGAGCGCGGCCGTGATGACCGCCGATCACGCCGTGCTCGTGTATGCCGCCAGCGACAACGGCGCGAAGCAGCGCATCTACGCGAGCCGTCGCGACGCCGAGGATCAGTTCGATGTCGGCCGCCCGATCGAGCTCGACTCCGATGCCGACCTCGACGACACCGAGCCGTGGATCGCGCAGGACTGCACGACGCTCTACTTCCGTCGAGGGGGCGTCACGTACCGCGCACAGTAGACGAACCGCGATTCGCCCAGTAGCGTTCGCGCATGGCCGACTCGCCGTGGATCTTCCGCACCTACGCCGGTCACTCGAACGCGCGCGCGTCGAACGAGCTCTATCGCAAGAACCTCGCGGCGGGACAGACCGGGTTGTCGATCGCCTTCGATCTGCCGACGCAGTGCGGATACGACGCGGATCACCCGCTGGCGCGGCCGGAGGTCGGCAAGGTCGGCGTGCCGATCGCCTCGATCGACGACATGCACGCGCTGTTCGACGGCATCCCGATCGAGCAGATGAACACGTCGATGACCATCAACGGCACCGCGATGTGGCTGCTCGCGCTCTACCTCGGCGTCGCCCGCGAGCGCGGCGTGCCCGAAGCAGGGCTGCGCGGCACGACGCAGAACGACATCGTCAAGGAGTACCTGGCGCGCGGGACGTACATCTTCCCGCCCGAGCCGTCGCTCGATCTGATCGCGGAGACCTACGAGTACTGCGTCGCGCACCTGCCGCACTGGAATCCGTCGAACATCTGCAGCTATCACCTGCAAGAGGCCGGCGCGACGCCGGTGCAGGAGCTGTCGTTCGCGCTCGCGGACGCGATCGGCGTGCTCGATCGAGTCAAGGCACGCGGGCGCGTCGACGCGGCGGCGTTCGCGCAGTGCGTGGGCCGCGTGTCGTTCTTCGTGAACGCGGGCATGCGGTTCGTCGAGGAGATGTGCAAGATGCGCGCGTTCGTGCAGCTCTGGGACGAGCTGTGCCGCGATCGCTACGGCGTCACCGATCCGAAGCTGCGCCAGTTCCGCTACGGCGTGCAGGTCAATTCGCTCGGCCTCACCGAGCAGCAGCCCGAGAACAACGCGTGGCGCATCTTGATCGAGACGCTCGGCGTGACGCTCTCGAAGGACGCGCGCTGCCGAGCGCTGCAGCTGCCGACATGGAACGAAGCGCTGTCGCTGCCGCGGCCGTGGGACCAGCAGTGGTCGATCCGGCTCCAACAGATCCTCGCATACGAGACGGACCTCCTCGAGTACGGCGACTTGTTCGCGGGCTCGCCGGTCGTTGCCGCGAAGGTCGAGCAGCTGTGCACGGCGGCGCGCACGGAGCTCGCGGCGATCGAGAAGATCGGCGGCATTCGCGGCGCGATCGAGAACGGCTACTGCAAGCAGGCGCTCGTGCGAGCGATGGCCGCGCGGATGGGGCGCATCGAACGCGGCGAGCAGATCGTCGTCGGCGTCAACAAGTGGACCGAGGGCTTGCCGTCGCCGCTCGTCGGTGGCGACGACGGCGGCGTGTTTCGCGTCGACGAGACCGCCGCCGAGGCCGCGCTCGCGTCGCTCGAGCGCACGCGCGCGACGCGCGATCCAGCGAAGGCCCAGGCCGCGCTCGCACGCCTCGAGGAGACCGCGCGTGCGGGGCAGCCGATCATGGAAGCGTCGATCGCCTGCGCGCTCGCCCGCGTGACGACCGGCGAGTGGGCCGGCACGCTGCGCGACGTGTGGGGCGAATACCGCGCCGCGACGGGCATCGCGGGCGCGCAGGTCGGCGGCGACGGTGCGAGCTGGGACGCACTGCGCGCGCGCGTCGCCGCGTTGCCGCGCCGGCCGAAGCTGCTCGTCGGCAAGCCCGGCTTGGACGGCCACTCGAACGGCGCGGAGGTGATCGCGGTGGCCGCGCGCGATGCGGGCTTCGAGGTGATCTACGCGGGCATTCGCCTCGAGCCCGCGGCGATCGCCCAGACCGCGGTGCAGGAAGACGTCGACGTGATCGGCCTGTCGGTGCTGTCGGGCTCGCACGTCGAGCTCACCCGCGCGGTGCTCGACGAGCTGCGCGCGCGTGGGGCGCACGACATCGCGGTCGTCGTCGGGGGCATCGTGCCCGCACGGGATCACGCGCGGCTCTACGACCTCGGCGTGCGGCGGGTATTCACTCCCACGGAC
>Ga0316630_10000626_pt1 | contig 11613 bp, 12 predicted proteins | sample OWC_May_M1_C1_D6_FD_207658 | JGI IMG/M metagenome (GOLD analysis project Ga0316630, IMG submission 207658) | Wetland soil microbial communities from Old Woman Creek delta, Ohio, United States - OWC_May_M1_C1_D6_A | ecosystem: Environmental > Terrestrial > Soil > Wetlands | place: USA: Ohio...
CCCGCGAAGCCGTCCGCGTTGAGGACGTCGGGGATATAGGCATCGCGGTCATTGACTATACCAACCGCGAAGCGCAGGGGCCGGCCCACTGGCGGGTATGGTTCCTTGTAGACAAGACCCGCGCTATCATGGCCGCGTACATCTGCGACCCTGAACATGACAGCGGACAGGTCGAAGAAGCTTCGCGGATCATTGCCGACCTCGAGTTCGTTCCTTCCGCGCATGGTTAAACGGTTATGCTGTCAAACAAAAAGGGGAAGGAGCATATGCTCCTTCCCCTTTTCCTGTTCAGCACCGGTGACCGCTCATACGTATTCTTTCAGCTGTTTGCTCCGCGCGGGATGACGAAGCTTCTTGAGCGCCTTGATCTCGATCTGGCGTATCCGCTCCCGGGTCAGGTTGAAATACTTTCCCACTTCCTCCAGCGTATGCTCGCTGCTCACCCCGATCCCGAAACGCATCCGGATGATCTTTTCTTCCCGCTCGGTCAGCGACGAAAGCACCTGTTCGATCCTCAGTGACGCCTCGTTGTTCTCCAGCGTTTTGAACGGCGACGCCGCCTTTTCATCGATGATGACGTCCTTCAGTTCCTTCTCTTCGGACAAGATGGGCGTTTCCAGCGAGACCGGTTCCTGGATCGCTCGGAGGATCTCGTTCACCCGCACCACAGAAAGTCCCATGATCTGGGAAACTTCTTCCGGGGACGGTTCGCGCCCCTTTTCCCGCATGAACTTTGCATAGATCCGGCTGATGCGGGTGCTTTCCTCGATGAGGTGTACCGGCAAGCGGATGGTTCTCGCCTGATCAAGGATCGCACGGGTTATCCTCTGCCTGATCCACCACGTTGAGTATGTACTGAACTTGGTTCCCTTGCCGGACTCATACCGGTCCGACGCTTTCATCAGACCGATATTCCCCTCTTGGATGAGGTCCAGAAGCGTCAGCCCCCGGTTGACATACTTTTTGGCGATGGATACGACCAGCCTGAGATTCGCCTTGATCAGTTCGTCCTTCGCGAGCTTTACTTTCTCTTCCTCTTTTTCAATGCGGTTCACCAGGTCCTTGAGCAGCGCCTCTTCGAACCCGAGCTTGACCGCTTCGGTGCAACTTCCCCGCTCGCACTGTTTTCCGAGAAACAGGACACGTTTGATGATCTTTTCGACCTCCCGGAAAGAAAGGCTCATCTCCCGGATGGTGATATTGGCACGTTCAACGTCTCCCCGCGCCAGCTGGCGTTTCAGGCGGCTATAGAGCCGCATGAACTCCGCCTCGAAACTGTCCTTCCACTCGCCGGGGAACCGAAGGACGTCCTGCGCCTTCACCTGCCCCACTTTGATGTTCTGCCCCAGCGCCAGGATACGGGGCATGGCGAGCGGAGAGCTGAGCGCAATCTCCTTCAGCGCTGCTTTGCCCTCTTCGAGCGCGCGAACGAACTCCTGCTCTTCCTCGATCTTAAGCATGGGATACCGTCCCACGGACTTCAGGTAGGTATCCACAAGGTCCGCGCCGCCCACCTCTTCAGCGGCTTCCTGCACCTCAGCAATCGCAGGCTCCTCGACATCCTCCTCCTCAAGGAGTTCCTCTGCCATATCGTCGAGCATCCCTTCAGGGATGCCATCAGGAACGGTGTTGCTGTTCTTTTCCTCAGATAGAGTTGCTTTGCCCATAGAACGCCTCTCTCTTTTCGTACCGATCAATTATAGTATAGCAAATACCGTCATCACGTCAAACGATAAATTCCCAGAGCCCGCGCATGGATTATGCAGGGTCACCTGCACTAAGAAGGCCCTGCATCAGACGACAGAGGGCTCAATCAGGACATAGTCTATCTTAATTATAGCATTATTGCAAGATTATTTTGGGACGGTCCCGATGAATCGCCGGCGCACGCATGACGGAGCTGCTCCAGCCGGTTGCTCGAACAGGGCTACTCCCCTATCCGTGTTCATTCAGGCGCGTTCTTCTCCCTCCCTTGGAATGATCCGGAAGACGAACGATGAGCACCCTGCGCGGATCATGATGCGATCATGATCCGCTGAGTCCCCATATCATGGTGATCGGTATAGGACAGTCGGCAGGAGCAGGTGACTGGATTTGTACTATGAGCGGGCAGGGCGGTTTTGATAAATGAGGTATGGGCCGGCTCTTGCATTCGTGCGGAAGGCTTGCAGGAGCCACCGGTGCGCCATCAGGCTGACATGCCGCGCCGCTCGATGCGGCTCAAGACGGGCTGCAGTACTTCACGAACAGAGATAACCCGATCATTGTGCTGATCCCTGATTGCATGATGACCTGACATGGGATTCCCGTCGTGCGGAAGGTTCAGAGAAAACCGGCAAAACATCAACTTCATCGCACAGAGAATGCATCATATGAGTTCCCGCGCCGTCCGTTCGTCTATTCGGACAGGATGGTCACCATCCTGTCGTTCCGCAGCATCCACCGACTACGGACACCGGAGGCTTATCGAGGAAGCAACGCTCCCATCCGCTGCATCCTGCCCGTTCCCTCGCAACGGATCCTGAAGCAACCGGTTATGCGCTACTTCAATCCCCTGCTTCCTGGCTTCACGGGAGTGCTTCCCGCCCTGCACAGGGGGCAGGCCTCTGGCTGATAGGTCGGCACATCAAGCGTGACCAGCGATCGATAGGGAACGCCGAGTTCGGCCTTGCCTCCCGACCGATCGATCAATGCCCCTGCTGCAACAACCACTCCGCCGGCCTTCCTGACCACCTCAATTGTCTCCCGGGTGGACTTGCCCGTCGTGATTACGTCCTCCACCACCAGCACCCGCTCCCCGGCGTTGATGGTAAATCCGCGGCGCAGGGTGAGCTCGCCGTTCACCCGCTCGGCAAACAGCGCACGCACGTTCAGAGCGCGCGCGGTCTCGTGGGAGACAAAGACGCCGCCCAGTGCGGGAGCTATCACGAGATCGATCTTCGTGTCCCTGAAATGGTCCGCAAGCGCTGCGCAAATCTTCGTCGCAATGGCCGGCTGCTGCAGCACCAGTGCGCTCTGCAGATACCGGTCGCTGTGAAGCCCCGACGAAAGGAGGAAATGTCCCGAAAGCAACGCTCCGGTCTTCTCATAGACATCGAGTATCTCTTGCTGCGTCATCCCTTGTATCCCCCTTCGCCCGAAACAGTCGCCCTCGGCGGAGTCCTTTGCATCACGGACCGAAGTCGCCGTGATGGCCTACGTCTTGAAGGATCTGGCTGATCGCTTGCCGCCGATCAGCCGCTTTCAGCACCGGTCGCCCGATGACGATATAATCGGCACCTGCCGCAACCGCATCCCCCGGCGTCATCGTTCGCTTCTGATCATCCTTGCCGGCCCAGAGCGGGCGCACTCCCGGTGTCAGGATCACGAATGGCCCCCGGATGGCCTTCCTGAGCATGGTGATCTCCTGCGGAGATGCCACCACGCCGTCCAGCGACGCCCGCTGGGCAAGCTCCGCCAAATGGGCAACCTCCCTGCGGAGAGAACGGCTGATCTTGAGGTCCTTCCGGAGGGAGGCCTCATCCATGCTCGTCAGAATGGTTACCGCAAGCACGATGGGCGGCGCGACCCGGTGCGCCTCAGCCGACTCCCGGGCGGCTCCGGCGGCCGCCTTCATCATCTCCAAGCCACCCAGAGCATGAACGTTAAAGACCGTGACGCCGAGCTTGACCGCTTCGACGGATGCCTTCGCCACCGTGTGAGGAATATCATGATATTTGAGATCCAGGAACACGCGGCCGCCCCTGCCGATGATCCTGCGCACGATGTCCGGACCATATGCGGTGAAAAGCTGGTGGCCGACCTTGAACATGCCGACAGCGTCCTTGAGCTCATCAACGAGGCTCAGGGCTTCACGGTCGCTATCGAGGTCAAGAGCGATAATGATCCGATCTTTGGCAGAGCGAGAACAGGTCATAGAGTGCGCTGCCGACGAAACGATAGCACCCACCGGCAGCGAGAGGGAATACCGCAGCGCCTTACATGTTCTGACGACCGTCTGCCGTCCATTGCCGTATTTAATAGATCCGGAGCAGGCTCAGAAGGCGGTCCTTGAACAGTTCACCCAGAAGCTTGAGATGCTCGACGCCGAGAAACTGGTCAGCATTATGTGAGAAAAGGATCCAGACCTCCGGAGGAAACTCCTGGTTCTCCTGGGACATCTCCACATGGAGCGAAACCTTGGGAAGGGCCCGGACCGTGAACGCCATATCGCTCCCGATAATGCTGGGCGATCGATCGGCGTCGACGTGCGGCAGGAGAGCGCTGGCCCGCGGCACAAATTCTGCGACGTGCGGTGCAAGAGGCATCTCGACCCGTGCCCGGAAATCCGTTGCCGGCAACCCGAAAAAATCGCCAAATGCCCGCCAGGGCGATTCAATGTACGTGGTCCCCGTAGAGAACAGATAGTCGACGATGACCGATTCATGGGCATCAGGCGCCTTCTGGCCACGGAGGGTGATCCCGGTGTGGCTGATGACGTATTCCTGCCCCAGCATCGCGAGGAGGAGCGCGTCCTTTTCCTCGCTGTACAGGGCGTTGACCCGCTCTGCGATCGCGGCAAATGAAGTATGCTCCAGCGCCTTCTTCATCGTGATCGACCTGATGCCGTGATCACCGGCACGTGTTACATCCCCTGCTTCATCTGCTGGATCACTTCCCGGAGTAAGTCTTCCATATTGATCTGAAGCGGTATGGTATCAGCGGGCAGGCGTTCTTCGAACTGATAGGTACCTTCGGTCAGCAGGAACAAGCTGTGGATGATCCCCCTCACCTGGAGCTTCAGGCCGTTGAACAGTTCCTTGGGCGAAATGAAGCCGTTTTCCACGAAGATCGCCCCGATCTTTTTCAAACCGGCGCTCTTCCTGTGGAGATCAAGCGATCTCTCCAGCTGGCTCCTGGTGATCTTCCCGTTCTTCACCATGATCTCGCCGAGCCGGTCGTTCTCGTCCTTCGAGGTAGAAAAAATGATCTGTCCGTTCTTGAGGTAGACGGACTTCTCCGTACTCTTTGCCCTGCAGGTAAGCGTGCCGGTGGCCTCCTGCTGGCATAACTTGGCTATGACGTCGGAGAACGGTGTTTCGGTCAGATTGCCGGAGAGTGATAATGCCATAGGTCTCTGTCAGGTTGATTCCCGTCCATGTCCCGACGAGTCACGCGGCGTCCCGCAGATGCCCCGACGCTGCCGAGACTGTGGCCACGGGGTGAATGACCGCGTCCTGCACATCCTCGAGTCTGCCCCCGGTTGAAAGGACGGGAAATGCCGGAACGTAAGCAGGTTACCGTGATCGGGTCAATATTCGAACCGGACGCCGATGCCGCCCAGCGTAGAGTCGCCAGCCTTGATCTCCGCGTAGAACATCGACTTTTGCGTCAGTCTCCACTCCACCCCTGCGAATACATAGAAGTCGGTCTCATTTGAGGGAAAGTAGGAACCATAGAGGGCCGAGAGCTCAAGTCCGCCGTACGGCGTGATCTTGTAGCCCCGTTCGGTGAGCGGGATCGCCCTGCTGAATATCGTGGAGAACGTCACTTCACTCACGTTCTTGCCGCTGATGACGTGGGTATCGAATCCCAGGTCGATCGCCATGTCCACGGGAACACCCTCGGTCTGCTTGATCAGCTGGTACTTGAGATCAGCACCGATCATGGCCACGACCTTGTCCTCGGCTCCCGTGTCCGCAGTGGTTGCGCCGAATTTGACGCCTGCCTCGAACAGCGCCCCCAAGCCGAACCGAACGGTCGGGTAAAAGCTGCGATAGTTCTCCCCCAGGGTAAAATGCACCCCGGCCTGGGTCAAGCCCGCATCCAGGCTTTCAGCGGTCGTAAACTCGTTCTGCGTCAGCGTCTTGAAGGTATCAGCCCCCGCTGTACCTCCTGCAAGCGTGAGCGCGGATACGATCATCAGTGCCATGAGGCGCTTCATACGCTGTTCCTCCGTCGCCGCGAAGCTTGTTCGCGTTTGTGACTATAGCATGTACTCTTCTGGTTGACAAGCGAAAAGATGTTTCTCGTGAGGCCGGCACGCGTTGACCCCGGGAGATCTGAAAGGAATGGCTTCACTGCGGGCGGAACAAGGAGAAACGGCTGCATGGCGTGCGTCGCTGCGAGGGCTCATGCGTTCTTATCGAGCTCAATGTTCCAATAGAGATAGTCGCGCCAGCTCATGGGGGCATTCTTGATACCCAAGCGAAGGGTGACGACCGGCATCCATTTCGGCTTGGCCGGATGCCGGATCAGCCGCATGCTGGCCTCGCGGGGAGTCCTGCCGCCCTTCCTGTTGTTGCAGGCAAGACAGGCGGTCACGATGTTCTCCCACGTTGCCTGACCACCCTGCACCTGCGGGACCACATGGTCGAACGTCAGCTCTTCAGCGGGATACCGGCTGCCGCAGTACTGGCAGGTGTACTTGTCCCGCTGGTAGATATTGGCACGGGAAAACCGGACTTCACGGCATGCTCGTTTGATCTTGACCAGTTTGAGGAGGCGGAGGATGGATGGCAGCCGGAAGGTGATGGTGACACCCCTCACCTCGCGGTCGTAGAAGTCAATGACCTCCACCTTGCCCTGCGTAAGAAGGGTGATCGCCCGCTGCCAGGATATGACCTTGAGCGGTTCAAATGTTGAATTCAGCAGAAGTGTCCGTTCCATGGTACGCTGCTTGCTGCGATCGGCGCACGCGCTCGCTGCAGACCGGGATGCTGAGATACCAGAGGAAACAGCCAGGAGCAACTGCAATTCAGGCAACAAAATACCGAAAACGGCCGTGTTTGTCAATAGGGTTCGTTCACGGTATAATAAGACATGCTCGAGACGGAAGAACAGCGGGTGCAGCGGGCCGAAGCGGCGCGGGAAGACGAGATCATGCTCCTGATCAATGATCCGTCATCGAGGGTCATCAAGGCGCTGCTCCAGAACCGGAACGTGACCGAAGAGCACGTTTTGATCGTTGCCAACCGTAAGAACCTCCCCCCGGAGATATTCGACACGATCTTCAAGGACAGGCGCTGGAGCGAGAGCTATCCCGTCCGCCTCGCCCTCGCTCGGAATCCCAAAACGCCGCTGTTCACCGCCATCTCTATCGCCCGGTTTCTTCGCCTCTTCGATGTTGCAGAGCTTGCCCGCAACCACCTGATCCCCGCCATCAGCCGAAAAAAAATGGAGTCGATCGTCATAGACAAACTCCCCACGCTTGCCCTCGGCGTCAAGAAGACCCTCGCCAAGGTGGCAGCAGGCGACATCCTCCTCTCGCTCATCGCGGACGGTTATCCCGACGTGGTGAGGATCTGTCTGGACAATCCCCATCTTGTGGAGGCCCATCTCTACAAGGTCATCAGCCGCAAAACAACGACCGCCGGGACCATCCGCACCATCGCCGAGAGCCGGAACTGGACCTGCCGCTACCATATCAAATTCGCCTTGATCAGGAATGAGCACACACCACTTTCGCGGAGCGTTCTGTTCCTGACCGAGATCAAGGTCTTCGATCTGAAGGAGCTCTACCGGGACCCGCTCCTGCCGGTCAGCGTGCGGCCCTATATCCATCGTGAATTGATCGACCGCGGCGAGGACCCCGAGCGGATGAAGGCAGACGAAGAGGAGGTGATCCATGAGATCAGCGACGGTGAGTTCATGGATATCGATCAGGAGATCAGCGCTTACTGGGAGAACAACGGGGAACAGGAACAACGCCGCACTCCCGACGATCAACCAAGCGGTAGCCGCGAGTGACGGCCATTCCAGCGCGCCCGGCGCCGGCGATGATCACAACCGGGACCCGGTGAGCTTCAGCGCCCATCCCCGCTCTACGGTTATCGCCCCCGGGGGACAGAACTCCTGGCAGCAGAAACAGCGAATGCAGCTCCGGTAGTCAATACGCAGCTTCCGAGCAACCTCGGTGATGGCCTGCTGCGGACAGTCGTTCCGGCATATGCCGCAGTGCACACAGCGACGCTGGTCGATGACCGGGCGCGTCGTCAATGCGTCCTTGAGCCTCCTCCGCGCCCATTCCGGAATCCGCCACTCCAGGTGATCGTGCGGGGGGAGACGGAAGTCCTTTATCTGCACATCAGCAATCCGTTCCCCGTGAAGGGGAATGGACGTCAATGTCGTTTCACCGAAATCCGTCGCTGCTGCTGCCCTGATCACCGGCAATCGGTCCGCGGACACTCCCACCACAGCGCCGGCCACGACGTCAACCGTCACCGGATCCTGGCCGGCGATGACAACGCCAATGTTCCGGGGATCCCCGCTTCCCGGACCGTTCCCTTCCATGCCCGTGACAGCGTCCATGATGGTGAGCCGCGGCTTCAGCAGAACAGCGAGATCGATCAGCATCCGATTGAAGGAGCCGTGGTCGACGCCGGTGTTAAAGTGCCACTGGATCTTCCGTTTGCCCGGGATGCAGCCAAACAGGTTTTTTATCGCTCCCGTGATGACCGTCATGCCGTGGGTCTTCAGCTTGGGAAGGTTAATGATGACGTCTGCCTCGACCGCGCGCCGGGCGATCTCGAATCGCTGGAAGCGGCCCGTGCCCTTCACGCAAACCGCATCATCAAAGTCCGCGAGGACCGCCCCTTCCTGAGCTAGGACGGACAGGATTCCGGTCTTTTCACATACGCTCCGGACATCGCCGATTCCAGGACTGTCGCCGACAACGGCCTGCGCTCCGGCCTCATGGACAAGGCGGATAGCCGCACGCACGATCTCGGGATGGGTGGTGACCGCGGCCTGCGGCGGCCGTGCCTTCAGCAGATTGGGTTTGATGAGCACCACGTTCCCGGGCTTGATGAACGAAGCAATGCCGCCGAGCAGGTCCACCGACCGCCGGACAGCATGGAGCACGTTCTGGGTCTCATAGTCCCGGCATCTGACGATCGACACATCTGCCGGCACGGGGGTCTGCCGTTTCATTTCCAAAAGGTTCTTCTCCGCGAGCCGCTTTTTCCCTGGGTTATGGTTCGCGCCTTACCCTGTTCAGGATCTCAAGCATCTGCTCATGGATCCTGCCATTACTGGCCGCGATCTCCTTGTCATGGATGCTGAACCGGGTTCCGCTGAAATCGGTCACTCTGCCGCCAGCTTCGCGTACGATCAAGCTCCCCCCCGCCACATCCCAGGGCTGGAGCTTCAGCTCCCAGTATCCGTCCAGCCGTCCCGCGGCCAAATTGCAGAGATCGAGTGACGCCGATCCGCTGCGTCGTATCTCTTGCGAGGCCATGATCAGCGCGTTGAAGAAGTTCAGGTTATTCTCCCTGCTGACCGCCCGGTCATAAGGGAAGCCCGTGGCCAGAAGGCTCCTGATGAGAGCATCGCTCGACGAGACCCTGATCGGTTTCTCGTTCAGGAACGCGCCGCGGCCTTTCACCGCAGAGAACAGTTCCTGCCGGAGGGGATCATAGACGACCCCGAGGATGATCTCCCCTTCGCGCTCAAGGCCGATGGACACCGAGAAATTCGGATACCCGTGGGCGTAGTTCGTTGTCCCGTCGAGGGGATCGATGATCCAAAGGAATTCTGAGCCTTGACCGTTCCCGCCCCCCTCTTCCGCCAGGATGCCGTGGTGCGGAAATGCACCAAGAATGATATCCACAATGACCTTTTCCGAGAATCGGTCCATTTCTGTGACCAGATTGATCTCCCCCTTATATGAGACCTCCCGGGTACCGTTCATGTTCTCGCTCAGGATCGTTCCGGCCCTGAGCGCGGCCTGCTTTGCCACGTCGAGGAATTCCTGCATGTGATCTTCCTTTTCTTTAACGCAGAGCACCACGCCAGGAGCTCATACGACAACCATACATGCCCGCCTTGAGCTGACTTCGGCAGATCAGCGAGAAAATAAAAAAAGGTAGAGCAATCATGCTCTACCCTTTGGATGCGCTGCTACCCCACATCCTTTGTTCCACAGAATGGGTGCGAGGGACCAGATACAGACAAGCGATTCAGCACCCGCAGAAGAACCATTGAAGTTCCGCCGCAGGATGCCGTTACGGTCAAGCTCAGGAGAGATCGTTCGAACCGGAGATGACGGAATGAGGTCCTACTGGACGACCCTGATCATCTCAACGCCAAGATAGTCCGCGAGCAGTTTCACCGTTCTCGGCTTCATGGTAATGCCTTTGAGCGTCCTTGATACGGTTACTTTGTGGATCCCGAGCCTGTCTGCAATTTCAGTATAGCTCAAACCCTTTTCCAACCGCTTCTTTTCAAGAACTTCAATGTTGTACATGGAGCCCCCTCGCTTTCCTGATTTCGTTCCCCCGCTCTAACTGCCTTGTGTTTGTCACTATCATAAATCGTACATCTACAATTTTGGAGCTAATTATATCACAAATTTTTGCAAGAACAAGCACGAAATAATTAATATTTTGCAATTTTATGTTTACACCAGAACACAATTTGGTCAATTTTAATCCTAAATACTTATTAGTATTGTTACTTAGATTCCCAACACTAATTTGATAACAGGCTGATTCAATGGGCGGTCCAGCGGTGGGGATGGTGACAGGCAACACATTTCCCGCCTGACCGGTGCAGAGCCTTGCGGTCCAGAACCTCCCGAGTATGACAGCGGAGGCAGTCCTCGTCAACGGGCTTTATGCGGTTATGCGGTTTATGGCACTCATAACAGTTGAGCCGTGCCATGGGGACCTTCTCCGGGAACAGCGTCTTTCCGGAAGCGCGATGGCAGGACAGGCAGCGTTCCCGATCAGGGATGAACCTACCCGGCTTCTTCGGTGAGAACGGATGGCACATGAGACAAGAGACCTCTTCCATTCCCACTCCGTGGATCTTCCAATCCTTGTGGCACCGGAGGCAGGCCTGTTTATCAGGCCGGAAGGAGTGTACGGTCCGCTGGTGACAGTCTTTACAGACAAGCTTCTCAACGGCGATATGCCGTGCGTGCCCGGTGGACTTCGTGACGTGCGTAGCCCCCTGGGATGCCTCATCCCAGTGGCATGTTACGCAGGTTTTCCAAGGTGTTGCTTCGCCGTGCGGCTCGGGGGTTTTGCGTTCCGTCGTGAACACGAACTTGATCAAAAGACGGTTCTGCTCGATGATCCCGAGCTGATGACAGTTCTGGCAGACGATGTTCCGATGACCCGATAGCTTCCACGCAGTGTACGCCTCCTCCATCAGGTGGCAGCTGCTGCAGAAATCAGGGTTCTTCTGGATATACGTGTAGTAGCGTACGGCAAGGATGATCCCGAGGATGCTGATGACGAGCATGATGGAGATCAGGATGATCTTGTCACGCGGGCTGAGGCCCCGGTCAAGTTTATCGAACAGATTTTCGAGGAATTTGATCATGCCGGTGAGAGAGCTCTATCTGGCGGGACGCGGATTACCTGATCAGGAGCTCGGCTATCTGGACGGCGTTCAGCGCAGCGCCCTTCCGGAGATTGTCCGAAACGACCCAGAGGTTCAAGCCGTTCAGCACGGTATCATCCTCCCGGATCCTGCCTACATACACGTCGTCCTTCCCTGCCGTTTCGAGCTGCAGCGGGTAAATGTTCCGCGACGGGTCGTCGTACACGACAACGCCGGGCATGCCGGCGAGGACCGCCCGCGCCTCGTTCGCGCCGAGCTTCTTCTCCGTTTCGATATTGACCGCCT
>Ga0316630_10000627_pt1 | contig 11606 bp, 8 predicted proteins | sample OWC_May_M1_C1_D6_FD_207658 | JGI IMG/M metagenome (GOLD analysis project Ga0316630, IMG submission 207658) | Wetland soil microbial communities from Old Woman Creek delta, Ohio, United States - OWC_May_M1_C1_D6_A | ecosystem: Environmental > Terrestrial > Soil > Wetlands | place: USA: Ohio...
CACTCCGGCTTGAACCGAACTGCTCCCGCCGCGCCGGCGGCGCGGCGCGATGTGCGCGGCGCCGGGCAGGAATTGGGGGCCATTCAGCGCTTCACTGCGCCCAGCGCATCAGCAGCAGCACGAGCAGCGCGAGGAAGATCGACTCGCCGATCATCAGCAGGATCGGCTTGATGCCGACGGTCGCGAGTTCCTTCAGCTGAGTCTTCATTCCGATGCCCGCGATCGCCGCCACCAGGCACCAGCGCGAGACATCATTGCCCAGCACCAGCACCGGCTTCGGGATCCAGCCCAGGCTGTTGATCACGACCAGTATTGCGAACGCGACGGCGAACCACGGCAACAACGGCGGCCGCGCGTCGCTGGCGGCGCCCTCGAGTCCCCCGATGCCCATGCGCGTGATCATCACCGCAACGACGATCACCGGCAACAGCATCGCGACCCGCATCAGCTTGACCAGCGTCGCGGCGTCGCCGGTCTCGCGCGAGATGCTGTAGCCGGCGCCGACGACCTGCGCGACGTCGTGAATCGTGCCGCCGAGGAAGATGCCGGCCTGGCTTGGGCCGAGATCGAGCGCATGCACGATCATCGGGTAGGCGATCATCGCCACCGTGGACAGCGCACTGACGCCGATCACCGTGAACAGCGTCGCGCGTTCCTTCAACGGGTGATTCGGCAGCGCCGCGGCGAGTGCCAGTGCGGCCGATGCGCCGCAGATCGCGGTCGCGCCACCGGTTAGCAGGCCGAACAGTCCCTTGAATCCAAACAGCCGCGCCGCGATCACGGAAGCGACGATCGTCAACGCCACCGTGCCGACGACCAGCAGTGGCGGGAACCAGCCCAGCGCGGTCACCTGGTCGATCGTGATGCGCAGGCCGAGCAGCGCAACGCCGATACGCAGCACCTCGCGCCCGGTGAAGCCGACGCCTGCGGCGCACGGACCCTCGGCGGAAAGGAAGTTCATCGCCATGCCGAGCAGCAGCGCGAACAGCATCACCGGCGCGCCGTAGTGCTCGGACAGAAAGGTGGCCGCAGCGGCCACGACGCCGCAGGCCAGAACGCCGGGAAACAGCGCGCGGGCCCGGGCCGGCAGCCCGCCGATCGTCAGGGTGGTCATGTCAAGTGCGCCGGGCCTGAAGTCAGGCGGCGGGGTCAGGCGGTCGGCAGCTTGTAGTCCTTGAACATCTCGCGCAGCTTGTTCTTCTGCATCTTGCCGGTCGCGCCGAGCGGGATGCTGTCGACGAAGACGACGTCGTCCGGCGTCCACCACTTCGCGATCTTGCCGTCGAAGAATTTCAGCATCTCGTCGCGCGTGACCTCCGTGTTGGGCTTCGTCATCACAACCAGAAGCGGGCGCTCGTCCCACTTCGGATGCCTGGCCGCGATGCAGGCTGCCATTGCAACCGCCGGATGCGCGACCGCGATATTCTCGAGATCGATCGACCCGATCCACTCGCCGCCGGACTTGATCAGGTCCTTGCTGCGGTCGGTGATCTGCATGAAACCATCGGCGTCGATCGTCGACACGTCGCCGGTCGGAAACCACCCATTGTCGAGGGGGTTGCCACCTTCGCCCTTGAAGTAGCTCGAGATGATCCACGGTCCGCGCACCATCAGTTCGCCGGCTGCCTTGCCGTCGTGCGGCAGTTCCTTGCCGTCGGCATCGACGATCTTCATGTCGACGCCATACACGGCACGGCCCTGCTTGGCCTGCACGGCCAGCCGCTCGTCGGGGCTCATGAAGGAGTGGCGCGGCTTCAGCGTGCAGACGGTACCGAGCGGGCTCATCTCGGTCATGCCCCAGGCGTGGAGTACCTGCACGTTGTAGCGCTCCTGGAACGCGCGCGTCATCGCCTGTGGGCAGGCGGAGCCGCCGATCACCGTGCGGCGCATCGTGCTGAAGTTGAGGCCATTCGCTTCGACGTATGCGAGCAGGCCCTGCCAGACCGTTGGTACGCCGGCCGACATCGTGACGCCCTCGGACTCGAACAGCTCGTACAGCGACTTGCCGTCGAGCCACGGGCCCGGGTAGACGACCTTGGCGCCGACCATGCACGCGACGTAGGGCAGGCCCCAGGCGTTGACATGAAACATCGGCACGACCGGCAGGATCGCGTCATTCGCCGAGCAGTTCAGCGAATCGGGCAGCGCCGCCGCGTAGGTGTGCAGCACCGTTGAGCGATGGCTGTACAGCGCGCCCTTCGGGTTGCCGGTAGTGCCCGACGTGTAGCACAGCGACGACGCGGTGTTCTCGTCAAACGTCGGCCACTCGAAGCTCGGCGAATGACCTTCCACCATGTCCTCGTAGCAGAACAGGTTGGGGATCTTGCTGCTGGCGGGCATGTGCGCGCGGTCGGTCATCGCGACGAAGGCCTTGATCGTGCGCACGCGGCTCGCGATCGCCTCGACCAGCGGCAGGAAGGTGAGGTCGAAGAACAGGATCTGGTCTTCGGCGTGATCCGCGATCCAGACGACCTGGTCCGGATGCAGGCGCGGGTTCATCGTGTGCAGCACCGCGCCCGAGCCGGACACCGCGTAATAAAGCTCCATGTGGCGGTAGCCGTTCCAGGCAAGCGTCGCGACGCGCTGCCCGATGCCGATTCCGCGCGCGGCGAGCGCATTGGCCATGCGGCGAGCGCGTTGCGCCATGTCGCGGTAGGTGTAGCGGTGGACGTCGCCCTCGACGCGGCGGGAGACGATCGCCTGCTCGCCATGGTGGCGCTCCGCGTGCGTCAGCAGCGACGAGATCAGCAGCGGCTGCTGCATCATCGATCCGTTCATGTGTCCTCCAGGGATTTATATATTCAGATAGGAATGGGTTAGTCAGACGGCCGCGGCGGGGGTCGCGCCGTTCACCTCGACCGGCACCGCGCGCGCGCGGGCAAGGTCGGGTTCGTAGCTGCGTGACGCCAGGATGAAGAACAGCGCGGCCAGCAGGCCGAAAACCGGAATGATCGTCAGCGCCGACTGCAGGCCGAGCGCGTCGGACAGCACGCCGGTGATGAATGGGCCCGCAGCGAGGCCGAACAGGTTCTGGAACAACGCGAGCACCGAAGCGCCGGTCGCGCGGACGCCGGGGTGCACGACGTCGATCACGACCGCGGAGACCGGGCCGACGGTGCAGGTCATCAGGAATCCGCCGAGCGCGATCAGTGCGAACTGAGTCGGCGCGGACAACGCGGCCGAACCGGTCGCAGCGAAAGCCGGCATCAGCACGCCGAGCGCGACCACGCACAGCAGCGCCATTGCGAGCAGCTTGTTGCGTGCGCGCCGCGCGCCCGCGCGGTCGGCCACGCTGCCCCAGACGACGCTGCCCACTGCGCCGCACAGCACGACCAGTGCGGCCTTGACGCCGGCCTGGTCGGGCGCGATGCCGTGGTAGCGGTTCAGGAAGCTCGGCAGCCACGACCAGATGGCCGAGACGACGACCAGTTGCGCGGCGCCGCCGAGGCAGACCCAGAGCATAGTGGGCGAACGCACCAACGCCTTGGCGATGAACTTCGCGGTGCTGGCGGTGGACTTTGTCGCCTGGTTCAGCTCGGGCGTAAGGTCGACCGTGCGGTAGTCACGCACCTTCAGATACAGCAGCGCGAGCAGCAATCCAGGAATGCCTACGACGCCAAACGCGGCCTTCCAGCCCCACTTGGCTGCGATCAGCCCGCCCAGCATCACGCCGAGCACCGAGCCCACCGAGGCCGCAGCGAAGAACGCCGCCAGCAGGGCGGAGCGCATGCGCGCCGGGAAGACGCTGGCGATCAGCGCGGCGCCGACCGAGCCGTAGCCCGCTTCGCCGAGACCGACGAAGGCGCGCGCAGCGAAGAGCTGCGAGTAACTGCGCGTGAACATGCACGAGATCGTCGCCAGGCTCCAGATCGTGGCCATCGCGACGATGCTCTTCACGCGGCTGTAGCGATCCGCAAGCAGTGCGACGGGCAGTGCACCGATTGCGACCGTCACCGAGACCACTGAGACCAGCGCGCCAAGCTGCTTGTCCGACAGGTCCCACTCGGCCTTCATGTAGGGAAACAGCGAGACGATCACCTGGCGGTCGATGTAGTCGACCAGCATCAGCCCGATCGTCATCACGAATGCGAACCACGCCTGACCCTTGCCGATCAGGTACTCGTCCGGCAGTCCTCTCCTCGATTCGAAGGCGTGCGCGTTCATCTTGCCCGCCTCACGGAACCAGCACGGTCGCGCCAACCGTCCTGCGCGACTCGAGCGCGCGATGCGCGTCGGCGGCGTCGGCCAGCGCGAACGTCTGCTTGGGTTCGCTGACGATCTTGCCGGAGAGCACCATTGCGAAGACCTCCTGGGCCATCGCCAGCATGTGCGAGCGCGGCGTCGCGTAGTGAATCATTGCCGGCCGCGTAAACCAGATCGAGCCCTTGACCGCGAGCAGCGTGGAGTCGATCACGACCGGGCCCGAACTGGTGCCATTGGACACCAGCGTGCCGCGCACCTGCAGGCTGTCGAGCGAGGCCAACAACGTGTCCTTGCCGACCGAGTCGTAGACGACCGGAACGCCCTTGCCGCCGGTGATCTCGCGCACCCGCTTCGCGATGTCCTCGCGCGGCGCGACGATCGTGTGCGCGCAACCGTTCTCGCGTGCGAGGGCGGCCTTCTCGTCGGAGCTGACGACGCCGATCATCGTGACGCCGATCGCGCGCGCCCACTGGCAGGCAATCAGACCAACACCGCCGGCTGCCGCGTGATACAGGATGGTCTCGCCGCCGTTCAGAGGAAAGACCTGCCGGAACAGGTACTGCGCCGTCATGCCTTTCATGATGATCGTTGCTGCCGTGCGATCGGAGATGCCTGCGGGAATGGGAATCAGGACGTCGGCCGGCATCACGCGAACGTCCGAATATGCGCCCTGGGGGCCGAGCAGGTAGCCGACCCGGTCGCCGGCTTTGATGTCGGTGACGCCGGGGCCGACCGCTTCGACGACGCCAACCGCATCGGAGCCGAGTCCGCTCGGCAGCGGCGCCGGATAACGTCCGGTGCGGAAGTAGACGTCGATGAAGTTGACCGCGATGAAGGTATGGCGCACGCGCGCCTGCCCCGGGCCGGGCTCGCCGACTTCGACGGTCTCGAGCTTGAGCACTTCGGGGCCGCCGGTCTCGTAGAAGCGAATTGCCTTGGGCACAGCATTCTCCTGTTGTAATCGCGGTCGCGCCGTCAGGCGGCGCGCGCTTCGTTCGCGCCGGTCAGCGCCAGCTCGCGGATGAACGCGACGGCCTGCGGCCATTCGCCATAGCCCGAAGCCGGATTCAGGTGGCCGACTTCGCCGAGATCGACGAAGCGGCTGCCCCAGTCACGCGCGAGTCCAGAAACGCGCTCGAATCGGCCGAGCGGATCGTTGCGGCTCGCGCCTACGATGCTGGGGAAGGGCAGTGGCTTGCGCGGCACCGGCAGCCAGCCGCTTGCGGCAAGCGAGCTCATCGTCGGATAGCCCTCCGGCATCGGCATCTCGAAGTCCGGAGGTGCCGCCAGCAGCGCGCCGCGGATCAGCTTGCGCGAGCGGTGCGGCGTTGCTGCCCAGTGCGCGAGCGTGATCACGCCGCCGCTGTGCGCGACGATGATCACCGGACCGCCGATTGCCATCAGCTCGCGGTCGATGGCTTCGACGCGCGCCGCGCAGTCGAGGTTGTCGCGACCCATCGGCGGCACCGTGCGTACCCGCGGCAGCTTCGCTGCAAGCAGGGTCTGCCAGTGCTGGTCAACATGGTCGCGCAGCCCCGGAACGATCAGGACAGTTGGCTCGGCCATCGTTTCCTCAGGCGGCCTGCTTCAGCGCGCCGAGCTGCTTCGGCTTGCGGTTGGGGGCGAAGCCGTTCGCGGCCAGCGTTTCGTCGGCGCTCTTGTAGAACGTGCCGATCCTGTAGATCTGGCGCGCTTCCTTCGCGTTGGCGACCGGGCGGCCGACCTCGCGCGCGATGCGCACCAGCTGCTCGATCTGCTTGACCGAACCCATCTTGGTCTTGCGGTCCTGCGTCCAGATGTTGTCCTCGATGCCGCAGCGCACGTGCAGGCCCATCGCGATCGCCATCATGTTCAGTGGCAGCACGTTGAGCATCGACGTCTCGAGCGTCAGCACCGCGCCATCGGGCGTGGCGCGCACGAAGTTCGCGAGGTTGTAGATATTCGGTGCGTCGAAGCCGCCGCCGATCGCGACCCAGGTCAGGATCAGCGGCACGTTGCAGACGCCGCGACGCATCATCCGCTCGACGGTCTCGAGCTGCGTGATGTTCGCAAGCTGGAAGTGCGTCTGGATGCCGTTGGCCGACAGCCGCTTGATGTGCTCCTCGACCCACTCGGGGCCGGCCGGGATCGTCATCTCGCGGTACGCGCGGTAGTTGACCGGCTCGGCGAGCGAGGTGCCGGCGATGTCTGCGTCGGTCATCTGCTCGACGACGTTCATCTGGTTGCTGTTGATCGCGATCGTCACCTGGTCGGGCGTCGGCTTCAGGTCGGCGAGCATGTGGCGCGTGTCGTCCGACAGCCACTTTGCGACTTCACCGTCGCTTTCGGGGGCGAAGGAGATCGAGCCGCCGACCTGGATGATCAGTTCGGGCACGCTGGCACGGATGCCGGCGATCAGCTCATTGAACTTGGATAGCCGCTTGCTGCCCTTGCCGTCTGGCTCGCGCACGTGCAAGTGCAACACGGTGGCGCCGGCGTTGTAGCAGTCGACCGCCTTCTGGATCTGCTCCTCCATCGTCACCGGAATGTCGTCCGGGAAGTCCGAGGGCATCCACTCGGGTCCATAAGGCGCGACCGTGATGACGAGCTTGTCCTGGTTTTCAGGGAAGAGGGAACCGTCGAGGAAGTTCATTTGCTGTCCTATGCGTAGTCGAATGGGTCGGGGTCAGAGCGATCGGTCAGAACGGCTTGTCGCCGATGATCCCGGCGCGTTCCATCTTGCGGTGGCAGGGCGGGTAGTCCATCACCGCGTAGTGCTGCGTTGAGCGGTTGTCCCACATCGCCATGCTGTTGGGCTTCCAGCGCCAGCGCACCTGGTACTCGGGAATGAAGGCCTGGCTGATCAGGTACTGCAGCAGGTTCGCGGCGCCCGGGGCGTAGTCCTGGCCGTAGCGGACGAACTCTGGCGTATGGAAGTTCGTGAAGTGTGTCGCGAACGCGTTGACGAACAGGATCTTCTCGCCGGTCTCCGGGTGCGTGCGCACGACCGGGTGCTCGGCGTCCGGGAACTGCGACTTCAATGTCAGACGCTTTTCGATCGGCATCGCCGCGCCGAAGCTCGCCTCGATCGAATGACGCGCGCGCAGCCCGGCGATCTGCGTCTTCACGTACTCGGGCAGCTTGTCATACGCGAGCACCATGTTGGCCCACATCGTGTCGCCGCCGACCGGAGGGCACTCGACACAGCGCAGCACGCAGCCGAACGGCGGCTTTTCGCGCCAGGTCGCGTCGGTATGCCACGCATTCTCGTAGCGATCGTTCGGTGTCTCGGGCGACTTGTAGATGCGCACCAGGCCCGGATGCTCCGGATCGCTGCCCGCGACCGGATGGTCCTCGAGTTCGCCGAAGTGCCGCGCGAAGGCGACATGCTCGGCGCGCGTGATGTCCTGGTCGCGGAAGAAGAGCACGCGATGCTTCAGCAGCAGCGCGCGGATCTCGGCGATCAGGTCCTTGTCGCGCGAGGCGACGCCGAGGTTGACGTTCGACAACTCGGCGCCGATCGCACAGGTGAGCTGCTCGGCCTTGATCGAGGTCTGCAACGAGCCTGCGTGAACGACTGCGGGTGCAACGTGTTCGGTGGCGGCGACCTGGGTCATGCTTCTGTCTCCTTGAATGCGTGGTGAGCCGCACTGAGGTGGCTGTCTGCGAAGGCAGAAACCTCTCTTGGCACGCTGCGCAGACTAAGGAGTCGAGGCCAGTCCCTCCCCCCCTTCGCCGAGGGGGCGGCGCGCCGTTGACGCCGCAGCGGGTTCGGGTCAAAAAACCCTTGTCAGGCAGCTACTTGCAGCAGCCCCAGCGTGCGTAGGCTCAACTCACAGCTGCGACGGGGGCACGTAAAGCCCCGGGTGCGGGGGTCCCAAAGGCCGCATTCGTATCGTTCACGAAGCCTTGCGCGTTCGACGTCGCGGGCGCCAACCTCATGGTCAACGCGCGCGCCTGCGGTGGTGTGATGACTCGGCCGTTGGAAGAATTCCTCGACCGCAGCGAGGCCGGGACGACTGCCAGCGGCGCGGGGCAACACCGGATCTACTCCGCTTCGGCGAGCAGCCCCAGCAACTGCGCGCGCCGAACCACCTGCTTGCGCGTGCCGGCGTCGAGCTTGCCGAACAGGTTCTTCAGGTGCCACTTGATCGTCTCCTCACCGATCTGCATCGCGCGGGCGATCTCCTTGTTCGACAGGTTGCGCGCCAGTAACTCGAGCACCTCGCGCTCCTTCGGCGTCAGCGCCATGCTCGGAGTTGCCCGGGATTCCTGCGGGCGCAGCGGCCGCATCGGTGCCGCGAGGGGGCGCACGGCCCCGACGGCAGGCACGCCGCGGACATCTGCGGCGCCCGACTCCTCGGCTACCACACGCTGCGCCCAATCGCCAACGGCAGGGTGCGCATCGACGAAAAGCCGCGCCAGTCCGTACGTCTTCGCGAGGTCGATCGCCTCCCGGAGCAGCGCGACCGACTTTTCGCCGCAGTGGTCGAGCGCAAACGCGCGCAGTGCCATGACCTCGATGCGGACGCGGCCGAGCCCCATCGCCTCGGCAGCTGTTCCGGCGCGTGCCAGCGCATCCAGTGCGTTGCGCCAGTCCTGGGCTGCGATCGCCGCATTCGCGTGCGCGAGCTGATGCATCCAGTCGACGCTGCGCCGCCACAGCTTTCCGCTCGGCACATCCTTGCGGGAGAGGAATGCATCGAGACGCTCGCACAGTTCGCGGCAGGTCTCGGCCCGGTAGCGGCGCGCGTGCATGCGAATCTGGTCCGCCAGGCTGGCCACTGCGATTCGCGGCAGGTTGCGGCCGAGCCCGACTGCATGCATCGCCTCGAGATACTCGAGCGTCCGATGTTCGACCCCCTCGGCCGCAGCGATGCGCGCGACCGTCCGGAAGCCCAGCATTACCGCATCCGGCAGGCCGCTGCGTTCGAGCACGTCCAGCCGATTGGCCAGGAACGCGGCGGCTTCCCGGGGTTGATCGCGCTCCCAAACGGCGGCAGCCAGCAGGGCAGCGAGCATGCAGACGAACGGGTCGCGGCGTCCGAGATCTTCCTCGGCGCTTGCCAGCGCCGGCCGCAGCAGACTCTCGGTCAACAGGACCTGTCCTTCCCACAGATAGCTGAGTGCGGTGATGTACTCGCCTCGAAGGGCGAGATGGCGGAACGCGTCGCCGAAATCGCCGCGCGGCGCTTGCTGCTGGCAGTGACGCGCCTGCGCGGGGTTTCCTTCGAACAGCGCGCGGAACGCCTTGCGGTTGGCATGCACGTACAGCAGCTGCGGGTCTGTCAGCGGCGGCGACTCGGCCCAGGGATCGTGGAGTTCGGCGAAGCGATCCGGATCGTCCGCATAGCCGGCCGCGGCGCTCAGGATCAACGCGCACTCGCAGCGCATGGCGGCGTCGCTGCCCGAGTGCGCAAGGATGCGTTCAACCATCGCCTGGGCTTCGGCGTGACGCTCGCTGATCGCCAGCGCCCAGGCCGCCGCCAGCAGCAGGCGCGGCCGGCGGTCGAGTTCGGCGCCGGGCAGGCGGCCCAGCCAGTCAAGCACCGCGCCCAGGCGGCCACGAGTCAACACGTTCTCGTACAGGCAGCGCTCCGCGAGGTCGTATGCCTGCTGACGCTGACCGGCGTCCAGCGCGTGCTGCGCCGCCTGCTCGAGCATTCCCTGTCCGGCCAGCCAAGCGGAAGCGCGGCTGTGCAGCTCGGACCGCACCACCGGCCTGAGCTTCGCAAAGCGCTGGCGCAGCGCGTCGCGTGCCACCATGTGCATGCGCAGCCAGTCGCTGCCTTCGCTCGCGACGAGCAGCGGTGTTTCGCGCGCCAGGCGCGCCAGGCGCTCGGCGGCATCCACCATTCCGGTCATCGCAGAGCAAAGGTCGGCATGCAGGTCATCGACGATCGCGATGCGCGTCAGGAACTCCGCATCGTCCGGGTCGAGTTTCGCGAACAGCGCATTGACCAGGTGATCGTGCAGCTGGCCGGAGCGGGTGGTTATCGCGTTGATCGTCGCGCGCGGATCGGCGCTGTGTGCGACCGCCGAAAGCGCCAGTTGCAGCCCGAGCGGCCAGCCTTCGGTCAGCTCGTGCAGTCGGGCCGCCGAGTCCGCGTCGGCGCGCTGACTGAAACGGTCGCCGATCAGCGCGAGAGTTTCATCGAGCTGGAAGCGCAGCGTGGAAGCGCCGATCATTTCGCACTGGCCGTACGGAACCAGGTCTCCGACGCCGAGGTCGCGCTCGGGACGAGCGGCGACGACGACCCTGAGGTTCGCAGGCGTGTTGTGCAGCAGATAGGTGAGCGCCTTGCGCGAGGGGCCGGGCAGCCGGTCGGCCTCATCGATCATCAGGATGACGTCGAGCGCGGACTGCGCGACCTCGGCCAGCCACGCGGTGATGCCTTCGAGTCCGGCCGGCACGCTCTCGATCAGCGCGTGCCCGAAGGTCTGACGTCCCGAGCCCAGCCGCACCGCCAGCGCCAGACTCCTGACGAATCTCTGTGGATCATCGTCCTCCTGGGAGGCGAACCAGGCGACGACCGAACCATGCGCAAGGAACTCGCGGCGCCACTGGGCGAGCAGGGCGGTCTTGCCGAAACCGGCGGGCGCCTGCAGGACGATCACCGGGCGCTCGCGGAACTTCGGATCGTCCGAACGCAGCCGTGCGCGGACCAGAAGGTCACGAGGGACGCGCGGCGGCGTGACCTTCAGCAAAAGTGCCGATGCCGGATTGTCGGTGCGCCGCTCTGCCTGGGTCGCCACGATTTGTCTGGGTTCGAGGTGGTTGAGACTTGCGAGCGATTCTAGGAGGTATCGCTGCCGCCCGACCGACGAGCGGGCGGCACCCCCCCTTTGAATAGGGGGGCGACCGACAGGGCGGCACCCTAGGATGCGTTTCGAAGCACCAGCCGGACGCATTGTCACGGCTGCGCCCTATCAGGAGTCGCCATGTATCGGCATCTGCTCGTCCCCGTCGACGGCACCGACCTCTCGACCCAGGTCGTCGGTCAGGCCGTCGAGTTCGCACGCACACTCGGCGCGCGCGTCACGTTCTTCCACGCGGTCCCCGATCACTCGACGTCGTTGCGCGGGGAGGCGGAGGTCGTCTGGTCGACGTCGCCCGGCGACTACGTCTACGCGTTCGAAGGCCGCGCGCGCGAACTGCTCGCGAAGGCGGAATCGGCTGCGCGGGCCCAGGGTGTTCCCTGCGGCGCGGTGAGTTCGGTGAGCGACCGGCCGTACGAAGCGATCCTCGCCGCCGCGCGCGATGCCGGCTGCGACCTGATCTTCATGGCGTCGCACGGCCGGCGCAGCAACATCGGCATGGTGCTCGGCTCGCAGACGCTGAAGGTACTGATGCAGACCGAAATCCCGGTGCTGGTCGCGGCGACCAGCAACCCGGCGGCGCCGGCGCGCGCGATCGGCATCAT
>Ga0316630_10000629_pt1 | contig 11604 bp, 12 predicted proteins | sample OWC_May_M1_C1_D6_FD_207658 | JGI IMG/M metagenome (GOLD analysis project Ga0316630, IMG submission 207658) | Wetland soil microbial communities from Old Woman Creek delta, Ohio, United States - OWC_May_M1_C1_D6_A | ecosystem: Environmental > Terrestrial > Soil > Wetlands | place: USA: Ohio...
TGCCGCGGGCGATATCGAGATCGACGCGCACCACACCATCGAGGACGTCGGGCTCGCACTCGGGACCGCGTTCGAACAGGCCCTCGGCGATCGCGCCGGCATCGTGCGCTACGGCTCGGCGACGCTGCCGATGGACGAAGTGCTCGTCACCGTCGCGGTCGACTTCAGCGGCCGGCCCGCGTTCGTCTGGAAGGTGACCGGCCTCGACGGCAAGTGGATCGGCGACTTCGACTGCGAGCTGGCGAAGGAGTTCTTCGCAGCCTTCTCGACGCGCGCGCAGTGCAACCTGCACGTGCTCGTGCACTACGGCGGCAACGCGCACCACGTGATCGAGTGCATCTTCAAGGCCTTCGCGCGCGCCTGCGACCACGCAACGCAGATCGACCCGCGTCTCGGCGGTGCCGTGCCGTCGACCAAGGGTACGCTCAAGACGTGATCGCGATCGTCGACGTCTGTTCGGGCAACCTGCGCTCCGTCGAACGCGCCCTCGAGAAGGTCGGCGCCGACGTCGTCGTGACGCGCGATCCCGAAACCGTCCGGCGTGCGGACAAGATCGTCGTCCCCGGCCAAGGCGCGTTCGGCGTCTTCATGCGCGGCCTCACGGAGCGCGGCCTCGGCGAGTCGTTGCGCGAAGCGATCGCGAGCGGCCGGCCGTACCTCGGCATCTGCCTCGGCCTGCAAGTCCTGTTCGACGAGAGCGAAGAGCAAGGCCCGTGCGCCGGACTCGGCGTGCTGCGCGGCCGTGTCGTCAAGCTCGCGCCGTCGGATCCGAGGCTCAAGGTCCCGCACATGGGCTGGAACCGCGTGCGACTCACGCACGATCGCGAGCCGCTGCTCGCCGGACTTCCCGACGACGCGTACGTCTACTTCGTGCACTCCTATCATGCGGTGCCCGCCGATCGATCGCTCGTCGCGCTCGAGGCCGATCACGGCATCGCGATCACGGCCGCGATTCGCAAGGACAACTTGTTCGCCTGTCAGTTTCACCCCGAGAAGTCGCAAACCGTCGGCTTGCAGATCCTGCGTAACTTCGTGGAGGCCAGATGAAGTTGTTTCCTGCGATCGATCTGATGCAAGGCCGAGCCGTGCGCCTCGAAGAAGGCCGCCGCATGAGCGCGACGATCTTTCACGAGCAGCCGCTTCAGCTCGTTCCCGCGCTCACGCAAGACGGCGCCGATCGCCTGCACGTGGTCGATCTCGACGGTGCGTTCGGCGAGCCGCGCCAGCTCGCGTTGCTCCAGCAGATCATTCGCTCCTCGCCGATCCCCGTGCAGGTCGGCGGCGGCATCCGCGACTCGCAAGCGGTCGAGCAGATGTTCTCGCTCGGCGCCGCGTTCGTCATCCTCGGCACCGCCGCGGTGAAGAAGCCGGCGGAGGTCGAGACGCTCTGTCGCTACTGGCCGAAGCGCATCATCGTCGCCGTCGACGCGCGCGACGGCGTCGTCACCGTCGACGGCTGGACGCTGCCGAGTGCCATGACCGCGCTCGAGCTCGGCCAGATGGCCGATGACTGGGGCGCCGCGGCGTTGCTCTACACCGACGTCTCGCGCGATGGCATGCGCACGGGCCCGAACGTCGCGGAGACCTCGAAGCTCGCGCACGCGGTGAAGTGCGACGTGATCGCATCCGGCGGGGTCGCCGAGCTCGACGACATCGTCCGCTTGCGCGATGCGAAGATCTCCGGCGCCGTCGTCGGTCGCGCCTTGTACGAGGGGCGGTTCACCGTCGGTCAAGCCGCGCGGCTCGCGCACCAGACAACCTGATGCTCGCGCGCCGCATCATCCCCTGCCTCGACGTCAAGGACGGCCGCGTCGTCAAGGGCATCAACTTCCTCGAGCTACGAGATGCCGGTGATCCGGTCGAGCAAGCGGCCGCGTACGACGCGCAAGGCGCCGACGAGATCTGCTACCTCGACATCTCCGCCTCGCCGGAACGTCGCGCGACGCTCGTCGACGTCGTCGCGCGCACGGCCGATCAAGTGTTCGCCCCGCTCACCGTCGGTGGTGGCGTGCGCTCCGTCGCCGACGCCGAGCGTTTGCTCGAAGCAGGCGCGGACAAGATCGCGATGAACACCGCCGCTATTCGCGATCCCGATCTGATCACGCGCTGCGCGTCGCGGTTCGGGACGCAGGCGATCGTCGTCGCCGTCGACGCGAAGCGACGACCGGGAGCCGGAGCGGGTTACGAGGTCTACAGTCACGGCGGCCGCACGCCCGAAGGCCTCGACGCCCTCGCGTGGTGCCGGCGCATCGCGGAGCTCGGCGGTGGCGAGATCCTGCTGACCAGCATGGATCGCGACGGCACCGGTCAGGGTTACGACACCGAGCTCGTCGGTGCGGTCGCGAAGCTCGTCTCGATCCCCGTGATCGCATCCGGAGGCGTCGGCGAGCTCGAGCACTTGGCGAGCGGTCTCCAAGCCGGCGCCGACGCCGTGCTCGCCGCATCGATCTTCCACTTCGGCCAGCACACGATCGGCGAAGCGAAGGCGTTCCTCGCCGCGCGCGGCCTGGAGATCCGGCCCAACCTGGTCGGGCCTCGCGCTGGCCGGCCATGAAGTTCCTCGTCGTCGGTGCGGGCGCGGTCGGCGGCGTCGCGGGCGCGCGGCTCGCACGGGGCGGTCACGACATCACGCTCGTCGCGCGCGGCGCACACCTCGACGCGATCCGCACGCGCGGACTCACGGTGCACGCGCCGACGGGCACCGAGGTCGTGCGGCTGGGCGCCGTCGAGCGGCCCGTCGTCGCCGCCGAGACGATCGTGTTACTCGCGGTCAAGACCCACGACGTCGCCGACGCGCTCCGCTCGCTCGCGCTCGTCGCCCCCGCCACGACTCCGATCGTCTGCATGACGAACGGCGTCGAAGCCGAGCGCCTCGCACTGCGCTGGTTCGATCGCATCTACGCGATGTGCGTCTACACGCCGTCGACGTTTCTCGAGCCGGGCGTCGTCGAAGCGTGGGGCACGCCGGTCGCAGGGCAGTACGACGTCGGCCGCTATCCCGACGGCAGCGACGAGACGTGCGCGGCGATCGCGGCCGCGTTCGAGTCGGCTCGCATGTCCTCCCGCGTGGTCATCGACATCATGCGCTGGAAGCGCGGCAAGCTGCTGTTCAACCTCTCGAACGCGCTCGACGCGCTGTGCGGCCCGAGCGCGCGCACGCACCCGATCGTCGACGAGCTTCGCGCCGAGGCGGAGCGCTGCTACGCCTCCGCGCAGCTCACCTCGACGCCGCCCGAGGAAGCCGCCGCGCGCCGCGGTGACTTTCAAGCCGGCCGGATCGCCGGCCGGACGCGCAGCGGCGGCTCGACGTGGCAGAGCCTCTCGCGCGGCGCATCGATCGTCGAGTGCGAGTACCTGAACGGCGAGATCGCACTGCTCGGCCGCATGCACGGCGTCCCGACGCCGCTCAACGACGCGCTCGTGCGCGAGGTGACGCGGGCTGCGGCCGCGGGCACGCGCCCCGGCTCGATGTCGATCGACGAGCTCGCGGCTAGGCTGACCGCTTGATCCACACGACGTTGCCGGTCACGCGCATCGGCACGTCGAACACGTGCGTGACGCGATCGTCGAGGCCGAACGCGAGGTCGGCCTGGTCGGCGTCGCCGCGCCCGACCCGGATGCCTCTGCCGAGGATGTTGAGCAAGCGCGCCGGCGCTTCGACCCGCGCGTCGATCGGCTGGCTGCCATCGAGCTCGAACAGCGTCGCCAGCTGCTGCCCGGCGAGCCAGATCGGCCCGCCCTCGAGCAGCAACGACCACCGCGTGTAGCCGGGGAACGTCGAGAACGGGCCGGATTCGGTCACGTCGGCGACGCTGATCCGCAGCTCGTAGGCGTCGACATCGGGCAGTCGAATCACCTCGGAGGTCACGCCACGCCCGTTCTTCCACGGCTGGACGCGCCACTCGCTCGGGGTGATGACCACGACCTCAAGATACCCGGCAGTCGGAAGTTGACACGATGATCTCGACTGGCGAACGTAGCGGCATGTTCGTCCCCGCGTACGACGAGCGAGGCCTCGTGCCCTGCGTCGTCCAGGATGCGGCGACCGGCACGCTGCTCATGCTCGCGTGGATGAACGAAGAGGCGCTGCGCAAGACGCGCGAGACCGGCGAGGTTCACTTCTGGTCGCGCTCGCGACAAGCCCTGTGGCGCAAGGGCGAGACGTCGGGCAACACGCTGGAGCTCGTCGAGCTGCGGCTCGACTGCGATCGCGACGCGGTCCTCGCAGTCGCGCGCCCGGCCGGACCCACGTGCCACACCGGGACGACGAGCTGCTTCAACACGACGGATGCGAATCGCGAGGACGACGGCGTGCCCGCGCTCGAAGGCGCGCAGGTGATGTCGCGGCTGTTCGAGATCCTCGAGTCGCGCCGCGACGCGCAGACGACGTCGGAGCGCAGCTACACGCGGTCGTTGCTCGAAGCGGGCATGCCGAAGATCCTCGCGAAGATCGCCGAAGAGAGTCGCGAGCTCGCCGCCGAGCTACCGGACGGCGACGACGCCAAGGTCATCCACGAGACGGCCGATCTGCTGTTTCACGTCATGGTCGGGCTCGTCGCGCGCCGCATCCCGATCGAGGCCGTGTACGCCGAGCTCGCGCGCCGCTTCGGGACGAGCGGCCACGTCGAGAAGGCGGCGCGAAGACCCAAGGACTCGCAGTGAGCGAGAGCCTCTCGCCCGACGAATCGCCTGTCGTCGGTGATTTGTTGGCACCGGGCGGCGGGCTCGATCGCGCGATTCCTCACTACGAAGATCGCGTCGAGCAACGTGCGATGTCGACGGCTGTCGCCCGCGCGCTCGACGACGCTCGCCCGCTGATCGTCGAGGCCGGCACCGGCACCGGCAAGACGCTCGCGTACCTCATCCCCGCGCTCCAGTCGGGCAAGCGTGTCGTCGTCTCGACGGGAACGCGCGCGCTCCAGGATCAGATCGCACGCCACGACATCCCGCTGCTCCGTTCGATCCTCGCGCGGCCGTTCGCAGCCGTCGTCCTCAAGGGCGTCGCGAACTACGTCTGCAAGCGCAAGCTCGCCGAGCTGACGTCGCGACCGACGAGCGACGTCTCGCTCGCTGCCCTGACCGAATGGTCGACCTACACCGAGACCGGCGATCGCGCCGAGGTCGAGTGGCTCTCCGAGGCCGCGCCGTTGTGGAGCGAGGTCACGACGACGCCGGACGCGCGCATCGGTCCGCGCTGCCCGTACTTCGAGCGGTGCTTCGTCACGCAAGCGCGCCGGCTCGCCGAAACCGCGCAGCTCGTGCTCGTCAACCATCACCTGTATTTCGCGGATCGCGTCCTCCGCTCCGCGTCTCCCGGCGCGCGCGTGCTGCCCGATCACGACGCCGTGATCTTCGACGAGGCGCACCAGCTCGAAGACGTCGCGACCGAGCACTTCGGGGCGCGCGTCTCGACGCACAAGCTCGCCGAGCTCGCCCGCGACGCGCACATCACACTCGCCGGGATGCCGCTGTGGACCGGCCGCGCGAGCGCGGACCTGATCCAGGGCGTCGAGCGCGCCGGCCTCGGGTTGTTCTCGCTGATCCGCAGCGCGCTGATCGCGGACGACACCGGCCGCATGCCGCTGCCCGACGGCCTGTTCGATCACCCCGATCGCCAGCGCGCGTGGTTTCACCTCGACAGCGCGCTCGAAGATCTCGCGCGTGCCGCGGAGGCCGAGAGCGAACCGCCGCCCGACGAAGAACCCGCCGGCGAAGCAGGCGCACGCGCCTCGCTCACGAGCCTCGCGCGCCGCGCACGCGAGCTGCGCGACAGCCTCGCGCTGATCGCGGAGCAACGCCAGAAGAACCACGTCTACTGGGGCGAGGTGCGATCGAACGGTACGTTCCTGACCGCATCGCCGATCGAGGTCGCCGATCTGCTGCGCCGTCACGTGGTGCAAGCGGGCCCGACGCCGGTCTTCACCTCCGCCACGCTCGCCGCCGCCGGCGACTTCGCGTACAGCCGCGCGCGGCTCGGCCTCGACGACGCCGACGAGCTGCTCGTCGCGTCGCCCTTCGACTACGAACGCCAAGCGATGCTCTACGTGCCGCGCGATCTGCCGCCCGTGCTCGACGGGTTTTCGCAAGCCGCCGCAGATCGCACGCGCGAGCTGCTGTCGATCACGCAGGGCCGCGCGTTTCTCCTGTTCACGTCCCATCGTGCACTGCGCGAAGCGACCGCGCGTCTCGGCGACCTGCCGTTCCCGCGCCTCGTGCAAGGCGACGCGCCGCGCGCGACGCTCGTCGATCGGTTCCGCACGACACCGCATGCCGTCCTCCTCGGGACGAGCTCGTTCTGGGAAGGCGTCGACGTCCCCGGCGATGCGCTCTCGCTCGTCATCATCGACAAGCTGCCGTTCGCGCCGCACACGGATCCGCTGATCGCCGCGCGCATGCAGGCGTCCGCCGAAGCCGGCCGCGAGCCGTTCGACACGATCCAGCTCCCCGCCGCCGCGATCGCCCTCAAGCAAGGCTTCGGCCGCTTGATCCGCCGCCGCGACGACCGCGGCATCGTCGCGATCCTCGATGCGCGCATCGTCACGCGCACGTACGGCCGGGTCTTCCTCGACACGCTGCCGACCGGGCTCCCACGCACGTCGGTGATCGAGCAGGTTCGTCGCTGGTGGAACCAGCCGGCGTAGGCCAAGCTGCGCGTATGTGGATGCTCGGAATCGTCCTCGGCGGCTTCTTCGCCGGTGCGATTCCGTTCGGCTTCCTCATCGCGCGCCGCCGCGGCCTCAACATCCAAGAGCACGGCAGCGGCAACATCGGCGCGACGAACGTCGCCCGCGTGCTCGGCGCGCGCATCGGCTTGATCGTCCTCCTCCTCGACGCCGCGAAAGGCGCGCTCCCGACGTTCGTCGCGCTGCACTACTGCGGTTGGCCGACCGTCGTCGCCGCGACCGGTGCCGCCGCGATCCTCGGCCACTGCTTCTCGCCGTTCTTGAAGGGCAAGGGCGGCAAGGGCGTCGCGACCTCGTTCGGCGTGTTCCTCGTGATCGCGCCGAAGCTCGCGGGCATCGCCGTCCTCGCGTTCGTCGTGATCTGGCGCATCACGCGCGTGCCCGCGCTCGGCTCGCTCGCCGCCAGCGCGGCGCTGAGCGCGCTCTTCGTCGCGCGCGGCGACACGATGTACACGATCCTCGCGTGCGCGACGACGGGCCTGCTCGTCTACACGCACCGCTCGAACTTGGCGAAGCTCACCAACGCTCCGCGATGAGCTCGACGGCTTGCGCGCGCACGCGCTCGAGCGCCGCGCCCGCGCGCCCGACGTTCGGGATGTCGAAGGCTTCGCCGACGACGTCGACGAGCGGCTGCAGCGCGAAGCGCCGCTCCCCCAGCCGCGGATGCGGGAGCTCGAGCTCCGGCGTGCGAATCACCCGCGCGTCCCAGACGAGCACGTCGAGATCGATCGTGCGTGGGCCCCATCGGGTCTCGTTCGCGCGGTCGCGCCCGAGCAAGCTCTCGAGCTCGTGGACGATCGCGAGCAGCTCTCCCGGCTGCATGTCGTCGGCGCGAAGTCGGACGGCCGTGTTCAGAAACGCGGGCTGCGCGGGGCCGATCGGCGCGCTTCGATAGAGCGCGGCGCTGTGCAGCTCGCCGAGCTCTGCCAGCGCATCGCGCACGCGCTGAAACCGGCCGACGATCGCGGCCTCGGTGCCGACGTTGCCGCCGAAGCCGATGACGATCACGGCCGCGCGATCACCGTGTTCGACAACACGCCGATGCCTTCGATCTCGACCTCGACGCGATCGCCGACCGCCAAGTTACCGACGCCCGACGGCGTGCCCGTCGAGATCACGTCACCGATCTCGAGCGTCATGTGCCGGGTGACGAACTCGAGGATCGCGGGCACGTCGAAGATCAGATCCGCGGTCGACGAATCTTGGCGGAGCTCGCCGTTCACGCGCGTCGAAATTTTCAGGCTGGACGGATCGAGGCCGGCGATGATGCGCGGTCCGATCGGACAGAACGTGTCGAAGCCCTTCGCGCGCGTCCACTGACCGTCTCGCTTCTGAAGCTCTCGCACGGTCACGTCGTTCACGCAGGTGAACCCCATCACGTACTCGAGTGCGCGCGCGCGAGAGACGCGCTGGGCGCGCGTTCCGATCACGACGCCGAGCTCGCCTTCGTAGTCGACGCGTTCGTATCCGGCGGGACGTTCGATCGCGCCCCCCGTCGGCAAGAGCGCCGATCGAGGCTTGAGAAACATGAGGGGTTCCTCGGGCAAGCCCTTGCCCATCTCGACGGCGTGCGCGCGGTAGTTGACGCCGATGCCGATGATCTTGCTGGGAACGAGGTCGATCTCCTCGACGGCTTCCCCACGAACGAGCTGGATGCGCATGAGTGGAAAGGTAGGACACCTCACAGGTGCTGTCATTGATCAGTACGGTTGGTCACCGTACAATTTCACTCGATGGGCCGGGCTCCTAACTCTGGAGCGCCACAGCGCGTATCCGCGCACGTGGTGCCGAAGGCCCCAGCCACGTTCTCGCAGGACGACGAAGAAGAGAAGACGACGATCGAGTCCGGCTGGGAAGAGGAAGCCAGCACGACGGTCGAACAGGGCGAGGTCGCAGAAAAGATTCGGGCGATCAGTGGAGCTCCCCGCGTCAATACCAACATCACCGCGACGGGCGCCGTCGACGAGCCGACCGTCGATGATCAGCGCGCGAATGCGGCGCTTTCGCTGATCACGCCGTCGGTCGCACCGGCGCGCATCGTGGTAACGAGCGGCAACGACACGGGCCAAGAGCTCGAGATCCGGCCGGGCAAGACGTACACGATCGGGCGCGCGATCGACAACGACTTCGTCCTCACCGACATCGCCGTCTCGCGCAAACACTTCGATCTCCGTCACGAGAACGGCACGTGGATCGTCGTCGATCGCGGCTCCGGAAATGGCACCGTGATCAACGGCCGGATCGAAGACCAACCGTTCGTGCTGATGAACGGTGACGGGATCGAGATCGGCAACACGACGTTCCGATTCGATCACGCGAATCAACCGGCACGCTCCCGTAACACGGGCATCACGTTCGACGTCGACGAAGAAGAACCGTCGACGGTCGCAGGCAAGCCGATGCGCAGCGAGGAGCTGCCGGCGCCTCCGGCGCACACGCTGCCGCCGCTGCCGCGACCGAAGACCGTGCCACCGCCGGCGCCCTTGCCGCGACCACGCCCGCAATCGACCGCGCCGCCCGCGGGCTATCCGGGCCTCAGCGGCGGGCGTGGGATTCCTCCCGTGCCCTCGGCGGCCGCGATCGGCCAACCGATCAACCACCAGATGATGAGCGGACCGATCGGCGTGCCGATGGCATCGCCGACGGCACCGACCGTGTCGCCGCTCCAGCAGATGCCGGCCATGCGTCCGCCGATGGGCCAGCCGATGCTCGACCCGAACGGCATGATCCGGCCGCAGATGCTGCACAACAACGCGCACAACGGCATGGCGCCGCTGCAGAACGTCATGCCGACGACGATTCCGGGACAAGGCCCTCCCGTCGCGCCGTCGCAGCCGCAGGTGATGCCGTACGGCTATCCAAACCTCGGCGACATGCAGCCGCAGCTCGCGCAGCTCCAGATCAATGGGACCCCGCGCGATGCGACGTCGACCGCGCTCGTGCAACCGTCGCCGTACGGAATGGGTGGGATGCCGCACGCGACGTACGGCGTCGCGCAGCCGCAACCGACGTTCTCGAAGAAGCTCAAATTTCTCCTCGGCGGTGCGCTGCTGATGGTCCTCGCCGCGATCGCGACGATCGCGATCATCAAGAGCTCGAGCAGCTCCGAGCAGCCGAAGCCGAAGCCGAGCGCTGCGACGACGATCCAGCCGATCAAAGGGAACGCGGCGAAGCCGAACGACGCGAAGGACAACAAGGTCGTCGTCGCCGACGTGCCAAAGCAGCCTGACGACCCCAAGAAGCTCGACGACCAGAAGCTCGACGCCAAGAAGCTCGAAGACCAGAAGAAGCTCGACGCCAAGCGGCTCGACGACCAGAAGAAGCTCGACGCCAAGCGGCTCGACGACCAGAAGAAGCTCGACGACCAGAAGAAGCTCGACGCCAAGCGGCTCGACGACCAGAAGCGGCTCGAAGACCAGAAGAAGCTCGAAGCCAAGAAGCTCGACGACCAGAAGAAGCTCGAAGCCAAGCGGCTCGAAGACCAGCGCAAGGCGGAGGAAGCGAAGCAGAGGAAGCTCGAAGAGCAGCAACGCAGGGCGGAGGAAGCGAAGAAGAAGAAGGCCGAACGGACCGCGCGGAACCAACGCGTCCGGCCGAACCCGCAGGTCGCGATCAGAGACACGACGACGGCCAACACATCCAGTTCGAGAAAGCCGCCCGCCGATACGAGCGACGTGAAGAACAAGGCCGAACAGCTCTATCGCTCGAAGAAGTTCAACGACGCCGCGAAGACCCTGCGCGCGGCCTCCGAATCGCTCGGTGAAGCCGACGCGCGCGACCTGCGCTCGGTCGCGGCGGTCTACGAGCAAGTCGGCAAGGCGTACAACGTCGGCATGGGCCCGGCGACGCCGCCCGTCGAGGCTTACACGAGCCTCGAGCGCGCCCTGAACCTCGACCGTCCGATCGGCGTGTTCAGCGACGAGATCAAGAGCAAGCTCGCCGCGGTCGCGCCGAAGGCAGCGGCGAAGTTCATGGCAGACAAGAACTACGAGGCCGCCTTCAAGGCGGTGCGCGTCGCCGAAACGAACGGCGGCGGCAACAGCACGACGCAGGCGGTCCGCAGCAGCCTCATCGATGCGGCGAACGAGCTGTACTCGGCGGCGATGGCGGACAAGGACTCGAACCCGAGCGCCGCGCGCGCGAAGCTCCAGCGCATCAAGGGCATGGTCGACGGCAAGACGCCCGTCGTCGTGAAAGCCGAAAAGGCGCTGCGCGATCTGCCGAAGTGATCAGCTCTTCACGAGGCCGCTGATGATCTTCTCGAGCTTCTCGAACTCGAACGGCTTGTCGACGTGCGCGTCGGCGCCGTAGAGCGGCGACGTGATCTCGTTCACCTGCGCACCGATCGCCGTGACCATCACGATCTTGATCGACTGCGTGACGGGATCCTGCTTGAGCGCGCGCGCGACTTCCCAGCCGGACTTGCCCGGCATCATGACGTCGAGGAGCACGACGTCGGGCCGCTCGCGCTTGGCGAGCTCGAGTGCGCGATGGCCGTCACCTGCAGACGAGACCTTGTAGCCGCGAGCCGTGAGCCGGGTGCTGAGCATCGACACGATCTCTGGATCGTCGTCGACAACCAAGATGCTCGCACCGGTCCGCTCCTTGCTCATGCCGTGACGCTACGCTGCGCCCCGACGCGTCGTCAATAGATGTGGTACCCAGCGGGCAGTGCGTCGCTGGATCTGGATCGCGATCATCGTCGTCATCGGTGTTGCGGCGATCGTCATGGTCGGCGACGTCAACAAGCTCGGGGATCGTCTCGTCGGGTTTGGCTGGGGCGCGTTCCTCTTGTGCCTCGGGCTTGCGCTGCTCAACTACGCGATCCGGTTCGTGCGCTGGCAGCTCTATCTTCGTCACCAGCAGGTCGACGTCCCGCTGGCATCGAGCGCGCTCGTGTTCGGTGCCGGGCTGTCGCTAT
>Ga0316630_10000630_pt1 | contig 11600 bp, 26 predicted proteins | sample OWC_May_M1_C1_D6_FD_207658 | JGI IMG/M metagenome (GOLD analysis project Ga0316630, IMG submission 207658) | Wetland soil microbial communities from Old Woman Creek delta, Ohio, United States - OWC_May_M1_C1_D6_A | ecosystem: Environmental > Terrestrial > Soil > Wetlands | place: USA: Ohio...
ATGGCGACGGGGGTCGGGACGTCGATGATGACGGACTGGTTCGCGCCGCTCTTGACGGTCGCGATGCCGGAGCCCGTGAAGATGACCTTGCCGGACGTGTACGTCGCGTCGGACGCCTGGATGGAAGAAATCCCCGTCTGCGCACCGCCGGCGTTCGCTCCGGAGATGGTAACGTTCGCTCCGTTCTGCGATAGGGTGATGTTGTTTCCACCCGCAAGGATGAGCGTCCCTGACGTGACGTTGGAGTAGCCTGCCCCCGCGGACGTGGAATTGCCGCCGACGGAGGCTGCGATGCCTCCGCCGCCGACGCCGCCCATGATGGTGACGGCGTTTCCGTCCTGCGAGAGGGTGATATTCGTGCCGCCCGCGAGCGTGAGCGTGCCGGAGGAGACTTCGATATAGCCTGCGCCGGCCGATGTGGAATTGCCCGCGAGGGTGAGGTTGAAGAGATCAGCGGTCTGGACGGTCTGGGTGGCGTCGATGACGACGGCCTGACCCGCGCCCGACTTGACCGTCACCATGTTGGAGCCCGTGATCTTGAAGGTGCCGCTCGTGTAGACGGTATCGGAGGCGGAAACGCCGGAGAGGCCCGTCTGCGCGGCTGCGCCGATGATGGAGACGGTGGCTCCTCCGGCCGCGGTCGCCTGACTCAGCGTGATGTTCGTCCCGCCGACCATGACGACCTGGTTGGAGACGGTCTTCGTGTCGCCCGCGGTGTTGCCGCCGCTCGAGACGCCCGCGGAGAAGGGGTTGTTCCCCGAGATGGTGAGCGTCGCGGACTGGGCGTTCGTGCTCTGAGAGAGTGTGATGTTGGTCCCGCCGACGATGGCGAGGCGCTGGTTGACGGCGCCCGTCGTGCCGAGGGAGTTCCCGAGGTTCGAGACACCCGCGAGGAAGGTGGTCGCGCCGGAATTGGTCTCGCCCTGGATCGTGAGGGAGTTGCCGTCCTGGGAGATCGTGATGTTGTTGCCCCCCATCACGTAGAGGGTGCCCGTCGAGATCAGGGCGGCCGTGCCGTCCGTGTTCCCGCCGATACTGACTAACTCGCCGCCGCCTCCTCCACCGCCGCCGCCGTAAAGGTGTTCGCCCATTTCTATGGGCCTTCCTGGCCCGTGATGCCGAGGCGAACCTGAACCTGCACGTCAGCACCGGCCGAGATGAGGAAGATGTCGTCGGGGTGCGCGGGGATGCGGACCCACGAGGGCTCCTGCGGGACGACGAAGCCGAGGGTGGCCGTCGCGGTAGTCTGTCCGTCGTCCGTGTACCGGACGATGACAGCGAGGGGGCTCTCCTCCGAGGCGAGGTCCACGTAGCCGAACTGGTAGTAGCGCCCCGTCGGGCCTGAAACGTTCGGAACGGGGATCTGCGGGAGAGCGCCGCCCGTCAGGAGGGCGACGAGTTCCGATCCGGCTCCGGGGACGAGTATTCGTTGGTAGAGGCCGTAAGTGGCGGGAGCCCGTACCAGAGGAGCAGGGCTCGTGAAGACCTGGGTGCGACCGCCCATCGTCGGAGTACCTCCTAAAAGGGAGTACCTCCTTGACTTGCCGGAGTCTCCTCGGGAGGATAACTTACTCACATGAGTTCGTCTATGTCAAGAAACAAGGTCATCTGGACCCCGACCCGTGACTGTGACTGCTGTGGAAAGAGGATCGTCCTTCTTCGAAACCCAGAATGGAAGGAGGGATCGGGGGTCAAGAAGTGGATCACGTGCTACGCGAGGCAGTGGGAGGGGAACCCCTGGTTCGTCTCCGGACTCGACTTCAGGCACCCGCAGAAGAAGTACTCCATCCACATGTGGAAGCAGGAGCAGGAGAAAAGAAAGACGGAAGATCCGTTCTTCACCCTTGACTGACATTCTCCACGGAACCACATTGATTCATGCACAAGGCACTGAGACGGAGACCCTCGAAGGCGGTCAAGCCGAACACCGAATGGATGAACGGAAACCGGCTCATCGGAAACAGCTCACACCACGTGCCTCGAAGGGAAAAGCCCTCCGAGGAGGAAATCCGTCGAGGGGTAAGACTCGTCTCCCGCCTCCTGCCGTCCTACGACGACGAACCCCTTTGAGGAAACGGAAACAGCCGCCCCCCTGCTGGGGTATGCGTATAGGTGCTCGTGCCATGAGGAAGGGGTACGAGTGTACCTGTGGCCGCTGCCCAACAGAGAAGTGCTGTAGGTTCTCCGTCTGCCCCGCCTGCTTCTCAGTAGAAATCGCCAAAGAACTCCGTAGACGAGCAAGAAAAGCCGCGAGCAAGATTAGACTCACTACTGAGTAGCCGCTCACCCGGGTACTGAAAAGAAACCACTTGGGGTTCTTACTTGACACGCCTTTCTGCTAAGTGGTATTAGCCCCGACCGAACGGATGTGAGGTCGGTGCGAGGGCGAGGGACGAAGCCCGAAGCAGGACCGAAAGACACTCCCTCATCACATAGGTGCCTTCGGAACACTCTCCCGCCGCCAATAGCGGCGGATACCCGGTGGGGGTCAGATGGTAGACCCCCACCGGAACGATACTATGAGCGCGACTGTAAGTCGCGCGGAATGAGACAGTTGAACACAGAGTGTCGATATATCTACAGTAAAGTGTCGATAAATCTACACATTTAAGCATCTCCCTCTCATACTCTCCCTCTCCTCTCCTCTAAGGCAAGCTCTGCCCACCCCAAACTCAGGCGCGGCGTCGGGTTGCGCCGTCACCCGATGCGACCGCCGGAGCGAAGCGTAGGCGTCGCGCAGATGCCTCAAACTTTCCTCAGTCTCACCCTTGACAGCATCCTATCCTGATACTATCTTTGATGGTAGCAGGAGGCACCGAACATGAAACGTTCCGAATCCCTCGCCGTCGCCGCAAACGCGATCCGCACCTCCGGGTATCACCTCATCAAGTTTGCCGACGCCCGCTCCCACGGTCTCGCCGCCGTCCGTGCGATCCGAGACACCACGCCGTGGCACAACTGCTCCCGCGTCACCACGGCCCGCGACGAATCCCGTCTCGCCTTCCGCTCTGCTCTCAAGGCATGCGGCTTTACTTCCAATCAGCTGTAACCGGAGGATCACATGAGAATCAGCACTCGTCCCGCGAATCACGGCCATATCAAGCCGCGTCCTCTTCACCGCTGTGAATGCGTTGACTTGCTCTGCCCCGTTCACGAAGGGAAAGAGTGCCTGGAAACCACGAAAACCGGCGTCGTCCTCCGCCGGATCGACATGCAGGATAAGACCGGCACTCGCTTCTGCGGTCCATGCGCGCAGGACGCCTACGATTCCGGGCTTTACACCCGCTAATGCTGACGGGCGCCAGCTGTCGGGCTGGCGTTAAAGCGAGTAGCCGAGTCCGAATCCTCGGCGGAAAGGACACCATGAGCTATCAAGGATTGATCCCGCAAGGCGTTGACAGATTCCAGGTCGTGGCCGCCCACTATCTCTGGAATTCCCACCACCACGGCGGCCAGAATTCTCCCGAGTATGCGCGGCTTTCCCGCATCTCGAGCTATTTCCGCCCGTCCCCATTGATGAATGACGACATCTCCCGCGGCGACGAGACAGTCGCGGAGATTTACCTTGAGCTCTGCCGCCGGAATCACGTCGGCTGCTCCTGCGTTGAAGAATACGGAGCCTGATCATGTCCAGGAATTGGCAGGCATCAGAGAATCCGCCCCGCAACTCGTATCACACGGGCTCCCATTCGCCCCACGATGACCCGAGAGACACAATCTCCCGTCTGGACGGGGGAGAGTACGTCAAGCTCCAAGATGTCCCGTGGCCGGTCGTCGTGACCCTCGCCGAGTCAATCGAACGCTGGGATAGGTTGAATCCGATCCGCCGCGTCAATCGCTCCTGAGCCCCTTGATCTTTTGCCTTTTCGGATCTAAGTTTAACGTCAGCAATAGGAGGACTCTAATGTACGACGAGGAGCGCGACGAGTTTCGACGTGAAGCCTACGGGATAGGGGAATACCGGAAAGGCGATCCCGAAAAGGCGACCGGCTCCCCCTCAAGCTGGAACGAATCCGGCCCCCCTTCCTGGCTCCGCGCCATGACAGCAAAGTATCTGAGCGCCGAGGAAGCACGCCGGGAGCCCGAGCCCGGCCCCTCAATCAACGAAACCGAGGAGGAGGATTCCCGTGAATAGCCGCTGGCATACCTACAAGAGCCCCACCACGACATGGTGCCTCGGATGCTCCCGCGACATCCAGGTGGGCGAACCGATGATGGAATCCGATCGCCTCGCGTGTCGTCTCTGCGAGCCCTGCATCAAGACGATTTCGCAGCTCTATGACGTTTTCCTGGTCGAGCAGGCCGGCCACGAGACGGAACCGGACGCGGTAATCGCCCGCCTGAGAGCCGCAGTCGTTCCGCCCGAGCTGCTGGGAGGCTAGGTCATGGAATTCGTGACGCTCTCCCTGCTGCTCATGTTCGGCCTATGCGCCGCTGCCGCCGGCGCCTACGGCATCGCCGAATGGCTCATCCGCAAGATGCGGGAGGATGAGGACCGATAGTCCTTGACAAACGAGGATGCCGTGACCTAACGTGACGGTCACGGAGGCTTTAATGCCATACGCAAAACTGCATAGTCAGATCGTCAACTCATCGATCTGGAGCGAAGATTCCGATACCTGTAAGGTCTGGATAACACTCCTTGCCCTCGCTGACCGCGAGGGCTTTGTCTTTGGTAGCCCTTCCGGACTTGCGCGGATAGCGGCGCTTTCTCTCGAGAAGGTAACCGCGGCCCTGGAAAAGTTCAAGGGACCAGACGAACAATCCTCCGACCTGCGCTCAAATCAAGAGAACGCCGGTAGACGCATCGAGGAAACCGGCGCCGGCTGGAAGCTCATAAACTTCGAGCATTACCGCGAACTCAAGGACGCAGACGAGCAGAGAGACCTTGCAAAACACAGGAAACGGAAACAACGCGCTAAACAGCGTGACGGTCACGAGGACCGCGTGACGCGACGTGACAATGCGGGACGCGAGCCCAAGAGTCACGCGATGTCACACGATGTCACCCCCTCAGAGGCAGAGGCAGAGGCAGAGGCAGAGGCAGAGGCAAAGAAGCACCCATCACCGCGCAAGCGCGGCGATGTCGATGAGGGCGGATTCTCCGAATGGTGGGGAACCTATCCGAAGAAGATCGGGAAGGGGAACGCCCTCGAAGCATGGAAGAAGCTCACCCCGGAAGATCGCCGTCTCGCCCTCGAAGCCGTCAAGGTCTTCGCTTCATCCTGGGCGGGCGCTCCGGAAGAGAACCGGCAGTTCCTTGTCGGGCCGGCCCCGTGGCTGAATCAGAAGCGGTGGACTGATGACACGACCGAGTGGACCCGGATGGCCTTCCGCGACAATCCCGAGATGCTGAAGCGCCGAAAGAAGCAGGCCGAGGATGACGCCCACCGCGCAATGATGGAGAGGATTCACGGGACGCAGGAGGACTCCGAATGATCTGCGTCACCTGTCAGGATCAGAGATTCGTCACCATACGGCCCGAGGCAAGGCGCCATACGAAGGAAAACAGTGCCTCAAACGTCTATCCGTGCCCAATCTGCGGCCCGTTCGTCTTCGATGGAGACGGGGAAAAATATGGGGTTCCGGGCCGGCGATATGGGAACCCGAACCTTAGAGAACACGCAGACTACGGCTTCTGGCGTGCGCGGAACGCTTCGAAAGCGGCTGGCTGGCATCTGCTGCCGCTTCTCTCGAGCGAGGAACCGGACGCCGCGAGGCTTCAACGGGAATTCCCCGGCGCGAAGCGGGAATGGATCAAGGCATGGGTGCTGGGCGAACGGAAGGTTTACCAAGATCAGGAAGCGGAAGATCCGGACTACGATCCTCGCAAGGACGCTGATTTCCTCGAGCTGGCCGCCATAGAACGGAAACATCGCATCAAGGAACAGGCTGCGATGCTGGATCAGTATGAGCCCGAATGGTGGCGGAGGGTTCAGAACAACATCCCCGTTGACCTCTCGGACTTCCAGAAGGAACTCATCAAGGAACACGAGCGGCAGCGGAAGGTAGCCGCTTTCCTGCACGAGCAGGGAGAACCTACCTTCAAACCATGAGCGACGAATGCGATTCATCTCTCTTTTCGCTGGTATCGGAGGAATCGACCTCGGCCTCGAGCGCGTCGGCTGGCGATGCGTCGCCCAGGTCGAGATCGATCCCTACTGCCGCGCCGTCCTCGCCAAGCACTGGCCCGACGTTCCACGATTCGGAGACATATCAGGAGTGTCCGTGCGTGACCTCCCGCCAACTGACGCTCTGGTCGGAGGATTCCCCTGCCAGCCCGTCAGCGTCGCGGGCAGCAGGCGAGGTCACGCCGACGAACGCTGGCTCTGGCCGGAGTTCTACCGGCTGGTGCGCGAACTGCGACCCCGATGGATTTGCGCTGAAAATGTTCCTGGGCTCCGCACTCTCGGCGCTGACGGGGTCATTCAAGATCTGGAGTCGTGCGGATACGCCGTCTGGCCGCTCGTGGTGGGTGCTGACGACGTTGGAGCGCCGCACCGGAGAAAGCGAGTCTTCGTCGTGGCCCACCGCGACGATCCAGGACTCGATCGGATCGGGCTCGCGGGGCTACGGGAAGGTCTCGAGGAGCACGGGACGCCCTCGGAGCGAGGGAGTGACCCTGACGGACGCGATAGTTCGGTTCCCGATCTGGCCGACGCCGACCTCGCAGGACGCGGAGAACAACGCGGGGCCATCGCAATTCGAGCGGAACAGCTATCCGTTAAACGTGGCGGTCACGCTTGGCCCTCCCGCCCCGGAGAGCCGCAGTACGAGTGGGAGCCGCCCCGGCTGGTCTACTCCGCGAGGACAGGACGAGTACGAGCGCCGGAACTGGAAAACGATAGTCAAGGTGAACGAGGAGGGCGGGGATCTGACCCTTCCGTCACAAGTGAAGTACGGGGAGAAGAACAACTGGCCTACGGCGGCAGCCGACACGGGCAAGGGCGGGGCGCACGGAATCGGAGAGGGTTCGGCGGCGAATCTGAAACTGAAGCGGTTAGGGATGCGCGAGATGGGGACGGGCGCCCTGAATCCCGACTGGGTGTCCTGCCTGATGGGCTTCCCCGTCACATGGCTCCACGGGATCGCCGCGCCCGGCTCAAGGCCCTCGGCAACGCCGTCGTTCCCGCCTGCGCCGAAATGATAGGTCGGGCGATATTGCACCTTGACTATTCCAAAAGCGGAGTCTAACTTAGTATCGGAGGCATTCAATGGCAGCTAAAACAGGAATCGACAAACTCCTCGACACGATGGAGAAGTCTCCCCCGCGGAGGCGGCGCCGCTCGCTCTCCGAGGAGGAAATCGCAAAGGCCAAGAAAGCCCGCGAGATGGGCGCCACCTACCAGGCCATCGGAGACGCTCTCGGGGTGAGCGACTACACCGCCTGGTGTGCTATCGGGGGACGGAAGGCTTACGCCCCCCGAGAGGAGGAGAAGTGAAAGTCGAGAAAGAACCCGAAGGGGCATGGAACTGGCAGCTCAGCCTGAAACTGGGGCGAAACGGCCAGCAGATGTTGAATATCAGGGCGGAGAATTGGGATTCCTTCAAGGAAGCCCTCGGCAAGCTGGTCGAGGACGCCAACGACGAGGAAGGCTCTCGCGTCCTAGAGGCCGTAGGAGCCTTCGAGCCGGAACCCCCCTCCGCTCCCGCCATCGCGGACGTTCGTGCCTTACCGCCCGCCCTGGCGCAAATGGCGGCCACTCCGGCGGCACCGCCCGCGGGAGCCTCCACTGGACAGCAGATCGGCCCCCTCCAGGTGGCGGGCTACGCCGCCCAGCAGGGGACGGGGAAGAACGGCCGCCCCTACACGCGCCACATCGTCTCGTTCGCCGGCGGCATCAAGGCGTCCACCTTCGACAGCCTCCTCGCCGATATCGCCCAGAAGCTGATCGGCCAGATGGCTTTCGCGACGGTCGAGAAGTCCCGTTTCGGCTATGAACTCCACGGCCTCCGGCCGGCGGCCTGACATGAATCCGCTCGAGCAGCTCATCGCAAACGTGAGGAAGTGGAAGACTTCCGCCGGTAAGACGCGCTATCTCAAGTACTTGACCGGCGAGAAGCTGTCCTACAAGCAGGCGATCACGGCGAAGTGCGCCGAGTGCCGTAACGGTTTCGAGGATGGTCTGGGGACCGACTGCGGCATCCAGACGTGCCCGCTCTACCCGTTTTCCCCGTGGAGCGCCTCCCCCGCTGCGAAGAGGCCCGCGAAGAGCACTTCTTTTTCTGTACGCAACGCTGGCGAGGCCCCCGGAGCGACCGAACCCCCCGAGGAGGTGGCGCAGCCATGAACGACACCCTGTACGCCCGCGAAGCCGCGGAGGAAGCCCGCAGCCGCAACAGAGCCGAGTCGAAGGCTGAGGAGGACCGCCTCTGTTCCACCTGCCGCTGGTACAAGCGGGGGACCGCCGGCCACACGAGCGACATCTGCACCTACCCCCTCATGCCCTACATCGTGAAACAGAACGTCCTCTCCCGGATGGTCCGTGGAGAGGATGCAACAGCTTTCATGCTCTGCACGACCGCCCGCTCCTACGAGAACGAGTGCGGCTCCGAGGCGAAATACTGGGAGTACGCCCCATGACCGCCGCGGAGGAACGCGCCCTCGAGCGCGCCCAGCAGATCGTCCGCACCCTCTCCGCTCACCTGAACGACTACCGCCGTGTCTGTCCCCGCCCCTGGCTCGAACGCCTCCTCGACTGGATCTACCGGACCTTCCGATGAGCGAGAACGGGTTTCTCATCGGGCTGGCGTTGCTTTTCGTGCTCGCGGCGTTCTTCATCTGGAGAGTTGACCGTGAAACGAAGTAAGTACGGGAACATCAAGACCCACGGGTTCGACTCGAAAGCGGAGTACGCCCGCTGGCTGGAATTGAAGCTTCTGGAGAAGGCCGGCAAGATCACGAACCTAGAGCATCACGTCACCTACAAGTTGGAAGTGAACGGCGTTCTCGTCGCGAAGATAGTCCCTGACTTTAGGTATAATGAGGTGGAGAACGGCGAACTGGTTCTTGAAGACACGAAGGGATTCGTCACCCGCGACTGGCTTTTGAAACGGAGGCTTTTGTGGGCGCTTCACGGAATCGAGGTTCTCGAAATCGGGCCATCCGGCCTACGCCCATGGAAACGCCCTGTGAGATTTTCCGTGGATCAAAACTTCCAGCCGGCTACGGCACCCTCTGTCGGCCCGGCGAGCGCCGATCGCGATACGCACATCGCGAAGCCTACGAGAAGGCGCATGGCCCGATCCCAAAGGGAATGTTCGTCCTCCATCGCTGCGACAACCCGCCGTGCATAAACCCGACGCATCTTTTCCTCGGTACAGCGAAGGACAACTCCGATGACTCACACGCAAAGGGTCGAGCGATCCGGCCACCCGTCATGTACGGGGAAGAGAATCCAAGAGCAAAACTCACCGAGAGTGCGGTCAGAAAAATCAGGGCAGCGGCGGCACAAGCAAGGCGCCCCGGAAAGCTGCGTTTCCGTCGCGGAAGCCGTCTCGTGGATACGCTGGCGGAACGATACGGAGTAACTCCTATGATGATCTACTTCGTCATTCGCGGAAAGAATTGGCTGAAACCATGAAAGAGGCGCGAGTACCGCAGGCCCCGCCGCCTCGCTGCCCGACGTGTGGACACAAGAAGCACGGCGTCATCCGGTGCAGGGACGGCGGCTGTGAATGCATCTACACGTCCGACACGCACCCCACCGCGCCGCGCCCGGAGCGGATGTCGGACGCTGATTTCAACTCATTCGCCGAGATGGTCCGTTCCGGTCGTCCGTTCTACTCGTTCCTGCCCGCATTGGAAGCGTTCTTGGCCGAGGCCAGCAGGGCGCGTGAGGCGGAGGGGCGGCTGCGGGCGCTGATCGAGAAGGCGCCACACGAAGAAGAGTGTTTTGGCGGTATGCCCAGAACACTTGGAGCCTGCTCCTGCTGGCAGTCGAAGGTGAAGCCATGATGCACGGAGCGAACCCCGAAACGTCCGACCGCCTACGGCGCGTCTTAGACGTCCTCCGTGCCCATCCGCACGGGATCTCCTCGATCAACCTCCAGGAGCAGGCCCAGACGGTCGCTCCCGGCACCTGCGTCTCCGAGCTGAGACGCGCGGGCTACACGATCCGCTGCGAGTACCTGATGCGGAAGCTCAACGGGGCGAAGGTCTACATCTATACCCTCGGGGAGAAGCCATGAAGTTCTCTAATAAAAGTGGCCTCCCGGAGCACATCGCGGGCGTTCTGAGAACAGCCTTCCTGAACGATTCCTACGACTTCGTGCCGGGAGAACGGAGGATCAGTGTCACTCAACTCGTCGGACCCGCGCAGAAACGAGTTCTCGAGCGCCGACATCAGGAAGATCTCTCGATGGACGTCCTCGACACCGTACCAGCTCTTCTTGGTCAAGGGCTTCACGCGATCCTGGAGCGCGGTGCTGCGGGTACTCTTACCAGTGTTCCAGAAGAGCGACTGGAAACTCTACATGACGGCTGGACGATTTCCGGCAAGTCCGACCTCTACGAAACGAAAGACCACATCCTCGTTGACTACAAAAACAGCTCCGTCTGGAGTTTCATCTTTGGAAAGCAGGAGTGGGTTTCGCAAACCAACGTCCTCGCGTGGATCAGGAAGAGGAACGGCCAGCAGGTCAAGGGGCTCGCGATAGTTCTCTTCTGTGGAGACTGGAGACGAAATGAAGCGAAAAAGAACCCCGATTACCCAGCTCGGGTCGTTAACATACCAGTCCCCCTGTGGTCGATGGATGACGCTACAAGTTACGTGGATCAAAGACTGGCTCTACACCGAGCCTGTAGCGATGGGAAGGATACCCCGTGCTCAAGTGAAGAACGCTGGGCCAAGCCCGACTCCTGGGCCGTCGTCAAGGACGGCAACAAGAGGGCCGCGTCCGTCCACTCGAGCGAATCGGAAGCCGCGTCCGCGCTGAAGGGCGGCTACCACGTCGAGAAGAGGCGCGGGGAGTCCGTTCGTTGCAACGGTTACTGTCTCGCCGGCACCGCTGGTGTATGCCCCCAGTGGAACGCAGATCCTACGAATCCGATCAATTCGAAGGAGAACGAAAATGGTTGATGAATCGAAGGCGCTCGAAGAATGCCGGGCGTCCATCAGGAAGCTGGCGATCATCGTCCGCGATCTCGTCTTCATCATCCGGGCGGACGAGTCGGAGCATGACGAGGTACTGGCCGATCACCAGGAGCGTCTCTCCGAGATGATCGGAGAGGACGACGTCGGATGAGAGACGAAAGAACAGAGGATCTGAAAGCTCTGATTGATCAGCAGATCAAGGAAGCAATCGGGAACTTTCGCGAGCATCTGGGTCTGCCAAGAGATCGTCTTACCGAAGGAGAGAAGGAACGATTGAAATACTGCCCGGAATGCCATCGTGCATGGGACGAGGAAGACGATGCGTGAGATGACGGTCGAGATGCCCTTCGAGATCCCGCGCACGAAGAACGCGAAGATGCAGTTCCACTTCTGGCTCCAGGGCAAGTCATCGGAGCTGGGCCTCTGGGGCGTCGAGGGAAGGCCCGTCGGGGTGGGTTTCCAATGGTACACCCGGACGGGGTTCGACAACAGGAAGATCTTCCT
>Ga0316630_10000633_pt1 | contig 11579 bp, 7 predicted proteins | sample OWC_May_M1_C1_D6_FD_207658 | JGI IMG/M metagenome (GOLD analysis project Ga0316630, IMG submission 207658) | Wetland soil microbial communities from Old Woman Creek delta, Ohio, United States - OWC_May_M1_C1_D6_A | ecosystem: Environmental > Terrestrial > Soil > Wetlands | place: USA: Ohio...
ATGCAGTCGTCAGCGATCGCCCAGGGCCGGATGTACCGGCTGGTGACCGGCACGCATACCGGCGTCAACCCGATCAAGTCGAACCAGTACTGCATCCAGTGGAGCGCCGATCAGGGCAATACCTGGACGCCCTCCGATCTGAATGCCGGCTGCACCTGGGTGAATCTCCCGGTCCTGTACCCGAATACGGGGATGGGATTCAGCATCAAGGACAACCCTGAGGCTGCCACCCTCACGGAGGTGCGATTCAACTCCCGGGGTCTCGCCTCACACCCGACCAACACGAGTTTTCCGTTCAAGATCGACATCACCACGACGGGTGAGAATCCCAAACGGATCCAGATCTTTCGAACAGGGGGCACGAAAGCGCCATGAGCACGCAACGGGCATCCCAGCCGTGGGTCGTTCGCCATCGACCTCCTCGGGTGCGGGTCTGCCGTCCGCGGCAAGGCGCGGCGGGCTTCTCCGTGACGGAGTTGATCGTCGCCGCCGTCATCCTGGCGGTCCTCCTGACGGGCATCTATCAGGTCCTGTCCTCAGGCTGGGAGACCTACAGCGTCGGGGACGCGAAGGCCGACATGCAGCAGAACGCCCGCCTCATCATGGAAATGGTCGAGGCGGACTTTCGCCTGATCGGCTACGGCTACCCGACCGACCCCGCGCTGGTCAACCCACTACCGAGGGTGACCGAGGCCAGCAACGCCCGGATCACGTTCCAGGCGGACCTGGATGGCGTCTCGCAGGTGCTGTCCGTCACCGCGAACGCCGGTGCGACGACGCTGTCCGTGCCGAACGCGGCCGGATTCGATACGGGGAACGCCATCTGGCTCATCAACGGGGGCACCTTCGAGTCCAGGTCGGTCTCGGGCAAGAACACAGGTTCCAGCCCGAACACGCTCTCCATCAACGCCACGACCAACCAGTATCCCCAGGGCAGCCTGGTCGGCCGGCCCCGGCAGGTCACGTACTGCTGGAACTCGACCACGCAGAACTGCCCGACGGCCACCCCGAATCCAAACGCGCAGCGCACGCTCTATCGCGACGAGGGCGACGGGACCGGCTACAACGTCCTGGCGGAGCAGGTGACCGCCTTCCAGCTCAGGTACTTCGACAGCACGGACACGGAGATCTCGACGGGCACGTCGGAGCTTGGCAGCACGAACGCCTCCACCAAGAACGCGGCCTTGAACCGGATCCGCCGCATCCGGGTCACCTTCACGGTGCAGGCATCGAAGGCCACGCACCCCTCGGGCCTGCAGACGTACACGATCACGTCGGATGTGCGGCCGAGGAATCTGTAGCGGGAGGGCACCCCATGAGGCCGGTCCTCGTCTTGCGCCGAAACCTCCGCCCGCGGGGCGCCGCCCTGGCGGCGGCCATCCTGGTGATGACGCTGATGCTCCTCATCGGCCTGGTCTTCATCCAGAGCGCGATGACCGAGAGCAACGTCGCGTCGAATGCCACCAATCTCGTCCAGGCCTTCTACGTGGCCGAGGCCGGGCTCGAGGCGGGGTACCAGCAGCTACGCATCAAGATGAACGTCAACAAGCCCACCTCATCCGACCTCGCCGCCGTCGCGCCGCCCGCGATCTCCAACTCGACGCTGTCGAGTCGCTTCACGCTGGCGGTGACCGCAGCGCAAGTGGGGGCCAACGACTATTCGACCACGATCGACCGGGGCGCGCACCGGGGGCTCCGGGGCCTTTCGACGGACTACGAGGTCACCGCGACGGCGACCGGCCCCCGGGGAAGCCGGGTGGCCCTGGCACAGGCCACGCACTATCTCCGGGTCCCGCTCTTTCAGTTCGGGTTCTTCTACGGGAGGGGTGTGGCCCTGGCCATCAATACCGGCCCCGAGTTCACCTTCAACGGTCGGGTCCACTCGAACGGGAACCTGTACATCACGGATAGCTGCTGCGGCCGGTCCTGGTACGATTCCACCATGACGGCCGCCGGCAACTTCTACATGTACCGCCCGGATTACCCCGATCGGACGTACTTCTGGACCATCCCGAAGCTGAAGGACTCCGGGGGGAGCTATCAGTTGCTGGACTTCGACCGACAGGTCAAGAATGTCCGCGAGATCGCGGCGGGCGACACCACGAAGGGCGGCAGCGTCAACGTCCAGTGGGATGCGGGAAGCCTGGACTACTGGAAGTCGGAGTCCATCAAGCGGTTCGGCGGAATGCTCCTGGACAGCGCCCACGGGGTCGAGGAGATCACGCCGCCCCTTCCGGACCTGTTCAACAACCCAGCCAGCCCGGACGTGGTGGCTCACAAACTGATCGAGGCGGGCAGCGTGAGCGACGACGCCGGCCTCAAGGCGAACAAGCTGTACTACAAGGCGGACGTGGTCATCAAGGACGGCGCGGCGTACACCTGGAATGCGGGCCGGACCGCGCTCAACGCGCTCAGCCTGGCCTCCTGTTCCGCCGGGACGCTCTCCCAGGTCAATAACTTCACCGACAAGCGCGAGGGCAAGATCATCACCCTGCGCCAGGTGGACGTGGCAAAGCTCACGTCCTGCCTGGGGACGCTCGTCGCCGGCTGGAACCAGACACTCTACGTGTACGAGACCACGGCCAATACCGGCGTGCGCCTGATCAACGGCGGCACGCTGCCCTCGGGCGGTCTCACGGTCGTGAGCGAGAACCCCGTGTACGTGGCGGGCGACTACAACACGACCAACAAGCAGGCGGCGGCCGTCCTCGCGGATGCCGTGACCAGCCTCTCCAACGCCTGGATGACGAGCGGCTTCGACGCCAAGAGCAACAACGTGCTCTCGGATCGCATCGCCACGGCCACGACGCAGAACTTCGCCATGGCCCACGGCCCCAATGTCGAGTCCACCCCTGGTGTGAACAACGGCCATGGCGAGAATGCCATCCGCTACCTGGAGGATTGGACCAACAAATCCCACACGTACAGCGGCTCGATCGTCGGCCTTTGGCACAGCACGAAGGCCACGGGGGGCTTCATTGGCCCCGGCACCTACTATAACCCGCCGAACCGGACCTGGGGGTACGACACCCTCTTCAACACGCTGCAGCCCCCGAGCACGCCCATGGGCGTCGTCGTGACGCGCGGCGCCTGGGTGAAAAAGTGAGGACTGGATCATGATCCGCACGCGTGCGCCGCGAGGTCTGACCCTGGTCGAGGTGCTGTTGGCTGCGACCATCCTGGCCATCGGGCTATTGGGGATCCTGACGGCCTTCCCTACCAGCTACCTGGACGTGGTGGGAAGCGGGGCCCAGTCCAAGGCCGTGTCCTACGCCCGGCAGCAGATGGAGATCCTCAAGAACCAGTTCTTCGTGGCGGGGCCGGTTTCCCCCACGAACATGACCGGGCTCGAGTCCGGGTACACCGGGACGTGGCGAATTGACCCCGTGACCGGCACCGTCGCGCCGAACCGCCTGGCCCGGATCACCGTCTCGGTGACCTACAACGCGGGCGGGGCTGGCCGGCAGGCGCAGACCGTGACGCTGGAGACACTGCGGGCCGAGTGAACGCCGGGGTGCTAGCGGAGCAAGGAGATTCTGGCCCAGACTGGGATACACCCGCTAGATCTTTGTTCATTCGCCTCACGATGCTGTGACGGCGCCGGGAGAGCCCAATGACACGGCAGCGCATCACCCGGAACTCGCGCGGGCCACGCGGGGCGGCGCTCGCCGCCTGCATGTTGCTCCTGGCGCTGCTCCTCCTACTGAGTCTCGGGCTGCTCGGGATCTCGCAGAAGGAAAACGCCATCGCCACCAACGACGTCAACATCGTGCGCGCGCTGTACGCCGCCGAGGCCGGCCTGGAGTCCGGCTTCCAGCAACTCCGCGGTCTGGTGGCGAACAACGGCGGGGTCGTCACGGACGCCCAACTCGCCACCATCGCGGCGCCCACGCTGACCACCGAGTCGGTCAGTTCGCGCTTCACCATCACCCTGCAGATGCAGCGCGGCAATCCTGCGGGGGCGCCGCCCTACACGACGACGCTGGACAGCGGGGCCTACCGGCAGCTCCGGGCCACGGTGCAGGATTACCTGCTGACCTCCACGGCGACCTATGCCCAGCAGAACGTCAACACGACCCTGTCGCAGGTGGTGCAGTATGGGAAGATCCCGCTCTTCCAGTTTGGCATCTTCTACGGCCGCGGCGTGGACCTGGAGATCTTCCCCGGCCCCGCCATGAACTTCGCGGGCCGGGTCCACGCGAACGGGAACATCTATCTCCGGCCTCAGGACGATCTGACGTTCGATTCCTATATGACAGCCGTCGGGAACATCTATCGCTATCACAAGAACGATCCGTCGGATCGCGGTACGGGGACCGCACGGGTCAAGGACGCCAGCGGGACTTATCAGACTCTCAACTTCGACCACACCACCAACGTGGGCTTCAGCGGGAACTGGACCGCCGATCAGTGGAAGACGCAGGCTCTCACCACTTTCAATGGCAAGGTGCTGGATAGCAGCATGGGGGTCCCGGAGATCGTGCCCCCTGTGCCCGGCTTGTTCTACAACCCCTCGAACCCGGACGTGGTGGCCCACCAGATGATCGAGCGGGGGGTGGCCGGGGATGATGCCGCCATGAAGGCGGCCAAGATGTACTACCAGGCCGGACTCCTCATCATTGACGGCCAGGCGAAGCAGTGGAGCGGCACCAGCCTCGTCAACGTTGACCTGTCGTCCTGTGCGTCGGGCACGGTCGGCACCAGCAGCTTCCGAGACGCGCGCCAGGGCAAGCCCATGTCCGTCAGGCAAGTGGACATCGCCAAGCTGAACGCCTGCGGCAAGATGCCGGCAAACGGCGTCCTGTACGTCAGCGAAAGCGACACCGGCACCAACGACAAGGGGGTCAAGCTGATCAATGGGAACATGTTGCCCAGCGGCGGGCTCACCATCGTCAGCGACAACCCTGTGTACATCAAGGGCGACTACAATACCAACAGCAAGAAGCCGGCCGCCGTGATGGCAGACGCCGTGACCGTGCTCTCCAATAGCTGGGTGGACAGTAACGGCGCGAATGGCCTGAATAGCCGGAACGCCACCGAGACCACCGTCAACGCCGCCCTGGCGATCGGACCCAACAAGGAGAGCGTGGTCGGGAGTGAAGCGGGCGGCGCCTCGAACGGGGGGGCGCACAACGTGATCCGGTTTCTGGAAAATTGGAGTGACATTAACTTCAACTTCGCCGGCTCGCTCGTGGCCCTCTGGCACAGCCAGCGATCCCAGGGCGACTACAAGGCGGGTAGTGGCTGCGCAGCGGATAGTTGCGCATATTACAACCCGCCCAACCGGAACTGGAGCTACGACACGAGCTTCAACACCTCACAGCCCCCCGGCACCCCGTACGCTGTCATCATGATTCGCCGGCAGTGGGTGAAACTGTAGGGCCCGCTCTGGAGGTCCCGCGGCGCGCGAGACCATATGTCCAAGAGGCAGGGAACCTGATCTTGGAGAGGCTGCGGGCCGAGTAAGGTCGAGCCGCGACTCGACTCTCGGTCCGCTGGCGTTCACCCAGCCACCCGGCTCCCATCCGGACCCGGGTGGTCTTCATTTCCCCTTCTCCCTCCTCGGAATCCCTAGGCAACCCATAAGCCGCCTGTCGCGACAGGCGGCTGCCCAAATCTCCGGCTCACTCCACCGTCGCCTCCGAGGCCCGACACCCATCGGGTGTACCCTGCCCTACGGGAACGGGCCGGACCCGCGGGCTGCAGTGCGGGGGCTGCGGGGATCGGCCGCGCACGCCCCGATGCTAGCTGGAGATTGAGGCGGCTGTCGGAATACTTGACAGTGCCAGCCGCTGAGGCGTATCCTGTCCCCTCCTCAGGTCCTTCGAGTGAGGTCGAAGGTCGGACTCGGTTCCTGCGCGGCCGGAGATCCTGAGCAGGCCTCGAAAAGGGCGCCGGGTGCCGTTCGGGGGGAGGGTTCTCTGTCGAAGAGCAGGGTCCTGATGAAGGGGAGCCCAATGCGCCGAGATGGTTCCAGCCTCTTGAATCACTCCAGGCAACGCCCCCGGGGAGCGGCGCTAATCCTGGCCCTCTTCATGGTCACCTTCCTGCTGATGCTGGCCATGGGATTCCTCCAGGAGGCCATCAACGAGACCGAGATCGCCAGCAATGCGGCCAACCTGGCCCGAGCCTTCTACGCGGCCGAGGCTGGTCTCGAGTCCGCCTTCCAGCAGCTCCGCGGCCTGGTGGCGAATAGCGGCGGGGTTGTCCCGGATGCGCAACTCGACAGCATCGCCGCACCCGCGCTCAACGCCCCGGACCTGAGCTCCCGGTTCACCGTCACCGTTTCCGTGCAACGTGGAAATCCTGCGGGAGCCCCGTCATACAGTACGACCCTGGACACGGGGGCATACCGGCAGCTCCAGGCCACCGTGACGGACTACCTGGTGACGTCCACGGCAGCCTACGCGGCGAAGAACATCAGCACGCGCCTGTCGCAGGTGGTCCAGTATGGGCAGATCCCGCTCTTCCAGTTCGGGATCTTTTACGGCCGGGGGGTGGACCTGGAAATCTCCAACGGCCCATCCATGACGTTCCAGGGGCGGGTTCATGCGAACGGGAACATCTATCTTGGCCCCAGGGACGCGAACTCGGTGACGGCGTTTGATGCCTATTTGACGGCCGTGGGGAATATCTACCGGTTCACGAAGAACGACCCGGCGGACCGCGGTGCCGGGCTCGTGAGGATCAAGGACGCCGGCGGCACCTACCAGACGTTGAACTTCGACCATACCAGCAGCGTGGGCTTCTCTGGCAGCTGGACCGCCGACCAGTGGAAAGCCCAGGCCTTGAGCGCCTACGGGGGCAAGGTCCTGGACGGCGCTATGGGGGTCCCGGAGATCGTGCCCCCCCTCCCCGGGCTCTTCTACAATCCCTCGAACCCGGATGTGGTGGCCCACCAGATGATCGAGCGAGGGGAGACCGGAGACTCCGCCGGCATGAGGGCCGCCAAGCTGTATTACCAGGCCGGGCTCCTCATCCTGGACGGCGAGCCCAAGGTCCTGGATGGCGGCGGCAATCAGGTCAACACAGCCTGGACCTTGAGCAGTTGCCAGCCGGGGACGGTCAGCCCGGAGAGCTTCTACGACTCGCGGCAACAGAAGACCATGCAGGTCACGCAGGTGGACATCGGGAAGCTGGACGCCTGCAGTCGGATGCCCGCGAACGGCATCCTGTACATCAGCCAGACCCAGACCGCCAATAACGACCGGGGGGTGCGCCTGGTCAACGGGGGCACCCTGCCCAGGGGCGGGCTTACCGTCATCAGCGACAATCCGGTGTACGTGAAGGGCGACTACAACACCAACAACAAGGTTCCGGCCGCCCTCCTGGCGGACGCCTTCACCATGCTCTCGAACGCGTGGAACGACAGCGCCTCGGCCGATTACGTGTCTAACGGCACCAAGGCGGCCGCGGAGACGACCCTCAACGCTGCGGTGGCGGCCGGACCCAACAAGGAGAGTGGACTCGGGAGCGAACCGAATGGCGCCTCCAACGGGGGGGCGCACAATCTGATCCGCTTCCTGGAGGACTGGGGGCCGAACCCGGATAGCGGGAATGTCACCGTCCCGTTCCACTTCTCAGGCTCGCTCGTGGCCCTCTGGCACAGCCAGCACGCGCAGGGCAACTTCATCGCGGGGAACTGCTGGCCGACCTATACCTGCTATTACAGCCCGCCATTCCGGGACTGGATGTACGAGCCCAGCTTCAACACGCAGCAGCCTCCGGGAACCCCGTACGCCGTGGTCATGGTCCGCCGCCAGTGGTTGAAGATGTGAGAGGCCATCCCACGTTGCCCGCGAACGAGTTCGCGAGGACTGAGGGATTCGTCAAGACCCACGCCACGCCACTGATCCACTCTTTCACTGCTCCACCACTCCACGGGTCTCTGATCCCACCACGACATTCGCGTTGACAGGGCCCAGGGGGCCGGGCTACTCTCCGGTTCGCGGCTTCTCCCGCCCTTTCTGTTCCGTGGCGTCGGACCATGCCTGGGAGTGCGGTGCATGTTGGTCGGCAATGCTTCCAGGCGATGGGCGGACAGGACCTGTCCGCGCTGGATGATGTTCCGGTGCGAGGGTGGAGAAGTCGCCCGCACGCTGCCTAGGGACACTCGCCGAGACTGGCGCCGACCGAGGGGCGCCGCGCTGGTCCTCTCCCTCCTGCTGCTCGCTCTGCTGTTGATGTTCGCCATCGGCTTCCTCCAGATGGCGCTCACCGAGTCCGGCATCACAACCAACAGCACCCGGCAGGTGCATGCCTTCTACGCGGCCGAGGCCGGACTCGAGTCGGGGTACAGGGACCTGCGGACCGTGCTCCTGGGCGCGCCGAGTCCGACGGGCACCCAACTCCAGGGCATCGGCCCGCGGAGCCTCACGGAGCCCGTTCTGGCCGCCGCCTTGACCGTGAGCGTGGCGGTGCAGCGGGGCAACCCGCCGGGTGCCGAACCGTACCGGACGACGATCGAGAGCGGGCCCTTCCGCGGCCTGTTCGCCAACGTGACGGATTATGCCATCACGTCGGCGGCGAGCGACGCCAGCCGGGGGATCACGGTGCAGCTGGCCCAAGCGGTCCGGTATCTGCGCATCCCGCTGTTCCAGTTCGGCGCCTTCTACGGGCGGGGAATCGATTTCGAGACGTATGCCGGCCCGACCTTCACCTTCACGGGTCGGGTCCACGGCGACAGCGACGTCTACATCTCCGACACCAGTGTCAACGGGTTGTCCTTCGACTCCTACGTGACCGCCACCGGTGGATTCTACCGGCGGCGCAAGGACAGCGCCACGACCGTACGGGCCGGGAATCCCCAGGTCCGGGATGCCGGTGGCGCCTACCGGCCGCTGGATTTCGACCGCGAGGTCAAGAACATCAGCGGCGACGGCTCGCGGGCGGAGGCAGGCGGACTCGACTACTGGCGCTCCGAGGCCATCCGGCGGTTCGGGGGCAGGGTGCTGGACGGCGCGCACGGTGTGCAGGAGATCATCCCGCCGATCCCGGCGCTCCTGACCGGCCAGGATGCGCCGCCGGACGTGCTCGCTCACCAGATGATCGAGCGCGGGAGCGGGAGCGAGTCCGATGCGCTGCGCGAGGCCATGATGTACGACAAGGCGGACCTCCGCATCCTCGACGGCGAGGCCACGAACAAGCGCGGGGAGTCCGTCGACCTTACGCCCTGCGCGGAGGGCACCCTCAGCGTCACGCGGTTCCACGACGGGCGCGAGCGCAAGGAGATGGCCGTGCGCGAGTTGGACCTTGGCAAGCTCCTGGCGTGCGGGAAGATGCCGGCCAACGGGGTGTTGTACATCGCGGACACCGGGAGCAGTGCCGCCGTGCGGCTCGTGAACGGCCAGGAGTTGCCGGCCGGCGGCCTCACGATCGCGAGCGAGAACCCCGTCTACATCCAGGGCAACTACAACACCCGCAACAAGCAGGCCGCCGCCGTCATGGCGGATGCGGTGACGATCCTGTCCGAGAACTGGAGGAGCAACGGCTCCGACGACAAGGGCGATCGGCCCACCAGCCAGCGCAGGGCCTCGGACACCATCGTGAATGCGGCCATCGCCACCGGGCCCAGCGAGGAGTCCTCCCCAGGTGCAGGCAATGGCGAGTTCAACAACGTCCTCCGCTTCCTGGAGGACTGGAGCAGGGCCACCTTCACCTACAGCGGCTCGGTCGTGGTGCTCTGGCACAGCCAGCAGGCGCGGGAGCGGTGGCGGTGCTGCGGAGCCGGGGGCGACAACTACTACGACCCGCCGACCCGGGTCTGGAGCTACGACACACTGTTCGACACGACCCAACCCCCCGGGACACCTTACGGGGTCCACATCGCGCGAGGCCAGTGGTCGGGCCGGTGAGCACGGCAGAGTTTCGTTTCAGGGACGTTCTTGCAATCATGCGTTACTCAACTTCTCTTCCTTTTGGGCGAGGTGCCCTTCGTGACAATCCGCTCTAGGAACGCAGGATCCCGACGAAGGATTGCTTCGACCCGCTGAAGCGCCCGTGTCACCGAAGGCTGGGACATGTGGAGTTGATTGGCCACTTTCACTCCTGTCATACCAATCGTCTTGAGGCCAAGGTGGCATAGAACCGACCGAGCTCGGACGATCGGCGGGCGCTTGCTGCCGGATAGGAGGGTTGCGGGTGCCAAGGCCGCCCACCGCGCCACCCCCCGGATGGCATGGTCCCAGGTGAGAGACTCTTGGGACTGGGATGGGCGAGGGCGAGTATGTCCCAGGACGGAGCGGACGAACTCCGCACTCCCCAAGACGCGCGGATCAGGGGGCGTGTGCTCTTCAGGTTCTGTCCTTGTTGAGTCGATTTGCCTGGACCCAGACGCTACAGACCTATCGCCCGTCAAGTCGGGGCGCCTTCCCTGTTCGAGTCCCCCGGCCATGAAGTCACGAAGACGTAGCCGCGCCTCGCCCGTCCGGGAGGCGAACGTTCCGAGGATGGCATCCACATGCTGCCAGGGAGGCTTATGCTTTCCCATCAGGGCGCCGTGTCCACACCATGGGAAGGCCTCAAGAGCCCCAAGATCCTGAATCAGGCCGCTCCGCAACGGATTCAGGTGGATGTAGCGCACCAACTCCAGGAAGTACGGGTCGTCCTCGCAAATAACCGACTTGAATCGGTTATGGAACAGATGCCCGACCCTGCGGTAACGCCGGTTGAAGTGAACGGCGTGCGCCGTCATCAGACGCCGCATGAATGTCGAGAGGGGCGTCCGATTGGGGCGGATGAGCAGGTGAAAATGGTTGGGCATCAGGCACCATGCGAAGCAACTGGTGCTCGTTTCAAGCAGAAGTTTCCCGAATCGCTGAAGGAAGAATTCGTAGTCTTTGGCGTCGAGGAAGATCCTGTGGCGTTCGTTTCCGCGTGCGATTACATGATGGAGGAGTCCGGGTGCGGTCAGTCGAGGCTGTCTGGGCATGAATGGAGTCTAGCAGGGACGGCCTGGCAAAGAAAGTAATATTCGCAAGAACGTCCCTGCAGCCCTACCCTCTCCCTTCAAACATTGACGACTCCTGGGTCCAGTTGTAGGCTTGCCTGCGTATGCCGTCCAGGGCGCTCTACCCTGGTGTCCTTGCTGCGTTCGCGGTTCATGTGTCTGTGTGGATCGGCGCCAGAACCTCGGTTCGCTAGCGAGAGTACTCCATGGCCCGCACGCGGCGAGTACCCGACGCAGAGCCCGCAACCCCCCGCACGCCGGGGACGGACGCGATCCGTCCATCCCCACCGGCCGCGGATGTCGTCGGGACCCTCCAGGGGGCGGGTGAGGAGATCCGCCGCGGCTGGTTCGAGGAGATGACCCGGCGCGGGGTCTCCCGGGGGCTCTCCCCTGGGGAGGCGGATGCGGAGTCCGAGCGCGTCTTGAGCGTGTTGCTCGAGTGCCTGGCCAGCGCCCGGTACCATGGGGCCCAGGCTTACGCCCGAGACGTGGCGGAGCGGGACCTCTTCCGGGGCATCGGGGCCGCCCAGGTCATCAGCCGGCTGCTGGTGCTTCGCGACGTATGCGGGCGCACCCTCCAGCAGCGGTACGCTGGGGATCCGGAAAGGGTGGCTGCGGCGCTGGATCGGTA
>Ga0316630_10000636_pt1 | contig 11567 bp, 9 predicted proteins | sample OWC_May_M1_C1_D6_FD_207658 | JGI IMG/M metagenome (GOLD analysis project Ga0316630, IMG submission 207658) | Wetland soil microbial communities from Old Woman Creek delta, Ohio, United States - OWC_May_M1_C1_D6_A | ecosystem: Environmental > Terrestrial > Soil > Wetlands | place: USA: Ohio...
GTAGAATTGGGAGAGTCCGGATTGTCCGTTTGGTGCTGGTGCACGCGTGTTGAAACGCTCTTTCTGAAGGAGGAAAGGACCATGCGTAGAGTCAAAGGCTTCACCCTGATCGAGCTGCTCGTGGTGATCGCCATCATCGCGCTCTTGATGAGCATCCTCATGCCGGCTTTGAACAGGGCTCGGGAACAGGGTAAGCGAGCCGGCTGCCTCAACAACCTCAAGCAATTAGGCCTGGCCTGGATTGCCTATGCCGGCGATAATGACGACAAGATCATGAACGGTGAGTCGCAGGGCGGAGGTGGCGGCGTAACCACGATGACCGGCATGCCCGCTCATCATGTAGGGGAGAAATGGTGGGTCGGGCAGGACTGCCACTCTGGTTACATGACAGGCCAGAAACTGTCGCAGGAGCTGCAATGGAACGCAATCCGTACCGGAGCGATGTTCCCGTTTGTCCCGGAGTTGAAGGTCTATCGGTGTCCGACCGGAGTCCGCGGAGAGATGCGCACCTACACAATAACGGATGCCATGAACGGCCTATACAGAGACGGGACTCGCAACGCAAGCGGCACTGGGGTCAGGGTAGGTCGGACTGTTCTATGGGTAAAGAAGACGACGGAAGTGACAGTGCCGGGGCCTTCCTACCGGCTGGTGTTCGTCGATGAGGGTCGAGTGACGCCGGACAGCTACGCTACGCACTACAACGCGGGGCGATGGTGGGACCCGCCGCACAGCCGCCACGGCGACGGCACGAACGTCGCTTTCGTCGATGGCCACAGTGATTACTGGAAGTGGGGCTCGCTGGACACGGCCGCTGTTGGCAAAGAGGCCAACCCGCAGCATCAGTGGACGCCCCCGAATGAGGAAGCCATGGACGACCTGCAGAAGTTCCAGAAAGCCGTCTGGGGCAGACTCGGGTATTAGCATTGACAGACGGCGGTTGATTTCGCTCCCGGTGCGAAAGGGCGGCGCGGGATTGCCGTCCACAGAATACGATCGATTGTGTACATGAGCCCTTCTCGCAGTTGCTCCCCGGGGATGAGGGTGGAGCAATAGCGAGAGGGGCTCTTCATTTGGGCCGTCCGCACCGAGGCGGGAAAAGGGAAGGAGCACCGCCTCAGGTAGACCCCAGGATTGGCGCCCCTTGGGGCAAAGGATGTTCGGCGGTGCTCCGTGTTGGCGCAGACACATGGAACTGTCCTCTTCTGGTATAGGTGGCGTACGACACGGCCGAAATGTAGACGAGCTTTTCAAGATTTCTCCCGTTCGGGGACAATTTTTTGCCCCGGCCTCAAAAAGATTGTCTCGTCGTCGGCGCGGTTATCGGGGTTAAGCTGAGTAGGCTGGCTCGCCCGGGACAAGGCATGGCGAGGCCGCCCCTGGCAGACGGGGCAGGCGGCAAGAGATGTTCAAGGCCCAACCGCCCGGGGCGGCGTTATCTGTGTTGATAGGCCCGTTCCTACCGGCCGGAACCCCTCAAGAAATGCCTCAAGAAATACAACGCGCCCTGCCGATGCAAAGAGTGGATGAGCTAAGTCATGTGGCTCTAAGCTGAGGCCGGCAAGGCTATCTCGGCGTAAGCGTGGGCTGTCCACCGGAAGTTCGCGTCACAAATGTGGGTGTGTAGCTCGGACAGCACCCAGGCACTGCTGAGCAGAAAAAGAACGAGCCACGTAAAATTTGGGCGTGCCCCTGCGAAGTCGCGGTCGGGTTACAAGGACGAGAAAAAAAAGACCGACTAATCCAACCGCCGTCGCAGGGGCTTTTCAATTGCCCAAATGAAGGTTTGTCAGCAGAGGCGCCGCCAGCTTGGCCGGCGGACGCTGTCACGCATATCTGCGGAGTCGCCAACCTGCGACCGACAGCCCCAGCATCCCAAGAATCGCCGCTGCCGGGGCAGGAACCACGGGCGGAGTCAGGACAAAAGCGTCACTCGTCTGCGCGCCGGCAGGGTCGATGAGTTGCTGGACGTGGATGCCGACCCGGAGAGTGCCCTCCTCGGCTGTCGGATCTCCGGCTCCCAGGTAGAGCGCCGCGAGAAAGCCGGCGTAACTGGTCCCGGGATTGAACTTGATCTGGACGAACTCGCCGGGATTCACTCCCCGACCGGCAACGCCACCGGCTCCAGGGGTCGCTCCAACCCAGAAGTCGGTGTCGAAGGCGGGGGTCAGATTGTTCCCGCTCGGCAGGTTCGGCGGGCCCTGCTCGGAGGCAAAGTACACGCCGGGACTACTGGGAAAATCCAGCACCAGCGAATCGAGCGTCCCTGCTCTGTCATCAAAGTACACCTGCGTAACGGAGCTCTGCAGAGGATCGGCGAGGACGGAGCCCGGCGCGAGATTGTTTCGCAGAGTGAACAGGACGTACGGCGAGGCGTCCGTGACCTCCAGGGAAAGCTGCGCCGCGACCGAGCCGTCCGTGTGGCTCGGGCTGACGGGAACCAGTTGGAACCCGAACATGTCCGCTCTTGCAGGCGCGGCGCAGCATAGACCTGCAAGAGATATTAAGTAGAACCACAGTGCCTTCGTTTTCATCATGACATCATCCTCCAATAGCTGTTTTCACCCTGTTGCAGTCCGTCGGAAGCCCACAATAGGCCCCGGTGATGTTCAGGACAGTGACTCTGCCGTGACCTCTGTGTGTCGATTATTGCCATCCATGAAGTGCCGGGGTAGATACGGCTAGGGACTTGATGGGTTCAGGAATTCTCAAAAAAAGTCCCATATTCCTGGAATGACGTGGATCCGGGGAAGTTCTTGTGGGGTCGCGATTCTATCACCCTGAGGCAAAGTCCGTCAGATGGGGCGTGTCTGTGAAAGTAATCCGGCAATCGGGTGGCAGCGGCAAGCGGAGTCTTCGGAGCTTGCCGATGGTGCTGCGCGTCCCAAGAGCCATCGGCAAGCCGGCGCTTGCCGCTGCCACCCGACGCTGTGCCCGAGAATTTGCACAGACACGATGGGGCGGGCGGCAAGAGGTGATCAAGCCTCCACCGCCCGGGGGGCATTATCTGTGTTGATATGCCCGTTCCGGGGGGGTGCAGAAGAGGGATGAGATGACTCGAGTGGCTCCAAGCTGAGGCCGGCAAGGCCATGTCAGCCCAGGCGTGGGCCACCCACCGGAGGCTCACGTCACAAATGGGGGTTCCCAGCTCAGAAAGCGCCAGGGGCTGAGCGGAAGAAGAACGAGCCATGTGCAAATGGGGCGTGCCCCTGCGAAGTCGCGGCCGGGTTACCAGGACGAGAAAGAAGAGATCGGCTGTTCCACGCCGCCGCCGCAGGGGCTTTTCTATTGCCCACGTGGAGATTCAGAAGGAATGCCGCCAGTATAGCCGGCGGACGCTGTCACGCATACCTGCGGAGTCGCCAACCTGCGACCGACAGCCCAAACATCCCAAGAATCGCCGCTGCCGGGACAGGGACCGGGGGAGGGCTATCCTGGAACTTCTCAACACCCCATTCCTCGAATCCGCCGCTATTCGGCACATGGGTGCCAAAGTGCGAATACAGGTACACGAAATCCCCCGGGAGATCGAACAGCGCGTTCGGTATGTAGGCGTACATATCGGCCGTTCCGCTTCCGGTGCTCATGCTGGCATCCAGGAGTATCCAGTTGTCCTGGCTACCGGGGATCAGGTTATAGATCAGCGTTGCCTGTCCCCCGAACGTCGGATGACCCGTAAGGCTACCGGAACCGGCCAGGTAGATCTCGATCGTATCCAGGGAGAGCAGATAGTCTTCACTCTTCTTTGCTTCATCTTCGTTGATGTCCAGCAGGAACTCCCTGTAGAGCGTTCCGCCCAAGTCAACAATGGGAACGGCGCTTAGCGACAGGGCATGGGTAAACGTTGATGAGTTGTTCTCATCGTACTCGAGCGGCCGGTGGTCGGTGTTGTAGCCCTGCTCGGTCGGGTCGTTCGAATGGATCCGAACAAACGAGTCCAGTATCCCCGATCCGGAACCCGTACGAGTAACATTGTTGAACACCGCTCCATTGATCGTGCCCGTGCCCGATCCCGATGCCGTCAGGTCAACCATATCGGCCCGAGCATCCACGACGCAAAGGCATACACCGAAGGCAATCACCCAGACGAGAACTCGTGTTTTAAGCATCACCGACCTCCTCACTGAAGACAAGCGCTGGAAAACCATGGTGCCGAGACACACAGGGGAAATGCAGATCGGCATCCAGCACTTTCACCCAACACCGTAGTTTACCAATTTCGCCATACTGTGTCAAGAAATATCTGTACGTCGCATCCATCGAGATGAGGCCACATCTCCGGCAGGTCGGGGTAGACCATCCGATTCGTGCCGTAGACGGCACCGATTATCGGTCGTTCGGGCCAGGAGGGATCGGGGCGTGGCGGTTCGCCGTGACGATTCATCGCTATCGCAGGTCCCCGTGACCCGATCATCAGGTCCGCTATACCTTCAGCCATGGCTTACGTCGTGAAGTTGTTGGTTTCTGCCATGCGAGGCGTTGCGGCGCTTCGTCGGAACAAAATAAATCAAACCTTCAAATATTCGTACCGACTGCTTATAATATTTCCGGCGTCAATGGCGTATGTGCGACAGAGCGTTCTGTCCGGAGGACGATCATGCAGAAAATCATGAAGCGGCGCTCCTTCCTGAAACAAGCGGCAGGAATCACGGCGGCCACCCTGGGTGTCCCCCTTTTTATTCGGGCCAGGGCTTTGGGCAAGGACGGGGCGGTCGCGCCCAGCGAGCGGGTGACGCTGGCGTCCATCGGGGTCGGGGGTATGGGCACGAACAACCTGCGGGCCTTCCTGGCCCAGCCGGACGTGCAGGTCCTGGCGGTCTGCGACGTCGTCACGGCCAGCGACGAGTACGGTCACTGGTACAAGAACGGCTGGCAAGGCGCGTGGTTCGGCCGTGAGCCCGCCCGCAAGATCGTCGATGACGATTATGCGAAGAAGAACCCCTCCGGCCGGTACAAGGGCTGCGACGCGTACGTCGACTTCCGGGAGATTATCGCCCGTGACGACATCGACGCCGTCTGCGTGACCACGCCCGACCATTGGCACGCCGTCCCGGTGGTCATGGCCGCCGCCGCCGGCAAGGACATCTACTGCGAGAAACCTCTGAGCCTGACGATCGCCGAAGGCCGGGCGATGGTCGAGGCGGCTCGGCGGTACAATATCGTCTTCCAGACCGGCACCATGCGACGCTCGGCCGACCAGTACCGCTTCATCTGTGAACTCATTCGCAACGGCCGGATCGGCAAGCTCCAGCGGGCCATCACGACCATCGGGCCCAACAACAAGCAGGCCCCGCCGAGTGACTGGCAGCCGATGCCGGTCCCGGACTGGCTCGACTACGACATGTGGCTCGGCCCCGCGCCGTCCGCGCCGTACCACAAGGACCGATGCCTCTACACGTTCCGCTTCGGGCTCGACTATTCCGGCGGCCAGACCACGAACTTGGGAGCCCACGTCATCGACATCATCCAGTGGGCCAACGGGACCGACGACACGGGCCCCGTCGAGTTCGAGGACCAGGGCAGCGAATGGCCCGGCGACGGACTGTTCACGACCGCCACGAAAGTGAGTTTCCGGGCTCGCTACGCCAACGGCGTCGAGTTCACGTGCCAGACGGCCAAAGGCGAGTCGTGGCGGTTCGAGGGCACGGATGGCTGGATCGAAGTGCTGGACGACAAGTGGACCGGCGCTCCCGAGTCGCTCAAGACGACGGTGATCGGCGCCAATGAGATTCACCTCTACAGGAGCAGCGAGCACCATCGTAACTTCATCGACTGCATCAAGAGCCGTCGGCCCACGGCGGCTCCGGCCGAGGTCGGCCATCGCTCGACGAGCATCTGCCTGCTCGCCAATATCGCCATGCGGCTTCGTCGCACGCTGCACTGGGACCCCATCGCCGAGCGATTCACCGACAGTGACGAAGCCAACGGGATGCTCGCGAAACCGATGCGAAGTCCCTGGCATCTGTAGAATTCGAGGAGAGTGGTGATTTCGGAAAAGGGGGAAGCCTATGCACCGCATGTATCCTTTCGTGTGCGTGCCTGTCATGGCGGCGGTCCTGCTCCTGACGGGTTCAGCGGTCGCCGGAGCGGACAAGCCTGCGACGCTCGACAGCGATCCCAATTTAGCTGGCTGGTGGAGGTTCGATGAGGCCGCCGGCAAGACCGCAGCCGATGCCACCATGCACAAGCGTCATGGGACGCTCACGGGCGAGTTGTCGTTCGACAGGAGTTCCTCGCCGGGCAAGAGGGGCGAGGCCATTGGGCTCGACGGGAAAGAGTCCTGGATTGAGGTCAAGGATTACAAAGGGGTGACGGGGACGCGGCCGCGGACTGTGGCCGCGTGGCTCAAGACCGCCTCGGCCAAAGGTGAGATCGTCTCCTGGGGCACCGAAGACTTCGGCCAGCGATTCATCTTCGGCTTCATTCGCGGCCGGATCGGAACCACACCCGGTGGCGGCTACCTCTACATCAACCCCCAGACCAGTGATGATCAATGGCATCACCTCGCCGTCGTGGTCCGCAAGGCCGAGTTGCCCAACCTTGCCAACGACGTGAGCCTGTACCTCGATGGTCAGGCGGCGGAAATCCACGACATCGGGCTGCTCGACCTGTGGCCCGTCCAGACCGGAGACAAGCTCGATGTGCGCATCGGCCGGGAATTGGTGGGCTCGCTGGACGACCTGCGCATCTACGACCGGCCCTTGTCCGACGAGGAAGTCAAGGCGCTCTTCGACCTGAAGACGGATAAACCTTTATCCAAGGCCAGGTAGATAGGGTGGGTGGCAGCGTCAAGCGCAGCTTGGCGATGGTCTTTGTGGCTGCTCAAGAACGCCATCGCCAAGGCCTGCGGCCTTGACGATGCCACCCGGAGTTGAGAGCTCTGTGCCCTGAATTCCTGGGGACTGGAAAGTGACTGTATGACCGGCCGGATGAGCCGGAAGGAGATGATCATGGGAACCGAACAGATGAGTCGGCGGCAATTCGTGCGCGATGTGGCGGTGACCGCGGCGGCTGTGGCCACCGGCCTCGGCACGACGGCCGCGGCACAGAGCGACACGTCGAAGATCCTGTGCTACAACCAGAACATGGAATATCGCCGTCTGGGCAAGACGAACCTCAGGGTCTCGGCCGTCGGGCTCGGCGGGCACTCCCGCAGCAACGACGACGAACGGCGCGACATCATCAGCCGGTGCATGGACGCGGGCATCAACTACATCGATGCCTGCTGGGACAACGAGGTCAAGCGTGACGCCAAGGCGCTCAAGGGCCGTCGTGACAAGGTGTACCTGGCGCTGTCGCACGGAGCCAAGGAGGTCCGCAGCGAAGAATTCCGCACCTCGAAGAAGCTCCTGGAGTCGCTCGACGAGTTACTCAAGGACTCGGGCCAGGACTACGCCGACCTGTGGCGGATCACCTGCCTGGAGCCGGGCGGTCGGCACACGTTCAACACGTCCTGCGAGATTGTCGACGCGCTCGAGAAGGCCAAGAAGCAGGGCAAAGCGCGATTCACCGGCTTCTCTTCGCACGACCGTCGCTGGATCAAGTTCATGATCGAGTACTTCCCGCAGGTTGAAGTCGTGTGCTTCCCGTTCACCACGATGACCAAGAAAGCGCCGGAGGACAGCCTGTTCGATGCATTGAAAAAGTGCGACGTCGGGGCGTTCGGGATCAAGCCGTTCGCCGCCGCCTCGCTGTTCGCAGGCGCCCCCGACGAGAACAATCAGCGCGGCCGCCTGGCCATCCGCTATATCCTCCACACGAACACCGTCGTGCCCATCCCCGGCATGAACAGTCCGCAGGAAGTGGAGAACGTCATCAAGGCCGTCACCGAGCGGCGTCAGCTTGACGTGAAGGAAACCGCCGAGCTGGAGCAGGCGGGTCGACAAACCTGGGCCAGCCTGCCCGTGAACTACCAGTGGCTCAAGAATTGGGAATATGTCTGACCGGGCATTGATTGATACTCAGGTATTCAGAGAAGCGTCTCTTTCCTCTGGGTGGCAGCGGCAAGGCCGAAGGCTTTGCCGATGGCGGATGGGCAAACCATCGGCAAGCCGCGCTTGCCGCTGCCACCCCGCACCACTGATTGCCTGCCTGAGGACCGGCAGCACCATCCTTGTGTTATGTTCGAGTCTGACATTCGCGGGGGGCATGTCCCTCGTCGCGGGGTGCGCGCGCACCGGCACTGTGTCACAATCCAGGGTCGAAACCGCACCGGCGGCTGCTGTGAAACCTGCGGAGCCGGAGCCGCTGCTGTTGCTGGATGAGCCGGCCGACGGTGCGTCGAGTGACTCCGGCGCCGACAACAGCCGGTGCTTTGTGTGCCACCTGAACTACGTGCAAGAGACGATCGCCGTCGCGCACGCGAAAGTGGACATCGGCTGCGCGCAATGCCACGGGCCGAGCGACGCGCACATCGCCGACGAGTCGTGGGCCTCCGGCGGCAACGGCACGGCCCCCGACATCATGTATCCCAGGGACAAGATCGATCCATCCTGCACGGCCTGTCACCCGAGGGAGAAGATCGACACGCCTTCGCATCAGGTGGTGTTCGCGAACCCGCCCGCGACGAAGGTCTGCACCGATTGTCACGGCGCCCACCGCCTCCCCCAGCGCCGCTGTACGTGGAAATGATGCGACTGCCTCGACAGACGGCGTCCCAAGGTGCACGATGCATTGGGGAGGCCCGCACAGGCCTCCGGGTGGCAGCGTCAAGGCCGAAGGCCTTGGCGATGGCGGATGGGCAAACCATCGCCAAGCTGCGCTTGACGCTGCCACCCAGGAACCTCATCCCCGTCGCGATCGAAACTAAAGATTGACAACGGCGCAAGCAGGACTTAAACGTTGCTCTTGGGCCGGGTGTCGTCCCGACGATGAGCGTTCTGGCAGGATCGTGCGATATGCAGACAGATATCAGTCCGGTTGGCGTGGACCTGTATTTCATCCCGGTTCAGACGCGGGTGCCCCTGAAGTTCGGGCCGGAGACCCTGACGTCCGTGATCTGTGCGCGGGTGTGTATGACGGTCGCCAACACGAAGGGACAGCGAGCTCAGGGCTGGGGCGAGACGCCGCTGAGCGTGCAGTGGGTCTGGCCGAGCAGCATCGGCTACCAGGAACGCTGTGACGCCATGCAGACCCTCTGCCGCAACCTGGCGGAGGCCTGGGCCGACTTCACAGGTCATGGCCACCCGATTGAAATCGGCCATCGTTTCAATGAGACGGTGCTGCCCCGCCTGCTCAAGAAACTCAATGCAGGCCGTGGCTCTCGCGCGGAGCCGATGCCGTGGCTGGCCGCTCTGGTCTGCAACTCGGCGTTCGACATCGCGCTGCACGACGCCTACGGGCAGATCCTCAGCCGTCCAACGTACTCGACCTACACGCGCGAGTTCATGAATGACGACCTGGCCCATTTCCTCGAGCCGGCCGGCGGCACCAAGGTCTCCTTCAACGGCGAGTATCCGGCGGATTTCCTGAATTTCCCGCATGCCCAGCGAATGCCCGCCTGGCACCTCGTCGGCGGCAAGGATTTGATCGATGCTTCGGAGTTGACGGGAAGCGAGCCGAGGGACGGCTACCCGGTTCTCCTGGCCGACTGGATCGAGCGCGACAAGCTGACGTGTCTCAAGGTGAAACTGCGTGGCAATGACGCCAAGTGGGACTACGAGCGATTAGTCAAGGTCGGGCAGATCGGCATCGAGCACCATGTCCTGTGGCTGACGAGCGACTTCAACAGCACGGTGACGGAGCCGGCGTACGTCAACGAGATCCTCGACCGGCTGGTGCTGGAGTATCCTCGCATCTATGGGATGATGCTGTACGTGGAGCAGCCATTCCCGTACGACCTGGAGGCCAATCGGATCGACGTGCACAGTGTCTCGGCGCGCAAGCCGCTGTTCATGGACGAGAGCGCGCACGACTGGACACTCATCCGGCTCGGCCGGCAGTTGGGCTGGACCGGCGTGGCGCTCAAGACCTGCAAGACGCAAACGGGCGCTCTGCTGAGTCTGTGCTGGGCCAAGGCCCACGGCATGACGCTCATGGTCCAGGACCTGACGAATCCCATGCTGGCGCAGATTCCGCACTGCCTGCTGGCCGCGCACGCCGGCACGATCATGGGTGTCGAGACGAACGCGATGCAGTTCTACCCGGCGGCCTCCGCGCCGGAGGAAGCCGTGCATCCCGGCCTGTACCAGCGGCGCAACGGCCAGGTCGACCTGTCGACCGTCAAGGGCCCCGGGTTTGGATACCGGCTCGAACAAATCAGGCGGCAACTGCCCGAGAAGGCAGCCGGCTTCTCGAAATGAACGAATCGAACGATACAAAACGTGTTGCGCAGACCTCGCTACGGCCATGTCACCCCCGCGAAGGCGGGGGTCCAGGATCATTCGAGGAGTTCCTGGATTCCCGCCTTCGCGGGAGTGACATCGCGTGGGACATCCCTGGGCTCGAAAGGCGGGGGCAACGAATGGAACAGTTGAATCCTTGAAGGATTCTGGAGTGATTGGAGATGGCGAAGCTGAGTGCTTTTGCGGATGAAGTGGTGGACGATTTTCGAGGGCAGGTCGAGTATTCGGTCAAGGAGAAAGTCGGGTACATCGAGCCGCGGTTCTTCAGCAAGAAGAACATCATGGACCTGACGCCGCCGGAGCTGAAGGACGCCCGCAAGCTGCTTCAGGACCACGGCCTGAAGGTCAGCGCGATCGGCTCGCCGATCGGCAAGGTCCGGCTGGACCAGCCCTTCGAGCCGCACCTCGAAAAGTTCAAGCATGCGATCGAGCTCGCCGAGTTCTTCGGCACGCCGTTCATTCGCATGTTCAGCTATTACGCCCCGGAGGGTAAGAACATCGACGATTATCGCGGCCAGGTCATGGAACGCATGGCGACCAAGCTCAAACTGGTCGAGGGCACCAAAGTCACGATGGTCCATGAGAATGAGGCCAATATCTACGGCCACTCGGCAAAGAATTGCGCGGACATGGCCAGGACGCTCAACTCGCCGAGGTTCCGCCTGGCCTACGACCCGGCCAACTTCGTCTGGGGCGAGAAGCTCGCGAACAATGTCGAGGTCTGCTGGCCCGTGATGAAGCCGTACGTGGTGCACATCCACATCAAGGACTGGAAGCTCGGCGCCAAGGACATCGGCAGCATGCCGGGCGAGGGCGATGGGCAGATCAAGCAGTTGCTGGCCGAGCTGGCCGCGATGAAATATGCCGGCTGCGTCACGATGGAGCCGCATCTGGAGGCCGGCGGCCAGTTCGGCGGCTCGACCGGGCCGGAGCTGTTCTCCAAAGCCATCGCCGCGGTCCGACGCATGGCGAAAGAAGTCGGCCTGAAATTGAATTGACATGTACGGGGTTGATGTTGGAGCGTTCCCGAATAGGTCACCCCCGCGCAGGCGGGGGTCCACTTCCGTACGATGGTTTCATGGATTCCCGCCTGCGCGGGAATGACATGACACGGGATTGGGCTCGGTGCCATGTCTACGCTTGCGTAGACATGCTCATTCGATGGTCAGGCATGCTTACGCAAGCGTAAGCAGGGCACCCGAGACGATGAATTTATTCGAAAGA
>Ga0316630_10000638_pt1 | contig 11558 bp, 17 predicted proteins | sample OWC_May_M1_C1_D6_FD_207658 | JGI IMG/M metagenome (GOLD analysis project Ga0316630, IMG submission 207658) | Wetland soil microbial communities from Old Woman Creek delta, Ohio, United States - OWC_May_M1_C1_D6_A | ecosystem: Environmental > Terrestrial > Soil > Wetlands | place: USA: Ohio...
GTCCTCAACCGGGAGGTAGTCCTCGCGGCGATACTGCGAGCCGAGCGGCTCCCGCATCGCCTCGATCAGCCCCGGGTAGAGCGCGCAGAAGGCGTCGATCGCCGGCCCGCGCGACTCGAGGCGCCGCGTCAACTCGGTCTCGACTTCGTCGACGAGCGCGAGCGGGACGCGGTGTGTCCCCGGCTTGAAGTAAGACGGGAGCCCGACGCGCTTCAGGTAGTCCTGCGCGTCCGAGTCGATCCGCTCGACGGCGCGGAGCGCCTTCGCCGCGTCGAGCGCCGCCTGCGGGACGGACTGGGCCTGCGCGCGGCGCTGCCGGCGCGGGACGAGGTGCTTCCGGAGGTTCAAGAGGTCCTTGTCGGCGTCGACCGTCACGGAGTCGATGTCGCCCTGACGGCGCTCGCCGAAGCGGACGCAGTCGAGCGCGAGGCCGATCGTCCGCGCGGCAACCGCGCGAGCGTCGACCGGGTTCGTCGTCGAGGTCTGAGTCGTCGTCGTCATCGTTCTTCTCCCCTTAGTGCGAGTGGCCGAGGTCGTGGGTGTGTCCGTCGTGCGTGTGCGCGTCGAGCGCGCTCCGGAGGTCGTGGTTGATGTCGGTCCGGCGAGCGCGCGTCGTCTCGCCGCCGAGGAGGTCCGCCGCGGTCCGGAGGAACGCGTCAGCCGAGGTGTGGTTCGCGCCGGAGATCCGCGGCGTCGTGAACTTGATCGTCCCGTCCTCGAGGACGGAGATCTCGATCACGTCCTGCTTGATGCCGTTCATTAGAAGCTCCTCTTCTTCGCTTGGAAGTGGACCGCCTCGCCGGCCGTCGCCTTCGTCTCGGCGAGCGACCACCCGAACTTCGACGCGACCTTCCGCGCGACGTTCGTCGAATACGCGACCTTGATCTCGTTCGCGTTCTGCGCCTGCTGGCCGTAGCGCGTCCGCGTCGTCAGCTTCTTCGCCTTCGCGTCGTAGAAGAGCTCGCCGTGCTCGTGGTGCGACGCGAGGACGCCGTTCGCGTTCGCCTGCGAGACGACGTAGCCGAGCGCGCGGAGCGCCTCGGCGAGGATGTCGACGTCGGCGACGTCGAGATTGACGGAGGTCTTCTGGACGGAGTCGCAGGGCATCTTAGCTCTCCTTCATGCCGCCGAAGGCAACGGCCGCGGCGACGTCTTCGAGGTTGATCGAGCGCGTCGAGCGCGTCGGCGCGTCGAGGTTCGCGGACGCGCCGCAGTAGAAGCCGGGACGCGAGACCGAGAGGAACCGGCCGGTCGCCTGCGAGCGGAGCCGCGCGACGACGTCGGCCGCGGAGACCTTCATCGGGATGACGAAGTCCGCCGCCTCGCGGAAGGAGAGGTCGAGGTTGTACGCGATGTAGAAGAGCGACTCGATCTCGGCGCCGGTCCACTCGGAGAGGTCCGGCAGCGGGTTCGCGCCCGTGACCTCGAGCTTGAACTTCTTCAGGTAGATGTCGACGATCGACGGCGTCTCGTCGGCCTGCGGGAGGTCGAAGTACCACTCGCCGTAGCGGCGGAAGCGCCGGCGGAGCTCCGTCGGGATCGTCGCCGTCGAGTTACAGGTCGCGATCCAGAGCGTCTGTCCCTGTCCGATCGCGTTCTGGACCTCGCACGCGCCGCGGATCCGCTCCTGCGATCCGCCCGCCGCCGAGACCATCATCGCGCCGAGGTCCCACTGGACGAGCTCGACGCCGAGCTCCGTCGCGAGCGCCTTCACGAACGCCGTCTTCCCGGCGCCGGGGACGCCGAAGAGCATCGCGCCCTTCGAGCCGGTGTCCTGAATGTTCGTCAGCATCGCGCGGAGTTGGTCCTGCGCGATCCCCGTGTTGTCGCCGGGACCGCCCGCCGCGCCGGCGCCCGCGACCGCCTTGTCCATCTCGTCGATGAACGCGATCGACTTGATCGGCTCCTTCGCGGTCGACGCGAGCCGGCCGAAGAACTTCTTGATCTGGCTGAGCCCGCCGAGGTTCGCGAAGGTATCGGTCCCGCGGTAGATCGAGAGCCCCGGGGTGTTCTCGATCGCGGCGCGCCGGCGGGTCCGGAGGTTCGCGAGGTCGAGCCCCGTCTTCTCGAGGCTCATCGCCGCGATCTGCTCGGCCGAGAAGGCGGAGAGACCGGCGAGCGCGTCGACGATCTTCTCGCGCGTCCGGTCGACCGGGACCGCGAGCTTCGCCGCCTTGTGGACGACGTCGAGGATCCGGCCGAGGTCCTCGCGTCCCGGGAGCGGCTGGTCGAAGGTGATCACGTCCTGCTCGAGCTCGACGGGAACGCGCGCCGAGGACGGGCCGACGCAGAGGAGGCACCGCTGCGAGGTCTTATACGGATCGCGGAGGTTCCAGATCGCCTGAACGACGTCCGGCGCGTCCCAATAACGGTTGGCGTTCAAGAAGAAGGAGACCGAGCCGCGCGGCGCCTTCGCGAGGAGCCGGAGCGCGTCCGTCGGGACCGCGGAGACCGCCGCGGGATCGTTCCCTTCCGTCAACTGCTGCGCCGCCGCGGCGCCCTTCGCGTTCAGCCCGCGGATCCCGCGGACGAGGTCCCACTGGATCGCGGCGTCGTCGCCGATGATCCCGGGGATCTGCTTCTCGCGGTCGCCGACGAGGTCGACGAGGAGCGCGGCCGGGTCCGCGGTCCGCACGAAGAGGATCGGCGTGGAGACCTTCCGCGCCTTCGCGATCTGCCCAATCAAGTCGTTGTTCGTCATCGTCGTCTCCCGCCCGCTGCCGGCTCCCCGCCGGCGCGAGCTCTCCGAGGTTAGCTGTTCAGGATCCGCGCCGCCGCCTTCGCCGCCTCCCACGCCTTCACCGCCGCCGGGTTCTCCTCGACCGGGAGCCCCTCGAACGGGATCGTCACCCTCGCGTGCGCCTCGGTCGCCGACGCGCTCTTGTGGTAGCGGTCCGCGACGACGTAGGCGGTCGAGTCGATCATCACAACGACGAGCTCGTCGCTCGTCCCCTCCGGCGTTCGCTTCTTCGCCATCTCTCTTCTCCTACTGCGCGACCGGGCGCGCGTGACGCGGGTTGTCGAACCACGACGGCGTCGCCGTCCAATACCTTCTCGAGTCGAGCGGCTTGTCCGCGGCGTCGACGAGGACGATCTCGTAGCGGCACCGGCGGTTGAGGCGGACGACCTTCGCCCGCAGCCAGACGTCGCGGATAACGGTCGAGTGCGCGACGACGCCGGGAAGGCGGTCGACGAAGCGCATCTCGAAGACGGTCCCGACGGTGACGTCCATCAGAGCCCCGCCTTCCCGACGAGCTCGAGCTCGCCATAGAAGAGGTTCATCCGAGCCGGCCGAACGCGGACCTCGTCGACGGTCGCGACGAAGAGCTCGTTCGTCGGCTCCCCGTCCTTCGCGACGACGGAGAAGAACCGGATGTTCGCGCAGAGCTCGCGAGGCGTCGGCATCCGACGCGGCGCGAGCGCGAAGAACCGGCGCGAGGCGCCGGTCTCGAGGTCGCGGAAGGTCACGTAGACGAACTGCCCGATCGGGCCGAGGCGATTCTCGGCGTCGGCGATCGTCAGCGCGGCGCGCTCGCCGCAATCCGACGCGTGCGAGCAGTCGCCGTAGTCGCTCTCCGAGCGCGACGGGCAAGCGCCGCAGAGCGCGGCGAGGTCGTCGGCCGGGTAGGACGCGCCGGGAGCGTTCGGCCCGATCGGTCCCTGATCGTAGAGGTTGATGTGCGGCGCCGGGTTCTTCTTCATCGTCGTCTCCTAGAAGAGCCGCGAGAACCGGCCGCGCGAGAACGAGAGGATCGCGGAGCCGATCTGGATCGAGCCGCCGTTGCCGGCGCCTCGGAGGTTCGACGGGTACGTCGCGCGGACGGGAACGCCGGCCGCGGCGAGCGCGCGGAGGACGTTCGCGAAGTCGCTCTCGACGACGCGCTTCGTCGGCGCCGTCCCGCGCTGGATGACGATGACGTCGCGGTAGTATCCGGCGTTCGCGCCGGTCGTCTTCGCGCGCTTCCACGGGGTGAACTTCGGCTTCGACATCGGGCTCTCCTTCCTCTCTCTCTTCTCTCTTCTCTCTCTCTCGTCTCTCATCAGTGCCTCCGGCGACGATGATATTATCATCCGACAGGACCGGGATCCAGCCTAATCCACCGACAAAACAGGCCCGTAACCCACCGTCGTTCGGTGAGTTACGGGCCGGGTGTGGATTGTTCTGGACGGATTAGCGGCGGCGCCGGCCGATTGCCCGCCGGAGAGAGCCGGCGAAGACGTCCCCGCGCCAGCTGTTCCGGCCGAAGGAGATCTCGCCGGAGGAGAGAAGCGCGAGGTCGAAGACGGCGATCCGCTCGCGGCCGACGTCGCGGTCGTAGTCGAAGATCACCGCCAGCATGGCGCGGTCGTCGAAGGTGAAGGTCGCGACGTCGAACGGCGCCGCCTCCCCGTTCTTGTGGCGCGCGAACGCCTCGAGGACGAGCGGCTTCTTCTCGACGACGGTCTCCGCCTTCGGCGCCTTCTTCTTCTTCTCGGTCATACGCGGACCTCCCTGATCGCGGAGACGAGCGCGGCGCGCGTCAGCCGCCAGCCGAAGGTCTCGTGCCTCGAGGTCCGGCGATCCGTCAGCGACCGCGAGACGACGCGACGCGTGACCGTGATCGGCTTCCGCTCCGCGACGCCGAGCGCGACGAGCTCGTCGAGCGCGAGCGCGACTTGCGCGAGCGGACGCGCGAGCGGCATCGCGGCGAGCGTCTCCTCCGCGGTGAACCACTCCGAGACGCCGCCGTCGACGATCCCGAGGTAGTGCGGCGCGATCGAGAGCGAGAGAAGCGCCTGCTGAACGAGTCCGAGCAGTAGCTCGTTGTCCGAGAGCTCGCGCTCAGTCGAACGGAGCGAAGTCGAAGTCGTCTCCATCGTCCTGATCCTCCTGTGCGGTAAGGCGACGCGTCGCGGCCCAGACCTCGTGCAGCACTCCGAGCCGCCGAGGATCGACCGCGCTCGCCGCGTTCTTGAAGTTGGCGTACGTCTTCGCCCGACGCGCGAGGCCGACGGCGATCCGGAGCCAGACGCGTTGCGAGACTTCGATCCGGTACGGGTAGTCAGCCCGCGGCGTCGCGACGATCGACGCGCGAACCTTGAAGACTGCGAGCAGACGCTCGAGGTCCGCTCGTGTGCGCGCGCGGACTTGAACGCCGGCGCTCCCGGGACGCGCGCGGACGATCGAGAAGAACCCGATCGTCGAGAACACCCACATCAGACGAGCTCCTTCCTCGCGAAGTCGCAGCGCATCGCGTCCTTGTCCTCGAGGATCGAGGCGAGCTCCGCCTCGAGGTCCGCGATCTCCGCGCGCTTCCGCGCGGCCATCTCCTCGAGCCGCGCCGCGAGCGCCGCGCGCTCCTCGACAGAGAGGTTGCGGAGGATGCTCGCGTATTCGACGAGCTCCTCCCTCCCGTACTTCTTCTCGAACTCCGAAGCGGTCATCGTCGCCCTCCTGCCGGTCGCCCTCCCCGGCGACACGGCAGGATGATATTAGCATGAGCGCCGCTGGCGCGCGCGCTCCCGAGCCGTCAAGGGTTCGGCGCCAACCAACCCTTCTCGACGTCCCACGCCGTCCAGAACTCGTCGCTCGCGAGGAACATCCCCGGCGAGACGAGGTCCGCGTCCCATCGCGTCGCGAACGGGTGGAACGGCGCGCCGTCCTTCGCGATCGCGAGGCGGTAGAAGCGCGTCGCGACCTCCGAACAGAACTGCTTGTCCTCGGACTGTTTGCCGATCGTGAAGAAGCGGAAGAGCCCCCAGACGTCGTACCGCTGCCCGGTCACGCCGCTGTGCGTCGCCTGATTGAACGGCTCGTCGAACCACGCGAGGCTCCGCGTCAGGTCGAGCGGACCGTCGAGCGGGCGAAGGATCGCGAAGAGCCCGTCGCGCCGGAGGTCATACGTCCGGACGCCTTCCTTGCGCGCCGCGATCGACTTCGCGCCGCCGCGGTAGACCTCAACGTGCGAGACCGGGCTCCACGTCTTGATCTTGATCAGCCACGGGAGCGGACCGCCGCTCGAGTAGAGGAGGCAGTCCCCGGGCTCGAGGAGGTCGATCTCCGGCGAGGTGAACGTCCGCGTCGTCTTCCCCATCGTCGCCTCCTTCTACCACTTGAACGGGATCTTGCAGACCGCCGCCTTCAGCGCCGTTAGGATCTGCGGGAGCGCCGCGTTCAGCTTGTCCTCGAGGGACTGGACCGCCGCGTTGAACTCCGCCTTCGTGAGGAGCTCGTCGATCCGGAGGTTGATCGCGTCGAGCCGCGCGTAGACCTCCGAGAGGTCCGTCGCCGTGAACTGGCACGACGTCGACGGCGGCACGGGCGGATCGACCGGATCCGTCGCGCCGTCGAGGTGGTCGACCGCCGCGACCTCCTCGAAGATCTGGCCCGCGAGGTCGATCGAGTCGGGATCCTCGACGAACTCTTGCTCGACGCTCCCGACGCTCGTCCAGAGGTCGAAGCCGATCATCGGCTTTACTTCCGGCCAGCCGCCCGGGACGACGACGGTCGCGTCGCCGGCGAGACTCGGATCGGCCGAGGCGCTTCCCGGGTTCTCGAGGCGCGCCTGCCAGTACGGGTTCCACCCGACGCGCGTCTTGAGGTCCGAGAAGACGTCCGGCGTCGTCATCTTGTCGTGCCAGTAGGCGAACTCGTCCGGCGTCGGCTTCCGCCCGTACGCCTCCGCGAAGCCGATGTTGATCTGCGTCGCGATGAAGTTCTCGTCGAGATACGGCGCGATGCACGCGATGACGTCGGCCGAGTGCGGGCGCCCGGGACCGGCGCTCTTGTGTCCCCACGTCGCGCCGTGCGAGAAGCGGAGTTGCTCGCAGAGCGCGTGTGTCCAGACGCGCGCGAGCTCCGTGTAGGGTTCGGGATCGGCGCCGGCCGGCGCCTTCGGCGGATCGCCCTTCTTCGCGCGGAAGAGCGCGATCGTCGTCTTCACGTCGTCCGGCAACTTCATCGTCGACCTCCTAACGGATGAACTCGGCTGCCCGGTTGAGCCAGCCTTCGATGTAGATCGCCTGCCGGGGATCGGCCGAGACGATCCGCCCGTAGAACATGATGCGGCGCTTGAGGACGCCGACGTAGACCTTCCGCGCGTCCGCGGCCGCAAGCGCCCCGAGCGTCTCCTCCCCGATGATGCCGTCGTCTTCGACGTTCAGCGCCCGCTGCAGCCAGCGAACGCCGCGCGCCGGCCCGTGATTGACCGCGGCGTCGAAGACGAGGTCGCGAAGGACGGCGTCGCCGATCTCCGAGATCCGGTGCTTATCGATCCACGCGAGATAGAAGGTCGTCGCCTCCTCGCGCGTCAGCCGGCGGACGTCCTCGACCGTGGCGATCGCGCCGCGCCAGTCAGCGAGCGTCTCACGGGTGATGCCGTACTTCGAGCAGGTCGAGAGCTCAACGACGAACCGCTCGCCCTCGCGCCGGATGACGTTCTCGACGATCTTCTCGTTCACGGTCATTCGAGGTCTCCGCGGATCGCGCGGAACCGCTCGAGCCGGCCGGAGACCGTCAGCGAGGAGATCAGGCGATACCGATCGACACGGTCCCAAATCGACGAGACCGTCAAGGTCATCGCGGCGGTCGCGCGGAGGAGGTTCCGGATCCCGATCGCGACGACGACGTCGGACGGCATCGTCTCCGGCGGTCGCGGGAGCGAGACCGAGACGAAGGCGATCACGCCGAGCAGCATTTGAAGGAGGAGGCGCATCCCCTCGCGTCGAACGGCCGCGCGCGCGACGATCTTCCTCGGCCCGTTCAGGCCAGCTGCCGCGACGGCGTCACAGTCCTTGAACGCGTCGCGGAGGCCGGCGAGCGAGACGATCACGCCGATGAACGAGACGAAGAGCGCCGCCCACGCGAGGCTCTCACTTGCGCCGAGGGTGATGTTCGAGAGCATCGGATCTCCTCCGTTGGATCTCGGCCTCGATCGTGACGGCGTCAACCCGTGCTTGTAGCGCGCGGAGCTTCTCGAGGACGCCTCGGACGCTCGCCTTCGCGCGTTCGTTCGCTGGCGCCTCTTCGTCGAGGCGTCGCGTCGCCGCGAGACTAGCAGGTCGGCTCATTGGGCACCTCCCGTGCCGTCGAGCTTCTTCACTACAGTATGCGCGAGACCGGAGACCTCGAGCGCGAGCGCCTTCCACTCGTCCCGGTCCTTCTCGAGCCGCGCGACGAGCTTGTCGTGCGAGTTACCGTAGATCCACCATCCCTTGTACCCGCCGACGAGGACAAGGACGAGGAGCGCCGTCAGCGGGAGGCTCGCGACCAACCGTGCCACCTGTTCCCATTCTGCGATCGTCATCGGTCGCTCCTAGCCGTTAGCCGGCGCCGCCCTTCAGCGTACCCCATTCAATCCCGCCTTCGTGGAAGCAGACCGCGTGCGACGACGTCTCCGTCCAGACGATCGAGTTGCCGGCTTCTCCGGCGACGCGCGCGTTCACCGCCATCCCTCCCTGTACGACGCCACCCGGCGGCGGCTGCGGACGTCCGAAGACGATCGAGCAGTAGGCGTCAGCGTTCGCCGTCGTGCCGGTCCCGTAGATCGTCCCCTCGTGTTCGGGCCGGTCGCAGTTGATCGCGTACGAGAGGTATTCAGCCGCGTTGTCGCTGATCGTCCCGATGAGGACCTCGTTCGCCGCGCCAGTCAGCGTCGTCTTGAAGGTGTACGTCTTCGTCCCGAGCGTGACCGTGTCGCCGTCGGCCATGTTGTCGCCGTCGTAGCACTTGAAGAATCCCCAAGCCGCGACGGGAGGCTCCGGCGGAGGCGGCGGAGGCGGCGCGATGACCTCGTCGTCGATGAGCTCGTTCAGGGTGCGCGCGCCCTCGTATACGTGCGTCACGTCGAGCCCGGTGAACGTCGCGGCGCGACGGTCAATGTCGAGCGCGACGGACTCGCACCAGATGATCCGGTCCGTCCACCCGGCGACGTCGACGCCGGCGAAGTGAGTGAGCCGGAAGAGGTCGCCAACGTCGACCGCCTCATACGCGCAGATCCCCGCGTCGAATGCGACGCGATAGATCGTCGCGGCCGAGCGGAAGCCGATCCATCGCTTCGCGACGTCCTCAGAAGACGCGCTGAGCGCCGTCGGGAGCGGCGTCGTCTGCGGCTCCGCGCTCATGAAGTCGAGGTCGAGGTCCGCCGGGAGCTCGTTCCCAGAGTCCGCCTCGGCGACGGTGTCGACATACGTCCCGTCGCCGCTGAAGAGGTCCGAGTCGACCGGCACCCGGTACGCGCGCGCGGTGACGCGCGTGATCGCTTCGTCGTCGAGCGCCTCGAGGCTGAGACTCCCGCGGAGGACGTCGTCCTGATCGCTGAGCCGCGGGAGCGCCGCGAGCGCCTCCGCGTCGAGCGCGGCGGGAAGGACCGAGACGAACCACTGATGATAGCGGTTGAGGCCGAGGCGGCAGTTGAGCGAGACGTTCCAGACCGCGAGCCAGTCGCGGATCGAGCGCGCGTCCGGTCCGATATAGGCTTGCCCGAGATAGCCGACATCGCCGATGTAGCGGACCGTCTCGGCCTGCGCGTCGACGAACGACTGCTCGTTGATCTGGCACCACCCGGGCTCCCAGTTGACCGGCGTCTGCGGCCAGACGCCGGTCTGGTAGTCGTCGAGGACGAAGTTCCTGAAGAAGTGCCGATACTGGAGGAACGACTGCGTGATGAGGAGCGCCGTCCCGTCGCCGTCGACCTCGACGCCGTCGACGTTCACGGCGAGCGTCTTCGTTCCGGCCGCGGCGGCGTCCGCCTCCGGTCCTATGCCTTGGATGATCGTATAGCGCCGGCCGTTGACGTCGATGAAGCCGACGCTCGTCGGCCAAGTCGACAAGCCGAACGCGTACCACGCCGCATATCCGACCTCGACGCCGTCGAGGAAGATCCCGGTCACTCCCTTACAGGCGTGGCCGGCGACAACCCACGTATGCGTGTTCAACCCGCTGTGGTTGAAGACGCCGACGTAGACGACCGGGCAGGCGCCGGTCAACCGCTCGTGCGAGCCGTAGATGATCGGGACCGGCTTGTTGAGGTTCGCGGCCGGGATGTTCGGGAAGTCCGTCGCGGTGAGCGTCCGCTTCGGCAAGACGCTGTCCTTCCCGCGCCGCGAGAGCTTGAGCCCGACGGCGTCGGTGAACTCGAGCTCGACCGCGAGGTCCCCGCGCGGCGTCCACGAGCGGAGCGCGCCGCGGAAGACGACCGTCGGCGTCGCGAGCGCGCGGCGGTCCGCGTCCGAGACCATCCGAACGACGACCGGCGTCTCGCGGAGCCCCTTCGCGAGCGTCAGCACGTGCCGGACGGATCGGTCGGTGTCCGCGAGCGAGACCGCGATGTCGTTCGCGCTCCACTGCCCCGAGAGGTCTGAGACCGTTCGCGTCGCCGTCCCGAACGAGAGGACGCGCCCGTCCTTGAAGCCGAGGTAGTACGACGAGGGATCGGGAAGGTCGACCGACGAGTACGTCGTCCCGACGACCGTCGGTGGCTCCTCTGGCGGCGGCGGCTCGCCCTGTTCGCCGACGATGAGAACCTCGATCGGCGCTTGCGAGACGCGCGTCCAGACGACCGGCTCCGGCCCGCGCGCCGTCTCGAGCGGCGCTTGCGACACGCGCGCCGTCGCGGTGTCGCCGTCGAGGAGCGTCTCGACCGGAGCTTGCGAGATGCGCGCGTCGCCCATCGCCTAGACCGTCACCTTGACGCCGAACTCCGAGCCGTCGACGTCGGCCACTTCCCACGCCGCCGAGTCCTCCGGATTCAATTCCCACAGCGCGAGCCAGTAGGTGTAGCCGATCGACAGGTAGTGATTCGTCGCGTGGACGCGGTTCGTCGTCGCCGGCCGCGCGACCGCCGCGATCGCGCGCGTCCCGCTGTCCGACTTCTTCGCGCACAGGTTCATCTGAACGCCTTTGATCGTGCCGGTATAGCCGAGCGCCGGGTAGTTCCACGTGTCGACATGATCGAGCGTCGACGAAGAGACATAGTCAGTGTCGTCGTTCGGCGTCGCCTCGTCGACGAGCGCGCCGTGATCGGTTCCGGTCGAGCAGGTGAAGTCGGCGTTCGCGCCGGCGTCGACCGCGTCGGTTTGCGGGAGGAGCGTCACGACGCGTACTTCGCCGAGGAGGTCGTTGTTCTGCGCGCCGCTCCCGTCGGCCAAGTACATATCGTCGATGTTGGCGCCGGCGAAGTTGAACCGACACCAGTCCCACCCGGCCGAGGTCCGGTTCTGCGTGTCCTGTCCCGTCAGGTCGATGACCGTCGCGCCGTTGCACTTGACGAGGACGGTCCCGGCCGAGTTGTCGATGTAGACCTTGAACTCGATGTAGTTCCACGTCCCGTAGCGGTAGACGTTGGGAGCCGAGGTCGCGAGTACAGTCCCGCCGCGGTCGACCGTGATCGAACCGTTCGCGTTGACGGACAAGTAGACCTGATAGAAGTCGTGATTGCCGAGCCCCGGTCCCATGCCCATCCCGTTCGACGAGGCGAAGCCGCAGAGGAACGTGTTCCCGCTCGCGACGACCGCCTTCGCGACGTAGCCGTTGCTGCCGTAGCCGCCGGTGCGCCCGCCGGTCGCGCTCATAGAGTGCA
>Ga0316630_10000640_pt1 | contig 11554 bp, 8 predicted proteins | sample OWC_May_M1_C1_D6_FD_207658 | JGI IMG/M metagenome (GOLD analysis project Ga0316630, IMG submission 207658) | Wetland soil microbial communities from Old Woman Creek delta, Ohio, United States - OWC_May_M1_C1_D6_A | ecosystem: Environmental > Terrestrial > Soil > Wetlands | place: USA: Ohio...
CGCGACAAGCAGATGGCCGTCAGCGCTTCGGCCTCGAGCCGGCCCCAGTGGTATGTCGGGGCCTTCCAGTTCAACGCGACGCCCCGGCTCGACAAGGGCGTCAAGCCCGAGGATCTGGAGAAGGAGATCTGGGCCGAGATCGATAAGGTCAAGAAGGACGGGCTGACCGAGGAGGAGCTTCAGAAGGCCAAGAACAAGGGCGAGGCGGCCTTTGTCCGCAGCCTGGCGAGCACCGCGGGATTGGCCAGCCGGGTCGGCCGGGCCGAGCTCAAGCGCGGCTGGCGGTCCATCCTGACCGACCTCGACGGCCTCAAAAAGGTGACCAACGACGACATCAAGCGGGTCGCCGCCAAGTACTTCGTCAAGGACAACAGCCTGACGGCCATCTACACCCGGAAGTCGGGCCGGTAAGGAGGACGCCATGAAAAGAACCATCATCGCCATCCTGGCCCTCACGCTCCTCTGCTCCGGACTGGGGCTGGCCCAGGCCAAGCATCCCTCCGAGCTCAAGTACCCCGGCCTCAAGTACGATCCGCCCGATCCGAAAGCGTTCCGGACCGTTTACGCCGGCGGGATCCGGGCCTACGTCCAGGAGGACCACGGCCTGCCGCTCTTCAACATCACCGCCGTCTTCAATTGCGGGGACCTCTACGTCCCCAAGGACAAGGCCGGCCTCGGCCGGGTCCTGGGCGATCAGCTGATCAAGGGCGGCACAGCCAGCCGCGAGGGAACGGCCATCGAGGAGCGCATCGACTTCCTCGGCGGCTCGCTCAACTTCATGGTCCAGGAGAGGACCGCCATGCTGAGCCTGTCGGTCCTGACCAAGGACCTCGATGAAGGTCTGGCCCTCTTCTTCGACGTTCTTCGCAACCCCGCCTTCCGCGAGGAGCCGCTCAAGCTGGCCAAGGCCCGGTTCATCGAGCAGCTCCGGCAGGCCAACGACCAGCCGAACGCCGTCCTCAGCCGGGAATATGAGAAGGTCCTCTACGGCGACAACGCCCTGACCTGGCAGCCGACCAAGGCCACGTATGAAAGCATCGGCGTCGCCGACCTCAAGGCCTTCCACGCCAAGCACTTCACACCAAGGAACGTTATCCTGGCCGTGGCCGGCGATTTCACCAAGGCCGCTCTCAAGGCCAAGATCGACAAGCTGGCGTCCGGCTGGAAGGGCGGCGCGCCTGCGCTCCCGGCCCTGCCGAAGAGCTTTCCGTCCCACGAGCCGGGCGTCTATTTCATCCAAAAGGCCATCAACCAGGGCTATATCAGCCTGGGCCACCTCGGCCTCGAGGACACGAACCCCGATTACTTCGCCGTCCAGGTCATGAACTTCATCCTCGGCGGCGGCAGCTTCACCTCGCGGATCACGACCAAGGTCCGTTCGGACGAGGGCCTGTCCTACAACCAGGGCAGCCGGTTCGCCTATCGCTGGGGCTTCCCGGGCACGTTCTCCGGCTACGTCCAGACCAAGTCCTCGACCGTCGGCTATGCCATCTCCCTCATCCTGGCCGAGTTCGACCGCATCCGCAAAGAGCCGGTCTCGGACGCCGAGATGGAGACGGCCATCAACTACTACCTCGAGAGCTTCGCCGACGGCTTCCAGTCGTCGCTCCAGACCATGATGAGCTTCGCCAACCTGGAGATGACAGGCAAGCCGATGGATTACTACAAGACGTTCCGGTCGAAGATCCAGGCCGTTACCAAGGCCCGGGTCCAGGAGGTCGCGCAGAAGTACATCCACCCCGACCAGGCCGTCATCATGATCGTCGGCGACTTCGAGCCCTGCAATAAGGGCGGCGACAAGTGGCCCGGCCCGCTCGACAAGCTGGGCAAGCTCCACAGGATCGATCTGATCGATCCGATGACCGGGCAGGTGGCGAAGACGCCGTAGGGCCGCGCAAGAACAGATGACCGATCCCGCATCGAACGGCGTCGTCGTCCGCGAGCTCGAGAGGCACTTCCGCGGGGCGTCGCTCTTGCGGCCGCTCCGCGTCCGGCGCCACGAGCGCATGGAGATCCTGGACTACGAGGTCCGGGGTGTCTGGCCGCCGCGGCCGGCCCGGGTCAAGCTCTCCATCGAGCGGCACGTCGGCGGCGGCTTCGCGGGGCAGGTCTACAAGGCCCGCGCCCTCGAGATCGACGCGCCCGAGGGGCCCCTCGAGGGTCTCGCGCGGGGGGGCGTTTACGCCTTAAAGGTGCTCGTACCCGTCTCCGGCTTCGGCCGCTTCATCCGCAATTTCCTTTACGGCATCGGCTTCCAGGCCCCGTTCGCGCCCCAGGTCAACCCGGACGCGGCCAGGGCCGGAGCGCTGTGGCAGAAATTCATCCGCCGGGCCGCGCGGGAACGGCTGGGCTCGGAGCGGGCCGTGGTCGACGTTCTGGCGACCCTCGTCGATCCGGTCCTCGGCAGCTGCGGCGAGCTGAGCGAGTGGGTGGACGGACGGCTCTGGCGCTACGAGGTTGACGACGGCCTTTTCGCCCGGCTCGACTGGAAGCCGGGGCGGCCGGAAGAGGGCCTCGGCTCGCCCGAGTACCGGGCCAAGCGGACGTTCATGAAGGGCCTCGTCGACATGATGCGCGACCTGGGCGCCGAGGAGCTGGCCCGCCAGTACGAATGGTGGACGATGAAGAGCCAGCCGAACGCCCTCAAACGCCTGGAGGCGGACGGAGACCCCGGGCGCGGCCTCGTCGCCGTCGACTTCCGGGCCGGCATGGCCCTCCTGCCCGTTCTGCCGCAGTGCCCGGCCGACTTCAAGCTGATCGCCAGGGGCATCGCGCGGGGCAGTCTCGTCCAGTTCGACCGGGGCGACGTCCGCAAGCTCGAGAGATACGCGGCCGCCCGCCCGGCCGTATTCGGCGACATGGCCGGCGCGCTCGAAGAGCTCAAGCGGACGGACCGGGCTTACCGGGACTCCCTGCCCGACATTACTCACCACCACATCAGGCTCGTCACCAAGCCGAAGCTCTGGACGGCGATCCACGCCGCCTGGGTCCGGGGCTGGGAGATCCGCAACATGGCCGATGGGGAGGCGGCCGCGCCCCTGCGCCGGAACCGCTTCGCCGCGATCCTCTTCGTCCTCCTCGGGCTCCTGCCCCTCCTCACCCCGGTTCTCTTCCTTCTCCGTTTCCCGGGGAGGTCGGCCGGCCTCTGGCTCCTTTGGCTTTTACCCCTCCTCGGTCCCTTCGTCCGCAAGCTCTGGGGCCGCGGGGACGTCCGCCGGCACTACGCCGCCCTCTTCACCAGAGCCAGCTACCTCGGCCGGGCCTTCCGGGGCCACGTGGCCGAATCCCTCATCGGGTGGTTCAGGGCGGGCCGGGTGAGCGACCGGCGGGCTTTGGCCATCGCCGAGAGGCCCGGACTCTACGTCCTCAACCGGCCGCTGGCCTTCCTCCCTCCGGGTGTCCACCGGTTCCTGACGGACAAGACCTACTTCAAAGAGCGCCTGCACGCCATGTTCGTCAAGCCGGTCCTGCTCTACTTCAAGCCGGCCGTTCGGGTGAAGTGGCTCCGCGACATGATCGAGGAGGGCCGCAGGAACGGCATGCTCAGCGACGCGGACGCCGCCCGCATCCTGGCCCAGGTCGACGAGCCTTACATCCAAAAGTATTTGAAGAGCCTGGCCGTCCACATGGCCACGCTGTTCCTTTCGGAAACCGTCTTCCTGACGATCGCGGTGATCTACGTCCTGGGGCACCCCGAATTCGGCTGGGCCGAGGCGACGGCCCGGGCGGCGCTCATCATCGGCGCGTTCAACCTTCTGCCCGTGTCGCCGGGCTCGATCGTCAGGGGCGTCTATGTCGTCTATCTCTGTATCAAAGAGAAGAACATCAAGGACTACCGGCTGGCCCTGCCCGTCAGCTTCTTCAAGATCATCGGCTACCTGGCCTTCCCGCTGCAGATGGCCTACCGCTTCCCCGAGCTGGCCCGGTTCATGGCCGGCCACTGGGCCACGGAGGCCGTCCACGTCGTCCCGGTCTTCGGCGAGCGCGGGGCCTGGCTCGAGCACGCCGTCTTCGACGCTTTCTACAATTACCCGCTGAGCCTCGGCATCAGGATCAGGAAGCGGGACGAGCTGGCCGCGGCCGGAAAACCGCGGTGGTGGGCCATCCCGGCGGCGACCCTCATCGGCGCCGTCTTCACGGCGCTCGTTGACTTCTTTTTCGTCCGCTCGGCCGGACGCGCACCGATCCTCAAGGATGTCTGGTGGCTAGCGTTCCTGGCCCCTATCGGCGCGGGCTTCCTGGCCTCGCTGTGGACGCGGCGGAAGAAGATGGGCAAGCGTGTGGCGGCCGGGATCACGGTCGGGGCCCTCGTCGGATTGGCTTATGGACTCGTCAATGCTTTCCTGACGCCGCTATTCCCCGGCTTGATCTCAGCGGCCGGGACGGCCGGAGCGGCTACTGCGAGCGGCGCTCCGGTCCTGGCCGTCCTCTGGAAGACCTTTATCTTCGCCCTGTTGGCGATCCCCGGCGCCTTCGTCGCCGAGACCCGCCCGCCCCGCGCCTGATCGATTCTTCTGACGATCGAGGGGCCTATTGACCCGATCAGCCGCCCGCCGCGGTCCCGGGCCGCCGGATCCCAACTTTTTGACTTTCGTCCCCGGCCGGAATATTCTCTTTTCCTATGAGGGGACGAGTTGCTTCTACGTTCGCGGCGAGCGATCCCAGGCCGAGCGCATAAAGGAAATTCCTATTGTATTCCGCGATCAATAAACGTCTTTCCTACGGGGCTTCATTCTCCCTGGTGATCCTGTCCGTATGGGCCCTCGGCGCGGCCCAGCCGGCGGGTCCTCCGACCGAGATCGGTTTCTTCGACTCGAACGGCGCCAAGATCCGGTATGCCGTGGCTGGCGAAGGCGAGCCGGTCGTGCTGATCCACGGCTGGATGGCGGATGCGAGCATGTGGGGAAGGGACGCCAAAGGAAACCCGAAATTGAACCCCCCTCCGGGCTTCCGGCTGATCGCCCTGGACTGCCGGGGACACGGGCAGAGCGACAAGCTTCACGATCGTGCGCTGTACGGGCCGGAGATGGCGATGGACGTGATAAGGCTGATGGACCATCTAAAGATCCCGAAGGCGCAGCTTGTCGGGTACTCGATGGGCGCGTTCATCGTCGGCAAGATCGCCGCCACCCACCCGGACCGGGTGATCAGCGCGGTTTACGGAGGCCAGGTCCCGCTGGTCATAGGAGCCCCGCCGTCGGGGTCCCGGGAGACGGCCGTCTTCGCGAAAGCCGCAGAGGAAGGGAAGGGCATGGGCTCTTACATCCTCGAAGTCTTCCCTCCCGGGAGACTCAAGCCCACCCCGGAACAGGCCAACGTCCTGGCTGAGTTCATGCTAAAGGGCAAGGACGCGAAGGCGCTGGCCGCGGCCGGCCTCAGTTTCGATGATCTGCAGGTTGCGGAGAAGGACTTAGCCGCCTGTCCCGCCCCGGCGTTGTTCATCTACGGTTCGCTCGAATCGGAGCACCTGAAGGGCCGGGTGGAGGCGTTGCGGAAGGCGCTGTCGAGGGCGGATGTCGTGGTGATCGAGGGCAGCGACCACGTTACGGTCCTGACGCGCTCCGCGTTCGGGGATTCGATCCGGGAGTTCCTGCGGAAGACGTCTCCGGCGGCTTCAAGCACGAAGGCTGGGCGGACCCGAGGACTTATCGATCCTTGATCTTCAGGCCGAGCTCGTCGAGCTGGCGGGCGTCGACCGCGGAGGGCGAGCCGGTCATGAGGTCCAGGGCGCCGGTCGTTTTGGGGAAGGGGATGACCTCGCGGATGGACTCCTCTCCGGCGAGGAGCATGACCAGGCGGTCGAAGCCGTGGGCGATGCCGCCGTGGGGCGGGGCGCCCAAGCTCAGGGCTTCGAGGAAGTAACCGAACTTCTCCTGGGTCTCCTCGTCCGTCAAACCCAGGGCCTTGAAGACGCGGCGCTGAACGTCCATCTCGTGGATCCGGATCGAGCCGCCGCCGACTTCGATGCCATTGAGGACGAGGTCGTAGGCCTTGGCCCGGACCTTATCGGGCGCCGTTTCGAGGAGGCCCAGGTCCTCGTCCCGGGGCGAGGTGAAGGGATGGTGCATGGAGACGAAGCGACCCTCCTCCTCGCTCCACTCGAAGAGCGGGAAGTCGGTCACCCAGCAGAACTCGAGCCGGGCCTTGCGCGCCGCGTCATCGGCCGGCCAGGTCCGGCGGATCTCGCCGAGGGCCTTGAGAGCCGTATCCTTCTTGTCGGCGATGAGGAGGGCCAGGTCGGCGTCGCCTCCGCCGAGAGCGGTCCATATCCTCTCGAAGCCGGCGTCGGCAAGCTTGAGGGACGACTTCCAGCCGTCCTGCTTCTTGATCCAGACGAGGCCCTTGGCCCCGAGCGACTTGGCCTTGTCGCCGAGCTTGTCGATCTGGCCGCGCGAGAGCGCGCCGGCCCCGGGGACGAGCAGGCCCTTGACCTCGCCGCCCGCGGCGACGGCGGCCTTAAGGATCTCCGAGCCGGCCGCGTCCGCGACGGCGGTCAGGTCCTTCATCTCGAGCGGCACCCGCAGGTCGGGCTTGTCGGAACCGTACTTCTCCATGGCCTCGGAGTAGGGCAGGCGCGTGAACGGCCGCTCGACCTTCCGGTCGACGAGGGCAAACAGGACCTCCATGAGCCCTTCGTTGAGGGCGAAGAAATCGTCGAGGTCGATGAAGCTCGTCTCGACGTCGATCTGGGTGAATTCGAGCTGGCGGTCGGCCCGGAGGGCCTCGTCGCGGAAGCAGCGGACGACCTGGAAATAGCGGTCGAAGCCGGAGACCATCAAGGTCTGCTTGAACTGCTGGGGCGACTGGGGCAGGGCGTAGAAGCGGCCCTTGAACATCCGGCTGGGCACGAGGAAGTCGCGCGCCCCCTCGGGCGTCGGGTTGGCCAGGATGGGCGTCTCGATCTCGAGGTAGCCGTGGCCGCTCATGTAGTTGCGGACGGCCAGGGCCGCTTCGTGGCGGAGGCGGATCTGGCGCTGCATCTTGGGCCGGCGCAGATCGAGGTAGCGGTACTTCAGGCGCAGCTCCTCGGAAGCCTGGGGCGGGTCGGCGACCATGAACGGCGGCACCTTGGACGCGGCGAAGACGCGGAGCCCCGTCGCCTCGACCTCGATCTCGCCCGTGGGGATGTCCTTGTTGACGGCCGAACGGCGCCTGACGCGGCCGCGGACGCCGACGACGAACTCGTTGCGGAGCTTCTTGGCGTCTTCGGCCAGCTCCGGACGGTCGGACTGGAAGACGATCTGGACGAGGCCCTCGCGGTCGCGGACGTCGACGAAGACGAGGTGGCCCATGTCGCGGGTCTTGTGGACCCAGCCGCAGACGGCGACCTCGAGGCCCTCGTCCGCGGCCCGGAGCTCGCCGCAGTAATGGGTCCGCTTGAAAGACGGGCCGGTTTCGTTGGGTGCGCTCATGGGATCCCCCGAACGATCAGCTTTCGCGGAGGAGGGCCAGGAGCTCCTCCCGGGTGCCTTCGACCTGGCGGCCGGTCGCCATCGTCTTAAGGCCGAAGCGGCCCTTGGCCATCTCGTCCTCGCCGACGATGAGGACCCAGGCAGCTTGGAGCTTGTTGGCCCGGCCGAAGTGGGCCTTCATCCCCCGGTCCTTGAACTCGACCAGGCACTCGACGCCGTTCGCCCGGAAGAAGCGGGCCAGGATAAGGCCGGCTCTCATGGCCGCGTCGCCGAGATAGGCGACATAGAGGATCTTCCGGAGCGGCGCCGCGATCTCGGCGACGGAGAGCACCCGCTCGATGCCCATGGCGAAGCCGGTGCCGCAGATGTCCGGCCCGCCGAAGTCCTTCATCATGTCGTCGTAGCGCCCGCCGCCGAGGAGGGCGTTCTGGGCGCCGAGATGGGAGGAGACGATCTCGAAGGTCGTCTTGGTGTAGTAGTCGAGGCCGCGGACGAGCCGGGGATCGACGCGGTAGGGGATTTCGAGGACGTCGAGATAGGCGCGGAGCTTGGCGAAGTGGTCCCGGCACTCCTCGCACAGGAAATCCTGGATGCTGGGGAACGACGCGGCGATCTCCCGGCAGGCCTCGACCTTGCAGTCGAAGATCCGGAGCGGATTGGTCTCGGCCTTCCTCTGGCAGTCGGGGCAGAGATCGGCCCGGCGCTTCCCGGCGGCCTCGCGCAGGGCGGCGCTGTAGGCCGGGCGGCAGGCCCGGCAGCCGACCGAGTTGACCATGGTCTCGGTCCCGGCGACGCCGAGCTTGCGGAGGAGAGCGTGGGCCATCTCGATGATCTCGGCGTCGACGGCCGCGTCCTTCTCGCCGAAGACCTCGATGTCGACCTGATGGAACTGGCGGTAGCGGCCTTTCTGGGGCTTGTCGTAGCGGAACATCGGGCCCATGTAGTAATAGCGCATGGGCGCGCCCTCGAGGTCGAGCCGGTGCTCCATGATGGTCCGGACGACCGAGGGGGTGTACTCCGGACGCAGGGTCAGGGATCGCCCGCCCTTGTCGACGAAAGTGTACATCTCCTTGGTGACGACGTCGGTCGTCGGGCCAGTCCCCTTCTCGAAGAGCTCGGTGGGCTCGAAGACGGGGGCCCGGAGCTCCCGGAAGTGATAGAGCTCGAACGTCTCGCGGGCCAGGCGCTCGAGGGCCTGCCACTTCTCGACCTCGCCGGGGAGGATGTCCTTGGTCCCCTTGACGGCGGCGAGCTCTTTCTTGGCGGAGAGGTCTTCGGTCACCGTTCCTCGATGACCCCCAGCTTGCGGATCTTGTTGTAGCGCTCCTCGAGGAGCTCGTCGACGGGCTTGCCCTCGAGCTTCTTCAGCGCCTGGTAGAGGTGTTTGTCGACGTTCTTGAACGTCTGTTCGGGATCGATATGGGCGCCGCCGGGGGGCTCGGGGATGATCTTGTCGATGATGCCGAAGCCAAGCAGGATCGAGGCCCGGATGCCCAAGTTCTCGGCGGCGTCCTCGACGTGGTTCTGGTCCTTCCAGATGATGGAGGCGCAGCCCTCGGGCGAGATGACGGAGTAGAAGGCGTGCTCGAGCATCATCAGCTGGTCGCCGAAGCCGATGCCCAGGCCGCCGCCGCTGCCGCCCTCGCCGATGACGACGTTGACGATGGGGGTTTTCAGCCGGGCGATGGTCTTCAGGTTGTAGGCGATGGCCTCGGCCTGGCCGCGCTCCTCGGCCCCGATGCCGGGGTAGGCGCCGGGGGTGTCGATGAGGGTGATGACGGGAAAGCCGTACTTCTCGGCCTGCAGCATGACCCGGAGGGCCTTGCGGTAGCCCTCGGGGTTGGCCTGGCCGAAGTTCCGGTCGATCCGGGCCCGGGTCGTCCGGCCCTTCTGGTGGCCGATGATGGCCACGGTCCGGCCCTTATAGAAAGCCAGGCCGGCGACGATGGCCGGATCGTCGGCGAAGCGGCGGTCGCCGTGCATCTCCATGAAGTCCTGGAACAGGAAGGCGATATAGTCCAGGGTGTAAGGGCGCTTCGGGTGGCGGGCGATCTGGACGATGTTGACGGTCGTCAGCTGGGGCAGGATCTTGGCCCACTCTTTCTCGATCTCCCGGCGGAGGGCGGCGATCCTCTCCTTCTTGTCCAGATCGTCGGTCTCGTTCAGGGCGTCGATCTGTTCCTTCAGGGACAGAACGCCCTTTTCGAGGCTATAAAAATCCGCCGATTTTTCCATATTCTGCTCTTTCAGTAGGATACGGCCTGGGGCTATTTTAAGGGGGCGCTCCCGCCAAGTCAAGCCGCCTCGGGGATCGTCTCAACGAACGCGCCCCGCTCCGCTCGGGGTATTCCCTCCGTCGGCTCCAGGGCCATTCCTCCCTCGGCGTTACCCCCATCCGTGCTCGCCGCACCAAAGATCTCACAGGCATCAGCGGCTCCGCGCGGGTGGGGGGCCCCCACGCCGTTGCGTCATTGCCCTTCGCCTCCTCCGGGGATCCCCTTATGCAGGAAGGCCCTTGTTTCGACGACACCCCTCAGCCGAGATCCATCCGGTCGCCGCTGACGCGGCGCTATTTCTTCCGGCGCTGGCGGACGACCTCGAAGAGAAAGACGGCCGCGGCCGCGGCGACGTTGAGAGAGCCGACCTTGCCGGAGAGGGGGATGGCCAGGACCTTGTCGCAGGTCTTGCGGACAAGGGGCCGGAGGCCCTTTCCCTCGGAGCCGAGGACGATGCCGACGGGGCCGGTGTAGTCGAACGCGTACCAGGGCTCGTCGCCCGAGCCCTCGGCCCCGACGAGCCAGAGGCCCTTTTCCTTGAGCTCCTCCATGGCCCGGACCAGGTTCGGTACGCGGGCGACGGGGAGGTGCTCGAGGGCCCCTGCCGATACGGTGTCGACCGTCTCCGTCAGCCCGGCCGAACGCCTTTCGGGCAGGATGAGGCCGTCGACCCCGGCCCCCTCGGCGCTGCGGACGATGGCCCCCAGGTTCTGAGGGTCTTCGACCTCGTCGAGGATGACGACGAAGGGCTTGGCGGAGCGGGCCAGGATGTCCTCGAGGGAAGCGTATTTCTTCGGAGCGACCTCGGCCATGACGCCCTGGTGGCCTGGCGCGACCTGGTCGAGGCGGCGGACCGGGACGACCACGACCGGGACGTGACGGGCCTTGGCCTCGCGGATGACCTCGCCGATCCGGGCGTGGCCCCGCTCCTCCTGGACGAAGACCTTGTTGACCCGTTCGGGGGCGGATCTCAGCGCCTCGAGAAGGGGGTTGATCCGGATGATCCTGTCCATGGGGCTCCGCGGGTCATTATATGATAAAATGGCCGCCGAGACACGAGAGAGACGTCCCATGCCCGACAGCATCAAGATCGCCCGGATCGCGTTCGTCGTCGCGGCCGGCCTGAAGATCGCGACCGCGGCCCTGTTCCTCTTCATCTTCGTTTCCGGGGCCGTCCTCGTCGGCTGGGGGACGGAGCGCGCCGGCCTCCTCGGCAGCGCCCTCCTCGGGGCGGCCGGCATCTTCATGGCCGTCCTGTTCGCCGCCTTCGGCGTCGCGGACCTCGTCATCGCCGGCGGCATCGCCAAGGGCCGGCCATGGTCTCGCGTTGCCGGGACGGCCATGGCCGTCGTCCTTCTCATCGGCTTCCCGGTCGGCACCGTTCTCGGCGTCCTCGCCCTCCTGGGGCTCCTCGGCCGTGACGCCCGGGACTGGTTCGGCGCTCCGAGGATCTCGCGGCCGGCCGTCCCCATCCCCCCGCCGACCGTTTGAACCGCGTTCGTTGTCATGGTTCATCTCCCATTCCCGGGATTCCCTCTCGAGGCAGCGATGGATGTCGCCTCGAAGATCCCCGTGGCGGAAAACTAAAAACTTGTTTCAGATATTTCGCAGAAGTGCGGCTCCGAGTCGCTCCGCCGCACTTCTGCCGGGTCGCTCCCAAGAGTTCGCTTCCCGCCGCCGGGGGGCCGGGGAGCTAGAGGCGACATCCTGAGCAAAAGCCGTAGAGAGGGACCTCCCAGAGCCGGGAGAGTATCCATTTTGGTATCCTAGTATAATAGTAGGAATTAACCGCGAGGAGTCCGTCATGGCCAAGAGAAAGATCGTCGAGATCGACCGCGACAAGTGCAACGGGTGCGGGTTGTGCAC
>Ga0316630_10000641_pt1 | contig 11549 bp, 13 predicted proteins | sample OWC_May_M1_C1_D6_FD_207658 | JGI IMG/M metagenome (GOLD analysis project Ga0316630, IMG submission 207658) | Wetland soil microbial communities from Old Woman Creek delta, Ohio, United States - OWC_May_M1_C1_D6_A | ecosystem: Environmental > Terrestrial > Soil > Wetlands | place: USA: Ohio...
CCGGCAAGGAACAGTACCTCATTCCCTACTTCATCGCGGCGCATCCGGGCACGACCGACGAAGACATGCTGGAGCTGGCGCTGTGGCTCAAGCAGAACGGATTCCGCGCCGACCAGGTGCAGGCGTTTCTGCCGTCGCCAATGGCGACCGCGACCGCCATGTATTATTCGGGCAAGAACCCGTTGCGCAAGGTCACCGCCACCAGCGAGCAGGTGTACATCCCCAAGGGCCTGAAGCAACGCCGCCTGCACAAGGCATTTTTGCGTTACCACGATGCCAACAACTGGCCGCTACTGCGCATTGCCCTGCGGCGCATGGGCCGTGGAGACCTGATCGGCAGCGGACGGCATCAACTGATTCCGTCCTACCAGCCGGCCGGCACCGGGTTCGCGCCGGAGGGCGCGCGTGCCGGCAAAGCGTTCAAGACTCAGCATACCGGCCTTCCACATAACGAGCCGACGAATCCGGGCAAGCATAAGCCGCGTGCCAAGGCCAAGCCGCCGCGCCACATCAACCCCGGCAGCCCGACCGGCGCCGGCAAGCGGCGCAGGCCGCGTCAATGACGACAAGACGAGCGAAGCAGGGTCGCATTAACCGAGTGAAGTATTTTCTATCCGAGGTTTGTCTGGATGACTGACACAAGCGTGAATGGCAGGAAGCAAGGCTGGCTGGTTTCGCTATTACTGATACCGGTCCTGATCGCCGCAGCGGTGGTCGGGTTCTTTGTGTTCGTCGTGATTCTCGGTTTGGTACTGCTCGCCGCCGCCGTGCTGCTAGCGCGTCTGTGGTGGCTACGCCGGAAAATGCGCAATGCCGGAGCGAGCCAGGCGCTGGAAGGCGAATATGTGGTGGTACGCACGACCGCCAAGGATGGCGGGAGTGCCGGGCGCGAAGCCGTCCCTCCGGGGACAAACGCAGGAGCAGTGTTCCGGCCGACCGCCAGGGATGGCGGAAGTGCGGAGCGCGACGCCGACAGTAAATGAGGTTTCCTTCACTGGACAAACGCAGGAGCAGTTTTTCCGCCGACCGCCATGGATGGCGGGAGTGCGGAAAACGCAGGAGCAGTTTTTCCGCCGACCGCCATGGATGGCGGGAGTGCGGAGCGCGAAGCCGTCAGTGAATGAAGCCTCCTTCACTGGACAAACGCAGGAGCAGTTTTTCCGCAACGCGACGCGCGCGATAAGGATTTGCGTTGATCGATGCGCGGCCGTTCCGGCCAGCGGTGACCGACAGCAGGTTTACTGCAAGGTTCTGCCCTTGGACATCTGTTCCATCGCCATGCGTGTCAGCTGTTCGAGCGTGGCGCTGTCGGGCATTTCGTGGATGTCCGTAAACCAGACGTTCTCCACCTGACATTCATTTTCGACTGAATCATCGGTGATAAGTGGTCGGCCGATAAACACCCCACGCTGGCCGTTTTCCAGATCGATGATCACCAACTGCAGTGGCAACATTTTCATGATCAGGCCCTCTGTTCAGTGATCTGATACGGGCTGGCCGCTTCCATGACGGCCGGCAGGCAACCCGCCCCGGAACGACTTCACCTTCACCTCTATCTTCAGCATAAAGCATGCCATGGACGGATACAGGCCGGCGGTGATGCGCCGCAGGCCGTTCATCGGGATTCGGGTGCACAGTTCGGGTGCACGATTGGCAGATTATTGACGCATTATGCAGCGCCGACAGAAACGCCCGTCTTACCGGGGTGATCGGTCAACGCGCTGGTTTTCTGAAGGGAATGATGCGGGCAGATGTGGCGGGTCTGGTGGATGTGGTCGGCACAGGGTGGTTTGGATAGACGAGGAGGGTGTCGAGCGCAGTCTTGAGACCGTGACTGCCGAGCAGCGACTCCCACATCATCGAGGAAATCTTGAGGCATGCGCCCATCGGCGTGCGCGCACGGCGGCGCACCATATCGATGCGGAACTGCAATCCGCGCAGACGCTGCTGGTCGGGCTGTGGAAACTGGCGGAGAAATTCCTCGATCAGGGCCAGACGGCGCGCCTCAAAGGCAGACGGGTCATCCTTGGCCAGTCGCGACCAATCGTCGAAATCGAAGGAGAAACAAAAATCTGTCGCTGCCTGCACTTTTCCAACCCGGTTGCTTTTGGCAATAGTAAGAAAGAATGCCGGGCGAGGGAAGTGGGCGAGGGTCGAGCGGTCGAACAAGGTGGATGAACCTCACGTCCGGGAGCGGGACAGGCCAACAAGTTATTGATGTGAAACGGATTGGCAAAAGCCGGACAGAACGTGCCCGGAATTTCAAAGGGGCAAGCTTGGTTATTCACCGCGTTCGCGGCGCAGCTTTTTCAACCAGTCACGCTCAAGGGCGGCGACGAAGTTTTCGATGATCTTGAGCTGCGGGCGTTCGAGGTTGAGAAACTTTCCACCCAGGCGCATCTGCCGGCTGCGGCTGTCCTCGCCAATGAAGCACACCTCAAGCGCGCTGCGGATTTCCTGTTTTCCGTCCAGATGAATAATGCATTCGTCCCAGATGCCGCCTTGCTGGATATCGCCGGTCTTGCCGGGCTTGTAGCGCGTGCCGATGCCGCCTACCGAGATATCGAACAGCTGGCCCTCCAGTGTTGTGCCGTCTTCACGCGCGAGTACTACCGGAATCACGCGCGCCAGGCCGATGCGTGCACGGAAGCTGGTGCGTCGCTGTTGATAGCGCATGCCCTGTGGCATGGCCAGACGGTAATAGGCGATCTGCGCGCTGCTGCCTGTGTCGATGAGATCGGTGGTGAAACTGATGTCCACGCCCTGCAGCTGGGCGGAAATACCCAGGCGGCGCGCGCGTCGCAACGCCGCATTGCCTTCCGGGGGGTTGAGTTCGTCGAGCAGCAGATAACCTTCTACCGGATGCACTTCCAGCATCGCACTCAGGTAGGCCTGCTGCTCGCCGGGGATGGTGATGCGCAGCAGGACATGTGCTTCCTGCAGGCGTTTGAGTACGCCGGCAATTTGCGCTGGCAGCGTGATGAATTCATTTTCTTCGTGCATGCTGGATACGGCTTCAGGATGATCGGCCATGCCGGCCATGCCGGCCATGTGCCGTTGATCGTATAATAGTTATGCTAATACGAATCTTAGGTGCAGGCTGCACGCGGCACAAGCACACACCGGCGCAGGCGCGCCGAATGAACGTCAGGCGCTGGTAGGCGGACGGGTGGACGACAGATGGAGTGTGGCACCGGCGCGCGAGTACAGGCCGGCTTCCGGCGATTGTCCATGCAGAATGGCAAGCACATGCTGGGTATGGCGCAGGCCTGCCTCAACCATGCCGCCGTTGATTTCATTCTGACGGACGCACTCGGCCGCGATGCTCTGGAGCCGGGGATCAGTGGCGTGTACGGCGTTGCTGCTGTGATGCTGGATCCGGCTGAGGGATTCCAGTTCGCTGACCGCTGTGCGTTTCTCCTGCACGATCTGCTCAATCTGCTCAAGATCGCCAGACAGGAGCGCGGCGTGTTCACGCTGCAGGATGGCAAGCAACGCCTGGGTGCAGGCGAGCTGTTTTTCGGGGCCCAGGATTGTCATGTCGTTTTCGGTCAGCCCTTGTCGGTGCCGAACAGCGTGCGCTCCAGGGCAATGAGCTTGTCGGCGATGTGCACGGCATCCATCTTGTAGCGCCCATCGGCAATAGACTGACGCAGCTGTTCGACGCGCGCGCGATCGATTTCCGGAGCGCTGGCCAGCAGTTCGTCGAGCTGTTGCAGGCGGGTGGCGGTAGCCGTCAGATTCACGCTATCACTCGCCGCTGTCGCTGGGGCAGTGGGGCTGGGTGCCGGCGTTGCGCGGCTGGCGGACGGCGCGGAGCGGGTCGTGGACTTGCTGTCGTTCGTGTCCAGCGTCCGGGGGCGGAAACCGTTGATATCAGTAGGCATGGATTACTCCTCAGGTTCTTTGCCGGGGTAGCGGCCGGCACCTGTGAAAACTTTAGTCTCAATCAGGCGATTTCGCGAAATAGTGGGCAGTGGTCGCTCACATCGGCACCCGTACCAGGCCAGCCTCCAGTACCGTGGCTTGAATAATCTTCTTGGTCAATGAGTTACGTACTCGTATGGTTTCACCATTGGTCCCGTCGGCCAGGGCCTCGCCAGTGGCGCGGACTTCCAGCCCTTGGCCGGTGGAGACAATGGTCACGGTCTGTCCGCGTTTCACAAGCGGCGGCAGGTCCAGCAGGCCGGCGTTCAGTGCCGCGCCGGTGGCAACCGGATAACGCAGACGCTTGCCGATCGCCTGGGCAGGGTCAGTCAGCGCGCTGCCAGCCACGGCGGCCAGGTCCTGGCGACTGACCGTGACGTCGCTCTCAGTGAGTGGCACGCCGCGCGCCAGCGGGCGGGCCGCCACCAGGATGTTGGCAAAAATCTGTACGCGCACCGGGACATAGATCGACCAGGGAGAACTCCCGGGGCAACGCACGCCGACCGTGGTGGAGCCAACCGGCCGGCTGCCCGGAGGCAGCTCAGCGATCAGGGGCTGGTCGCAGCGTGCAAGCCGCAAGCGCGAATCGGGTATGCTGACCTCGATACGTGGTTCGCCACTGTAGGTGCGCGCGTGCGTCAGGATAAATTCGTGCGCGGTCTTTTGGATCGACGCCGCTGATTGTGACGATGCATCATCTGCGCCTGCGGGGAACGCGAACATGATCAAGGCAAACAGGGTGACGAGTCCAGGTATGGACTCGGTACGACGCCATGGATGGTGGAGGTAGACCGCGTCCGGAACAAGCGGTCGAGAACGCGTCGGGAACAAGCGGTCGACGAGTCCAGGGATGGACTCGGTAGAACGCGTCGGGAACAAGCGGTCGAGGCGGTGCATGGCGCGTCAGGATCGACCGATCTCAGCGGCGAGCTGATCGATATGCACGAACAGTTTTTCACTCAAGCCATCCATCTCTTCCAGTTTTCGGAGGGCGCTATCGATATTTCCCGCGGCGGCGAGCTCGGCAATTTCCCGGCCGAGCCGGTGTACGGCGACATGCGGCGCTTCCATGGCGCGGAATGCCGCTGATGTTCCATAGCGCGCCTGGCCATCTTTGCAATACCACAGGCCGAGACGACACTGGGTGTGATCCTTGATGTCGCCGTCGCTCAGGCTTTGTTTGTCGTGAATGGCATCAGTGAGGCGCACCTTCCACAGCAGGTGATCGGATTTTACTACCTGTAGCAGCAGCGCTTCGTGACCGAAGTCGGCCAGAAGTCCGAACTGGCGGCGGCTGCTTTCCGCGGCCTGGTGGGCGTGGCGGCTGATCGCCTCCAGCTGACCGTTTTCATTCTTCAGTGCGCTGGTGGTGGCCGCGAGGTTGCGCGCCATCTCCGCCGACACCACGCTTTGTTCCTCGGCGGCAGCGGCGATCTGGTGCACGCGATCGTTCACGTCGCGCACTACGGCCGTGCCTTCGCCAAACACGGTCGCCACAGTTTCGAGTGCCGTGGAACTGGCGGCGAGCCGTGCGAGGCTGGTGTTCACCGATTCGCTCACATTACTGGATAGCGAGTTCATGGTATTGGTGACGGTTTCGATTTCGCCCGTCGCCTGGGCGGTTTTGTCGGCGAGCTTTTTGACCTCGTCGGCCACCACCGCGAAGCCGCGCCCAGCCTCACCGGCACGCGCCGCTTCGATTGCGGCATTGAGCGCCAGCAGGTTGGTCTGGTGAGCGATATCGCGCACGATCGCGGTGAGTTTGTTGATCTCCCGGCTGAAGCCTACGAATTGCTCCATGCTGCGCGCCATATCGCGTACCGCGCTCTCGAGTGAGTCCATATCGCCCATGAGCGAGGAAATGCCCTCGTTGCCGGTGGCGGATTTCGCGTTGCTCTCGTCGGCGCGCTTCGCCGCATCCTGCGCGGCGCGCGAAATCTCAGTGGCGGTCGCCGCCATTTCCTCCACGGCTGTGGCGACATTGGTAACCTTGTCCATGATGAGCTGCGCTTCCTTGGAGAAGACACCATTCTTCGTCAGGATCGCGGTCGCCTGGTGGAGACCCTCAATGCCGGCCTGCGCCACTTCTACGAGCCGTGCCTGGTTGGTGGCTAGCAACTCCGTCACCGGCGTCAAGGAATTGGCGGTTTTCGGATGTTTTCCGGAAAGCTCTGCGAGCAGGCTTCGATCAGCCCGCAAGGCTGCCTGCAGTACCGGAATAACGCGGCTGGTTAAGAGAAAAATAGATGTTGTCACGGTCGACCCGCCTTTCTGTGAACTATATTCGATAGGACAGACGCCCAGCCTGCATGCTGTGTTCCGCCCCGGATACCCCGCTTAATGCAATTCCTGTGCCCGCGGCAAGCATGGTTCAAGCTCGGGAGCAGAGCGGCCGATATGTGCAGCACTGTCCATCCAATTCTGATTCTGCGACCGGAGAAAAATCCATGGCAGGGCTTCTCGAAAATATCGACATGCGTACCCGCCTCGCGGGCAATAACCGCATGGAATTATTGCTGTTCCGCATACATGGGCGACAACGCTATGGCATCAACGTGTTCAAGGTGCGCGAGGTGATTGAGTGCCCGCCGTTACGGCGTGTGCCGACGTCGCATCCGGCCATTCGCGGGGTGGCGACGATCCGCGGCCGCACCCTGTCGGTTATCGATCTCGGCAAAATGCTGGGCATGCGTGCAACCACCGACATGACCGGGCAGTTTGTGGTGATCACGGAATTCAATCGATCGGTCCAGGGATTTCTGGTGGGCGGGGTGGATCGGATCGTCAACATGAACTGGGAAGACATCCTTGCCCCTCCGGCAAACAGCGGCAAGGGCAGTTACCTGACCGCGGTCACGCGCATGGACAATGAGCTTATTGAAATACTGGATGTCGAGAAGGTGCTGGCCGAGGTTGTGCCCCGTTCAGTCGAGGTGTCGGAGGACGTGGCCTCAAAAATGAAAACCAGCGATAAACATCTGCCGCTGCTGGTGGTGGACGACTCCAGTACGGCGCGCAAAATGATCGCGCGTACCCTCGACCAGGTTGGCATCCCGTATCTCATGGCCGTCAACGGACGCGAGGCGCTGGCTCAGCTGCATGATCTGGCGGCTGACGGACAGCCGGTTTCCGGCAAGATTGGATTGGTGATCTCGGATATCGAGATGCCGGAAATGGACGGCTACACGCTGACGACCGAGATCAAGAAGGATCCGCGTCTCAAAGACCTGTATGTGCTTTTGCACTCGTCCCTGAGCGGTGTATTCAATGACTCCATGGTGAAGAAGGTTGGCGCCGATCAGTTTCTGGCGAAATTCAATTCCGACGACTTTGCGAGCATGGTGATGGAAGTGATTGAACGGACCCGTAGTGGCGAATCCGAACGGAAGACTTGAGAGCGCGCGCGACTCGTCCATGCCAGGCGGCGATGTAGGAAATTCCATGAATAGCCAGAGTGATTTCAGGGGCCCGGTTCACATGAAGATTCGAGGCAAGTTGTTTCTGATGCTGTTCCTGCCCGTTCTGGGCATGTTCGGATTCTCGGTATACGTGCTCTGGGAGAAGTGGCATGTGCTCGACGAGATGCAAACGCTTGGTGTCCTGTCGGATTTTTCCGTTAGCGCTAGCAACCTGACGCATGAGCTGCAGAAGGAAAGCGGCATGTCGTCCGGACATGTCGGTTCGCGCGGCGAGAAATTCGGCAAGGATCTGGACGCGCAGCGCACTGCCACCGACCGGAAGGTCGTTGATTTCAGGAGTTATGTGGAAACCCACCCGGAGGTCGGCATGTTCGTGCAGTATGCCGAGTCTCTCCGCGAGACGCTTGCGGAGATCGAGCGTCTGGAGGCGATGCGCAAATCGGTCAGTGCACTCGGCATCACGGACGTGGACGCCATAAACTACTACTCCGGCCTCAACGATGCGCTATTGCGTATCGTCGAGGACATAGCCACCAATAGCCCCGATCCCGCCGTCGGCCGGATCGCCCAGACTCGCGCCAGTTTTCTGCAGGTCAAGGAGCACGTCGGGCAGGAGCGTGCGCTGCTGAACGGCGCGTTCGCCGCAGGCCGGTTCGCTCCCGGCGTACATGGTAAATTCCTCGCGGTGATCGCCGAACAGGACACCTTTACCCACGTTTTTTTCCAAGGCGTCCTGGCCGGGCAGTTGGAGTTGCTCCAACGCAAGATGCAGGACAAATCCTTCGAGGAGATGACTCGGCTGCGTGCCATCGCCTTGCAGAAGGCCGGCAACGGCAATTTCGGTGTCGACCCGAACCACTGGTTTGACACCAGCACCCGCAAGATCATGTTGCTCAAGGAGATGGAGGATCGTCTGACAGACGACATGAACGCCGAAATTGCGCGCCTCGCGGGTGCGGCCAGGATGACCTTCATGATTGTCGTCGCCGTGACTCTGGTTTCGCTGAGCGCAGCGCTGGCGATCGCATTCGTCATGTTGCGCGGCATCACACGCCAGATCGGCACACTGCACGACACCATCGGGCAGATAGAAAGGGATTCTGATCTTTCGTTGCGTGCGCAGGTCAATTCGAGTGACGAAATCGGCGACACCGCGCGCGCCCTCAACGCGATGCTCGACAAGTTCCACAACAGCCTGTCGCAGGTGACCGATTCGACCTCGCGTCTCGCGGCCGCCGCCGAGGAGCTGTCGGCGGTAACCGAGCAGACCCGGAAAGGGGTATTGAAACAGCAATCCGAGACCGATCAGGTCGCAGCCGCCATGAACGAGATGGCGTCAACGGTGCAGGAGGTGGCGCGCAACACCGCGCAAGCGGCCGGGGCGGCACGTAGCGCCGACGAAAAAACCCGCAATGGTATTGATGCGGTGACCCATGCCATCGAGATGATCGATGACCTGGCGAACGAAGTGCGGGATGCCGCGAAGGCGGTGCGCAAGCTCGAGGATGACAGCAGCGATATCGGCAAGGTGGTGGATGTCATTCGCAGCATTGCCGAACAGACCAACCTGCTCGCGCTCAATGCTGCTATCGAGGCCGCGCGTGCCGGCGAGCAGGGGCGCGGTTTTGCGGTTGTGGCCGACGAGGTAAGGGTGCTGGCGAGTCGCACGCAGAATTCGACCCAGGAGATCCAGGCCATGATCCAGCGCCTGCAGGACGGGACCAAGCAGGCCGCCCAGGTAATGCTGCGCGGCAACCAGCAGGCCAAGGTCTGCGTGCGCGAGGCCGGCAAGGGTGCGTCCATGCTGGCCGCCATCTCCGAGGGCGTGGGAACAATTAACGAGATGAGTACCCAGATCGCGAGCGCTGCCGAGGAACAGGGCGCGGTCGCGGAAGAGATCAACCGCAACATTGTGAGCATCAGCCAGGTCACGAGCCAGACCGCGGATGGCTCGCGTCAAACTGCCGCGGCCAGCGATGAACTGGCGCAGCTCGCGGCACAGTTGCACACCCTGGTGGCCCAGTTCCGGTTGTGAGGAGCCAAATCGGTTTGAACCACGGGCAAGGGGAATGTATTTTCCACTTCGCCTCGCTCTTCTTCCCAGGCGGCTAACATGGCTGGTCTTGCCGCTATCCGTTCAAGGCCACGCGGCGGATGCAGTGTTGTGCCACATCGGGTAGACGGGTTTAATACACGGCAATGGTTACAAGCGGTCGGTGAATGAGTACATCCATATCGCAGGAGGAATACGAGAGCTTCCGCAGGTTTCTGGAGGAAGCTTGCGGCATCACGCTTGGCGACAACAAGCAGTATCTGATCGCCAGTCGCCTGGGCTCGCTGCTCAGTGAATACAAAATTTCTTCGTTGCATGTACTCATCGGGCGCCTGAAGAATGAGCGGCGCTCGGAACTTTACGAGCGCATTGTGGACGCCATGACCACGAACGAAACTCTGTGGTTTCGCGATGCCTTCCCGTTCGAGATTCTCAGGCAGGTGATTCTTCCGGAACTGACCAAGGCGCGCGCCCCGGGCACGCGGTTCTGGTCGGCAGCCTGTTCCTCCGGGCAGGAGCCGTATTCGATCAGCATGGTCATCGATGAATTCCAGCGCGCCAACCCGGGCGTACTCGCCAATAACGTGCAGATCATCGCCACCGACCTGTCGCCGTCCATGCTCGAGCTGGCACGGGCCGGGAGCTACGATGTCGCTGCCATGGCGCGCGGCGTCAGCGATGAGCGCCGCCGCCTGTTCTTCACGGAGCGCTTCGGCCGCTGGCAATTGAACGACGACGTGCGCCGGCGCGTGACTTTCAGCGAACACAATCTCCAGCTCGGCTTCGAGCCGCTCGGCAAGTTCCAGGTGATCTTCTGCCGCAATGTGCTGATCTATTTTTCCGCCGATCTCAAACGCAGCATCCTGGCGCGCTTCGCTGCCGCGTTGCAGCCCGGTGGCTACCTGTTCCTGGGTGCAGCCGAGGCCATCACCGGTTACTCCGACGCCTTCGAGATGCTGCGTCTGCCGCAGGGCATTGTGTATCGCCTGAAGCGCGCGCCTGCCCGACCGGCCAGCGGCTGAAGCGGTAACCGCTGCGGCCGCGGCGGCAAGCCTTGCCGCCGCGACCACCGATCCTTGCCGCTGTGCTTTCCCCGCAGCCTCCGAAACGCCAGAAAGCCCGCAGATTTACGCGCTTTCCGGCAGCTGGCACGCGCATTGCTTTGTAGACCGCCAAAGAGTCTTGTTTTGGAGGTCAACATGCCGTTCAACATTGACAGCGCATTCGGGATCCATCCGCAGGCCCTGGCCGTGCGCGCCCGGCGCGCGGAGATCCTGGCGGCGAATATCGCCAATGCCGACACACCGAACTACAAGGCGCGCGACATCGATTTTCGCGCGCTGCTTGGCGGGGCGCAGGACAAGCAGGTGACTGCGCGCCTGGTCGCGACCAATGCCGCGCATCTGCCGGATGCGGAAGCTGCCGGAAACGTGGGTGGCGCGCTGATGTATCGCATGCCGCTGCAGCCGTCGATCGACGGCAACACCGTGGACCCGCAGGCCGAGTATGCGCAGTTCGCGCAGAACGCGCTGCAATACCAGTCGAGCCTCACCTTTCTGGGCGGGCGCATCAAAACCCTTTTGACCGCCATTCGTGGAGACTGATCATGGCCCTGTTCAACGTCTTTGATATCGCCGGCAGCGGCATGAGCGCACAGTCGCTGCGTCTCAATGTCACGGCCAGCAATCTGGCCAACGCCGAGAGCGTGAGTTCCAGCACCGGCCAGACCTACCGCGCCCGCCAGCCGGTGTTCGCGGCGCTGCTCGACGAGCGCACACGCGACGGTTCGGCAATCGGCGTGCGCGTGCGCGGCATCGTCGAGAGCCAGGCGCCGCTGCGCACCCAGCACGCACCCGACCATCCGCTCGCCGACCAGGACGGCTACATCCACATGCCGAACGTGAACGTGGTCGAAGAAATGGCCAACATGATTTCCGCCTCGCGCTCCTACCAGAGCATCGTCGAGGTCATGAATACCAGCAAGCAGCTGATGCTCCGCACCCTGTCGCTCGGTCAGTAAGGAGAATTGAGATGAATCCGATTGATACCAAAAATTCCATACCCGATGGTCTCGGCCTGGAAAAACCCAAGCGCGTCGCCTCGGACAAGCTTGGCCAGGAGCAGTTTCTCGAGCTCATGATCGCGCAGCT
>Ga0316630_10000642_pt1 | contig 11534 bp, 10 predicted proteins | sample OWC_May_M1_C1_D6_FD_207658 | JGI IMG/M metagenome (GOLD analysis project Ga0316630, IMG submission 207658) | Wetland soil microbial communities from Old Woman Creek delta, Ohio, United States - OWC_May_M1_C1_D6_A | ecosystem: Environmental > Terrestrial > Soil > Wetlands | place: USA: Ohio...
GTAATTTTCTCGGCGGCGGCTCTCTTTTTAGCGATGCTCACCCGGTCCGCCTCCACATAGTCCACAGCCTTCATATCACAGAAACGAACACACTGCGGATCTCCGTCGCAAAGATCACACTTAAAATTCTTCCGGTCAATGACACTGAAATTCATCGCACCAAAGGGACAGACCGCTACACAAGACCGGCAGCCGATGCAAATATTGTGATCGACCATCACCCGGCTGAGGGTCTCATCCCTGGAAATGGCCTTGACGGGGCAAACCGTCATACAGGGAGCATCCTGACACTGCTGGCAGGACATGGGGATATAGAGTCCTTCTGTCTCCCATTTCATAATCTTTATCCGGCTTCGATTAGCATTGGATACGCCGTCGTGGAAAACCGAGCAGACGAGCTCACAAAGTCTGCAGCCGGTACACTTTTCCGGAGTGATCGAGAGTACCTTACCCATGGGTTCCATTCACGTTCTCCTTTCACAGAAATCATAGCAAGTGGGATGGTTCTTTTTCCAGGCCGAGCTTCTTGAGCGTTTCCGGTTTCGGAACGCCATTCTTATCCAGGCCCTTGTATTCATACAATTCGTCAATCATCTTTTCGAATTTTTCCCGATCGATGACCCTCCCGACCACATCGAGGGCACCCCTTCGAGCAGGCTCATCAAAGTAGCGGTGATTGAGCATATCGCCCTTTTTGAGATCGTATCTCGTCAACCCCTCGCGAAGGTTAAACAGACGCTCCATCATGTTAGATCGCACGGCAGCGTCCCAGATCTCCCGGGGAGTCAGCTCCAGTCCGGTATTGTAGTAAAGCACTCTGGACCAATCTTCAAAGTTGGGAAGCGTCGCGCCCAGAAAGGTGGTGTGATACTTACAGATGCCCATCGAATCCACCCCCATGTAACAGTTCTCATGCCAGAAGACCTGCCATGGCTTGCCGATGTATTCCGTATGTTCTGAGCTCAAGGGCCCATCGTAAGGCACCGGGCTGCTGTAGATTCTTCTCATCACTTCCTGCGGCAAATGGTAGAGGTCGATGGCCGGACGGCTTCTCAAATGGTCTGAGCCACGGGAAGAAGTAGCAATATTCAGCGCAAGGGCAGGGGTGGCCCGCTCATCAGAGTGGAGGTTGCTCATCCCTTTGACCTGAATCAGATAGTCAAAGGAATTCTTTCCGATCTTCTCGGAGGCGATGATTCCTCCTTCAGCCAGGACATTACCCAACCAGCCCTTTCTGAAGCAAATGCGCTCAATCATCTCCAGGAGAGCCTCGCTGCTGCCAAACCGCAATTCGAGGCCATCGGTTTCCTTGTTGGTAAGAATTCCCAGTTCATAGAGCTCCATCGCCCAGGAGATGAGGCTTCCGATTTCCAGATTGTCCACACCCCACTGATCGACCAGGTGATTTGCCACCAACAGGTTTTCGAGGCTTGGAATATCCGGCTCTGAGGAAAAAGCGCCCTGGGACGTATATTCCGGACCCTCATCATATTTTCCCGCGTAAGGCCCGGTAGGAATTTTATACTTGGCCCGGCAGTGGACCTGGCAGCCAAAGCAACCTGTCATGTGGTAGGGACCGATCGTCTCTGTACAATTGTCGTCGATCGATTCCGGCTCAACCTCGTCACAGTAGAGCATCTGGTTATACTGGAAGTTTCTGGTCCGGACACCTCCCCAGGAATTCGTGGCGCCCCAAATAAAAGGGGTTCCAAGGGTTCCCTGGGTTTGATTCACCTTCGCGCTGGTGATTTGCTCAATAAAGCGCTTGTTGTATTCGAGGGCTTCCTTCGGATGGGCAATTTTTATATCCATGGTTCCGCGGGCAGCAACGGCCTTCAAATTCTTTGAGCCCATGACCGCTCCCATTCCGGTTCTTCCGCCTGAATTCTTAATTCCCGTCATCACATTGGCATACCTGACGAGATTCTCACCCGCCGGACCGATTACCAGACTCTTGACGTCCTCATCCCCCAGTTCATCCCGGATCGCCCATTGAGCATCCGTGACCGTCTTCCCCCAAATATTTTTGGCATCCCGGATCTCAATTTTGCCATTGTGGACCCACAGGTAGACAGGTTTTTCCGCCTTACCCTTGATGACGAGATGATGGAAGCCTGCCCAGGCCAACTCAGGAGTGAAGAACCCTCCCATATTACAACTCCCCAGCATGCCGAGCGGTGATTTCGCCATGACATGGCATCTCGAGGTCGCTGAAGCCAGGGTGGCACATAGAACCCCGCCACTCACCATCACCGTATTGTCAGGGCCAAGCGGGTCACATCCTTGTTTTGTGTGATTATAAAGCAGATAGGCATCGAGACCCCGGCCTCCCAAGAATTTTTTCCGGATCTCAATCGGGATGGACTTGACTTCTATTTTACCTGTCGAGAGATCAATAATTGCCAGCTTCCTATTTAGGGCCATCTTTCTTAACCTCCTTCATTTTTCTTGCGAATTCCTCATCGGCTAATCTCTTATTCACCTCCCACACCGGACCTCTGATGCGGGGAAAACCATCTTTAACCCAGGCGACACGCCATTCCAAATGACAAACAGGACATTTCACCGTAGGCTCTCCAGATTTCGGCTGAAGTCTTCCCATGCAACTGGGATTATGGCACCTCACCTGGCCGTAAGTACGGGTACTCCGCAGGCTCTCGGCTGTTGAAAGTCCTTCTTTTTCGGTCCCCATGACAACCTCCTTTCTTAAGGCAAAAGATGAATAATAGATGGGCTTCGGTTCTTCGTCGTGCTGCAAGACACGTTCATAATGGTGAACGGCAAAAACATACCACAGATGTTATTAAACGAAATTTATCTCTTTGTCAAGATAAACTTTATCCCCTTAACTTATTGATATCGCTCTAAGATTCTTCCCTCTCCGGATCGAGTTTTATTGGGTAATAATTATATACAATGGGTAATATTTTGTATGAATTAGTCCGTTTTTTTACAGATTATTGTTTGCCTTGGGCGGTATGTTCACCATAGAGAACTCCCACCACATGGTCGGAAGGATCCTTCGACGCGTTGTCCTTTTTCCTATCTCGAGGACGGATTCCACCATTCTATCCAGGTGCCCTCCCTGCTGAACGTGATGTCTGTCGCCGATTCGATCTGACGGATCCAGTCTCCAAGGTACGATGCGTGGTGTATGATGAGCGGGGTACTGTGTTCAGGAAGGATATCTTCAAAGAACCGGTGGAGAAATATATTCCTGTCCGTTTCCTGCATTGTTTCACTGTCATCCCAGGGTGTGGGACGTATAAAACCGTGATTTGCCCCTTCCTCCCGTCGGTAGAGGAAGGTGCTGCTGTACCGGTCTTTCAAGCTCCGCAGCGTTTCGACACATTTTACGATATCTTCCACGGTAATCCCTTTGCAGAAATATTGAAGCAACCGATCGCAGAATGATTCAAATCCGATCGACGAAAACATGATTTTTATATCCTGACTTCTTGCGAGGGAAAGGATGTGCACGAGGTCGGAGGCATGGACATTGATGTCGTCGACCCGACAGACCAGGTTGATCTGAGATAGCTTGATCTCGTACCGTTGAGCGCCCTCGAGCAGCTTTCCGAGAGAGCGAATGGGATATTCATCGATCAGTTCAAAAGGAATCTTTTTTCCGTCAACCTCAGGAAGCCCTTCAATTTGAGCCATGAGCCTGTCACGATCTAAGGCCCCGTGGTAACCCTTATCCCGTGAAACATCGCAAAAAATGCATCCTTCGCTCCGAACTTCTATTTCTGGGGAACCTTTCTCGCGGAGGTCAGTCGGTGGCGGAAGAATGATGGTTTGAGGCTTGCAGGCGTACGCGCAGCCAATCGTATTCAGCACTTGTCCTGTCTTAACATCAAGGTTTCTCAGGGTGTCGGAAAACGTATAGAGGTTCGACCAGTCAACTTCCAGAAAGATGTTGTTTGTCCACGGGTACTCGAAGAGTCCGTCAAACATTCCTTGATGTTCTGATCGCAGACCATCGACCGGGCCATGAACGGCGACGTCAACGATCGATTTCAGCCCGCTGAACCGGTGCGGATGCGAGTCCGTATCCGGTTCGCCGACATAATCCTGAAGGGACTGGGGCCCTCCCAAGAGTGTCATAAAACCCAACTGCTTCAACTCGCCGATGAGCCTCATGAGATCTTTTCTCCCACAGAGGTGCGAAAAGGCTACGACCTTTTTCCCCGGCAACAGGAAGTCAAAGCCGTTGGGCGGCTTGCCGGGACGTAAGACAGAGGCGGTTACCCCACAGGGGCGTTGGGCAGATGACGCAGATGTTGCCCTAGGGCTCCACTTTCCCGTGTAGTATTCATCTACGAAACCAAGAAGGCGTTCTTTTGAGAAGTTCCTCTCGATTCCGACGACGATGGAGGGTACCGAGAGGTTTCGACCGAAGAACGTTGCCGCCACCTGAGCTCCGAGAACACCGTGGGGCTCGCCGGTATGGTGTGTGAAGATGATCATATTTTTACTATGTCACATTTGCCGGCGGCCTCAATGGAGGTTTGCGGAGAAGCCCGTGGTCCCCCAAAACCCTATCCACCTACCCACCTGGGCGCTGTAGCGCTTCGGCGCGCAAGCACCAAGACCTCGGCGGGTTATCCGCCGGTGAGCGAAATCCGCCGAAGCATGACAGATTGATCGCTGAAATGGTATATCGCACGCCTACGCATTGCCCCACGGCCAAGGCCGTGGGGCAATGCGTAGGCGGATGAAAGGTTGCTGCCGTAAGCAGTTGAGGAAGTATGTGAAGCTATCGTGAGTTTTTGAACACCCCTGCTAAGGAGGGCAGGGGCTTGGCTACCTTGACGGATTGATCGATGCTTTAAACTTCAATGCGGCCTCTCGCTTCTTGCTCACGTTCGTCTTGTCTGCATCCGTAAAAGAGATGGCCTTGATATCACAGAAGCGAACGCACTGCGGATCTCCGTCGCAATAATCGCACTTCACGGTGACCCGTTCCTGGACATCAAAGAAAGGATGGCCGAAAGGGCATGCGATGATGCACGTCCTGCATCCAATGCACAAATTTTTGTCGATGGTCACCCGATTGTTGCTTTCAGGCTCCCTGTGACAAGCCTTTGTCGGACAAACCTCCACGCAATAGGCTTTCTCGCAGTGATTGCAGGCCATGGGAAGGTATAATCCCTCGTCTTCCCACTTGACAATTTTGACCCGCGCACGACTTGGATTGCTCGTCCCCGTGTGAAACACCGAACACACCAATTCGCACAGACGGCATCCCGTGCATCTCTGCTGATCGACGACCAATACCTTTTGGTCCATTCCCCTCTCCTTCTTTTTAATGAGATTGTGACTCGTGAATCGTGATGAGCGGATGACGCGTTCTCCCGGCCATCATGCCATGTTGAATTTCCATGAGCCGATGCATGGGGATCTGATCTTTGATCCCGGCGTGAAGGATCCCCAGACGGAGGCAAAACCCGCCGCAGAGGAGAAAGGTGCCGGCAACAAAGATCAACACGAAATTTCCAGGGAAGAACGAAGCAATATTTTCGAGGACAACGGGGAAGATGAAACCCAGCAAGACCACTCCTCCCCAGAAGATCATTTTCATCTCGCCGAATAAAAGAAGGCGGACCGAGTCTTTTCCCTGTTCCGCAGCCCTGTATCTCCGGGAAAGGAAGAGATAAAGGATGATCCCTTCAACCACCACCAGAACCTGCTCCCCACCCATCAAGACTTTCAAAGCTCCGGCATCATGCGAGAAAAAGCCAGTTCCCAGGGTGGAAAGGATGATCGCCATCGATCCGGTGGACAGCGCCGATACCAGGAAGAGAGTAGGAAGCAAAGGGGTATTCCACAACGGGACCGATTTTGTCGCCTTCAGGAGGACCCCGGTGTAAATGGCGGTTGCGAAAGCGAAGACAAGGGCAATGGCCTCGGGGATCCGCCACAGGGCCGAATCTGCATGAAGCCATTCAAAAGGCAGCGTGGACTTAGCAAGGAGAACCAGGCCGAGAATAATAAAAATGGAGAGGATGATAAACCCGCGCGCCACCCAGGAGGTTCTCGGATTCAGGCAGGCATACATAAATCTCCATTTGATCCCCAGGTCCAAAATAAGAAACGGCGCACCGATGGCAACCATGATCGGTCCCCAAAAAATTGGGACCTTTGAAAGATTGAGGGTATAGCCGAAAAGAACGATGGAGGAGAGGAAGGGAGAATCCAATGTGACATCCATCCAGCCGATCAGAGTACCGATGACAAATGAACCTGCTCCCATGCCTGCCAGATAAAGGTAAATGGCGATAATCTCCTTCCATTCTTTTTGTGGCCTAAGATACCGCATATTTCTTATCGGAGGAATATTTTCTGTCGCCATCCTTGTCTCTCCAGATTCAGAGGAGTCTCTTCCTGACCGAATCACGTGCCTGGTTCCTCGGAAACTCCGCTGCTTTAGGAAAAAATCAGAAGTTCTTTAGAGTGAACAACCTGAATTGAAGCTAATCATATCATATACAACCATTTTGTCAAGATTGTGAGAAATAGATTTTCAGAAGAGACCAAGGGGAATCTATTGACAGGGGTGAGCAGAATCTGATATCTTTCTAAAAGTTCAAGCGGGTGAACGTATGAAAAAAATCACCTATTCGGCGCCCTCGGTCAAGAAGGCTTTTAAGATTCTTTATGCGATTTCAGATTCTTCAGACGGTCTGGGGATAAGCGACCTTTCGAAAAAGCTGAAGATCGGGAAGAGCACTGTTCATGGGATCACCACGGCCCTGGAGGAGTTGGGCGTTCTCGTCCGCGACCCGCTTTATAAGCGGTACACGGCGGGCTACAGTCTCCTGGAACTTTGCAGGGCCGCCTTTACGAAGATCGATTTGAAGGATGTCGCTCGAAAGCCAATGGAGAAATTGATGGTGAAAGTTGGCGAAACCGTTTTTCTCGGTGTTTTAAACGGAGATCACGTGACCATTGTGGATACGGTGGAGTCGCGGAACGAGATGAAGATTACCTCTCCTCCGGGAACCAGGCTCCCTCTTCTTGCGGGGGCAACCGGCCGGGTTCTTCTTTCCCAGATAGATAAGGAAAAGTCAAGAGAAATGGTACAGAAGAAGGGGCTTGTCCGTTTCACGTCGAAGACGGTGACCGATCAGAAACAGTTTCTCAGGGAGATCGAAAAAGCGAAGGGACAAGGATACGCCATGGACGATGAAGAATACATCCCCGGCGTCCGGGCGGTGGCTGCCCCGCTGGTTTTTCCTTCCTCGCCTCCGGCGGCCTTATGGGTGGTCGGATTTACCTCTACGCTGGATGATCAAAAAGTGAAGACAGTGATCCGAGAAGTTCAGGAGACAGTCCGAGAGATTAAAGAATTTCCACGTTAAGTCTTGCCCCCCCCTACACCGTTGCCGATTCCATCGTTGTTTTTTCTGGATTCTGGCCCCTGGAAAGGAAAAAAACGGGTTGTTCCAACCGGAAGAAGAGAATCCGCTCCAAAACGATTCCCACGCCACTACTCAGTGCCAGAAGCGCAGCAAATAATTCTAAATGATTCGTGAAGAGAGGAACGAAGGTAATCAGACCGGGGAGAAGAAGGACCGATGCAAGAAATCCCACCGAGACCCTCCGGTCTTTACCCGAATCGATCCTTTTCAGAGAGATCCAGGATGTTTTACACAGATGATTCAGATAAAGAAGGATGAGAAAACCTTCCGTGCAGAGGAGAGTCACGGTGATGAGACGAAAAAGGAAGTTCGGGAATGTGATGGAATAAAGTGCAAAGCCTGTCATTAAAGCCGAAGCCAAATAATAGCCGAAGAGGATGTTGGTTTTCCAGGCGGGGTGCGTATGAAATCGATACGCCCATCCCGTTGAAATCAAAAAGAGAATAGCCAGGGAAAGACTGGTCCAGGGGAGGATCCCTCCGAAACCGGGAAGGTATCCCATGTCAGATAAGGCCTGTGCTCCCAGCGAAGCGGTGAGCGCCCCGGCCAGGCGGATTTCCCAGACGAGAGGCGATCTGTGATTAATGATCATAGTAAAAAAGCGAGTTGGCACAGTGAGATGAGTCACAGATGCAGCGGTTGCCAGGACCATGCAGCAGAAGGCGGCGCTCAGCCAGAGAGGGGAGCGGGGGAAAAAGACGGAGAGGAGGGAAAGGCCGGCCGCAATCCGAGAAAAGAAAATGAATAGGAGTAAGGGAAAATCCGCAGCATAAGCTGGGAAGGCCATCCTTTGTCTCTGATATTCAAGAAGCCTCAAGTAGGATGATTTAGGAAGCGGTCCGGTCAGTGATGGATACATTGCGACGTTCCTCCTTTTTCAAAATCTGACTGATTTGGCCTTTCCCCAACTGGAGAAGGGTGGATTGATCATTCCAATGAAGTTTTTTGTTCTGCAAGCGAGATTCCATTTGACGAATATTAGAAACGGTCTCGTGCAGATCCTGAATCGTCAGGGCATCCCCTGTGGCCCCGTGGATCAAGTCGATAATATTTGAAACCGTCATCAGATTCAGGCGGTTGACCACGATCATACAGAATGAGACGACGTCTGCCAGGATATCCAGGTCTTCGTTTTCAGAAGCCGGAGGGACCGAGAGATGAAATTCTTTCTTGCCTCTGTCGATCATTCGACGAAGGAGCGCGAAGGCTTTTTCACCCTGATCCTCGATATCCTCCAGATGCCCCCGATCTTCCTCTGCAAGAGTTCCGGTTTCAATCCCCTCCAGGATCCTGCCCAGCAAAGAAGCGGTCAAGAAGGGATCAAGGCCTTGGGCCTGACAGAAACGGTGAAGCTTCAAGGTCCACTCGCCGTTGTGAACTCCGATCTGAGGGCCCAAATACCACGCCTTCTCCAGATGGATTCCGCCCAAACATTTCTGTTCATGCTGAATATTTCGGCCACAATGGACGGGACAGGAGAAGCAGCTTTCCCAGCCAGAAAGATTAGCCCAGAGAGAGACGGCCCATTGCTTCTCCGATCGGGTGGGAAGCCATGGATGGGCGCCTCTTGCGCCTCTTCTGTCCTCTCGGCCAAGAAGAGACAGTGCCCCGTCCTCGTTCAGTTTCCGCATCTTCTGTCCCTTGTGAATCTGGTCTTTCAAGGCCAGGCAGAGGTTCAAAAACTGCTTGGGATCCTGAAGGGTGATGGGCTTCTTTCCTCGGATCGCAATGGCCTTAAGCTGTTTTACTCCGAAGAGATACCCTAATCCGAGACGGTCTCCTGTCCAGGAAAGTCGATGGATGACATTGGCAAAAGGGATCTGCTTCTCACCTGCAGGGCCGATACAGAGAACCTCAATGCCTCGGTCGCCCTTTTCCTCCTGGACAGCGACCGTGGTCTCTACTGTTTCTTGTCCCCAGAGATGATCTGCCTTCTCGAACTTGACCTCTCCGTTGTCAATCCAAAGGTAGACGGGTCGGTCCGCCTTTCCCTGGATAACGCACTGGTCAAAACCGGCTGCTTTCAACGAGGCCCCGAAGTGACCGGGCATCTGAGTGAAGCTATAGACCGGGGAGCCAGAGAGAGGCGAGAAAGAGGCGATACTTGTCGCTCCGGAGCAAGGGGCTAAGGTTCCCGTCAACGGCCCCACGGCAAAGGCTATCGGGTTTTCAGGGGAAGCTGGAGAGACTGGAGCGCGGAAGTGTTGGGAGAAATAAGAGGCATTGAGTCCCCTTCCGCCGAACCATCGGCGGAGCTCGCCCGCAGGAATATCTTCAGACCATGCCTTCTGAAGACTGAGATCGATAAGAAGCCTCTTTCCTGTCCATCCTTTAATCATATCCGTTCCTCCTCCTTATCTGGTTCTCATAGAATGAAAAAGCGTTTGCCCGAAAGCCCTTTTTCTTTCCATCGAGGGATCTCCTTCGGGAACAAAAGAAAGTGCTCCGGTGCTGCAGACCTGGGTACAAAGAGGTTGACCCTGACAGAGGTCACAGGTCATGGTCCGCTTGGTTACTGGGTGAAGGGCTGGCGCACCATAAGGGCAGGCATAAATGCAGGACTTACAGCCGACGCATCGTTTTTCATCTGTTACCACCGCATCGGTTCCGGGGGGACGCTTTCGCGCACCCGTGGGGCAGATATCCATGCACGGTGGCTTCTCACAGTTTTGACAGACAGTTGGCATGAAGACTGAGATCTCCTCCCACTTCTTCATCCGTATTCGCGAAAGGGAAGAACTGCAGGAGCCTTCGTGGGAGAGGCTGCAGACCATTTCACAGGATTGGCATCCGGTGCATCTTTCCGGAATGATGGAGATGGCGCTCATAGGGACAACCTCCACAGCAAGTTCTTTATAGTGAACGTTCAATTAAAAGATATAATAACATTTATTTCTTATTTGTCAAGCTTTTTTTAAATTATAATATAAAGATCTAAAAAATAATGTAGTTATCGTTCATTATGGTGAACAACGCAAAATCGACTATTTTTCTCCTTTCGTATCAAGGGTCTTTAGGACTCTTTAAAGCAGCCCCATCTGGGGAGCAGAGGATTAGGGGGACACCAGGAGGCGGGCTGGTTCTTGATGGTCCTGGATTATTGACCTATGTGAGAAGATTTCGTTAACAAGTGGAGGAGAAAGGAAATCGGTTAGCCTACTATTTTCTTGGGAATTTCACTTTGATTGTTGTTCCAGGCTTGACCCGGAATCCAGTGTTTTCAATCTCGATTCCGGCTGGAGTTTACCCTGAACGTGATGCAGGGCGGGAATAACGGTTTCGGTACTTATGTAAAAAAGTGTTGGCGCACTACTTTTGAGGGAATGGGGCGAAAAAAATACTAAGGCGGGGAGGATCAATTAAAATTAGTCGTCAAAGTACAAATAAGTTGAAGTTTCCAAATTTATTTCTTATATAACCATATCGGTTTGTCGGAGTGTGAAGATCTGAGGACTACGGATGCAGCCGGTCGAAGAAAGCGCTTCCGGACGCAAGTATGCATGAGGAGAATACCTGTTCACCGGAATAACAATATGAAGGAGGTATGGAGACGATGGACAAGAAACGTTTTGAAGAGGGATTAGCCATCAGAAGGGCCGTTTTGGGATCTGAACACGTCGAGAAATCACTGGCCGATGACTTTACCCGCCCGATGCAGGAACTAGTCACCGAATACTGCTGGGGCGAAATCTGGGCGCGGCCAGGTCTCAGCCGTAAGACCAGAAGTCTCCTCAACCTCGCCATGTTTACAGCTCTGAACCGTCCTCACGAAATCAGGCTGCATGTGCGTGGGGCGCTGAACAACGGTTTGACCAAGGAGGAGTTGATGGAAGTCTTTCTGCAGAGTGCTATCTATTGCGGGGTTCCCGCGGCGCTCGACGCGATGCGTGTCGCCAAAGAGGTCTTTGCAGAGATCGAAAGCGAAAAATGATAACTGGAAAACCTAAATGGTCGTTTATCTCATATTCCGGCAGGCTGAGACGGTAACTCGCTCTTCGGCGGGGCGATTTCCCGGTGGCGGAGGACGCCGTAGAACGTCACCGGCACGACGATCACGACCAACATGAGAGAGACAAAGCTGTTCGGGTGGAACATGATCACCAACGAAAC
>Ga0316630_10000646_pt1 | contig 11506 bp, 18 predicted proteins | sample OWC_May_M1_C1_D6_FD_207658 | JGI IMG/M metagenome (GOLD analysis project Ga0316630, IMG submission 207658) | Wetland soil microbial communities from Old Woman Creek delta, Ohio, United States - OWC_May_M1_C1_D6_A | ecosystem: Environmental > Terrestrial > Soil > Wetlands | place: USA: Ohio...
ATCTATATCCCTTAGTACCAGAAGCTGCATAATATTTATCCTCTTTTATTCGCATTAATAAACCACCACCATGTCCAGGTTTAATTGGACAAAAGGATCCTACTTTTCCCACAAATATATAATTATGCTCTCCTTCTGGTAAATCCTCATTCATGTCAAGATATAAACCAGTAGTTACAGATTTAGTCTCACAAAAATCCTCGAAATTAATTTCTGCTTCTTTATCAAATAAAGTTTTAAAAACATAGGGCTGCGCAAATTGAGCTCCAACAGCAACCCACTTCTTTATTTCAGAATATAATGCTATATAAACAGCGTCATTTACCAGACAGAATTTATCAAATGTAGATTCATGCTCAAATGCATATCCATATTTTTTTCCAAACTCAAAAACAAAATCTATTATATCTTTAGTCGCATCTGGAATTTTTATAGAATCCGTCTTAATATGAGCAACCCTAAAACCTTTTTCTTGAACAGCATTTTTAAGATCAATCATAAAAAGAGCTCCTCTTTTAGCTACAATGTTATCAATATTACGAGGATCTCTAAACTTATTTCCAAACTTAGCTGAGGTAAGACCATAGACAATATTAATTATTATTTTTAAAGCATAAGCTAATTCTCCAGCATTTTCTTTTGTTGTTAAATATTTATTAAGACATCCATTTAATAATCCTCTAGCTGCATCGAAATCTTTATGCTTGATAGCCAAACGTGCGGCGATGATCTCAGAGTAATTCTTGGTATACGGACCAAACAAGTTAAGGATTTCGATGGACGTAGGATGCATAGAAGCAACATCAAGTAAAGCAACATTCTTATAAAAACCCGGTTCAGCATAGACATAACCTCCTTCTCCAACCTCCTCTCCTCGATAAAAACTTTTTCCTGTATCAAATTTATAACCAGGAAATGTTTCACTAAGATCCACATAATTAAATAATTTTTGTGGATTAGGATCATTTCCAAATACAATTTTTGAAGTGTGACTTTGAGTAGAATCATTGACTGTTAAACCGCTTAAATCTGCAAGAATTTGTCTAGCCACAAAATCTTCTTTTCTAGCATAAAAAACAGCTTCTGTAGCTTTAACATCATTATCACAGTAATCTATAACAAGAGGAATATCTTCATCTCGAACCGGTTGGTCAAAAGGTAATCCTAATTCTTGATGATGAATTCCTAACTCTATCTCAAACTTTTTTAAACTTTGTTTTATAGAACTAAAATCATATACATCAGTATATGAGATATTATATGCTTCACCAAAGAAATTATTTTTACTATCATCTACTACAATTTTTTGACTAAGTTTAAAAAGTTCAGGAATAGTGTACCCAATAAATGCCGCATATAAAATATGATTATCATAACGACGGCAATTATATCCTACTAATTTAAATTTTAATAATTCTTCAATTTGAGAGGAAGTAGGATTAATCAAATGAACACAACTATTATTCTCTCCTTCATACTTCCAACTTACTACGAATAAGTTTGGAAACACTTCAACATCAAAGAATACTAGACTATCAAGATCATACTTTCCTAAATCCTGACTTGGCTCATCTGACTTAAAATGCATTTTGTCTACAAGTTTTAAACAATAATCCGCTTGATGAGTGCTATTATTTGCGAATACCAATACTTTTTGTCGCATATCAGTAACATCATATTTTAAACCAGATTTATATGCTTCTTCAAGAATAGTATAAATAAAGTCAATACTAGGTTTGGTTCCGGGATGGATTTCTTTTGCTAAGTTCCTCCTTATTAGATCCCTTATACCTCTTTCGCTTTTTACAACATCGAAATTGATCATCTTCTCTCCTTTTAAAGGCAAACCGCTATTAATTTTATTTATAGGAATATTATTACATTTACTAAGTTTCCTTCTTAAAGCGGCATCGCCATTAAAAACTTTTACTTCTATTCCGTCGCCATAAATATTTCCTAATTTATTTGTATCTCCTTCATAAATATAATGAAGATGAATACCCGCCTGACTCTTACTATATTCTGCATAAGTAGGTGGCCAAGAAGTAGCAGCTTCTACATTTTTCTCAAAGGATTTATTTCCTTCAAGATCTTTTATATCAAAATCTATTACTATATGATTTTGAGGAACCTTAACATAGTGAAGTCGTCTTGTGTTAAGGTCCTTTAATGTTGTAGTTATTTTACTCCAAGGACTACCTGGTGTTTCATATTTTGTAGAAGCATATTGCGCTGGATAATTCTCTCCTATTTCATCAAATATTGATGAGATACTATCTAAAACTATCCAACTAGCTTTTGTTTCCTCAGGAGATATTTTTTCTCCAACTGTAAACTTAGATATTATAAAATTAGAATAATAACTTCTAAGTTGCTTTCCGTCAACTCTCGTTATTTCATAAAATTTCTCGAAATAATTTTTAAGTTCTTCTCTAAATTTATGACGAGGAAGTTTAAATTCTACAAGAGAATCTTCACAATATGTCTTATACATTTCATAAGCTTGAGATAAAGTAGCACCATCCTGTTTTAGAAATATATCATAATGCGCCTCAACAAAGTTAAAGAATACATCTGTTTGAAATATCATATCTAATGGTCTATAACCTGTATAATAATTTTTTCCTAATTTCCAATATATTCCCAAACAGTGATGAGCTATTGCGCCCAATTCAAATTCAACTCTTGACACTAAAGTATGATAAATATTTATTGCTAATTTTCTACCAGAAGGATGAACATCGATTAGTCGTCTAATAATACCAGCTTTTGCATCAGTTATCTTAACTGGTTTATTTGTAGCCATAAATAAGAAACAATTTGCTCTAGCTGTATAACTTGGTTTATATTTCTCATTCATTGTCATTTCTTCGTGAGAAATAATTGAATTAAGTTTTGTATTATCTTCTATCTTTGACAGATCACCGTCATGCTGTATCGCTACTAAAGGATTTGATCTAAAAACTTCAGTAGAAAAAGTATTATTTGAACCGGTGAGGGATTTTGCTTCGAACGTTGTATAATAACCAGGAAAAAGCTTTTGAACTATATTTAAAAATGTCGATTTGCCTGATCCTGCCGTTCCATATAAAACAATAAATTTTTGTATATCTTTAGCTTCTCCTGCTACGATAGATCCTATAGCCCATTCAAGTTTTTCTCTCTCTTCTGGATCATAGAGAGTAGACATTATTTCTTCATATGCTTCGCATTTCCCTTCTTCTAGAGAATATGGAAGTCTTCTACTAACGTAATCTTTTTTTCTAACTTCAGTATTAAGAAACGTTAGACCAGTATCTAATTGATGTGCATTATCTGAAATATGAGCTATATAGTTTCGATAAGATTGCCAACTATTGGTCGAATAATCACTCATCAACTTCACATGAATGATATTATCTGTCGAGGCTGAAAGACGAGCTTTATACTCTAGCAAATCTCTATCTACTAGTCTTTGAACATCATACTCATCTGTACTCCAAAGACCACGCTCTTCGTCCCAGATAGCATAAAAACTTCTTCCTCTAACCATTAAATCCTTTGATCGGACCACTTTAAAATCCGGATAAATTTCAATGGTTCCGTTCTTTGAACTTCGTTCTTTAATTTGATAGAAGTCCATTTTAGCTCCTTTCAAGAGTATTTGTGACAATGTTACACTATTTTTCATATAAACTTTTTTAAGTCGTTATTTTTCTCCCAGTAGAATCATGAGAAAATAGTGTCACAAGTGTCACAAACCCCTAAAAATGCCCAAAAATAGCTATTTTTACGGGTAAATTTGCCTAAAAAAGCTGTGACACTTTTTTTTCAAAAGTGTCACAATGTTACACTTTTTTGTCACAAAATCAAATCAGCACCGAATTTTAGAAAAAATAATACGTGAAAAGTGTCACAAATGTGACAGTTTTGTGACACTTTTCAAGCATTTTGTGACACTTTTGTAACAGGAAATTGGTTTCCCCCTTGCACAATCCCCCTTCCTGTCACAACTCGCCAAGATCGATTTTGCTCTTTCCCAAAATGTTACTTTCCTCCGTCTGTAGCATCAACGTACGATTTTTGGCTTCTAGCATTTGCTTACGAGCATTAAGAACTAGTGACATTATCACCTTATGCTCATGCCTAATTTTTTGAATATCCCCCTTCTCGACAATTTCCAAGTCTTTTTCTTTCAGCATCCTAATGAAAAGCATCGGATTCTTTTTACCTTGGGACTTAATCACCCAGGCATCGAGAACCTCTGTCAAATCTAATTCCAATTGTGTAGGCTCAGCCATATTGCTCCCTTATTTCCGAAAGAAAATCATCTATTTTTTTTATCGCCGATGTAGCTGGCGTGGATCTTTCAAGTGTTAGAAAAGAGCAATAATGCGTAAAATCTTTTCTTAATCCGGATAGAAGATCTTCAATTTTACTTATTAATGGATTCTCTTCTACTAAATCTCCATATTCAACTTTAAGCATAGCGGCTTGATCAACAATAGCATCATCCATCGCTTTCTCGTCCATTCCAAATGAGGCTGCTGCCCGTAGAAAGCAAATTAACATATCATCCTCAGTAAATGGCCCATGCCTTAAAATTCCAACTGTTGTTACTCCATCGCTATTTTCGAGTTGAATGGTTAATTTTATTATATCATCCATTTTCAATATCATTTAATATACCCCCTATTAAGTAGATAATTTTTGACCTGCGCAAGACTCTGTAATTTTTCTTTGATAAAGCATGTGATGCAGATACCATCGGTATCGTTGATACTGATGGCGTATTTACCTTCTTGCGTTTCACCAACAATTGCGACTCGACAAGTTTCTGGATTTATAGCTACTAGAACAGGATTGTTACTACAGGCATCGCTTGCCTGTAGAGCAGCTTCCCCATGTCGTGAGATAGCATGGGCGGAAGCTGACAATGCAAGTAGGAAAAGGAAGATCACGATCAAAATCTTTTTAGGACTATTCGTATGTTCGTAATGACTCCGGTTTGATATTGTAGCCATTTTCTTTTTCTCCTTTCAGCCATCGAATAAGATCTTCAACAACTAGATCATGTGCTTCTACAGCTTTTTCCAAATTCGCGCCAGCAAGAAGTATGACCCAATCCCATTCATATTTGTTAGCAAGCGGGAGGAGATCTGTTGCGATTTTTTTAATATTTTCATTTAGTTCTTTAAAAATGAGTAAATTAGTCAATAGAATTGACAACTTCATTAACACATACTTGTTCACCTCGTCCATTTTATTTTCTCCTATGTGAAGAACTTATTTAGAATATTTTCCAATTCTTCTGGTTTAGCTGTAAACTCAAGAACATTTCTAGCAAAATTAATATAAGCGATCGTATTATTTTCTTTATCGTTTTCTCTATCTACTTGGAGATAATCCGTAGCTTTTGAGAAAATTTTATCATCAGGATGTAACGCTCCAAGTAATGCTATCAATTCATGCACATACATCCAACCCTGCGGATCTCCCTTTTCTGATTGCAGCTTTTTTTCAATACTCGACGGATATTTTCGATTCATTTTTTCCATCTCCATATTTCTAATGCAATTTCTAAATGCTCCAGTACCTCTTTCTCGTTTTCTGGATATACCCAGGAAGCAAAACATGCTATATCACTGAGCATTTCCATCCAGATTTTCTGACTGGGTAATGGGAAACTATTTTTAGATTTTTTAATTTGCAATACTGCCCATCCGCCTTTAAATAAAATTAGAATATCTGGACGACTTTGATATCCATCATTTGTTATTAAGATGACATCCTGGAACTTTTCTTTGATTTTTGTTATTAGAGCGTCTTCAAACTTTCTCTCTCTCATTTAGTACTTCTTTCTCATTATCTGCGAATCTGGAACATGTTCCCATGTTAATCCTCCTGCTAAATGAATACTATTGGTAGTAAAATCTATAAAACCAACAGTTCTTTCATCTCTAAAAATCTGGAAAGCACGACCCGACCAAGTAGGAACAATGCGATCATATTTATCCAGATATTTAAGAAGACCAATTAACTCACCCACGCGCATTCCTTTTACTGGATCTTTTCTGTTGGTATTTCTATCCATAATCTATCCTTCCGCCATTGAATCAAATCTGGAATGGAGTAAAAAACAGGTTTAAAAATGCCCTCTGCAAACTTTACTTCAGCATCCGCACCTTTACTTTCCCCGGGCAAACGCAATAAGCAGTCACATTTTTTGAGCCATTCTAAATCGTAGTTAGTCCAGTATGTATATTTATGGGGAAATACCAAATGCCACAAATGAGTCAAATGGGGCACAAAAGGAACAAAACCATTGTAAATAAGACGATCAGCACATCCTAATGCATTGGCAACATTGAGTGCAACATCGCCTATTGTATAAGGTCCAGCCACATATACATAATATTTTTTATTCATTTTTATCCCAACTCTTTCATTATTTCTTCCATTATTTTAACCACATCGGATTTATAAGTAAACGGATTGTAGCGCATAAATAAAAGTTGATTAACTAAAGATTGAATATTCTCCAACTTTACAGTTATTCTAGTAATTTTTGTTTGAGCATCCATTAATAGAACCATACTATCAACAACTGATGACATAGCATTGTCTAGTTGTCCTTTTACCCTTTCAATTTCGAGCGTCAAATCTTTTTTATTAAGCTCTTCAATGTAGATATGCAACGTCATTGGGCATCCGCAGACCTCTTTTGTCGTCAACCCACCAAGGGGGGCTTCACATATTCCATGATCATAACTATGGAATCCCAGTGAGTGGTGACATTGTGGGCATTTTATTTCATTCATATTTTCTCCTTTCAAGAGGTATTGTCCAGCTAGGCGTAGTCACTGGACTTGGGGACTGTAGCCATTCATTATCCCTTTGGTGCTATGACATTAGCACTACGCTATATTTCCCGATATCTTGGCATATAGAGCCTCATACGGTTTTAACCAATTGGACCGTCATGTCATCGGGTTACTCCTATATCACCCGCAGGTTCCTAAGGACGTTTCTATCCTTCGGGTCACGCCGCACCCTGATATGATATGGCGGGGCGGACCTCCCATGAGCTCTTCAAAAGGATAAGGAGGGCAGGATTTATACCTGCAACGATGCTTACTGAGGCAAAGGGGTTTTATAAAGGAGAAAGCCTCATATTCAGCGTCCGCGTATTGTCTTCATCGCTGTGTGTCCTATCCACACCGCCTCCTTATAATTTTGCCCTACCACCGTCTAGCACAAAAAGGCTATATCCGGGATTTGCATCCAGAATTATCTGGTTGTGCAACGCCTTCGGTACCTTTTTATGCAACACCTCGGCAGAATGTTTGTCTCGCATGGTAGAGCATAGGAATTAGTATAAGGAAATTAATCCGAGAATGCTTCTGGGATCGGTTTGCTTATACTGTTCTTACTTTGTTTTATCTTTCTTCCAATCTTCCAAAATTAATCTAGCCCAAGTCGAAATTAATCTTACTATTATTAAGCTCCAAATTATAATAATAGTAATACATGCCAAAGTTTTTAAGAGTTCCAAAATATCCATTATTTTCTCCTATCTTACTTTGTATTTCCGAATGTACCCACAACGGGTACACTTATATGCATCCCTGTACTTTTCTTTAGTTAAAATATGTTTAGTATAGAGACCACACATAACACAAAACCACATCACGATCAATCCAATGGCCATTTTTCTCCCTTTGGAAAAACCAATTTTTCTTCCTCTGCGGATTTGATATTCGAGTAGTCTTCAAATGATAAACAGCCATCAACACAGGAAAATTGATCTAGGGAGTTTAGGAAATAATGAGATGCCTCTTCGGAGTTGTTTTTAATTAATTCATCATCTACTGACTCTGGCAATTTAAATTTCCTAAAGTAATAGCCCTCAAATCTGGGTTTTGAGCACATCGCAACATATGTTCGAGTTGGACTTATAGATTTGTTCATCTCTTTGTTCCCTCCAGAACAAAAATCATAATATCCTTATAGGTCCCAACATGGAGAGCTTCTTTCTCAATTTGGTTTAAAATCTCTTCTTTAACCTTTAGAGTATTTAGGATATCTTCTAAAATCTCCTTGTGTGTTTCTAAACCCAGTCCTTTCTCTTCGTTCCATGCATCTAAGATTCGAAATACTTCAGATACATGTGAAATTGGTCTTCCGGTGTAAAATTTATGCTCATCTATTGGAAGATTTGAAATATCATTATGATTTTTAAACCATTCCCAGCTTACACAATCAATAATATACTGTTCAGAAGTCTCAGTCATCTTTGCATAATAACTTCTTGCATTAAATACATTATTGAGTTGATCATCTGGTAGCTTAAATTTCACAAAGCGTATATTATTTTCAGATACTTCATCGTATATCATTATGACATACGTTCCAGTATCCGAATTCATTGGATAATGATAATTTATCCGTACCATCTTTTTCTCCTTTCAAGAGCTTTTATTCTATTTATGGAAGTGGATTTTCTACCGATTCTTCTTCCTTTTTCTCAGAAATATTTTTAGCCATTACCGAATCTAAAATAGTTTCTGATTGATGATGCAATGAGATTCCATAATCTGTTCCAGGCGGAATAGCATCTTTGCAAATATCCTCAATGTCTCTAACTATTTTTAAAATTATTCTTTGAGGAATAGTATCACCTTTTATTGTTAATATTATTTCATCCATTTTTTTTCCTTTCTTTGTAATCTTCATCGCAGAGGGTCAACCACCAACCTAAGTCAGTTCTTAGTAAACCCTCCTTTCCACATATTTCGCAAATTTTTTCGCTTTCTTTTTCTATTTCTTCTATTTTATCTAATATTTTTTCATCGGTATCTACATAAAATCGTAGAGTACCATATTTTTCTTTTACTTGCAATACAAAAGAACTCTCTGGAAGAAAATCATAAATTTTGTCTATAAGTGATCCCCATCCAGGTCCAACTGATTTTTTAGCATCTTCTCGTGTTATATTCATAATAAAATTTCCTAAATATGATAGCAGGGCTCGGGAATTCTCACCTTCTTTACCTCCCGATATTGACGCCGCCGATAAAGGGACACCCTGCTGCGTTCCGCCGAGATTAAAAGTCATAATTTTCATTAATATAATCCATCATCTGATACCACAACTCCAACCTTTGTTGGTTTCGATATGGATAATTCAATGGGAATATACCACCATTCCCATCACCACTATATTCTCTTTCGACTAGCTTTCTTATTATACCCTGATTTATTTCTTTTTTTCTTTCTTTGTCTGCATCGTACGAAGTATATTTCTGCAATTTCAAATTATCGATAAAAAGCCAAAACCACCAATGAATTCTATTAGTATTGTTTCCGTCGTTTAAAATGAAGTCCATTCGCTCTGCTAGGGCTATTAATAACTCTAGCATACTGCAAGACAAAGATGATTTTCTTTCTGGTACTTTACCATTTGGAAAATCAATAAGATATCTTTTCCTTAATTCAAAAGCATCTTGGATTCTATTATCATCGTTTGGAACTATGCAATAGAATCCAAGATGGTGTAAGTCGGATATAAACTCTTTTAAATCTTGACTATTTTTATTTTTAATCAAATCAAAAAGCCAATCAAAATAACTTATATTATTTTCACTCCTCTGACTCATCTTCGTCTTTATCATTCGTCTTTTTTCTCCTACGCTTTGGTTTTACAGGTTGCTCAGGCAACCCCATGACGACAACGGAATAACTCTGTCGAAGTCGAGTAATCTCATACTCGACTCCGTTATTCTCGTTCCGCACATAGACAATATCGTCATCCTCGCTTAACTCACCAAAATGCAGATGGATATTTGGTCCGAAGAGATCGGCAGGATTTTCTATTATTGCTTCCTGCTCTGTCGAGAAGGTAGTGTCCGTCTCGAAATAGAGAATAATCTCTTTTGGGAGTCCACTTTTAGTAAACTCGTCAAGAGAGATAATCTTGATCTTTTCTTCTGTTTCATCATTACTCGCAGTATATGGTTTTACAAGCATCTCCAAATCCGCCTTGGCAAACTTAGTATAATCCAAATGCCTTCGATCCGCCTCATCAGTACCTATTTCTTTTAGCATATCGGAAAGACCTTCCTCGATGGAGGTTTCAATAAACTCAACATTTTCAGCACCCTTTGCTAGGATTTTTTCAACAACAAGTTCGCCAAGAACATATCCAAGTACTCCTCCTACTAAACCCCCTAAAAAAACAATTCCAAAATTTTTAGTATTCATATCTCCATACTCCATTTTCTAATTTTCCTTTATAACGTCCATTATCATAGATCCAGTTATCTGGATCTTTTTCCATCTCAAAAAGCAATGGTTCGTTCCACACAAGGGCTTCTAGTCAAATACAGTCATAAATAGGCCCATCAACATTAAAGTTGAGGTAAAATGGTTGAATCATCGCTTCTCGAGTATCCCCTTTTTCCTCATTGACCGGATCGTTTAATCCGAAGTCAATGTACTTATCATTGCTGGGATTATGCTGGTTATAGCCTTTCACCCAGCCCACAATTGCACCCTCTGGAGTTCTTTTCAAACCTAGATCATCAAAAATCTCGTTGAGGAAAACGTGACCTCTCGAATTCAACATATCATTCGCAAATCTTTCGTTCGATCTTAAGAAGAAAAGATTCGCAGAATAACTTCGTTGAAATTGGGTTGAATTTTCCTCGCACCAAACAAAGGAATAAGGATATGCGCTATTAATTACCCCCGGAGCTTTTTTACCCTTTTTGCCTTTTACAACTTCTTCATTTTTGTCAGCTTCATAAAGCATGAGCCTTTTATCTGTATCTTCACCATATTCATCGCGGACGCGCTCGCGATATTTGTTAAAACTTGTCTCGATAAGTTTGTAAGCCGCGGCAATCGCCGCATTACGCTTTGTAAGAATGTTATGAGATCCGACAATCAGTCCAAAACCGAGCACGATGAGTCCAACTGATGGAAGATAAACTTTCGTAATCTCCACAGCAGTTTTCACATATACTAATGCTTTATCCCTTTGCGCGACTTCTTCTGGATATTCTGGAATATCGGCTTCTAGAACTGTGTCAATTTTATGCATCGTCTGGCGAGCGGGCTCAAGAATATTTTCAATCTCAAGAGTTGCTCTACAGGCAAGAATCGTTCCTGCTACCACGCTAACGATCCCGGTTCCCAGAAAAATTTCCGGACTATGCTTGCTTAAAACTAAACCGGCACGACCTAAATTATTCGTTACCAATGTTTTAAAAACACTAATATTAAACATCTAATTTCTCCTTTTATCAATATCTTTAACAGATTTAATAAATCCATTTGGATCTATTTTTCTTACTTCTTTTACTGCTTCTTTTGGACCTTTGGCTGGAATATATAGTTTGTAATTTATTCCACTAGGTCGATGACAAATTTTGACCAAGAACATATGCAGAATATTCATTTTTTTCTACTCTTTCCGCAATTGTCCCAAGCTAATACAGTGATTATCATTACAATCATAAACACT
>Ga0316630_10000648_pt1 | contig 11503 bp, 9 predicted proteins | sample OWC_May_M1_C1_D6_FD_207658 | JGI IMG/M metagenome (GOLD analysis project Ga0316630, IMG submission 207658) | Wetland soil microbial communities from Old Woman Creek delta, Ohio, United States - OWC_May_M1_C1_D6_A | ecosystem: Environmental > Terrestrial > Soil > Wetlands | place: USA: Ohio...
ACAGCATCGCGGTGTGCTCCGATGAGGGAACAATCATTTTGGCCGAAGCGCCGAGTGTGTGCAAAACGTGCCTGACCCCCGGCCGCGAGGACCGGAACCGGCAGGTGCCGCCCTTGGCCAGCGCGGGCGGAACAGGGTTATCATGTCGGCATGAAAATCCCGATCTCCGAAACCGGCACGTTCGCCGAATTGCGCCAGGCCTACCTGTTCGCAGATGCCGACGATGAACAGCTCGCGCGTCTGACCCGCGGCATGCAGACCGTGCAACTCCGGCACGGCGAGTCGCTGTTTCACCATGGCCAGCCGGCCGAACGCTTCTTTTTTCTGCGTCGTGGACAGGTGAAGCTGTTCCGTCTCTCGCCCGATGGCCACGAAAAGATCATCGAGATCGTCCGCGCCGGACAGACCTTCGCCGAGGCCGTGATGTTCATGGGCACCCAGGGCCGCTACCCGGTGAGCGGCGAGGCGATCAGCGACTGTGAGCTCTTTACCTTCGACCAGAAGAACTTCCTGCAGGTGCTGGCCGAATCGCACGAGATCGGCTTCGGCATGCTCGCCTCCATGAGCCGGCGCCTGCACATGCTGGTGAACCAGATCGACAGCCTCACCCTGCAGAACGCCACCTACCGCCTGGCCATGTACCTGCTGGAGCAGGCACCACGCGACGTCCAGGCCGCCGACGTCGAACTCACCACGCCCAAGAGTGCCATCGCCTCGCGGCTCGCAATTCAGCCGGAAACGTTCTCGCGCATTCTCGGCAAGCTGCGCGATCAGGGACTGATTGCCGTCGACGGCCACCAGATCACCCTGCGTAACCTCAAGGGCCTGCGCGAACTGGTATTCGCGCCTGCCGACGAGCCACGCATCCGCTGACAGAATCAGAATTTTCCGGAGCACTCCAATGACAAGACGAACGAAGCAAAGCGAAGTAGGGCTTCCTTTATGAGCAAGACCGCCCGCCCTTTTATCCCGCTCAACGTCGCTGTGCTGACGCTGTCCGACACGCGCACGCGTGACAACGACACCTCCGGTGACCTGATCGAAGAACGGCTCAAGACCGCCGGCCACCAGGTCGCGGCGCGCAGCATCGTGCGCGAAGACCTCGACAAGCTGCGCGCCCAGTTCAAAAGCTGGATCGATGACGCCGCTATCGACGTCATTATCGCCACCGGCGGCACCGGCATGACCCAGCGCGACCTCACGCCTGAGGCCGTCAAGCCTTTCATCGCCAAGTCCATCCCCGGTTTCGGTGAGTTGTTCCGCATGCTGTCGTACGCCGAGATCGGCACCTCCACCATTCAGTCACGTGCCGACGCCGGCATCGCCACGAACGGCACTGTCATTTTCATGCTGCCGGGCTCGACCAACGCCTGCCGGCTCGGCATGGACAAAATCATTCTCTCCCAGCTCGACGCCACCTACCGGCCGTGCAACCTGGTGGAACTGCTGCCGCGCATCCGGCACGAACCGGCTCCCAAATAATGGTGACAAACCAAACAAGGTTTCCTTAATAATGAGCAAGCTCACGCACCTGAATGAATCCGGCGAGGCGCACATGGTGGATGTGGGCTCCAAACCCGCGACCGCGCGCGAAGCCGTCGCCGAGGGCAAGATTCGCATGCAGCCGGAAACCCTGCGCCTGATTGTTGCCGGCGGGCACAAGAAGGGCGACGTGCTGGCCGTGGCGCGCATCGCCGGGATCATGGCGGCAAAAAAGACCGCCGAGCTCATCCCGCTCTGCCACCCGCTGGCGCTCACACGGGTCGAGGTCGAGCTCGCACCCGATGAAAAACAAAGTCTGGTGCTGTGTCGCACCATCGCCGCGACCACCGGCCCGACCGGTGTCGAAATGGAAGCGCTCGCGGCGGTGCAGATTGCCCTGCTCACCATCTACGACATGTGCAAGGCGGTGGATCGCGGCATGACCATTACCGATGTCGGCCTCGTCTCCAAGACTGGCGGCAAATCCGGCGCCTGGCGGCGATCGCCGTAATATGTCGGATACCGGCCGGGAATTTCGCTTGTCCCTGCTTCGTCTGGGGGCTTGATCTGGAGCAAGGCTGCGGCCCCGTTGCCGGGATATGCTGTCTTCGTTTCCACTAACCCAGGAGGTGCGCCATGAAAGAAAATGTTGGCGGTGCGGATAAGGTAATGCGCATCATCGTCGGACTTGCCCTACTGAGCCTGGTTTTTGTCCTCGAGGGTAATGCGCGCTGGTGGGGGCTCGTGGGTCTGCTGCCGCTCCTGACCGGCATCACCGGTTACTGTCCGGCCTACCTGCCATTCGGTATCAGCACGAAGAAGTCCGGCTAACCGTTCCCGCACACCCTGCCTGTGCACGGAGGCATGGTGTTCCGCCTGCACAACGCACAAGACTTCGCCCTGTTCCACAACGCGTGGCCTGTGCAGCGCGTGCAATGGGGTAGAATAGGCGCGCAAACCATATAATAATCCGGCTGATTCCGGTCACGAGAACCATCATGCACGCATCCCCCCCCGGCCTGCCCGGCCTGAGTTATGCCGACCTGCTTACCCTTGAAGGCCTGAACCGCCTCGACACGGAATACCTGCGTCGCCTCAAGGCACAGGACGCGGTGCGGCACGATCTGCTGCTGGCCGTGCGCGCGGGCCGGACACTGTCACCGGTCGAGAACAGCGAGCTGCTGCTCGCCTGTTCACCGCTGCTGGATGACGTGATTGCCGAGCTGTTCGGCATCCGCAAGGAGATCGATGCGGCACGCGGCGCGGTGCTGGCGCACAACCCGGTATTCGGCTTCAAGAAACTGTTCGTGCAACGGCGCGCACGCCGCCGTCTGGCCAAGAAGGAGGAAATCGAATCCTTCGCCGAACTCGATACCTGGCTGAACGCCGCGTTAAAACAGGCCGGGAATTCCACCACCGATCGCGAACTCGCCATTGCGCAGTTTGCCGAGAAACTGCTGGCCGACGACGCACAAGGAAGTGCGAGTGCCGCGGGAGACAGGATGTCGGGAGCGGCCGAACAGGCCAACGCCGAGCCAGTCGAGAAACTCACGCGTTGGTGCATCCGCGCGCTCACGACCCCGGAAGGCCAGCAGGCGGTGCACGGCTGGGTCAGCTTCCGCATGCCCGCGGGCGTGGACTTTACCAATCTGGTGCCGATCAAGGTCGTGACGAAAGACGGCGCCGAGCGTTTCGAAAACGCCAGCGGCCACAGCCGCGCACGTGACGGCTTCCATCTCACCGACCCGCGCATGGGTGCGCGCGAGGTGCAGAGTGAAATCAATTACTGCGTCTATTGCCACGACCACGACGGCGACTTCTGTTCCAAGGGCTTCCCGGAGAAAAAGGGCGAGCCGGACAAGGGCATCAAGAAGAACGCCATTGGCGTGCCGCTCGACGGCTGCCCGCTGGAAGAAAAGATTTCCGAGATGCACTCGCTCAAGCGCGACGGCCACACAATCTCGGCGCTCGCCATGATCATGGTGGACAATCCGATGTGCCCGGCCACCGGCCACCGCATCTGCAATGACTGCATGAAGTCCTGCATCTACCAGAAGCAGGACCCGGTCAACATCCCGCAGATCGAGACACGCTGCCTGACCGACGTGCTGTCGCTGCCCTGGGGCGTGGAGATCTACGATCTGCTCACGCGCTGGAACCCGCTGCGTCCGAGGCAGTGGCTGCCGAAACCGTACAACGGCCTCAAGGTTCTGGTCACCGGCATGGGTCCGGCCGGCTTCACCCTCGCCCATCACCTGCTGCAGGAAGGCTTCGCGGTGGTAGGCGTGGACGGTCTCAAGATCGAATCCCTGCCAGAGGCGCTGGTAAAGGGCCCGGTGTACGACTACCAACAACTCGAAGAAGACCTCGACACGCGCGTCATGGCCGGCTTCGGCGGCGTGGCCGAATATGGCATTACCGTGCGCTGGGACAAGAACTTCCTCAAGCTTATTTACCTGACACTCGCGCGCCGCACCCACTTCCAGGTGTTCGGCTGCGTGCGCTTCGGCGGCACGGTGACGCTCGACGATGCCTGGGAACTGGGCTTCGATCATGTATCGATCGCGGTGGGCGCAGGCCTGCCGCAGGCACTGCCGATTCCCGGCAGCCTGGCACGCGGCATGCGCCAGGCGGCCGACTTCCTCATGGCGCTGCAACTCACCGGCGCCGCCAAGAACGCCAGCCTCGCCAATCTGCAGGTGCGGCTGCCGGCAGTGGTGATCGGCGGCGGTCTCACCGGCATCGATACCGCCACCGAGGTGCAGGCGTACTACATCAAGCAGGTGGAGAAGACGCTCAGTCGCTATGAGCAGCTGGTTGCTGTGCAGGGTGACACCCAAGTGCGTCAGGGCCTGGATGAAGAGTCGAAGCTGGTGCTCGACGAATTCCTGGCGCATGGCAGACTCGCGCGCGCCGAGCGTGCACAGGCACAGAAGGAAAAGCGCGCGCCCGATTTCACCGCGCTCATCCAGCGGTGGGGCGGCGTGACCGTTGCCTACCGGCGCAAGCTCTCGGAATCGCCCGCCTACCAGCGCAATCACGAAGAAGTGATCAAGGCGATGGAGGAAGGCATTTACTACGCCGACACCCTGAGCCCGGTAGCCGCGGCGCTCGATGAACACGCACACGTCTCGGCGCTGGTGTGCAAGCGCATGAAGGAAAACGCCGACGGCAAGCTGGTCGAAAGCGATGAAGAAGTAAAGATCCCGGCGCGGGCGATTTTCGTGGCCACCGGTGCCAAACCGAACATCGCCTATTTCTTCGAACATCGCGGCAGCTTCGAACTGGACGGCAATCATTACAAATCGCACGAGTCGCGGGACGAAACCCTCACCCCGGTCGCGGCCATCAAGTACTGCAAGGCCCCGGACTTCGGTGCGTTTACCTCGTACAACAACAACGGCAAACATGTCAGCTTCATCGGCGACACTCATCCGAGCTTCAACGGCAGCGTGGTGAAGGCGGTGGCCTCAGGCCTGCGCACCTACCCGAAGATCGTCGCCTCGTTCGGCGCGCGTACCGCCCAGCAGGGCGATGACATGGAATATGCGGCGTTCCGCGAGCACATGCAGGATCTCTTCCAGCCGCGCCTGATCGCAGTCACGCGCTGCGCGGTGAATGCCGTGGAACTCGTGATCCACGCACCGATGGCGGCCAAGCGCTTCAAGCCCGGCCAGATCTACCGTTTACAGAACTACGAGCGTCTGGCGCCGGTCGTGGGCGAAACGCGTTTGCAGACCGAGACCATGGCCATCACCGGCTCGAAGGTAGACCCGGATCAGGGCACGGTCACCCTCATCGTGCTGGAGCGCGGTGCCAGCTCGCGCCTCGCGGCCACGTTCAAGCCGGGTGAACCGATTGCGCTCATGGGGCCGAGCGGCACCGGGGCACATGTCCCGCACAACCAGACCCTGCTGGTGGTGGCCGACCGCATCGGCGCTACCGGCATGCGCGCCCTCGGCCCGGCGCTGCATGCCGCCGGCAACAAGGTGTTGTTCTTCATGTCGTTCCGCAATCCGGGCGAGGTGTTCTGCCGCGATGAGTTCGAGCTGTACTGCGATGAGATCGTGTGGGTAAGTCTCGACGGCGAAATCAAACCGGGCCGTGCCCAGGACAAGAGCTACACCGGCGACGTACGCGACGCACTCAAGGCCTATGCCAACGGCAAGCTCGGCGGCAGCTTCAGGTTCGAAGACCTGGACCGCCTGTATTTCATGGGCGGCGGCTGTCTGGTGCAACGCCTGCGCGACCTGCGCCATGGCGAACTGAAAGACCGCCTCGCCAAAAACCCGCCGGCCACCGGCTCGGTGTACAGCAGCATGCAGTGCATGCTCAAAGGCGTGTGCTCGCAATGTCTGCAGTGGCAGGTGGACCCGGCCACCGGCAAGCGCACCAAGGCGGTGTTCGCCTGCTCCTGGCAGGACCAGCCGATCGACATGCCGGACTACGACAGCCTGCAGGAGCGCCTCGCGCAGAATCGCTTGAGCGAACATCTCACCAACCTGTGGCTCGAACACCTGTTCGCGACACACAAAGTCGCACGAGTGTGACGGGATAGTTCAATGTAGGGTGGGTTAGGCGCTGCACGCTCCACCCACCCTACATTTTATAGATATGAACGCGAACGACATCCGCATTTGCTTCATCGGCGATTCCTACGTGCAGGGCACCGGCGATGACGAATGCCTGGGCTGGACCGGGCGGCTGTGCGCGAGCGCGCGGCGCGCCGGACACAACATCACTTATTACAACCTCGGCATACGGCGCGAGACCAGCACGGACATTGCGCGCCGCTGGCTGGCGGAGTGCGAGCCGCGCCTGCTGCCGGCCAGCGAAAATTACCTGGTATTTTCATTTGGCGCCAATGACGTAAGTCTGGTCGATGACCAACAGCGCGTATGCGAAGACGACACCATCGCCAACCTGCACGCCATGCTGGTCAACGCGCGGACACGCTATCGCACGCTGATGGTCGGGCCGCCGCCGGCGGACGATGCTGACCACAACGCGCGTCTGGCGCGGTTGTCGGAACGTATGTGCGACGTGGCCGGTCGACTCGGCGTCCCGTATGTCGCGACCCTTCCGGCTCTGGTCGACGATCGAATCTGGCTCGACGAGGTGCGCGACAACGATGGTGCACATCCGCGTGCTGCCGGGTACGCACGCCTGGCCCGGATCGTCGCCGCCTCCGGTGCCTGGTGGTTTGGAAAGTCATGAACCGCAAACCGGTTGACGCCCGGTTTGCGGATATGATCTTCTGACCCTGCGACGCATGCCGGCGCTGCAACACAATCGACCACACAACATATGAATAACAAACGTGTCTGGATTCTGGCCATCCTCGCCGTGGTCATCGCGGCGGTGACTGCGGCACTTGCCTGGCAGCGGCTGACGCGCGCACCCGATACGGCCTTCCTGATCGCGAGCGGCCGCATTGAGGGCCGGCTTACCACGCTCAGCGCCCGCTCCGCCGGCCGCGTGGCGGAGATCAAGGCCGACGAGGGCCGCAACGTCGAACGCGGCGAAACCCTGGTGGTGCTCGCCGATCCGGCGCTGCGCGAGCGCATCAACTCACTGGCGGCACGCGTGCGCCGTACCGAAGCCAGCCTTTCCCAGGCCGAACGCGAACTGGCGCGCAACCAGAAGCTGATGACCGACGGCTTCATCACCATGCAGATGATGGAGCGCACGCGTCTGGAGGCGGACGTCCAGAGTGCGGCGCTGAATGAAGCCAGGGCATCGCTCGCCGAGCAACAGCGCTACCTCGACGAGATGACGGTGCGCGCGCCGACCGCCGGCACGGTGCTGGTGCGTACCATCGAGCGCGGCGAATGGGTGCAGCCGGGAACGCCGCTCTATACCCTGGTCGATCTCAGCCAGCTGTATCTCAAGATCTACGTGCCGGAACCCGATATCGGCAAGATCGTGCACGACCAGCCGGCGCGCGTGCACATCGACGCCTTCCCGGACCGGTTCTTTCCGGCGCGCGTCAGCAAGATCGCGAGCGAGGCGGAATTCACGCCGAAAAACGTCGAGACCCGCGAAGAACGCGTGAAGCTGGTGTTCGCGGTGGAACTGGCACTCGATGAAAACCCGGGTGGTGCGCTCAAACCCGGCATGCCGGCCGATGCCGTGGTGCGGCTCGAAGACGGTCCGGACTGGATCACGCCGGTGCCCGGCAAGCGCAAGCTGTTCGGGCAGTCAAAGAAATAAGCCCGCGCGGGCGCGTGAGGCCGGCTTATGACGACACCCCAGCCCGCCGCCCCACCGGCTGATCGCAATGTCATCCGCGTGGCCGGACTGCACAAGCGCTATGCCCGCGGCAAGGTGCACGCGGTGCGCGGCGTATCGTTCGACGTACACCGCGGGCGCGTGCTCGGGCTGATCGGTCCGGACGGCGCCGGCAAGACCAGCATTATCCAGATTCTCGCCGGCGTGCTGTCGGCCGACGATGGCCTTGCGAGCATTGCCGGCATCGACGTGCGCCGCCAGCCGGAGCGGGTGAAGCCGCTGATCGGCTACATGCCCCAGGGCCTGGGCCTGAATCTGTACGACTCGCTGAGCGTCGCCGAGAATATCGAATTCTTCCGCGCCCTGCGCCAAGTGCCGGAGGCCGCGTACCGCGAGAACCGCACGCGGCTGCTGGCCATGACCCGGCTCGCGCCGTTTCTCGACCGCCCGGCCGGCAAACTATCCGGCGGCATGCGCCAGAAGCTGGCGCTGATCTGCACGCTCATTCACCTGCCCGACATCTTGCTGCTCGATGAGCCGACCACCGGCGTCGATCCGCTGTCGCGCCGCGACTTCTGGACCATCATTCACGACCTGGTCACGCGGCGCGGCGTGACGGTGCTGCTCAGCACCGCGTACATGGATGAAGCCGAACGCTGCCACCACGTATTGCTGATGCATCAGGGTGAGGTCATCGCCGAAGGCGCGCCGGATGCGCTGGCGGCCGCACTGCCCGGACGCCTGGTCGCGATCGGCGGCGCACCATCGCAGAACGTGGCGCGCACCGCCGCCGGCTGGCCAGAGGCGGAAAGCGTCGCCTTGTACGGCGCCGAGACTCACGTGCTGCTGCGCGACCCGGCGACCGATGTCGGCGCGCGTCTGGCGGCCGCCGGATTCACCGGCACCCAGGTGCACGACATCCCGGCGAATCTTGAAGATGTGTTCGTGCATCGCCTGGTTGAACGCCAGACGACCGTAGCCGCCGAGAGTGCCCGCCTCACCGCTCCGGTCGGCAATCGCGATACGGCATCCGCCGCGCCGGTGCACACCCAGGCACTCACGCGCCGCTTCGACAGTTTCGTGGCGGTCGACCAGGTCAGTCTCGAGGTGCAGGCCGGCGAGATTTTCGGTCTGCTCGGCCCGAACGGCGCCGGCAAGACCACGCTCCTCAAGATGCTGTGCGGGTTGCTGGCACCGAGCGACGGTCAGGCCACCGTGACCGGGCTCGATCTGGCGCAGCCGGCGGCGCGTCAACAGTTGCGCGACCGGATCGGTTACATGTCGCAGCGCTTCTCCCTGTATCGCGATCTGGCAGTCAGCGCCAATCTCGAACTGTATGCCGGCCTGTACAGCCTGCCGCGCGAGCAGCGGCGCGCGCGCATCCAGACCCTGCTCACCGAACTGCGGCTCGCCGACTTTGCCGAGCGCCGCACCCAAGCCTTGCCGCTCGGGTTGCGCCAGCGGCTGGCGCTGGCCGCGGCGCTGTTGCACGAGCCACATCTGCTGTTTCTGGATGAACCGACCTCGGGGGTCGACCCGGTAGCGCGCCGCCAGTTCTGGGATATCGTGCATGTGTTGGCGCGCGAGCAGGGCATCACCGTGCTGGTGTCCACCCATTACATGGACGAGGCCGAACACTGCGACCGGTTGGCGCTCATGCACCAGGGGCGGCTGGCGGCCGTGGGCAGCCCGGCGGAACTCAAGGCGCGCGCCACCGGCGCCGGCGGCCCGGCGGTGGTGGTCACGGCGCGCGCCTTCGAACGCGCCTACCCGCTGCTGAGCGAACACTTCCCCGGAGCCATGCTGTACGGCCGGCGCGTCCAGTGGCAAAGCCGCGCCGCCGATGCCGACGTGGCTGCGGCGCTAGCGCTGCTGGGTGCGACCGGCATCGAGGCTACGGTCAGCGCCCAGCCGCTGACCATGGAAGAGACGTTCATCTATTTCATCGCCCAGGCCGAGGCCAACCATGCTTGAACGGGTGCCGGCCATTGCCATCAAGGAAACACGCGAGTTGCTGCGCGATCCGATCTATCTCGGTCTGGCGTTCGTCATTCCGATGATCATGATCCTGCTGTTCGGCTTCGGACTGATTCTCGACATCAAACACCTGCCGGTGGCGTTCGTCGACCACGACGGCTCGCCGTGGAGCCGCGATTACCGCGACCGCTTCGTGCATTCCGAATATTTCGACCTGGTCGGCGTGCTCGATCGCCGCACCGAGGTCGAGGAATGGATGCGCACCGGACGGGCGCGCGTGATCATCGACCTGCCGCCGGACTTTGGCCGCGATCTGGCACGCGGCCGGCCAGTGGCAGTCGGCGTGACCGTGGACGGCTCGTTCCCGAACCGCGCCGCGATCATCACCGGCTACGTGAGCGCCATCAATAGCCTGTACAACCAGCAACTGCTCACCGAGCTGGCTGCGCGCCGCGGCCTGGCGAGCGGCAACCTGCTGCCGGTGCAGGCCAATCTGTCGGTCTGGTACAACCCGACCCTGGAAAGCAAAAATGCGGTGGTACCGGGCCTGCTGGTGTTGATCCTGATGTTGTTCCCGGCGCTGCTCGGCTCGTTACTCATTGTGCGCGAGAAGGAATCCGGCACCATCTTCAACCTATACGCCTCGCCCACCGGGCGGCTGGAAATCATCCTCGGCAAGCTGCTGCCCTACCTGGCGGTGGCGATGCTCGACTACTTCATGATTTTCGCCGTAAGCCGCTGGATCTTCGAGGTGCGCTTCACCGGCAGCTTCCTGGTGCTGACCGCCGGTACGGTGCTGTATTCGGTGTGCACCATCGGCATCGGCCTGCTGATCTCAGTCCTGATGCGCAGCCAGCTGGCAGCGATGTTCACGACGTTAATGGTCACCATGACCACGGCCTTCAACTACTCCGGCTTTGTCACCCCGGTGGCGTCCATGGATGCGGTCGGCCAGTTCATCGCGCAACTGATTCCGGCCACGCACTTCATGACCGTGGTACGCGGCAGCTACCTCAAGGGCTTCGGTTTCGGTTACTACTGGCCGCAGCTCGGCGCGCTCGCACTGTACACGCTGGTGCTCTATTCCCTGGCCTGGCTGTTCCTGAAGAAAAGGATCGGCTGATGCGCGGACGCCTGCTCGCCATGCTGCTCAAGGAGTTCCGCCAGCTGGGTGCGGACTGGCCGATCGTACTGATCCTGCTGTGGGGATTCTTCGGCGCGGTCTATCTCTCCGGTCATGCCGGCGCGGTCGATCTCAGCAACTATCCGGTGGTAGTACTGGACCTGTCGCACAGCAACGAGAGCCGCGAGCTGGTGTCGCGCCTGCGCGCACCGTATTTCAAGATTGTCCGCATGGTGCACAGCGATCGTGAAATCGTGGAAACCCTGGACGCGGCGCGCGCCAGTCTGGCGGTGATTATTCCGCCGACCTTCGCGCGCGACGTGCAGGAGAGTCGCGGCCGCTTCCAGGTGATTTCGGACGGCACCCAGGCGCAGATGGCGATTCTGGCCGCCGCCTACATCGCCCAGATCGCCGGCCAGTACGGCATCGAGCTGCTGGAACGGCGCAGCGGATCAAGCGCCGAACAACTCGCCAGCCTGCCGCAGGTCGATGCGCGCATCCGCGTCGAGTTCAACCCGAGTATCAATGCCGCCTGGTTCTCGAGCCTGTTCGAGCTGTTCAACATGATCACCATGACTTCGCTGCTGCTCACCGCGGCGGCGCTGGTGCGCGAGAAGGAGCACGGCACGCTCGAACAACTGCTGGTCAGCCCGCTGCGGCCGGCCGAGCTGTTTGCCGCCAAGATTATTC
>Ga0316630_10000651_pt1 | contig 11488 bp, 8 predicted proteins | sample OWC_May_M1_C1_D6_FD_207658 | JGI IMG/M metagenome (GOLD analysis project Ga0316630, IMG submission 207658) | Wetland soil microbial communities from Old Woman Creek delta, Ohio, United States - OWC_May_M1_C1_D6_A | ecosystem: Environmental > Terrestrial > Soil > Wetlands | place: USA: Ohio...
CAGGTTCATGGTGGAGACCGTCTGGCCGTCGAGCATGATGCTCTCGCCGAGCAGGTAGGTGGTCACCGGGTAGAACGCAATCGCCGCCAGCACGCCGGAGACGATCACGCCGCGGTACAGGGCGTTCATGATCTTGCCGCCCTCGCGCGCCGAGACGAAGAAGCTGCCGATCACCGAGGCGATGATCGAGACGCCGCCGAGCACCAGCGGGTAGACCGCGGCGTTGTCGGTGCCGGTCACCAGCAGGCCACCGAGCAGCATGGTGGCGATGATGGTTACCGCATAGGTCTCGAACAGGTCGGCGGCCATGCCGGCGCAGTCGCCGACGTTGTCACCGACGTTGTCGGCGATCACCGCCGGGTTGCGCGGGTCGTCCTCGGGGATGCCGGCCTCGACCTTGCCCACCAGGTCGGCGCCGACGTCCGCGCCCTTGGTGAAGATGCCGCCGCCGAGACGGGCGAAGATCGAGATCAGCGAACCGCCGAAGCCGAGGCCCACCAGCGGCTTGATCGGGTCGATGTCGGGCACGAACGCGATCATGGCCGCGTAGTAGCCGGCCACGCCAAGCAGGCCGAGGCCCACGACCAGCATGCCGGTGATGGTGCCGCCGCGGAACGCGATCTTGAGTGCCGGGTTGAGCCCGTCCTTGGCAGCCTCGGCGGTGCGCACGTTGGCGCGCACCGAGATGTTCATGCCGATGATGCCGGACAGGCCCGACAGCACTGCGCCGACCAGGAAGCCGATGGCAGTGGGTGCGCCCAGGAAGGTGAAGATCAGCGCGAACAGGATGACGCCGACGATCGCAATGGTGCGGTACTGCCGGTTGAGGTAGGCGCTGGCGCCTTCCTGAATCGCCGCGGCGATCTCCTGCATGCGCGCATTACCAGCGGGCTTCGACAGGATCCACTTGATGGAAAACGCGCCGTACAGAATGGCTGCAACCGCGCAGCCTAGTGCGAACAGCAAACTGTCAGACATAGATGCCTCCCCAGGGTTGTGCGCCCGGCAGGCCGTCTGAATGGCCGAACGGACGCATTACACGAACCGCTTTACCGCCACTCGTTGGTACACGAGTCCCAGTCAACAGCGAAAGTGCGCCTTCTTATACTATTTCGGCGGCTGGATCGCGAGCCCGCCCTCGAAGCGGGTGCCGGGTGCGAACCCGAACACCGTATCGAGCTGACACTCCCGGATCAGCGCGTCCACGGCCGCCTGGCCGTGTTCGCGGCTGACTTCAGCCAGAATCAGCTTGCAGGAGTTGGCGTTGTAGAACCCGCCGAATCCCGCCTGGATCTGCAACAGCTCCGTGGCCTTCTCGAGTGTCATCCGTTCAATGCGTCCCAAGAATCGCCGCAACGGGGCGAGCGAGCAAATAATGAATTCTTATATGCTTATATACCCTGTGGTATTCGCTCGCACCGTTGATGCGATATTTGTTTTCAACTACTTACAGGTCGAACTTGCCCAGCTTCTTCTTCACGGCGACATTTTTCAGACGCACGTACTGGGGCATTCCGTCCTTGTACGGCGGGTAGTCCTCGCCCTTGATGAGCGGCTCGAGGTAGGTACGGCACTTGGCAGTGATGCCGAAGCCGTCCGGAGTGATGAAGTCGGTCGGCATCATTTTCTCGACGTTGGCGACCTTGCTGAGCGGGGTCATGCCCACGGCCCACTTGTACGGCTTGCTCGACTTGCGCACCACCGTCGGCATCACCGAGTTGTGGCCCTTGATGGCCAGATCGACCGCGGCCTTGCCCATGGCGTAGGCCTGGTCGACGTCGGTCTTCGAGGCGATGTGGCGGGCGGCACGCTGCAGGTAGTCGGCCACACCCCAGTGGTACTTGAGGTTGAGGCCGTCCTTGATGATCGAGGCCACCACCGGCGCCACACCGCCGAGCTGCGCATGGCCGAAGGCGTCGCGCAGGCCCTGATCGGCGAGGAACTTGCCGTCGGCGCTCTTTACGCCCTCGGAGACGACCACGGTGCAGTAGCCGAACTTCTTCACGTTGGCGTCGACCTTGGCCAGGAACTTGTCGCGGTCAAAGGTGATTTCCGGGAACAGGATGACGATCGGGATCTCGGTGTCCTTGGTGGAGGCGAGGCCGCCGGCGGCCGCGATCCAGCCGGCGTGCCGGCCCATCACTTCAAGGATGAACACCTTGGTCGAGGTCTTGGCCATCGAGGCCACGTCGAAGCTGGCCTCGCGCGTCGAGACCGCGATGTACTTGGCGACCGAGCCGAAGCCCGGGCAGTTGTCGGTGATCGGCAGGTCGTTGTCCACGGTCTTGGGCACGTGCACGGCCTTGATCGGGTAGCCCATCGACTCGCCGAGCTGCGAGACCTTGAGGCAGGTGTCGGCCGAGTCGCCGCCGCCGTTGTAGAAGAAGTAGCCGATGTTGTGGGCCTTGAAGACCTCGATCAGGCGCTCGTACTCGCGCTTGTTGGCCTCGAGGCTCTTCATCTTGTAGCGGCAGGAGCCGAACGCGCCCGAGGGGGTGTGGCGCAGCGCCCGGATCGCGGCCGCCGACTCTTTGGAGGTGTCGATCAGGTCCTCGGTGAGCGCGCCGATGATGCCGTTGCGGCCGGCGTACACCGTGCCGATCTTGTTCTTGTGCTTGCGCGCGGTCTCGATCACGCCGCAGGCCGAGGCGTTGATCACGGCGGTCACGCCGCCCGACTGGGCGTAGAACGCGTTCATGAGCTTCTGCTTGGTTGCCATAGGTCTTTCAGTCTCCCCAGTATTGAAGTGTGGAATCGGAATCGGGTTCGCCCGGCTTGGCCACCGGGCCGGGATCGACCGGCGGGGCGGTGGCCTCGTTGCGGTCATGGTCGGACTGCACCTGCAGCAGCGTGACCACGCAGTCGCCGATGTTGTCGTACGAGCGTTGGCCGGTGCCGTACTGCTTGTGCACGCGGTAGAAGAACTGGGCGCGGAAATCGCCATCGCCGGCCTTGAAAATCACGAAGTTGGCGCCGCCCTCATTCCATACCGCCGCCGGCACCACGGTCAGCTCGCGGTCGGAGGGGTCGAGGCGAATCTCGGCGTCGCCGACCTGGATCTCCACAGGCTTGCGGAAGCGCTCGGCCACGGTCTCGCGCACGACCGACAGCTCGGTTTCGGTGAAATCCGGGATTTTCATCTGCTGGATTGGGTGTCCGGGTTGGTCCTGCCGGTCTTGGGCGGCCGCGAACGTCAGGGTCCGGGCCGCGAGATCCCCGGCGTCCCGCGCTCAGGGTGCGGCGCATTATACGGCGCGCCGCCGGCAGATGAAATGCGCCGAAACCGCCGGTTTTCCAGCAAAAACCATTGACGCCACAAGGGGGTGGAGGTAGTTTACCGACGGCACAGCCGGGCTGCGGGAGGCGTCAAACGGCCCGGTAAGCGATATCACAGCGAAACCAAGCGAGAACAACCATGCGAATCGTACTACTGGGAGCGCCGGGTTCCGGCAAGGGAACGCAGTCCAAGCTGTTGATCGAAAAGTATAAAATTCCTCAGATGTCCACCGGTGACCTGTTGCGCGCGGCCGTTGCCGCCGGCACCGAACTCGGCAGAAAGGCCAAGGCGGCCATGGATGCCGGCCAGCTGGTGTCCGACGACGTGGTCCTGGGCATGATCCAGGAGCGGCTCGGCAAGCCGGACGCCAAGGGCGGGTTCATCCTCGACGGTTTCCCGCGCAACATCCCCCAGGCCCAGGCTCTCGACGCCATGCTGGCGCGCATGGGTCAGCCGCTGCAGCTGGCGCTGCTGGTGGACGTCGACACCGAGGTGCTGATGAAGCGCCTCACCGGGCGGCGCACCTGCTCGAACGCCTCCTGCGGGGCGATCTACAACATCTACTTCTCGGCCCCAAAGGCCCCGGGCAAGTGCGACAAGTGCGGCTCGTCGCTCAGCCACCGCTCGGACGACAACGAGAACACCGTGCGTAGCCGCCTGCAGGTCTATGAGCAGCAGACCTCGCCGCTGGTGTCGTACTACAAGGCCCAGGGCAAGCTGCGCACCGTGCGCGGCACCGGCTCGGTGACCGAGATCTTCAAGAACATCACCGACATCATCGAAGTGCAGATGCGCCCGCTGGCCGCCGCCATGTCGGCCGCCAACGCCGCGGCCGCCGCCAAGGGTGGCGCGACGCCGGCAAAACCGGCCAAGGCCAAGCCGGCAGCGAAACCGGCAGCGAAACCGGCCGCCAAGCCGGCGGCCAAGAAGCCGGCCGCAAAGAAGCCCGCTGCCAAGAAACCCGCCGCGAAGAAGGCCAAGCCGGCCGCCAAGAAGAAGGCCGCGCCGAAGCCGAAGAAGAAGGCCGTGAAGAAGGCGGCGCCGAAGAAAGCCAAGAAGGCCGCACCGAAGAAAAAGAAAGCGGCAACGAAAGCGAAGAAAAAGAAGTAGTCTCAGCGGTAGCACTCAAGGCCCGGGCAACCGGGCCTTTTTATTTGCTTGCTGACGCTGATTTCCGGTCCCGGCCGAGCGTGGCTGCAGGAGCGGCACCCTCGCCGCGATGTCTTTGCTGTCATTCCGACGCGCCGGAATCCGGGTTTTTGATGGAATCGACCCCGCGATGCCTTGAAATGCCATGGTGCCGTTCGCCGGGCGGCGGTTACGGGTTCCGACACCTGTAACCATGTAGCCCGGATGGAGCACAGCGGAATCCGGGGGTCGAGCTTCATGCGGCGCAATTCGCTTCGCTCATTGCGCCCTGCCAAGGCTGTGCGTCTCGCTTCGCCGAAACGTCCGGGGCGCGTATCCCTGTGCGCCCGTTCACGCTGTCACCGGCAGCGCTCACCCCGAGTTTCTCGCCGAGGGTGGGGCCGGCATGACGGCGCATCCCGTGCTCCGCACGCCGGCTGTTCCCGCGTTCTGCTTCGATGGTCGGCGGGCGGCTACGGGTCACCGACACCTAAGGCAACACCAGCACCAACATCAACATTTGTCATGTAGCCCGGATGGAGCGCAGCGGAATCCGGGGATCGAAGTCGCATGTGGCGCCATTTGTTGTGCACATTGCGCCCGACGAGGGCAGGGTGCAGGGTTGGTACTGCTTGTTAACTTGAGACTTGCAACCTGCAACTGCTTTCGTCGGCATGCGATGCAATTTGTTGCGTTCATTTGTCGTGCTGCAAGCTCAGCGCAAGAGCGGTCTCATTGCGTTCCGCGAAACTCATCTATGGCAACGGACAACGCACCCCTGAAATACGGGAATACGGGTTTCGGTTTGCAGTTTGCGATGCGCAAAAAGTCGCTGGCGGTCTTTCATTTGTATTTTTTGATGTCGCTGGTTGTGAGTGGCCGTTCGATCAGTTTGCATTAGCGTCAGCTGATGTACGCCGCGGCACATTGCGCATACAGCGCGCCCCTCCAGTCGTCATTGTTGTCGCGGAATTTCAATTCCCGCGGTCGCAAGGCCTGGAGATCCTTAGGAAAACAACCAGTTCAATATCGTCTGCCGCTTTTTGTCACCCGGAATTTAGAGTCAGTCTTGAACGTTCTGCAGGTTACGAGCGCGTTCCCGATCGCAGCGCGAATTTCGATTGTTTCCTTGAAGACACAATTTTCGTCGTCTACTGTTGATTGAAATCAGTATATCCCAGGGAAGCGGTCAACGAACCGCGCGGGGACTCTGGGTTACAAAAAACTGAACAACAAGAATTGGGGGTGGTCGTGAAATTCTCCGTGTCCAATTGGCGCCTTGCGCTGGCGCTCGTGGCTGCTGCGCTTCCGGTTTCACCGGGTCTGCTCGCCGACGCAACGGTGTTGCCTAACCAGTCGACGTACACACTCTTCGAGTCGGGCCAGGTGCGTCCGCTCGCGCTTTCGCCCTCGCGGCGGATGCTGTTCGCGGTGAATACACCGGACAGCCGGCTCGAAGTGTTCGCTGTCACGCGTGGAGGCATCAGGCACTGTGGTTCGGTTTCGGTCGGTCTGGAGCCGGTAGCGGTTGCGGCGCGCGGCGACAAGGAGGTCTGGGTGGTCAATCATCTCTCGGACAGCGTGAGTATCGTGCGTCTGCGCGACGCCGCTTGCGGGCAGGGTGATGAAGACGGTCATGACAGAAAGTCCACGCGTCCCGGGCCGGTCGGCCATGTCGTGCGAACCCTGCTCGTGGGCGATGAGCCCCGCGATATCGTGTTCGGCGGCCCGCAGCGCGATCGCGCGTTTATCACTACGGCGCACCGCGGACAGAATTCCGCCCGCGACCCGCAGTTGACCGTGCCCGGCGTCGGCCGGGCCGACGTCTGGGTGTTCGACGCCGACAAGCTTGGCAACACGCTGGAAGGCCGGCCGCTGAACGTCATCACTCTTTTCACGGATACGCCGCGCGCGCTCGCGGTTTCCGCGGACGGCAGGCGGGTCTATGCGGCCGGTTTCCATACCGGCAACCGCACGACGACTCTGCACGAGCGCATCGTGACACCGAACGGCGGAACGCCCGGCCCGCACACCAACTTCGAAGGGATCGCCCAGCCCGAGACCGGCCTGATCGTCCGGTTCAACGGCGAGCACTGGGTCGACGAGAGCGGCCGTTCCTGGGACGACCAAGTCAAGTTTTCGCTGCCGGACAAGGACGTGTTCGTGATCGACGCCACTGCCAACCCGCCAGCGCCGGTGGCAGGCGCGGATGGGTACTTCCAGGGGGTCGGCGCCACGATATTCAACATGGTGGTCAATCCCCGAACCGGCAGCGTGTACGTTGCCAACACCGATGCCCAGAACTTCAAGCGCTTCGAAGGGCCGGGGATGTTTGCCGGCCAGACCGTGCGCGGGCACCTGCACGAGAGCCGCATCAGCGTGCTCGCTGACGGCGCCGTGCTGCCGCGACACCTGAACAAGCACATCGATTACAGTACCTGCTGCGCGCCGATTCCCAATTCGGTGAACGACCGCAGCCTTGCCTTCCCGATGGACATGGCGGTCACCCGCGACGGCGGCACGCTGTACGTCACGGCCTTCGGCTCGAGCAAGATCGGCGTGTTCGACACCCGGCAACTGGAGAGCGATACGTTCGTTCCGAACGCCGCCGATCATATCGAGCTGAGCGGTGGCGGCCCGAGCGGTGTGGTGCTCGACGAGGCGCGCGGCCGGCTCTATGTCCTGACGCGGTTCGACAATTCGGTGAAGGTCATCGACACCGCGCGTCGCCGCGAGGTCGCGCAGGTGGCGATGCACAACCCCGAGCCCGCGCATATCGTGACGGGCCGGCGGTTCCTCTACGATGCGCGCCTGTCCTCGAGCCACGGCGATTCGGCGTGCGCGAGCTGCCACGTCTTCGGCGATCTCGATTCCCTGGCGTGGGACCTCGGCAATCCCGACGGCACCGAGATCAACAATCCCGGGCCGTTCGTCGTGCGTCCGTCCGACGTCGGCTTCAACCATATTCCCGTGCACTTCCGGCCGATGAAGGGGCCGATGACGACGCAGAGCCTGCGCGGGCTCGCGAACCACGGCTCGATGCACTGGCGTGGTGACCGCAACGGCGGCAACCTCGAGCCGAACGCGCAACCGGACGGCGGGGTGTACAACGAGGAAGAGGCGTTCCGCCAGTTCAACCCGGCGTTCGTCGGCCTGCTGGGGCGGCATGCGACCCTGTCCGCCGAGGACATGCAGGCGTTCACCGATTTCGCCCTCGAGATCATGTACCCGCCCAATCCGGTGCGGCCGCTCGACAATACCCTGACACCGCGCCAGCAGGCCGGCCACGACTTCTTCTTCGGCGGCCTGGCCGATCCGTTTGCACCGTGTTCCGGGTGTCACATGGTCGATCCGCGCGGCAACGCCGAGCACGGCGTGAAGAAGCCCGGTTTCTTCGGGGCCGACGGTCGCGCGACGTTCGAGCTCGAACCGCAGGTGTTCAAGATCCCGCACCTGCGCAACATGTATCAGAAGGTCGGCATGTTCGGCATGGGCAAGGCCCCGGACTTCTTCTTCCCGGAATTCGACGATCCCAATGTCGACAACGCCTTCATGGGGGATCAGGTCCGCGGTTTCGGCTTCTTCCATGACGGCAGCGTCGATACCGTGTTCCGGTTCCTCAAGATCCGGTTCTTCCAGAACAGCGGCCCGGAAAGCCCGTTCCCCAACCCGGGCGGATTTGCCGTCGGACCGGTCGGCGACCTGCAACGCCGCGAGGTCGAGGAATTCCTGATGGCGTTCGACACCAACTTCGCGCCGATCCTGGGCCAACAGGTGACGCTCGGCCGGGACAGCGAAGCGGTCGTTGCGCCGCGCCTCGCCCTGCTGATGACGCGGGCGGATGCGGGGGATTGTGACCTGGTTGCCAAGGGCCGGCATGCGAAACGCGAGGCGGGCTATCTCTATATCGGCGGGGGGCTGTTCCGTTCGGATCGCAGCGACGAAGCGCTGCTCACGAGCGAAGCGCTGCGCCGTCGCGCCCGCGCCCCATCCGGCGAAATCACCTTTACCTGCGTTCCGCCGCTCTCCGGCATGCGCATCGGAATCGATCGGGACGAGGACGGCATCTTCGACGGCGACGAATTGAGCGTCGGAAGCAATCCGGCGGATCGCGTGAGCCGACGGTAACGGCGTGCGCACCGGGGAGGTCCGATTTACGAGACTAACGGAGTCGCAAGGATGCAGAGAAAATTCTCTTCGCAGGAGTCGTTCAAGACCTGATCCGCGCTGCGGTGCGCCACGATTCGGCGGGGCAACGATCACCAATCCACCACCAACGGGGTAAAGGAGGTACGGCCATGCATCTCAAAGAAGGAGAAAAGGCGGTCAATTTTGCGCTGGAGGACATCCAGGGGCGCAAGGTCAGTCTGTACGATTTCGAAGGCAAGCGGGTTCTGCTGTCGTTCTACCGGGACGCCGGCTGCCCGTTCTGCAACCTTCGTATCTACGAGCTGACCCGCTACTTCGACGAGTTTTCGCGGCGCAACTTGATCCCGGTCGCCATTTTCAATTCGTCGCGCGAGACCATCCAGCGCTACCTCGGCAAGCGCCAGCGGCCCTTCCCGATGCTTGCCGATCCGGACCAGCGCATCTTCAGTCTCTACGACGTGCGCGCGTCGTGGGGCAAGCTGTTCATGGGCTTCTTCAACTTCCCGCGCATGTTCTCGGCCTTCTTCCGCGGTTTCGGACCCTCGCTCGGCGCCATGAATCCGTTGCTGCCCGCCGACTTCCTGCTTGGGCCGGACCTGTCGGTGCGCCGCGCGTTCTATTCCCAGGATGCGGCGACACACCTTCCGATCAAGGAGATCTTCGACTTCCTGAGCGATCGCACCGTCGGGATACCAATGTCCGCCGCCATGGCGAACGCCAGCAGGCAAGGCATCTGAGCGCGTGCGTGGCGCGGTTCGGCTGCGGCCGGCCGCACACGCGTACCACAACATACAACGCCGTCGCGGGCCGCCCGAATCGAGTCGCCCGCGACGGCGTTGTGCTTTTGGATATCCATTGCTGAAAAATGCGGCTCCCGGATCCAGAGCCGCGGAGATTGTGCTGCAGTGTTTTCGCCATCGCCGGGCCTCTGGCGCGACGCGAGCGATGTGGAACCGACTGTCGGGGATCTCCAGTGCGGGAAAATTTTCCCCCACCGTCCCAAGGCCCGGAGCGCCGGGCTGGTGTGGTGTTACGCCCGGGCAACGACCGGCTTGTCGTTGTGGGCGCGCAGCAGGGTCCAGTAACCGAACAGGTTGACCGGGACGCGCTCGATCACCGCGAGCCGGCTGTCGCGGATGAAGTCATCGCAGGACAGATCGGGGCGGAAACCCATGAGCCGTGAGAGCGGGGCGATTTGCCGCTCGATGCGGCCGATCAGCGAGCCGCCGCGGTGGAAGTGGTTGACCACGTACAGCTCGCCGTCCGGTCTGCACACCCGGCGCATCTCGTCGATCAGACGAGTCGGTTGCGGCACCACCGAGGCGACGTACATCGCCACCACTTTGTCGAAGCTGTCGTCGGCGAATCGCATGTGCTCGGCGTCCATCTGCTCCAGGGCCACGACCTGCCGCAGCCGGTCGCGCTCACGGCGCGCCCGGGCGCGTGCCAGCATCTCGGGTGAAATGTCGATGCCGGTCACCTGCGCATGCACCGGATATAACGGCAGAGACAGCCCGGTGCCGACCCCGACCTCGAGAATGCGCTCCCCCGGCCGGCAGCACATCCGCGTGATCACGGCGCGACGGCCGGGTTCGAACAGCGCGCCGAAATAGAGATCGTAGCGCCGCGCATAGCGACGATAGGTCTTGCGGATGGCATCGATGTCCATAGGGTCTCCGCATGCAGCGGTGGTTCCGGTGGCAGCCCCGGGCGGCGGCAGCCTGCGCTGCCGGGCGCCCGGGCCCGTGACGCGTCCAAACCCTGATATGACACGGGTCGCGAAAAAGCGCAACGCCCGCGCGCCCGGTGCGGCCGGGACGCGGACGACGCGCCGCGATGAGTGACCCCGGCGCCAACGGTGCGTTGCCCGCTCGTGCACCCTTCAGGCGGGCACGAAGCGGTAACCGATGCCGGTCTCGGTAATCAGAAATTTCGGGCGCGCCGGGTCGGCTTCGAGCTTCTGCCGCAGGTGCCCCATGTAGATCCGCAAATAGTGGCTGTGTTCCACGGACGTGGGCCCCCAGACTTCGCGCAGCAGTTGCCGGTGCGTCAGCACCTTGCCCGGATGGGCCAGCAGCACGGCGAGCAGGCGAAATTCGATCGGGGTCAGATGGACTTGCTCGTCGCCCCTGGAGACGCGGCGATCGACAAGGTCCACGACCACGTCGTCGAAACGCACTACCGGGCTCGGCGTCTCGCCGGCCCGGCCGCGGTGGCGCATCGATACCCGCACCCGTGCCAGCAACTCGGCTACGCCGAACGGCTTGGTAAGGTAATCGTCGGCGCCGGCGTCGAGCGCCTCGACCTTGTCCTGCTCCTCGATCCGCGCGGACAACACAATGATCGGCACGCTGCTCCAGCCGCGTACCGCGCGGATGAAGTCCCGGCCGTCACCGTCAGGCAGGCCGAGGTCGAGGACGACGAGGTCCGGCTTGCGCGTGCCGGCCTCGATGAGACCACGCTGCAGGTTCTCCGCCTCGAACACGCGAAAGCCCTCCGCTTCCAGCGCGTGGCGCACGAAGCGTCGGATTTCCTTCTCGTCCTCGACAATCAGGACTTGCTGGTGCGGTTCAATAACACGCTCCTCGCCGGTTTACGACCGGGGTTCCGGGTCCACGACCGGCTGCGCTTCCAGCGGCAGCGTAAACAGGAAGCGCGCGCCGTGCGGCGCGCGGTTCTCGGCCCAGATCCTGCCGCCGTGTGCCGTGACGATCCCTTCGCAGATGGCGAGCCCGAGTCCCATGCCGGGGACGGTCGACTCTTTCTCGCCACGCGTGAACTGCGCGAAGATGACGCGCTCCTGGCCAGGCGGCAGGCCCGGGCCCTCGTCCCAGACCTCGACGCGTACCGCGGCGTCTTCGCGGGTCGCGACGATGCCGATGGCCGCTCCGGGCGGTGTGTACTTGGTGGCGTTCTCGACCAGATTCACCAGCA
>Ga0316630_10000652_pt1 | contig 11481 bp, 10 predicted proteins | sample OWC_May_M1_C1_D6_FD_207658 | JGI IMG/M metagenome (GOLD analysis project Ga0316630, IMG submission 207658) | Wetland soil microbial communities from Old Woman Creek delta, Ohio, United States - OWC_May_M1_C1_D6_A | ecosystem: Environmental > Terrestrial > Soil > Wetlands | place: USA: Ohio...
TGGTCGCAACCTCGCGGCGAGGGGGGGGCGCGCCTATCGGGCGCCCCCCACCGTGTCCTCGGAGTCTATCGACGGCGCTATTTCCCCGCCAGAATATCGTTGGCCGCCTTTTCCGCCGCGGCCATGGTTTCGTCAACAGTCTTGAGGCCGATCACCGGGGCCTCCAGGTTCGGCTGGATGACCTCCCGCTGGATCCGGATCAAGGCCGGCGTGAACGGCATCCTCTGCGCATACTTCAACTGCTCGTACGCCACCCGGTAGTTGGGGTTTTCCTTGTAAAACTTCTGCATCTCCGCACCCGCGATGGCGGGCTCGTTCGTGCAGATGTAGCCGGTGTTCTGCGACCAGTAGACGGCCTGGGACGGCTCGGACATCCATTTGATGAAGGCCCAGCCGGCCTCCTTCTGTGCCGGCGTGGCATCCTTGATCATGACGAAGAAGGTGCCGCCCGTGGGTGCCGCGAACTTCTCCTTCTTCGGCAGGAAGGCCGTGCCCATCTTGAACTTCACGTTTTCGGTCAGGTAGTTCACGAAGGCGGTGGAGGTGAATATCATGGCCGCCTTCTGATTGATGAAGTCGGTGTTGGTCACTTCCCAGGCGTTGTAGTCTTTCCCGCCCGGCCGCTTCATGATCTTGTGCTTGTTGACCATGTCTACCCAGTACTGGAGCGCCTCGCCCCCCTTCTGGCGGAAACCGGCCTGTTTTCCGTCTGCGCTGAGGAGTGAACCGCCGGCCTGGTACAGCAACCCGTGCCAGAACCACCAGTCGACCGGTACTTCAAAGCCCCAGGTTTTGACCTCGTTCCCCTCGCGGACCGTAAGCTTGGTGGCCGCGTCGCGCAGCTCATCCCACGACGTGGGAACCTTCACGCCCTTCGCATCCAGCAGGTCTTTGTTGTAGTACATGACCGGCATGCTGCGATTGAACGGGATGGCGAAGAGGGGCACCGATTTGCCGTAGTAGTCGAAGTAGCCGTGCTGCGAGAGGGCCTGCACGAAGTCTTCGGACTTGACCCCTGTCGACTTCACGTAGGGCTCGAGGTTCTCGAACATGCCGCCCTGCCACAGGTCTGGCATGGCTTCACCGATGACGTGGAATATGGCGGGCGCCGTCTTGGTGGTGATGGCTGCCCGGATCTTGGCCAAGGCCTGGAAGTAGTCCCCCTGGAAGGACCCGTCGATGCGGTACTTGGTCTGGCTGCCGTTGAACTTCTTGACCATCTCCTCCGTGACCTGACGGACCTTGCCGCCGTAGGAGTACCAGAAGGTGGCCGTGATCGGCTCGCCCGCCCAGGCGGGCCCGGCGAGGGCCACCGCCACTGCTGTGGCCAGCGCGCACCTCAGAAGTGTTCGCGTTTTCATCCTCGTGCCTCCCTTGCGGGCCGATTGCATCCAGGGCCGCGTCCTCGCGGCGACGTGGCCTGCTTCCTGTTCCGGCGATCTACCTGTGGCTCTCACCTCCCCTCGCGCATTTCGGCGGCGTGGCGTACCCACGTGCGCCCGTCCCGGCCTCGTCTCAGGGGCGCCAATCCGGATCCAGAAAGAACGGCTGGCTCCACGCCGTTTGCATCTGCGCGTCCACGACCTCGACGCGGACATACGCCTCGCCTGCCCGCGGCCTGTACTCGGCCTGTGTCAGGGCTTCCCCCCGCAGGCGCAGACCCGGGTTGTTCGAGGCCCCGTTCAAGAAGCGGATCTCCACGGCCGGAGAGCACCAGACCTTGATAGTCTGGCTTGCCACCTCAAACCGTTCGAACTGAGGTCCCGTCGAGGCATAGAAGTTTCCGGTCCGGATGTTTTCCGTGAGAGCCTCGGCGGTCAAGACCTCGGCGTTCACCGTGATCCAGGCCTTCGCACCCTGGTAGGGAATCCGATGCGCATCATCGGCGGCGATCCCCCACACGCGATGGCCGCGCCGCAGGAGCGCGTCCCACCATTCCAGGGCAAAGCCATTGTACTCCAGGTAATTGCAGACCACGTTGAGAATCTCGACGGCATGGTAGCCGTGCCACCCCAGGGCCTGCGTCGCGGTGAGCCAGGACCAGTTGGGGTGCGCCAGGACGGCCAGTCCGCCTTGCGCGCCGATGTCGTCGATGGTGCGTTGGTGGTCGTTGCTGAAGGGGGCCACCGCACCCTTGAGATTGAGGCCGACGATGTGCTCGCGCCCCCGGACCGTCACTTCGTCGGACGAGATCCCGACGAAATCCGGGGCCGCGAACGCGGAAAGATCCGTGAAGACGTCGTGGTCCGTCATGGCCAGGAACGCGTACCCGCGATCGCGGTAGTAGCCGACCACCTTGTCCAGCGGCCACTCCCCGTCGGAGAGGGTCGAGTGCGCGTGGGTGTTGCCCCGGAACCATCGCGAGAAGTTCCGGTATGGGTTGCGAATCTTCATAGTGTGCCTCCGCTGCCGGTGGCGCGCACAACGCCCACCCGGCAGACTCCTCGCTCTGCCGAGGGGTTCTGCCTCGATGCGCCCGAGTGTCGTCGGTCCGGTCGATATGTCGGATGATATATCAGTCGACAGATTGTCGGCAACTCAATTCTCTGTTAGACTTCTGTCCGCGTGGGGCCCGCCGCGTGCCCTCGGAACGCCTGGCGCTCGGCGAGGGCTCGGGACGATCGGTGAGGCGGGACGGCGGCCGAGGGGCGCAATGGAGAGATCGAGGATGAAACCAAAGTCAGACGCCACGAGGCACCGCGGACTCAGCGTGCCCGTGGGACCTCGCGAACCTCGCGCGAGCGCGTCCGGCATGCTGCGCGAGGATGCGTACGCCCGCCTGAAGCACAGCCTGTTCAGCAGCGCCCTCAAGCCCGGCCAGCTGGTGTCGCAGAAAGAGCTCGCCCGGCTCATCCACTGCCCGCTGGGCCCGACCCGCGAGGCGATCCAGCGGTTGGCCGCCGAGGGCTTGCTGCGCGTCGTTCCTCAGCGTGGCATCGTGATCAACAATATCAGCCTGGAGTTCATCCGTGACGTGTTTGAATTGCGCGCCATGATAGAGCGGGAAGCGGTGCGCGCGTTTGTTGACAAGACAGGCCACGCGGAGATGGCTCGGCTCAAGGCGGATCACCAGCGGGTGCTCGGCCGCGCGCGCGCGCGGATCGATGCACCGTTGCTCACCGAGGCGCTGCACCTCGACTGGCGATTCCACGATCTGATCGTCGCCGCGCTCGATAACGGTTTGATCGAAGAGATCTACCGGGTCAACAGCGACCGGATTCGCCTGATCCAGGCCAAGCGGGGCTACGTGGCGGATCGCCTCTGCTCCGCCATGCAAGAGCACATCGCCATCCTCGACGCCGGCTTGCGCAAAGGACCGGCGGCGGCCGCGGCCGCTATGGACCGGCATCTGAGCGAATCCCGTCGGTGGGCCGTCCGCGTCTGACGCACCGCGAGCGCGTTCAGCAGATGGGCTTTACTCAGCAGCCTACTACGGCTGACGCCCCGGGCCGGCTGGATTCCCCTTGATGACCACCTCGCCACGCGGCGTCAAGGTCAAGTCATCCAGCGTGGCGACCTTCCACGTGGCCTGCTCCAGGCCCATCACCTCGCGACCTCGCTCGACGGCCACCACCGGCATGCCCGCCGCCTGTGCCGCAACCACGCCGGCCGGGCTGTCCTCCACCACCAGGCAGGATGCCGGCGACAACTCGAGGAGGCGGGCGGCTATCTGGAAAGGATCCGGCGCCGGTTTCGCGCGGGTGTAATCCTCCGCCGTGACGATGGTCTGAAAGCTCTGGGTCATGACCGCACGCCACAAGATTCCCTCGACCTCCGATCGCCGGGACCCGGTGGCGATGGCGAGGCGGATCCCCTGCGGAATCCGCCGCAGGAATCGGCCCGCGTCTGCGTAGGGCTGAACCTCCTCCAGGCGCTGCTCGTAGATCGCGTTCCGGCGCTCGATCACCTGCGGCCCTTCGGAGGCGAACCGGTTCCCGAGAATCGCTGTCAGGCCGGCCTCGTCTGTCCGGCCCAGCCAGGAGCGAACGAAATCCTCCCACGTGAGCGTCACGCTTATCTCCGCCAATGCCTGGGCACCGGCGCGGAACCGGACCGGCTCGCTGTCGAACAGGACCCCGTCGAAATCGAAGATGATGGCCCGAATCAGGAAGGGATTCATGTGCGCCTCCGCTCCGAAGGCCTCAGCATACCCGTTCGATGACGAGGCCTGATCATGCCTGCCCGGACGGCGCGGGTCAAGTCGGGAGTGCGCCGCATGCCAAGGCTAGCCGCCGGTCCGACGAGCGGCATACGAGTTGCGCTCTGCAGCGAGGGATCTCCCGATCTTTGGCTCACGTCCGGAGATCTATCCAGCGCCGCTCCCGAACCGCCTCCTCGACGGCGTCCACGACCCTCTGCGCTTCGGCGCCATCGTGAAAGGTCGGGTACTCCTGCGTCTCCCCGCGAATCGCCCGGAGGAACGCCACCCCCTGGTCCAGCTTGTACCCCAGCAAGGGGTCATCCACCAGCGGGTTCCGGGGCGAGCCGGGGTACTTCCGAAGGTCTAGGGGCACCTCGGCCCGTGCCCACTGCTGGGTCCGCGTCATGGCTGGACCCAGGCTGATCTGCAGCTCGAACGGGTGGATCAGTTCGTAGACCGCCGCGCCGCCCGTCCCGTGGATCTCGATGCACTGGTAGTTCGCCCGGCCGCTGCCGCCCCGGCCCGCCACGGCCCGGTTGAAGTCGAACGTTCCGATCGCGCCGCTGGCGAACTCTACCGCGAAGGCGCACGCGTCGTCTGCGTCCACGGGCACGAGCGCACCGCCGGCAGCACTGGGCCGGTCCCGCACGTACAGCCGACTCGTGCCGGAGACCGCCACGATGTCTCCGAGCAAGTAGCGCGCGAAGTCGATGCCGTGCGACCCCATGTCCGCCAGGATGCCGGCCCCCGCCTGGGCCCTTTGGTTCCGCCAGGCGACGGGCGTGGCGGGGTCCAGCATGAAGTCGGTGAAATACGACATCCGCCAGTGACGGATCTCGCCGAAGTGCCCCTCGGTGACGAGGCGCTTCAAGTAGCGGAGGGCGGGGACGAACCGAAAGGTGAATGCCACCATGTGAATCCGCGCCGACGCCACCGCGGCCGCCTCGACCTCGCGGGCATCGGCATACGTCAGGCCGAGCGGCTTCTCGCACAAAACGTGCTTACCCGCAGCCACGGCGGCCTTCGCCATGTTGGCGGTCAGCCCGCTGGGCGGGCAGAGCACCACCGCGTCGATGTCCGGTCCGGCCAACAGAGCTTTCCAGTCGCTGTAGAGCCGCGGGATCCCCCACTGGGTGGCGAAGGCTCTGGCCTTCTCCTCGGTGCGGGAGGCCACGGCCAGGACTTCACAACGCTCGGGACACAGCTTCAGCGAGGGCAGATGCACCATGCCCGCGATCCGCCCCGGTCCGATGACGCCGACCCGGATTTTTTCCTGGCCCATTGTCTTATCTCCCTCCGTCGATCAACCGCTCGACCTCGGCTCGTTGAGGCAAAGAGGGTTGCGCGCCGGCCCGCGTCACCGCCATTGCCCCACAGGCGTTTGCGAATCGCACCGCCTCGTGTAACGGTAAATCCCGCAGCAGCGCGGCAGCCAGGCCCCCGACGAAAGCGTCCCCCGCCGCTGTGGTGTCGACAACGGGCACCGAGAAGCCCGGCACGCGCGTCACGCCTTCGGCGCCGACGATCGCCGACCCCTCGTCACCCAGAGTGATGATCACGGTGCGGGGTCCGAGTTGTCGAAGCCGCCGACCGACCGTGCCCCAGTCGGTCACCGCATCCGGCTCGACCCCCGCGAAGAGAGCCGCTTCCACCTGGTTGGGGACGAGGAGGTCCACGTCGTCGAAACACGCCTCGTCCCCGCCGCGGTGCGGCGCCGGGTTCAAGATGACCTGCGCCTTGGCTCGCTTAGCCGCACGGACAGCGCGCGCAATAACCGCGGGGGGCACCTCCAAATTCAGAACGAGCAGGCGGCACCCGGCCACCGCCCGCTCGACGCCGGCCACGGCAGCCTCCTCCCAAACCATGTTGGCCCCGGGGGCGACCACGATGGCGTTTTGTCCGTCGGACGCGACCGAGATCAGCGCGACGCCCGTGGCCGTCCCGGGGACGCGCCGGACGTCGGACGTCTCCACGCCCGCCGCAGCCAGCGTGTCCAGCAACTCGGCGCCGAAGGCGTCCGCTCCTACCTGACCCACCAAGGCGACGGACGCGCCGATGCGGCTGGCCGCCACCGCTTGATTGGCGCCCTTCCCGCCCGGAAACCGCGCGACCGCACCCCCGTGCACCGTCTCGCCAGGCCGCGGGATGTGAGGAACCTGGACCACCAGATCCATGTTGATCCCGCCCACGACACAGATGTCACGCACGGCTCGCTCCGCTCTTGAGGAAGAACCGACTGCGGCCTCCGACAGCGAGAAGAGCGTGAGCCTGCCACAGCTGTATATCTTTTCGCCTCTGCAGCTTCGCGCCCCCGCTCGCCTACACCTCTGCCGTCTCTCTTTGTTTTCTGCCCCCTGCCAGCTGCTTGCTGTCTTCCGGCTCTCCTCATCGACTACTTGACCAGTCGACTAATCGACGCGACCGCTGCCTGCTACTCTCGTCGCCCTCGCCCCCCTGCGCCCCTGCGGTTCTTCATACCACACGCCCTCACTATATCGCAATTGGTCATACCGACCGGTGTTCTTCTCGTATCGCTGTGAGCCAGATGTCAACGCGGGTTCGATTCGCCGGCGGGATTCGATAACCTGTCGAGGTCGGGGCGTTTCCGGCTAGGCCAGAGTGAGAGGGCGAGGTCTTGCCGTGCAGCATGGAGAGCCCACACCGGGGATGGACGCCGGCGTGGGCTCTCCGCCTTCAACTACTCTGTCCGAATCTTGCTCTTGACCTTCGCAGCGAGGTCGGGTGTCACCTCTTTGATATTATGCGCCTCGGCGGCGTGTTTGGCCGCCTGGCGCAGCACGTCGTCCTCAGTCGCGCCACGCACGACATGCTGACATCCCGCCATGAGATCTCCGCACCGCAATACTTTTTCCATATCCCCCTCCTTCTGTGAGCGCACACACCGGTCTCGCGCTTTCCGCCGTCCCGTCGCTCGGCGGCTCGTGTCCGACAAAGCCGGACGAACTCGGCCGTCCTATCTTCCATTCCCCCGAGACGGTGCCTGAAAGCGACGCGAGCCGGTATCCGATCCTAATCTCCGTGTACCTGGCGGTCAAGCCAGTTGCGGCCAAGCTTATTCGGATAGCGGTCAACCGTGGCCTCGACCATGACCCTGCGCGCAGACCGCCCTTCGGACGCAACCCTGTAGAACGAAAGACGGTAGCGGTAGGAGACCAGAAAATCCGAAACCGTCCGGGCCGAAACGACGTATATATAGTCGTGGAGAGGAACCAAGAGACGCTGCGCAAGGGACGCTGCCCTGCGCCGGCTGGGCGAGCGGCGCCGAAACATGGGACTTGCTGCCATCGACTGGTCGCAGGAGCTGGAGAGAACCCGGCAGCGCGCTGAGGATCGCATAGGGAGAGTGGTAATGAACATGAAACGGGTGGCCTGGGCGCTCATGGTGGTCGGGATGTTCGTGGCTGGCTCCAGCGTCCTTGCCGAGGCGGCGGACGGGCCCGGGGGCGGGGCCCACCGCGGGGGCAGCGGGTGGCAAGCGGGAAGCCCTCGGGTCGGTGGTGGCTCGCACGTTCGACATCCGCGGGTGGGCAGTGCGCGCCATCCAGGAGGTTCCTGGCGGGGTAGTAGGTGGCACACAGGTAGCCATTGGCACCACGGCAGCTTCCACAGCGGAGGCTGGAGGTGGCACGGTGGCACGCGGGTATTCATTGGCCGCCCGGGGTGGTGGGGACCTGGTTGGTGGGGCGCCCCCTACCCGTACTATGTCGCGCCGCCCGTGGTGGTCCAACCCCCACCCACGGCGTACATTCAGCAGGAGCCCGCGCCCTCGACCGAGACCTACTGGTACTACTGCCAGGACGCGGGGGCTTACTACCCGTACGTCAAGGAATGCCCCGGCGGTTGGACGCAGGTGGTGCCGCAGCCGGCTCCCCCGAGCCAATAGTCAGCGTAACGCAATTTAGTGATTGCGCAGCGCTGCCTGATGGCCGCAACCAAAAAACACGGACTGTCTTCGGCCGCAGATTGACCGATTTCACCGGAAGCCTCAGAACCCTTTTGAGTCGTCAAAGGGGGACGGTCAGACGCATGAGGGGACGGTCATGATATTATGCGTTTTCTGTAAGCGGCGCCCTTCGCCAGAGCGAGGCGTTCCCCGCGGGCGACGGCGCGACTGACGGCCGGTTGGCTTAGGCCGAGGCGGTCTGCCACGACCGTCCCCGGCAGCCCCAACTCCCGCACTGCCAAATAACAGAGCATGCTCCGGTGTTCCACGCGGGCCGGGATCTTGCTCGGCGTTAACAGGTCCCCCGGCGGGAGACCGGCTGCTGCCGCAGTTCGCTGTAGGAGCCAATTGAAGTCACGCCCGCGCGTGCGAAGATGTTGACGCCGCTCGAGGTGCTCTCCCGCGGCCGCGAGTGCGGTGTCCACGAAATCGCTGTCGCCGAGAATCCGCTCATCACCGTGGAGCCGATCGCCCAGCCGACGCCGCGACGTGAGGGCCTTCCAACCCCCGGCGCTCCGGACCAGCCCTCCCCCGGCCAACTCCGGTCGACGGCTCTGCGCGACGCCATCCGCGACAAAATCCCGGTACGCCCGCCGGGCCGCGGCGCCGCGCACACCGAATCGCCCCAATACCTCTCCCACGGCTTGCCACGGCCGTGCGATGTGGCCCAACAGGGCGCTATGGCCGCTCCATGGGTAACGGTCCAACGCCCGGAGGTCCTGCGCCAACCCGGCCCGCACCGGATTGAGGTGGAGATAGCGCACCAACTCGAGCAGGTACGGTTCCTCTTGGCACAGGATAGATTTGTAGCGATTCTGGAAGAGATACCCGTGGCGGTGATGGCGACGGTTGAAGACCCCTGCGTATCCCGTCAAGACGCGTCGCATGACCGTCGCCAGAGGGACGCCACCCGTACGGAGCAGAAGGTGCATGTGGTTGGCTAGCAACGCCCATGCGTAACACCGTGTCCCCGTCGCCCCGAGGATGTCCCCCAGGCGCTCGACGAACGCCGCTCGGTCGACGTCATCGCGCACAATCGCCTGCCGCTCGATCCCTCGGCAGATGACGTGGTGCAGGGCACCGGCAGCATCGAGGCGTGCTTGGCGCGGCATGGAATGCCGATACCACACAAGGCAGGGACCAAGAAAGCATTATTTCATGACCGTCCCCATTGTCCCCAATGTCCGCGCGGGTGCTATCCTTTTTGTGGCTGGTTTCGTGCTAGTGCGAACGCGCATCATGCTCGCAGCGCAGAGATAAAACGCGATGTCCGTACTTCAGTAACCGCTCCAGACGAGGACACACAGGGTTGCGGCTCCGACCACGACAAACGTGAGGATCACACTAGCATCCATCTTACCTGTCTCTACTCGCTCGACGTCATCGCGCACAATCGCCTGCCGCTCGATCCCTCGGCAGATGACGTGGTGCAGGGCACCGGCAGCATCGAGGCGTGCTTGACGCGGCATGGAATGCCGATACCACACAAGGCAGGGACCAAGAAAGCATTATTTCATGACCGTCCCCATTGTTCCATGTAGGGACGGACAACGCATCATTTCAAATCCGTCCCCACCGTCTTCAGAGCCAGCGAATCGGCTCGCATCCTTCCTTGAATCAAAATTTCAGCGGCTTTCGCTATTTCTGCCTCGGCGCCGGGCCCTGAGGAGGAAACCGAGTCCGGCGAGCCCCGTGGTGATTAGAACCAGCACCGCAGGCGGTTCGGGGACCGGGATCTCCGCGCGGGCTACATGCAGGCGGAAGATTTCCACGTCCATGCCACCTACGGAGTCGAGGGCGAATTCGGTCCACGCGCGGTACGCTGGATCCAGTCCCATGATATCGATCGTGGAGAAAGCGCCAGACAGCCCGTCAGCGGTGCCGGACACGATCAAATCGAAGAACCCCTCATCGAAAATTGGGGTGAATCCGAATTCAACCTGGAGGCTGCCACCAAGCAACCCGCCATAAACATCCACGGCGCCGTACTGGAGGCCGCGGGTGGTCCCCTCCATTCCAATCTCAAGGAGGGCTCCAGTCCCCAGGCTCAGGAAATCGCCCACATCCACGAGACTCCGAGTGAGGGAAAGGAGTCCAGTCCCGCCCGCGCCCATACCGATAAACATGTCATCTTCAAGCGATGGGGTGCTGGCTGTCGAGCCAACATTGAGGCGGCTGTCAACGAGGGAGAGCGTTCCGTTGCCCGGGCCACCGAGACTCGAGCCCACGGCCACGAACTTGTCCACCGTGAGCACGCTATTCACCAGGGACATCACACCGGAAACGGTTGCACTCGCGTTGAAGCTCTCCCCGATTTGGATGCTTGTAACCTGCCCCGCAACATTCGATAGCCTCACGTCACCCGTCACCGTGCCTGCTCCCAGCCCTTGCCCCACGGCGACGGAACCGGCCGTCAACTGGCCGGAGGTGAGGCTGAACATCCCATCGGCACTCTTGGGACTAGTGCCGGACAGATACCCGACAAAGAGGCCACCGGGAGCGGACACATTGCCCTGGGCAACCGTCATCTGGCCGCTGGCGTTGCCGCTCCCCGAAGCGGATGCGATGGTTAGTCCGCCCGTCACCGTCGCGCCACCCCCCGCCACCGTCACGGTCCCGGTGGCCGCCGCGGCCCCGCTCGTGGTGCCCACGTTGAGGCTGCCCCCCTGGAGGCCGCCGGCGCCCACCGTGAGGGTCCCCGTCGCGGTGCCCGTGGTGGTGCTGTCCGCCGTGCCGACCAGCATCGAACTGAAGCCCGCCACGCCCTGCGCGGCTACGCTGCCCGTCGCGCTACCCGCGTGATTACTGGACAGGTACCCCACGGTGAGGCTGCCCCCGCCGGTGCTGGTCAGGGTGCCGCCCAGCTCCAGAAGCCCCTGCGCGCTCCCCGGCATGGTCGTCGCCCCCGCGTGGCTCCCGACGTAGGCGGAGTTCTTGACGGTGAGGTCGCCGCTGGTGGCCCGCAGCGTGCCGTCCGCGGTGCGGCCATCCAGCACGGTGAGCCCGACCTCGAACCACTCCACGGGGCCGGCCAGGCTCAGGGCCCCGGTCTCGAGGACGCCCGTGGCGGCCCCGCCGCCGAAGTCGCGCCCCACGCCGAGGAAGAAGAGCCCGCCGGGGGCGGTGCTCGTCAGGCCGGTGCTGGTGAGCCGGCCGCTCGCCGTGCCCCCGGTGGCATCGTTGGAGCCCACGAAGATGCCCCCAATCGGGCCGCTGATCGTCCCGGTCACCTCGAGGGTGCCCGTGCCGGTGCCGCCCGTGGTCCCGTACGCCGTCGTGCCCACGGTGAGCGAGTTGCTGGTGGTGAGCGTGAGGTTGCCGCCCGCAATTTGTACCGTGCCGGTGGCGGCAGCGGATGTACTCGTGTTGCCTACCG
>Ga0316630_10000653_pt1 | contig 11476 bp, 11 predicted proteins | sample OWC_May_M1_C1_D6_FD_207658 | JGI IMG/M metagenome (GOLD analysis project Ga0316630, IMG submission 207658) | Wetland soil microbial communities from Old Woman Creek delta, Ohio, United States - OWC_May_M1_C1_D6_A | ecosystem: Environmental > Terrestrial > Soil > Wetlands | place: USA: Ohio...
CCGTGGTCCTTCTTGCAAAAGGGGGCAGCACCGTGGTCGAAGCAAAGTGGAAGGCCACGGGCGGCTCTCACACGGCAACCGTCCGGGTGAATCCAGGCGGCAGCCTTCAGGAGAGCTCCATGGCCAACAACGAGGCCGCCATCGCACTGAAGGTGGCAAAGAAGGCGGCGCCCGCGGCCGGGTTCCCGTGGCTCATCATCGCGGTGGCGCTCATCGTGGTCGTCGTGGCGGCCGCAGCCGCCGTGATGCTCATGCGCCGCAAAAAGCCCGTGACGGTCATCCAGTACCAGCCGCCGCCGGGCCAGGCGCCTGCGCAGTACCCGCCGCCGCAGAATCCTCCCCAGCCTCCCTACGGCCCGCCCCAGCAGCCGCCGCCCGATCCTCCCGCGCCTCCATATTTCCCGCCTCAGCAGCCCCCGCCGATTCCCCCCCCAACCTGAGGCCGGGTGGACGGGTGGAGGCTCCCCGACCCCCTTCATAAGATATATAAACGGCCTCAATATTCGGTGATTGCGATAGATATGTCCAGGACTCTAGCCGAAGTGAGGGAGCTTAAAGAGGGCCGCTACATGATTATCGACGAGGAGCCCTGCAAGATTCTGAGCATCACCACCTCCAAGCCGGGGAAGCACGGCGAGGCCAAGGCGCGCATAGACGCCGTCGGTCTGTTCGATCAAAAGACCCGCTCGGTGGTCCACCCCGTCAAGCACAAGATAGGGGTCCCGATAATCGACAAGAGGACCGCCCAGGTGCTGGCCATTCAGGGCGACACCGTCCAGCTCATGGACATGACCACCTACGAGAACTTCGAGCTGCCATTCGACCCCGAGCTCCGCGAAACCCTAAAGGAGGGCCAGGAGGTCATGTACATCGTGGCCCTCGAAAAGCGCAAGATAATGCGCCTCTGAGCAGGCGGTGGGCTCATGGGGGCACGCCCTCCCGGTTTTGCGGACGCCAACGCCCCTGCCGCGGGCGCCGAATTCACCCTCCTGGGAGTCCCCTTCGACGCCACATCCTCCTTCAGGTCCGGTTCGAGGGCCGCGCCCAACGCCATGCGGGACGCCTCCTGGAACTTCGAGACATTCCTGATGGAGCACGAAATCGACCTCACCGACATGGCCATCCATGACTGCGGGAACCTTGAGGACTTCGCCCGTCCCGAGGACATGCTCGAGGCCGTCAAGGAGGCCGTCACCGGCATCCTGAGGAACTCGTCATTTCCCATCGTGATGGGCGGCGAGCACTCATTGACCCCGGCGGTCGTGTCGGCCCTGAAGCAAAACGGCGTCGGCGGCCCCGACGGGTTCGCCGTCATAGTCCTGGACGCCCACATGGACTTCAGGGACCAGTACCTGAACATGCCCCTAAGCCACGCCTGCGCCTCGCGAAGGACCAGCGAGCTCGTCGGTTCGGAATCGATCGTGCCCATCGGCGTGCGCTCCGTCTCCCGCGAGGAGATGGAGGAGATACGCGATGACATGGGCGACCGGTTCAGGTTCATAACGGCCGACGAGGTGCGCAGGGACGGCATGGCCGCCTCGGTGAAGAGGGCGCAAAAGCTTGTCGGAAAGGACAGGCTGTACCTGAGCCTGGACATCGACTGCCTCGACCCGGCATACGCGCCCGGGACCGGCACGCCCGAGCCGTTCGGGCTTACGCCCCTCGATGTCAGGGAGGCAATAGGCATCCTCGCCCCCCAGCTCGTCGGTTTCGATATAGTCGAGATAGCGCCCGCCTACGACAGCGGGAACACGGCGGCGCTTGGCGCACGACTCGTACGCGAGGTCATGGCCGCCGTGCACGCTTCCCGACACTCTGCGATTGGTGAAAGGGGTATAGGGTAATGGGTGTAGGGTATTGGGGGCGGGCGGTCGAGTACTTGATGGGTTCTTTATCCGCCACCTGTACTTCAACCTCCGCCTCCAATACCCTAAACCCTAAACCCTTTCCCCCCTTTACAAATCGTACTGCGTTGCCCGTTCCCCGGCTCCCCCGTGGCTCATGCTTAATATCACCCTTATCCATTCACTGACCATGGCAGTGATATCGATTTCCATCGGCGGCTCCATCCTCGTCCCGGACAGCGCCGATGTGGATTTCGTGAAACGGCTGGCGGCCCTTCTTTTGAAAAAGGCACCCAGACACCGCATGGTGGTGGTCGTCGGCGGCGGCGCCCTGGCCAGGAAGTACATAGGCTCCTGCCGCGAGCTGGGGGCCGACGAGAGCTATCTGGACGATGTGGGCATCCGGGCCACGAGGCTCAACGCCAGCGTGCTTCTGGCGGCCCTCCGCGACCAGGCCTATCACAAGGTGGCCGAGACCCTGGACGAGGGCGTGGCGGCCCTGCACCACCACAAGATAGTGGTCATGGGCGGCACCCATCCGGGCCACACCACGGATGCGGTCACGGTCTTCATGGGGGAAAAGACCCACGCGGACCGGATAATCATCACCACCAACGTGGCGGGCGTCTACACCGCCGACCCGAACAAGGACCACAGCGCCAGGCTCCTGGAAAGGCTTTCGCCGCAGAAGCTTGCGGAGATAGTGGGCAGCATGCCCCACGAGGCCGGCTCCAAGGGAGTCATCGACCCTCTGGGGGCGAAGCTGGTCGCAAGGTCGGGGATAACCACCTATGTGCTTGACGGGCGGGACTTCAAGAACCTGGACGCTGCCATCGAGGGCAAAAAGTTCCGGGGGAGCGTCATCGCTCCCTAGAAAAGGTTCCTGGCGATGTCCGAGAGCTCCCTTTCGCAGTAGTGGCACTTGAGCCTCAGCGGATTGTGGGAGGCCACCGAGAAGCGGCTCTTGACCGGCTCCCGGGGCTTGTTGGTGATGCAGCTGGGGTTCTCGCACTTGACCAGGCCGACCACCTCCATGGGCGCCTCGACGCGGTGCTTCTCCACGACATTGTAGTTGCGGATGATATTGATGGTGGCGTCCGGGGCGATGAGGGCTATCTTGTCCAGCTGGTCCTTGTCCAGCTCGCGGTCCTCCACCTTCACGATGTCCTTCCACTTGACCTTCCGGCTGGGAACGTGCATGAGGATGGAAACGGTCGACTGGACGCCCGTGTCCGGGATTCCTATTATCTTGAGGACGTTGAGCGCCATGCCGGGCGTGATGTGGTCTATGACCGTCCCGTTCTTTATCGGGGTGACTTTCACATCCCTCATCAGATCTCCCCCTTGCCCAGGATGAGCGACAGGAGGGCCATCCTGATCGGGACGCCGTAGAACGCCTGCCTGAAGTATCGCCCGTAGGGGCCGGCGTCCACCTCGGGAGCTATCTCGTTCACCCGGGGCAGGGGATGCATCACGATGAGGTTGCGCTTGGCATTGGCCAGGAGCGCGTTGTCGATGCGGAAGGCCCCCTCGACCTTGCGGTACTCCTCGGGGTCGGGGAAGCGCTCCTTCTGTATCCGTGTCACGTAAAGCACGTCGGCTCCCGGTATGACGCTCTCCAGGGATTCCGACTGGTTGAAGCGCCCGCCCACCGATTTGAGGTGCGAGATTATCTCGGGGGGCATCTGCAGTGTGGGCGGGGCCACGCAGGTTATGTTGGCGCCGAACAGAGACAGCGCGTAGGAGAGCGAGTGGACCGTCCGCCCGTACTTCAGGTCCCCCACCAGGACGATGTTGTTGTCGGCTATCTCGCCCTTCTCCATCTTTATCGTGAAGAGGTCCAGAAGGGTCTGCGTCGGGTGCTGGCCGGCGCCGTCGCCGGCGTTCATCACGGGCTTGGACGAGAAATCGGCCGCCAGCTTTGCCGCCCCCTCCATGGGGTGCCTCAGGACGATGGCATCGGCGTAGCTCTCGGCCATCCTGATGGTGTCGGCCAGCGTCTCGCCCTTGGCCACCGATGTTCCGGATGCGTCGGAAAATCCTATCACCGAACCCCCCAGCCGGAGCATGGCGGTCTCGAACGACAGCCTGGTGCGGGTGCTCGGCTCGAAGAACAGGGTGGCCAGGATCTTGCCTTCCAGCACATCGGAGCGCCTCTCTCCCCTGGCCACCGGCATGGCCTTGCCGGCATGGTCAAGGATATACAGGATCTCCTCCTTGCTGAAGTCTCGGATGGAGACGACATCCCTGCTGGCGAAGTCCAACCCGTTCCCTCCGGCCCACGGATGGCCATGCAATAATTAAAGCATTCGCACTAAAGGTCCATCTCCATGGGCTCCGTCTCGACCTCCTCGGCCTTGGCTCCCGTCGGGCCGAGGGGCTTGACAATCTTGACGGCCTCGTGGTCCACATCCTCCTCGTAGGGAGGCTCCTCGGCCACCTCCTCCATGGGGATATCGAAGGTGGTGTCGACATCCTCCTCGACAGCCTCCTCCTCGCTGATGAGCTCCACCTTGACGCCCGTGAGGATCGGCCCTTCCTCGACAGGGCCCTCCTCCTCCACCGGCTCGATGTAGGACTCTATGTCCTCCTCGAGCGCCTCCTCCTCCACGAACTCCTCTATGTCTATGACCAGGACATCTTCGAGGGCGTCCTCCTCCACCGGGTCCTTTCCTATGTGCTCCAGTATCTCCTCGTCGGATTCGGCCAGCATCAGGGTCTTTCGCAGTTCGGACATCTCCTCGGCCGAGTGGGCCCTCGGGTATCCGCGCTTTTTGCGCCGCGGCCTTTCGGGGGGGAAGCAGAAGGGCTTCACGAGGCTCTGTTCATGGAGCAAGATGAGGTCCCATTCGTCCTTTGTTATGACCGGGAACTGGATGGTCTTTTTCTCGTTCGGCCCCAGTGATTCGAGCTCCTGCTGGTCCTGGGTGGAGACATAGTCCGACGGGAGTATGGGCCGGACCTTGAGCTTTCTTATGGAGTAGTTGCGGTTGTTCTGGACCTCCAGAAAGAAGCTTGCCTGCCCGTTGATGCAGCGCAGCACCGTCTTGACCGAAACGTCCTTTCCCGCCAGGGCGCGGCCCTCCACGCCCAGATGCCAGGCATCATCGAGGGGCTTGAGCACGAAGGTGGCCGTCTGCGATTTGCCCACGTCTATCGGTGAAAGCGTCCGGGATTCCTCGTCGAGCGAGAACATCCTGGGGGGCACGGAGGGCGTCACCCTGATTTTCGCCAGCGGCTCGGAGCCGATATTTTCGATGCGGACCGTATAGGTGATGAGCGTGCCGTCCGAGGAGATGGTGGTCTCTATCAGGACGTCCTTGACCAGGAGCGGCAATGGAGGCAGCCCTAGGCCGATTATGTCCTGGACATCCGTAACCGCGTCCCCGTCGTCCGCCATGCGCCCGCTCCCGTGGACCCAATAAGCGAATTAGTATATGCATAGGCCTCAATATAATCTTTATCTAATGGGGGTCAAGGGTATAGGGTTTAGGGTTTTGGGGACAGGGGTCCGGGTTCCGTATATTTCCTAAGGAGGCACTCGAAAGTGGTCCCCAATACCCTAAACCCTTTGCCCTGAACCCCTCATGGACCGGTTCAAGCCAACCGCGCAGCGGCGCACATCGCCCCCAGCTTTGCGACCGCCACATCATGGGGCAGGGCCCTCAGACCGCAGTCCGGGTGTATGACCATGTTCTCCCTGCCGGCCAGGGCGATTCCCTTCCTGATGAGCGCGACGGTCTCCTCCACGGTCTCGATGCGCTCCGAGGCGGTGTCCATGCAGCCGAACCCCAGCATCTTTTTGGCGTCCTCCAGCTTCCTGCGGTCGACAAGCCCCAGGTTCGCAGGGCATCCCGCGAAGGCCGTTGACAGCACTTTTATCTCCCGGAAACGCAAAAGGCTGTCGAAGACCCTGGAGACGTCGCCGCAGACATGAAGGGCCGTCTCGCCCCCAAAACCGGCCGCCAGATGCTCCACGGCCTCCCGGGCCAGCTCCATGGGCACGCCGACCGAGAAGAATGGCTCGTCTATCTGCAGGTGGCGGGCGCCCGCCTCGCTGTATCTGCGGGCCAGCTCCCTGAGCGCGCCGGCCAGGTCCATGTAGAGCCTGCGGTCGCGGTAGCCGGTGTATTCCTTGGTGTCCAGGACGGACGAGAACGCCAGCGTCACCGGCCCGGTCATGTCGGCCTTCACCTGAGCCCTGGCGCCCGCGGTCTTCATGGCGAGCGCAAGGTCCTCCACCATCCAGGAAAAGTCGCCCGGGCCTATGGGTCCCGTGATGTGCATCTTTTGGTCCGCGCCCTCTCCTTGCAGCTCAAGGCCTTTCAGCGCCCCGGCATAGACCGATATCATGTCTCCCCTGGTCTGGCCGTCCGAGACAAGATACACCCCGGCGGCGATCTGTTCCTCCACCGACCGGACTATCGCCTGCCGGCCCAGCACCCCGAAGCTCAGCGGGTGGCTCCCGATGACCGTGGTGCGCATCGATTCTCTCGAAGCCAGCTTCTGCATCAACCCCAATGCCTCCTTTCGGCGCTTCCCGGGACCTTCGCCGCACGCTCGAACACCAAGATGCCGTCGTGGAATATCCGCACGATCCTGTGGTATGGGATGGCCGCCTGTCCGGGGACAGGTCCTCCCGAGCCGGGGGACGGCCCGCCGGGTCCCGGTGGTCGCCTGATGACCATCATCCACGGCTCGAGGGCGATTATATCCGCTCCGCGGACGGAGGCGATGTCGCCCGGGACGCCCCGGTGTATGTATTGCACCTCGACCAGGCACAGATCCCTGTCGGAGCGCCATCTGAGTTCGTTGAGGACGCTGCGGACGGTCTTCACGGAATGCGCATTGATGTGCGAAGACTTATCGTTTACCCAGGATTTTGAAATACATATATATCTCACTTGCCCTTGACTCCTGATTAGATGATACAAACCGGACAGCCGCCCTTATCCAATGGGGGCCTCTCGGATGAGGATGTCCAGCGCGGAAGGCGGGAGTACGGTTTCAATGAATTGCCTGCAAAACGGCCTCACCCTTTCTGGAAGCTTGTTTCCAAATTCTGGGGTTTCACCCCGGGCATGCTGGAGGCGACGGCCGTCCTGGAATTTCTCCTTGGCAAGATGCTTGAGGGCTGGCTCCTGGTCGGCCTGCTCATCTTCAACGCTGTCGTCAGCTTCCTTCAAGAGCAGAGAGCCGACGCAGCGGTTGAACTGCTCAGGCAAAAGCTCGCGATCAACGTCCGGGCCAAGCGGGACGGCGAGTGGAGGTCCATACCCGCGCGGGAGCTTGTGCCAGGAGACCTCGTCGATCTCAGGGCAGGGGAGTTCGTGCCTGCCGATATCGTGGTGGTCCGCGGGTCCGCGGAGGTGGACCAGTCCGCTCTGACAGGGGAATCGATGGAGGTCGAGAAGAATGCCACGGAATCACTCCTTTCAGGCTCGATGATCAAAAAGGGAGGGCTGAAGGGCACTGTTACGGCCACTGGCCCCAAGACCTATTATGGGCGGACCGTCGAGCTTATCCAGATAGCCAAGCCGAAGCTCCATATCGAGAAGGTAATATCGAAGGTGACCCAGTGGTTGATTGTGGTGGTCGCGGTATCGCTGCTTGTCGGAATCCTGATTTCGGTCTGGAGAGGATATGGCCTGGGGGACATAATTCCCCTGGCGGCGATACTCCTGGTCTCGGCCGTTCCGGTCGCATTGCCGACCATGTTCACGATAAGCATGGCTCTGGGCGCTCTGGAACTTGCAAAGAAGGGCGCACTCGTCACCCGCCTGGACGCTTCCGAGGATGCGGCCACCATGGATGTGGTGTGCGTGGACAAGACCGGGACGCTCACCATGAACCGCCTCACCATCGCCGATGTGGCCCCCGCCCCCGGTTTCACGCCGGACGATGTCGTGCGGTACGGCGTCCTTGCATCGAGCGAGGCGGGCGGCGATGCCATAGATTCCGCGTTCATCGCCGATGCGAAAAGCCGCAAAATCAAAACAGAGGATATGACTCAAGTGGATTTCATCCCTTTCGACCCCTCCACCCGGCGCACTGAGGCGCTAGTGAAAGAGGGCGGCAGCACATTCCATGTCATGAAAGGCGCGGCAACGGTGATTCTGGATGTCGCCCGGCAGGCGGCGACCCCGGAATCATGGGCAGGCCGGGCCATCGCCGATTTCACCGCCCGGGGTTTCCGCATGCTTGCTGTGGCAAAGGGGCCTGGAAAAGAACAAATGGTACTGGTGGGGCTGGCTGCCCTTCAAGACGAGCTGCGCCCGGATTCCCGGGCATTCGTGAAAGACCTGGGCGAGCTTGGAATCTCGACCAAGATGCTGACGGGCGACTCTGTCGCCATTGCCCGGCAGGTCTCGACAGAGCTCGGACTTGGCGGCAATATCGTCCGCATGCCGGATATCAAGGCCGGCGATGGGGGCGGGGAATCACCAGAGCTTGTTGACAGGGGCACGGGGTTCGCCGAGATCTACCCGGAGGACAAGTTCCGCATCGTCAAGGCGTTGCAGGCGAAAGGGCATGTCGTCGGTATGACAGGTGATGGCGTGAACGACGCCCCGGCACTCCGGCAGGCCGAGGTCGGGATAGCCGTGAGCAGCGCCACTGACGTGGCGAAGAAGGCCTCCAGCGTGGTGCTTACCCGCGAAGGGCTGGGCGGCATAGACGACCTGGTGAAGGTGGGAAGGCAGATCTACCAGCGCATCACGACCTGGATACTCAACAAAATGGTCCGGACCTTCAAGAGGGTCGTGTTCATAATCTCGGCGTTCATTCTCACAGGGCTCTATGTCGTCTCGACGCTGGACATGATAATCTTGCTGTTTTTGAGCGACTATGTGACGCTGGCGCTTTCCACCGACAACGTCCGTTATTCAAGAAAGCCCGAGAGCTGGGACATCCGCGGGATGATCAAAAGCGGTGCGGTCCTCGGCATTATCATGGTATTCGAATCGTTGGCTATCCTTTACGCCGGCCTATATTGGTTCGAGATGCAGGCGGATACCGGCCGGCTGCACACATTCGTTCTTGCCTTCCTCGTATATTCAGGTTATTTCACCCTGCTGGCACTGCGCGAGCGGCGACACTTCTGGGAATCCCGTCCGAGCGCGCCGCTGGCAGTGCTGATGATCTTCAACTCGGTGCTGATTTTTATCCTCTCGATTACCGGAACGGTCGGTATTTCTCCCATTTCCACATGGGAAGTCGTATTCGTGATAATCTACTGTTTCGTAATCACACTCCTTTTGAACGATTTTATAAAGGTGGGGCTGGCGAGGCGGTTCAGGGTCGTTTTTTAGGATATTGGAGTGCCAACCCATATTGTGGCCGGGTAAGGATTCTCCAGGCTGCTTGAAGTCTGTCTTTTGGCATTCGGGGCCTGACACGCCGGCAATGGTCTAACCTGTCCCCTATCGTACTGCAAACGGCATCATGCAGAGGACCGGACTTTGCCACATCATGCGACACCCTTATTCAGCAATTATTATTACATCTCCATGCGATATCCAATGGCATGGACCTCTATGCAGGGGACATCCTGGCCGCCACCACACTGGTCCTTTCCGCAACGCTGGTTCTCCTGGCATCGGTGGCGTATGCCCGGGCTCGTTCGGCCCGGCTTCTGGTGCCGGCCGGCGCAGGTCTGGCTGTGATGGCGGTATCCGGATTCCTGACAGTCCGGGGAATCTTCTCGAGCGAGCCGCCCGGCGCGCTGGATCTCCCCCTTTCGGCTGCCGCGTTGGTTGTTGTGATCATCCTATACTTAGTCTGGTTCGCCGCAAGGAGGAACCGGGGAGCCGTTCCCAAGGACGCAATGGTGAATGATGGAGAATAATAGCGCGCTCGATTTGGAGTGCAGGAAGAGGATATTCGATTTCGTGTCCGGGCACCCGGGGGTGCACTTTCGCGAGCTCCAGCGCCAGCTGGAGCTGCCGGTGGGCGCGCTGGACTATCACCTGAAACACCTCGAAAAGCACGAAGTACTGGTCTCCCGTGCCGACGGCCACTACACGCGCTATTACCCGCGGGACCGGTTCGACCCGGCTTCAAAGGCGGTCCTTTCGTTCTTGCGCCAGGACCTGCCGCGGGGCATCATACTCTTCCTCCTGCAGAACCCCAAATCCACGCACGGCAGCATATTGGATAAGTTCTCGGTCACGGGAGCCACGCTCTCCTACCACCTGAAGAGGATGTGCCAGCAAGGGGTTCTAGCCGTGATCAAGGAAGGCAGGGAATCCGCTTTCGAGGTCGTCGAGCCCGACATGGTGGCCGACCTGCTCATAACCTATCGCCGGAGCTTCCTCGACGAGCTGGTGGAGAGCTTCGTGGCGGCCTGGGTACCGCGTCGCTAGCGACCTTTCTCTTTCACTTCTCGCGATAATATGGGTTCTTTTCCAGCCGGACCAGGTCGAGCCGGTCCTTCCGGCGCACGGTCGCTCCGCGTGTCACGATGATGGCAACTCCTGCGACGAGGCCGATGATGATCCCGAGAAGGGAGGACTGCCTGTGCGCCAGGACACGGTCTACGAGTTCATGTATCAACGGCGGGAACGCCTCAGGGATGATCCCGATGGTGGGGTCGAAGTCGTAGAGGGTGGCGTTCGCCCGGTTCGGCACGGCGCCGTAGAGCATCAGCGAGACCCCATCCGTGCGGTAGGATGTGCCGATGCTGTCCGGTGAAACGCCGTCTGCGGTCGTGGTCTGCACCGTCCGCGTCCAGGTGAAGTATCCCTGCTCGCCGCCAGTGGCGTTGGTGTAGGCGAGCCGCTGCTGCTGGGCGGCGGTGTTCTGGAATGTGTGAATGACCTCCTTTCCGCCCTTCTGTTCGTTTTCGGAGCCGCGGGCGCTCTTGGCCCCGGTCGAATCATAGAGTTGGAACAACGGCTCGCGGTCGCTTTCGGCCGGCGTGCCCAATGATTGCTCCAGGGCCAGGTGCGTCCCAGGGACGGGGGCGCCGGGCGCTAGCTGGACCCTTATCTTCAGCTCGGAGCCACCATGCAGCAGCAGCCGGTCCCCCCAATCGTAATACGTGTCGCGTTCGGCGAAGGTGAGCGTCAGCGTCAGGGTGAATGCGTTTTGGATGATGTTCGGCACCCCCGGACCACCGGTGCCGTTCCCGCCTGTGTTGTTCTGGCCCCCTGTGCCATTTCCCCCGGTGGTGTTCTGCCCTCCGGTGCCGTTCCCACCGGTGGTATCCTGCCCTCCGGTATCGTTTCCCCCGCTCTTGCCCGGGTCCCCGGCGCCCCGGCCTCCCGAACCGCCGTCTTCGGCCGTGGGAAGGGTGCGGCCGCCGGGCGATCCGCCCTTCGTTTTCTCTGTCAGGTCCAGCACGGCTGTCAAGTTGACGGTGATTTCCTTGCCGGCCCCGGCCGTTTCCCGGGTCTGCACGGAAACCTGCCAGGAAGCGCCGGAAAGGTTGCAGAAGCAGGACAGTTCATCCGGCGAGTAGCTCCCGTCGCCGGTATCGTTGAAGGAAAGCAGCCTCGAGTACTCGAACCGGAAGGACTGGTCCCGGTGCCCGGGGCTGAAAAAGACCATCACGGGGCCGGATTTGGAGACCTCAACGGTGATGTTGCGACCTGTGATGATCACCTGGGATGCCGTTTCACTGGAGCCGGTGC
>Ga0316630_10000654_pt1 | contig 11475 bp, 9 predicted proteins | sample OWC_May_M1_C1_D6_FD_207658 | JGI IMG/M metagenome (GOLD analysis project Ga0316630, IMG submission 207658) | Wetland soil microbial communities from Old Woman Creek delta, Ohio, United States - OWC_May_M1_C1_D6_A | ecosystem: Environmental > Terrestrial > Soil > Wetlands | place: USA: Ohio...
TCTCGATGACGGAGAGTTCGAACTCCAGCCGGCGGCGGTACTCATCTTCCCGTTCCCGCGGCATCCCGTCCCCGCGCGTTTTCCGGTCCGACAGCCGCCGATCGAGCCCCTTCGACGCCTGCTCCCGCAGGTACGCCTCGGAGGAGACGCCGGGGGGAAGGGCGAATTCGGGGAACTTGGTCACCCCGAGCTCGATTTTCACGCGGCACCGCTCGGCGATGGCCAGGGTGTTGTCGAGGGCGTCGGGGGCGACGTGGCCGAAGGCGCTCTCGAATTCGTCCCGGGATTTCACGTAGAACTGGTCGGACTCGAAGCGCATCCTCGTGGGGTCCTTGATCGTTTTCCCCGTCTGGAGGCAGAGCAGGATCTCCTGGAGGCGGTCGTCCCCCCGGTTCAGGTAGTGGCAGTCGTTCGTGGCCACCAGCGGCGTCCCCGTGGCGCGGGCGAGGGAGATCAGCCGGGGGTTCATCTTCCCCTGCTCGGGGATCCCGTTGTGCTGGATCTCGAGGTAGAAGCGGCCGTCCGGGAACATGGACCGGTACTCCTCGAGCACCTCGAGCGCCTTCCCTTCGCCTTCCGTCGCGAGCGTGAACGGGATCTCCCCCTGCAGGCACGCGGAAGTGGCGATCAGCCCTTCCGAGTATTGACGCAGAAGCTCCTTGTCGACCCGGGGCTTGTAGTAGAACCCTTCCGTGTGCGCCCGGGAGGAGAGCTGCATGAGGTTCCGGTACCCCGTCTCGTTCTCCGCCAGAAGGATCAGGTGGTAGGCGTACTCCCCCGTGGGGGCGATCCGCCGTTCCTCCCGCCGGCCGGGCGCGACGTACACCTCCGCCCCCAGGATCGGCGTGACGCCGCCCTTCAGCGCCTCCTCGTAGAATTCGATGGTCCCCATCATCCCGCCGTGGTCGGTGACCGCGACGGCGGGCATCCCCAGCTCCCGCACCCGGGCGATCAGCGGGGCGAACTGGATCGTGCCGTCCAGGAGGCTGTATTGCGAGTGGAGGTGGAGGTGGACGAAGTTCTTCATTCCCACTCGATGGTGCTGGGGGGCTTGGAGGAGATGTCGTACGCCACGCGGTTGATCCCCTTCACCTCGTTGATGATCCGCGTCGAGATCCTCTGGAGCACGTCGTACGGCAGCCGTACCCAGTCGGCGGTCATCCCGTCCTGGCTGTGCACGGCCCGGACCGCGGCCACGTTCTCGTACGTCCGGAAGTCTCCCATGACCCCGACCGTCTTGATGGGGAGCAGGACGGCGAACGACTGCCAGATCGTCTCGTACATCCCCGCCGCCCGGATCTCCTCCAGGACGACCGCGTCCGCCTCTCGCAGGATCCGCAGCCGGGCCGAAGTCACCGGCCCGATGATGCGCACCGCCAGCCCCGGCCCCGGGAACGGCTGCCGGTCGAGGATGTGGGACGGCACGCCGAGCTCCCGCCCCAGCTCCCGCACCTCGTCCTTGAACAGCTCCCGCAGCGGCTCGATGAGCTTCAGGTGCATCTTCTCCGGCAGCCCGCCCACGTTGTGGTGGGACTTGATGACCGCCGAGGGGCCCTTGAACGAGACGCTCTCGATCACGTCCGGGTAGAGCGTCCCCTGTCCGAGGAAGCCGACCCCGGGGATCTTCCGGGCTGCCTCCTCGAAGACCCGAACGAAGAGCTCCCCGATGATCTTCCGCTTCTGCTCGGGGTCCTCGACGTCGTCGAGCGCCCGCAGGAACGTGTCCGCGGCGTCCACGTACTCCAGGTGGAGCCCGATCCCCTCCCGGAATGTGTGGATGACGTCCTCCGCCTCTCCCTTGCGCAGCAGCCCGTTGTTCACGAAGATGCAGGTGAGCCGGTCGCCGATCGCCTCGTGCAGGAGCACGGCGGCGACCGCGGAATCCACCCCCCCGGACAGGCCGAGCACCACCCCCTCCTCCCCCACGATCTCGCGGATCCGCTTCACGCTGCTCTCCGCGAAGGAGTGCATCGTCCAGGTGGCCGGGACGCCGCAGACGCGGAACAGGAAGTTCGAGAGGATCTCCTTCCCGCGGGGGGTGTGCACCACCTCCGGGTGGAACTGCACACCGAAGATGGTCCCCTCCCGGTTCGAAATGGCGGCCACCGGGGAGTTGGCGGAGCGGGCGATCGAGGAGAATCCCTCCGGGAGTTTCTCGATCCGGTCGCCGTGGCTCATCCAGACCGGGATCTCCATTTTGTGGCGGAACTCCTCGATTCCGAGGAAAAGGGGGCTCCCCCACTGGCCGCGGATGTTCGCGATGCCGTACTCCCGGTCCGCCGACCGACCCACCGTGCCGCCGAGCAGGTCGGCGATCAGCTGCATCCCGTAGCAGATCCCCAGGACGGGGACGCCCATCGTAAGGACCTCGCGGGCGATCCGCGGGGCGTCCTCCTCGTAGACGCTCGCCGGGCCGCCGGAGAGGATGATCCCCGCCGGAGCGAACGACCGGATGAACTCCGTCCCCACGTTGAACGGGTGGATCTCGCTGTAGACGCGCAGCTCCCGTACGCGCCGTGCGATCAGCATCGTGTACTGCGACCCGAAGTCGAGGATGAGGATCCGCTGCTCCACCGCCTACTCCACCCGGTAGTTCGGTGCTTCCTTGGTGATGATCACGTCGTGCACGTGGCTCTCCCGCAGCCCCGCCGGGGTGATCCTCATGAAGGATGCCCGCTTCTGGAGGTCCGCGATGTCCCGGGCGCCCACGTACCCCATGCCGGCCTTCAGGCCGCCGATCAGCTGGAAGATGACGGCCGCGAGCGAGCCCCGGTTGGGGACGCGCCCCTCGATCCCCTCGGGGACGAGCTTGCTCTCCGCCTCCACGTGGGACTGGAAGTACCGGTCCTTGCTCCCCTTCTTCATCGCCTCCAGAGAACCCATGCCGCGGTACACCTTGTAGGAGCGGCCCTGGAAGAGGATCATCTCCCCGGGGCTCTCCTCGGTGCCGGCGAAGAGCGAGCCGATCATCACGGCGGACGCCCCGGCGGCGATGGCCTTCGTGATGTCGCCGGAATATTTGATCCCGCCGTCCGCCACCAGGGGGATCCGCTTCTTCCGGGCCGCCTGCGCGCACCACTGGATCGCCGTGACCTGCGGGACGCCCACTCCCGCCACCACCCGGGTGGTGCAGATCGAACCGGGCCCCACGCCCACCTTGACGGCGTCCACCCCCGCCTTGATCAGCGCCTCGGTCGCCTCCCCGGTGGCCACGTTCCCCGCCATGATCCGGACGTCCCGGAAATTCGACCGGACGGCCTTGACGGTGCGGAGGACGTCCCGCGCGTGCCCGTGCGCCGTGTCGACGCAGATCAGGTCCACCCCGGCCTTCAGGAGCTTCGACACGCGCTCCTCCCAGCCGGACACCCCGATGGCGGCCCCCACCCGGAGGCGCCCCATCGCGTCCTTGCAGGCATGGGGGTATTTCTTGATCTTCAGGATGTCCTTGATGGTGATCAGCCCCTTCAGGTTGTTCCGGCCGTCCACGACCAGGAGCTTCTCGATCCGGTTCCGGTGGAGGATCTCCCGGGCCTGCTCGAGGGTGGTCCCCACGGGGACGGTGACCAGGTCGTCCTTGGTCATCACGCTCCGGATGGGCTGTTCGAAGTTCGTCTCGAAACGCAGGTCCCGGTTCGTGAGGATGCCGACGAGCTTCCCCTCCCGGGTGACGGGGAGGCCGGAGATGCGGTACTTCTTCATCACCTCGAGGGCCTCGTGCACCCGCTGGTCCGGATCCACCGTGATGGGGTCGGAGATCATCCCGCTCTCCGATTTCTTCACCCGGTCGACCTCCACCGCCTGCTCGTCCGCGCTGTTGTTCCGGTGGATGATCCCGATGCCGCCCTCCCGGGCGATGGCGATCGCCGTGTCCGACTCGGTGACCGTGTCCATCGCGGCCGACAACAGCGGAATGTTCAGCTTGATGTCCGGGGTGAGGTGCACGGTGACGTCCGCGTCCTTCGGGATCACGGCGGACTCCGCCGGCACCAGCAGGACGTCGTCGAACGTCAACCCTTCCAGGAATCCTCCCGTCGATCCGCGGCCGTCGCTCATTCTTCCTGTCCCCCGTTCTTCCCGATAGTCGCCAGGATCCCTTCCAGCAGCCCCGCGTCGCTGACCGTAATCCCCTTCACGCCGAACCGCAGGGTCGCCGCCAGCGCCAGCAGCGCGCCGGGGACGATGTATCTCTCCCGCCCCTTCTCCATCCCCGGCAGCCGCAGCCTCTGCGCGTCCGTCATCCGGCTCAATCTTTCCGCCCACCCCCGCACGGCCGCCGCGGAGAGGGTCGTCCCGTTGATCCGGTCCGGGTCGTACCGGGTCATCCGCTTCTCGAGGGCCGCCAGGGTCGTGAAGGTCCCCGCAGTGCCGATCAGCCGGCGGAACCGCATTCGCCCGAAAGCCCGGGTGCCGTCCTCGATGCGCCGGGCCGCGTAGTACGACACGGCCCGCACCTCCCACGGTTCCGGGGGGTCGGAGAGCGGGATCAGCGAGGAAAGCACCACCACGCCGGTCGGGATGCTGACCGATTCGCCCTTCCCCCGCCCAAAGGCGAACTCCGTGCTTCCCCCGCCGATGTCCATGGCCACGTCGCCGGGTCTGGCGGCGACCCCCGTCCGGACCCCTTCCCACGCCAGCCCCGCCTCCTCGGCGGGGCCGATCACCTCGACGTCCACGCCCGCGTCCGCCGCCGCGGCCCGGAACGCTTCCCCGTTGGACGCCTCCCTCAGGCACGCCGTTCCGCACGCGCGGTACCGGCCCACACCGAGGCGGTCCATCTCCTTCCGGAACGCCCGCAGCACGGAAAGCGATTCCCGGAACTCCGGCTCCCCGATGGCCCCGGTCTCCCGGAGGCGGCGTCCCATGCCGACGACGGCGCGTTTCCGCGCCACGGGCCGGAACCGCCTCCTCATCGGTTCAGAGACGATCATCCGGATCGTGTTGGTGCCGATGTCAATCGCCGCCAGCCGCATCTGCGGGCCCTTCCTCCTCCTTGCCCGGGGTGAACCTCACCCCGCCGGTGCGTTCCAGTACCCCGATGACGCTGGCACCGTACAGGTAAGCCGCCGCGAAGAGGTAAGCAACAATTATAAAGCAAATGATGCTGAACAGGGAGCCGTAGAGAACGTTCAACTGGCTGAATTTCTTTACGTAAAACGTGAAACCGAACTTGACGGCCTGGGAAAGCGCCAGGAAGGCGGCGCTCCCCGCGAAGGCGTTGCGCAACCGGACCGTCCCCGGGGAGAGGAACCGGTAGCTGAGGGCGCTCCCCAGGAACAGGACTCCCGCCAGCGCCAGGCCGGCGACCAGGTGCAGGAAAGCGTGGAATGCCTGGTCTACCTCCACGGGCATCCCTTTCGTAAGGTAGTACAGCCCTTCCCACAACGGGGGGACGACGATCGCCGCGGCGGTCAAGACGACCAGGACGGCCACGAACACGACGTGGAACCCCATGGAGCGCAGGAATTTTTTCTTGCGCTTGCGCATGAGCATCACCGAGAGGGACGTGTGGATGGCGTCGGTGGCGGCGTACGAGGTGAAGAGCAGGAGGAGCGAGCCGACCGCCCCGAAGGTCTTCCCCGAGGCGAACAGGAGCCTCAGGTTCGGCACGAGTTCCTGGGCGCCGTACGGGAAGTTCTTCCTCATCAGTTCGGACAGCACCGAGAACGGGAGTTCGTTCTTCCCGATCGCCTGCGCGGTGACGGCGAACGCGAGGAAGAGGACGGGGATCGCGGAGAGGAGCAGGTTGAAGGCCACCGCGGAGCTGTAGACCAGCCCGTGGTTGCGGAAAAAGAACGCGGCCCCGTCCCGGACGACGCGAACGGCGATTCCCGCCCGACCGGTCATCGTTCCCGGTAGACGATGCGGACGGGGGAACCCTCGAACCCGAACCGGTCGCGGATCTTGTTCTGGAGATACCGGGTGAACGAGTCGGGTATCCCCCGGCGGTCCTTGACGAAGACCGCGAACGACGGCGGGGTCACCCCCACCTGGGTGACGTAGAACGCGCGGTTCCTCCCCTGCTGCGACGGGATCGGTACCGCGTAGAGGAACCCTTGCGCCATCCGGTTCAGCAGGCCCGTGGGGACCCGTTGACGGAAGCTGGCGATCGCCTCCTCGATCTTCCGGAACAGGAGGGGGAACCCCTTCCCGGTGGTGGCCACGGTGGGGACCACGGGCGCGAAGGAGGCGTACTCGAGCCCCTCCTGGATCCCGCGGAGGGCGGCCCGCCGCTGCTCCTCCCCAACCCAACGGTCCGCCTTGTTCGCCGCCACGACGACCGCCCGCTCCTCGTTCAGGATGTACCGGAGGATCTGCCGGTCCTGGTGGGTGAGCCCCTCCGGGCCGTCGATCAGCAGGATGGCGAGGTCGCACCGCTTGAGGGAGTCGAGGCTCTTCAGCACCGAGAATTTCTCGATCACATCCTCGGTCTTCCGCTTCGCGCGGATCCCCGCCGTGTCGATCAGCAGGTACCGCTTCCCGTCCCGCTCGACCGTCACGTCGACCGCGTCCCGCGTGGTCCCCGGGACCTCGGAGGCGATGACCCGCTCGAAACCGGCCAGGGTGTTCACGAGGGTTGACTTCCCCACGTTGGGCCGCCCGACCACGGCGATCTTCGGCACCCCGGAGGCCTCTTCCTTCCCCGCGTCCTCCCTGGGCATCCTCTCCGGGATGCGGGAGACGACCGCCTCCAGGAGATCGGATACCCCGGTGCCGTGTTCCGAGGAGAGGCCGAAGATCCTGTCCACCGCGAGGGCGTGGAACTGCGCGAGCGCTTCCCTCCCCTCCTTGGCGTCCACCTTGTTCGCCGCCAGCAGGAACGGTTTCTCCCGCTCCCGCAGCATGCCCGCGATCTCCTTGTCTAGGGGGAGGAGACCGTCCCGCGCGTCCACCAGGAAGACGACCAGGTCGGATTCGTAGATGGCGCGAAGCACCTGCCCGCGGATCTTGGGGAGGAGGTCGTCGTCCCCGCCCGTGACGTAGCCGCCGGTGTCGATCAGGAGGAAGCGGCGTCCGTCGTACTCCACCGGCTGGGCGACGAGGTCCCGGGTGACGCCCGGCTGGTCGAAGGTGATGGCGCGCCGCTTCCGGGCGATCCGGTTGAAGAGGGTCGACTTTCCGACGTTCGGGCGGCCGACCAGTGCCACCGTGAACTCACCCCGGTTCATATCCCAGGCGCCTCAACATGGACTCGCTGCGCGACCACTCCCTCTCGACCTTCACGAACAGCTCCAAGTATACCCGCGCTCCCGTCTCTTTCTCCAGTTCCAGGCGCGCGGCGGTGCCGACTTTCTTCAGCAGACCGCCCCCCTTGCCGATGACGATCCCCTTCTGGGACTCCCGTTCGACCAGGACGTCCGCCCGGATCCGCAAGAGGTTCTTCTCCGGCTCCTCCGTGTACTCCTCGATCTGGACCGCTACGCTGTACGGGATCTCCTCCTCGAGCAGGTCGAACAGCTTCTCCCGGATCACCTCCTTGGCGATGAACCGCATCGGGAGATCGGTCAGGTCTTCTTCCGGGTAGAAGGCGGGCCCCTCGGGCAGGCGGGAGAACAGGGCGGTCACGAAGGCGTCCACTCCGTCCCCGCGGGTCGCGGAAATCAGGAACGAGTCGGCGTAGAACCCGTCCGCCGTAAGCACAGCTCGTCGCGCCGCCGCGGGCTCCGGCCCCATCCGGTCCACCTTGTTGACCACGAGGACCCGGGGGACCGCAAGGTTTTCGAGGATTCCCCGCACGATGGCGTCCTCCCCCTGACGGCCGATGACCCTGTCGTCCACGACGTGGGCGACGATGTCCGCTTCCTCGCCGATCCGCTGCGCGGTCCGGACCATGTGCGAGTTGAGCGCCCGGTGCGGCCGGTGGATCCCGGGGCTGTCGAGGAAGATGATCTGCCCGCGCGCGTCCGTGAAGATCCCCGCGATCCGGTCCCGCGTGGTCTGGGGCTTCGGCGTGACGATCGCGATCTTCGCCCCCAGGATCCGGTTCAGCAGCGTGGATTTCCCCACGTTCGGACGCCCCAGCAGCGCGACGAATCCCGATTTCCGGGTCATTTCACGCGTCCTCCCCCGCCGCGGCGAGGCGCGACAGGATCTCCCCGGCGGCGGCCATCTCCGCCTCCTTTTTCGAGCGGCCCGAACCCGTTGCCGGCGGGTGCCCGTCGACCGACACCTCCACCCGGAACGTCTTTTCGTGGTGCGGCCCTTCCGATGACAACAGCCGGTACGCCGGGAGCGGAATCCCCCGCCCCTGGCACCACTCCTGCAGCCGGGACTTCGCGTCGAAGCCGGCCACCAACTCCCCGATCATGTCGTGCAGCCGGAACTGTCCCCGGACGAACGATGCGGCCGCGTCGAACCCGCCGTCCAGGAAGACGGCGCCCGCGATCGCTTCCACCGCGTCGGCCACCATCTTCCGCGTCACACCGGGTCCCTTCCGGCGCACCGACGGGTCGGTGGTCAGCGCCTCCGGGACGCCGATCCGCTCCCCCACCCGGACGAGGTTGCGGTTGTTGATCACCGCGGCCCGCGCCTTCGTCAATATCCCCTCGCCGGCGAGAGGGAGCATCCGGTACATTTCCCGCGCGACGCAAAGGGAAAGCACCGCGTCCCCGAGGAACTCCAGCCGCTCGTACGACCGCTCCCCGTCCCCGCCGGCGGCGGAGCCGTGCCGGAGAGCCTCCTCGAGCAGTTGCCGCGAGGCGAAGCGGTGGCCGATGCTACTCTCGAGCGCCGAAAGCGGCACGTTCCCCTCTCCCCTTCAGGCGGCTCCCTTCCACGGACAGGACCCGCACGGGGCAAAGCTCTCCGATGCGCACCCCTTCCGCCCGGAACCGCACCTCGGCGTAATTTTCCGATGTCCCGCGGAACTCCCCCGTGGCGGGGTCCCGCGCCTCCGCAGTCGCCGTCAGCGTCCTTCCCAGCTGCGCCGCGAGGAATCCTTTTCGCAGGGCAAAATCCATCTCCCGCAGACGTGCGACGCGCGCCTTCTTCTCCGCTGGCGGGACATTGTCCGGCCACCCCGCGCTCTCGGTCCCGGCGCGAGGGGAATAGGGGAAGGCGTGCAGGTAGCTGACCCGGGTCGCCCGGATGACCCGCGCCGTCTCCTCGAAATCTTCCGCCGTTTCCCCCGGGAAGCCGGCGATCACGTCGGCGCCCAGCCGGATCCCGGGGATCGCGTCCGCAAGACGCCCCAGCACATCACGATACTGCCGCGCCGTATAGGGGCGACCCATCCGACGGAGGACCCGGTCGGAGCCGCTTTGCAGCGGGACGTGGAGGTGGGGGCACACCCGATCCCCTTCGGCGAGGAGCCGGATGAGCGCCGGCGAGATCTCCAGGGGCTCCACGGAGCCCAGGCGGAAGCGGCATGCAGAGGTTGCCGAGAGGAGCGCCGAAAGGAGCGCGGCAAGGCCGTCCCGCCCTCCCAGGTCGTTCCCGTACCGGCCGACATGGATTCCCGTCAGGACGATCTCCCGCGCACCGTCCCGTTCCGCGCGCACCGCCTTTTCGATCGCTTCCCCTGACGGGAGGGACCGGCCGGGCCCCCGCGCCAGCGGGACGATGCAGTAGGCGCACGATGCGTCGCACCCGTCCTGGATCTTCAGGAACGTGCGGCTGTGTCCCAGCAACCGGTCCGCGGCGTGCTCCGGGATGTCGCCGGCCGGTCCGGTTTCCGGGCCGGCCAGCGTCGAGAGCAGCGCCCCCAGTCCGGAAGTGTCCCGGATCCCGACCCAATGGTCCACCTCGGGGACGCGCTCCCGCTCCCCGGGGGATACTTCCGCGTAGCAACCCGTGAGGACGATGACGGCGCCGGGGTTTTCCCGCCGGAGGCGCCGTGCCAGCGCGCGGGAGTCCCGGTCGGCCCGGTGGGTGACGGTGCAGCTGTTGACGACGAGGACGTCGGCGGGCGTGCCGGGAGGGACGACGGAAAACCCCGCGCGGGCGGCGTGCGCGACGATGCCGGCGGAGTCGGCGAAGTTCGCCTTGCAGCCAACCGTTACGACAGAGAGGCGCCGGCGCATTCGATCCAGCCGCCCCCCAGCACCTCGGAACCGTGGTAGAGGACGAGCGCCTGCCCGGGGGTGACGCTGCGCTGCGGCGCGTCGAACCGTACCGAAAGACGGTCCCCGTCCACCCGGACGAGGCACGGCGCCCCGGGGTGCCGGTACCGGACCTTCGCGGTGGCTCGGAACTCCACGGCCGGGGGAGCCCCGGCGACGAAGGTGGGACACGCCACCGTCGCGCTCCCCCCGAAGGTGTCGTCCTCCGTGCCCAGGACGATCTCGTTCCGTTCCGCGTCGATCGCCACCACGTAGAGCGGCTCCCGGGAGGCGATCCCCAGGCCCCTGCGTTGCCCCACGGTGAAGTGGAGGACTCCCTTGTGGTTGCCGAGGAAGTTCCCTTCCCGGTCCACGAACCGTCCCTCCTCCTCCCGGATCCCTTTCGTCTCGAGGAACCGGGCGTAGGAGGCGTCGGTGACGAAACAGATGTCCTGGCTCTCCTTCTTCTCGTACACCGGCAGCCCCGCGCCCTCGGCGATCCGGCGCACTTCGGGCTTCCCCATCTCGCCGACGGGGAACCGGATCCGCGCGAGCCGCGCCGAGTCGAGGGAGAAGAGGAAATACGACTGGTCCTTCGCCGCGTCCGGGGAGGCGAACAGCCGGGACCGTCCGTCCGTTCCCCGCCGGATCACCGCATAATGCCCGGTAGCGACCCCTTCCGCCCCCAGTTCGTCGGCCTTCCGCAGGAGGGCCCGGAATTTCAGGTGCTCGTTGCACAGGACGCACGGATTCGGCGTCCGCCCCGCGGAATACTCCCTGACGAAGGGATCGATCACCTCCCGCCGGAACTCTTCCCGCAGGTTCAGGACGTAATACGGGATCCCCAGGATGTCGCACACGCGGCGCGCGTCGTACAGGTCGTCGAGGGAGCAGCACGTCCCCTCCCGGTCCCGCGTGACCTTCGAGTAGTCGTACAGGTCCATCGAGACCCCCACGACCTCCCACCCCTCGCGCTGCAGCAGGAGCGCCGCCACGGAGGAGTCCACACCCCCGCTCAGCGCCGCCAGGATCCGCCGTTTCGTCATCTCGCCTTCGCCTCCCGGGGATGATACAGCGGCGACATGGCCCGCAGCTTGTTGACGACGCGCTCGACGGCGTCGACGGCGTACGCCACGTCGTCGTCCGTGTTCCCCCGCCCCAGGGAGAAGCGGAGCGCTCCCTGCGCGTCGGTGGGGTCCGCTCCCATGGCGAGCAGGATCGGCGATGCTTCGAGGGACCCCGAGGTGCAGGCGGAGCCCGAGGAGCAGGCGATCCCCAGCATGTCGAGGTTCAGCAGGAGCGCCTCCCCCTCCACGTACCGGAAGGAGAGGTTCACCGTGTTCGGCAGCCGCTCCGTGGGGTGCCCGTTCAGGACCAGCTCGGGGATCCGGGAAAATAGCGCACCCTCGAAGGCGTCCCGCAGCCGGCGCACCAGGGT